>Ga0209378_1002007_pt1 | contig 14230 bp, 11 predicted proteins | sample GraSoiAngelo_156_FD_186170 | JGI IMG/M metagenome (GOLD analysis project Ga0209378, IMG submission 186170) | Grasslands soil microbial communities from the Angelo Coastal Reserve, California, USA - 14_1009_13_40cm (SPAdes) (version 2) | ecosystem: Environmental > Terrestrial > Soil > Grasslands ... | reverse complement strand
GCGCCGACGTTGATTTGCATGTGCTCGTTGCCGACGCCGCCAGTGATGTAACTGCCAAACTCGTCGCCGCCGAATTTACCGCTGGAGTGCCCGTAATAGAAACCGATCTCGCCCCCGGTCCAAACCAACGACGCTCTTTCCGCGGCCAGCGCTTCAGGCGACGAATAATCTTTCCCATCTTTCGGATCTTTCACTGGCCCCGAGCCTGAGTTTCCTTTTTTCCGGGGCTGCGCGCTAGCCAATGCCATCGAAAAATTCGCGACCGGCGCCGTTCCCATTCGGCCGAGCGCGGTCGAGCCGGGCAAACGCCCGTCCAACAATTCCGTCATCGGCAGTTCGCGAACCAAAGCTGAACTATCGACGCTGGTAAAAATCTCGGGCCGATAAAACACAAACGTAGATGCCGAGTCGAACGGTTGCTGCGCCGCCAGCGGAAAGCAAAGCGCGATAAAGGCGGCGACCCCGAGAGTGCGCTTAAACATGGCAGAATTGAGAGCCGAAAACCTACAAACGCCAGCAAAATTTTGCATCTTAACCATTCAACATCCAAACCCCTCAACGGTTGCGCTATTCTCTCATTTTCCTTCGATGTGAAAACGGTGCAGGAGCCGGTGTGCAAACGGCCCAATCATCAGTCCTGCGATACCGACGAAAGCGAGTCCGGAGAACAATGCATAGCCGGATGCGAAAAGCTTTGCCGCGTCCGAATGGAGCGGATCGACCGGCCCCATGCCGCCCAAGATCATGGAGGCGTTGAGAAGCGAATCGATCCAGCTCAAGCCTCCAATGTAATGGTATCCAAACACGCCGAGGCCGAGAGCGATGCCCACCAGAAAAAGCGCGAGCAGCAAACGGCGAGCGACGCGCCGGGCGAATTTCGCCCGACTTAGCAGCGGATGATTTCGCTGTTCATACATCGGAAGTTCACCCTCTCGCGTCTTTCAATGATTCTCGAAAATCGCTTTTTATCTTAATTTCGATTCTGGGTCGAGGCTAGCGCAGTTCACCGTTCGAGTTGCCGGATCTTATCCGCAGTAATTGGATTTGGGTATATCCGATAAATCTCCTGATATTCGCGGAGTGCTTCGCTTTTTTTTCCGGCCGAGTCGAGCGATTTGGCTCGCTTTAAATGCGTCTCGGCCTCGTTCTTTGATCGATCGCACAACGACAACACTGAAGTCAGATAGCGCGATAATGGTTTCTGATTATCAGCAGTCGGTTCATGATACCGCTTGAGAAAACCCGATAATTTCCTACGAGCGGCAGGCACGTCCTTGGCGGTTATGTCGCGCGCGGTTTCATCGACCAGAACCAGCGCTTCGACTGCTTCCATTTCGGCCAGGCATTCGTAAGCCGCTACTTCGTATCCTACCTTCGTGCGAAAATCGCGTGCTCCAGTCCCCAGGACAGTGACGCTGGCTGAGACTGGCGCTGGTAAATTTTGCACGGCTTCGAGCCGATCGATCTCGCGGAAATTTCCGGTCGCGTCACGGACCTGAGCAAGAACGGCTTCTGTCTGCTTTCTGAGTTCTTCAATCAGGCGACGCTTTCCGGTCGAATCGACTCGCGGTGGACTGGCGGCTGGCGGTGCGCTCTGCGCAATTGGCGACGTTGGCGACGGCGCAGGCTGTGGCGCTGTCTCAACGAGCGGCATCGAGGATCGTAACGGTGTCGGCGTTGATATCGGTGTGGGGGTTGGCGTAGGTCTTGGTGTTGATGTTGCTGTCGGAGTCGGCGACGGGGATGGCGTTGGTGAAGGCCGCTCGACTATCGGTTCCTCAGTCGGCTGCGCCTCAGCGGCCGTGGATTGCGTCTTGGGTTTAGGAGCTGGCGTCCGCGTTGATCCGGGCTCCGACCAGTCGCCGACTTTTTCTCCATTGACGAAAGTGGTCTGCAACCTTGTTTGACCCTGTTCCCTGATTACCGGCCCATCAAACTTTCCGTGAACCATTCTACCGGTATAGCTGTTGACGAACTTTCCAAGTCGATACCATGTCAGGGTACCTTGTCCGGTCGCATATCCGTTTAAGTCCCGGAGGCCTGACCACGTTACTTCCTGGGCCACTTCACGCAGATTATTCCAAACGAGGGTTTTTCCGTCTTGTGTGCGCTGGTACCTCGCGCCATTCGCGCCGTTCGCAAACAACAAAAGGAGCGTAGCGCAAACAAGAAAGGATCGGGCGCTCACGGCAGGCTTCGTTTCAATTCGAGCCAGCACCCTTTAACGCATTCCGGAAATATTCAATCGTCTTCTTGATTCCTTCTTCGAACCGAACCTTCGGTTCCCAACCCAGAACTTTTTTCGCCCGCGAAATGTCCGGCTGCCGTACTTGCGGATCGTCCACTGGCAGCGGTTTATAGTCGATCGTCGATCTTGCACCGGTGATGCGAATGATTTCTTCGGCGAATTGCTTGATCGTCATCTCGCGTGGATTGCCGATGTTCACCGGCTCGTGAAAATCGCTCATCGCGAGCTTGAAAATTCCATCGATCAAATCCGCGACATAACAAAAAGAACGCGTCTGCGAGCCGTCACCGAAAACACTGAGTGGTTTGCCACTTAGTGCCTGGCCGATGAACGCCGGCACCACGCGACCGTCGCGCAAACGCATCCGCGGGCCGTAAGTGTTAAAGATGCGCACGATCCTGGTGTCGACCTTGTGGTAGCGGTGATACGCCATCGTCATCGCTTCGGCGAAGCGCTTGGCTTCATCATAAACGCCGCGCGGCCCGATCGGGTTGACGTTGCCCCAGTAATCTTCTTTTTGCGGGTGCACCAGCGGATCGCCGTAGCACTCCGATGTCGACGCCAGGATGAACGTCGCCTTTTTGTCCTTGGCCAGTCCGAGCGTGTTGTGGGTGCCGAGCGCCCCCACTTTCAACGTCGGGATCGGCAATTCGAGATAATCGATTGGGCTGGCCGGCGACGCGAAATGAAAAACGTAGTCGATTTTTTCGTTGGGCAAGAAAATGAAATTGGAAACGTTGTGTTTGACGAAATGGAAATCCTTATTGCCGGCGAGATGGCCGATGTTTGCCGGATTGCCGGTAACCAGGTTGTCGATCGCGATCACGCGGTGACCTTCGGAGAGAAGTCGATCGATCAGATGCGATCCCAAAAAACCTGCGCCTCCGGTAACAACCGAAACGGGTTTGGATTTTTTCTCAGCCATCGACGGGTTATCTAATTCCTAACCAATAAGTTGGCCAGAGCGATTTTGAATTTATCGTTGAACGTTGAGCGTTGAACGTTGAGCGTTGAGCCGCATGCGAATCCTATCCGGCATTCAACCCAGTGGCGTCCTTCACATCGGAAATTACTTCGGAATGATGCGGCCGGCGATCGAGCTCCAGAAGGAGGGCGAGACATTTTATTTTATCGCCGATTATCACGCCCTCACCAGTGTGCGCAATCCGGAAGCGCTCCGCGAAAATTCACGGCAAGTCGCGCTGGACTTTCTGGCCTGCGGTCTCGATCCCGAACGCGCCGCCCTTTTTCGACAATCGGACGTGCCGCAAGTCACCGAGCTGGCGTGGATTTTGTCGACCGTGGCGCCGATGGGACTTCTCGAGCGCGCGCATTCTTACAAAGACAAACTCGCCCGAGGCCTGGCGTCGACAGTGGGCCTGTTCAGTTATCCGGTGCTGATGGCGGCCGACATTTTGATTTACGACAGCGACGCCGTGCCGGTCGGCAAAGATCAAAAGCAGCATATCGAAATCACGCGCGATCTGGCGGTGAAGGTCAACGAAACATTCGGGCAAGTTTTTAAACTGCCGGAGCCGCGCATCAATCCCGACACCCAAGTGGTGCCCGGTCTCGACGGCCAAAAAATGAGCAAGAGCTACGGTAATAATATCGACATCTTCGGCGACGAAAAAGAAACCCGGAAACGGGTGATGAGCATCGTGACTGATTCCACTCCGGTGGAAGCGCCGAAAGATCCGGAAAGATCGACCATCATTCAGCTTTACTCACTCTTCGCCTCAAAAGACGAACTAGCGGACATGCGCGAACGATTTAAGAAAGGCGGGACCGGCTACGGCGATTTCAAAAAGGAGCTCTTCGAAAAGCTTTGGGAATATTTTTCGCCGATGCGGAAGCGCCGCGAAGAAATTTTGCGGGACAAATCGTACATCGACAAAGTTCTTGCCCGTGGCGCCAAGCGCGCCAACGGAATTGCCGATCAGGTGATGGAGCGCGTGCGCACCGCAGTCGGTCTCCGGTGATTACTGAGCGGCAACTCGATCGAGCTGGAGTTGTCGCTGATACAAAAAGAGCGGCAGACCGAGCGAAACGCCAACAAGCAGTGTCCCAATTGTTGGCAGCCAAAGGAGACGCATCCCCAGTCGCTTGCCTTCGCTTTGAATAAATGAAATCAGCACAACCGCCGAGACGATCACGTCCATCGCAAAGAAGGCGCTGATTCGGTTTGCGAAAAGATCACGAATGAACAACGGCATATTCAACGCGTGATGCTCCATGATCCACGGAAGGAATTGCGAATAAGGCAGAAGCAGTCCAATCAGACAGAAAACGAGATACAGGTAGCGCAGTTTCATTGGCCGATTTCTCGAAGAGTTCGCGATTGCCGTCCAGCTCATTCGCTTTGCGATTTCAATGACGAGCGGCGCACTCGGAAATACGACACGACCAAAACAGCAGCGAAAAGGACTGCAAGCCAACTGAGGAACTGCGTAACAGTCGCGCGAGCGATGAAATAGCGAGCTCGCGAGCCGGCCGCCAGCGTTGGGAACTTCGTTCTTAACACGCAAATTGCTGGCACTAATAAATAGAAGGCGAGAACGAGCAGCTCCCACGGATTGCGATTAGCAATTTCGCGCGCTGTTTCGCTAGCGACCGAGATTTCATTAGCGGCTTTGCTCGTCTCGATCTCTGCCGCCCGCTCCAAATTTCCATTCAATATCTGAATTGCTTGATCGGCCTGATCATCCTCAACCAATAAACGAACGGGCATCGCAAACGGATAAAAGAGATTCGCGTTCTCGTGTAGAAGTGCGCAAGGAATCTCGTAGTTATCGAGAAGCGACTTCGCCAACGCTGCCGTGTGCGGGTTCCACTAGGTGCGCACAGTCACCATGCGAAAATTGTATCGCAATCACGCACCAAATGAAGCGTTTGTTTCCGGAACACGCGTTTCTAGCGAGATCGCTATAATGTTTTTAGAAACTTCAACGAGATCGCGTCGAAAACTGGTTTCAGCAGCGTTGTATCCTTGGCGGGTAAGACGCACCCGGCCGGTTCGGTCGAGAACCGCCAGCGCTGGCACTCCACTGAAACCGAAACTGTCATGGGCTTTTCCTCCGGCATCGAAGGCAAGCGGCAGCTTCAGATGCCGTCTTTCCGCAAACGCGCGGAACCTCTCCGGCGTATCATTCCCTTTGTCGCTGGCGACGAGGACAAACTCGATGTCGTGATCGTTGCTTGGCCCGGAGCAAAAAGCGACAAGCCGCTTTGTTCGGCATCGAGCACGAGCCGGTCGCTTTTGAATAGTTCTGCCGGCGAAAGTCGGCGGCCGATGTCGCGCAGCTTTCGCCGATTTTTCGCAATGTCGACAATGCCGGAGGGCAAAATGAACTTGAGAAAGCCCTTCAAACCGATTCGCGCGAAGCCGGCGCTTGCGCGGCGCCGTTCTTAAGCTCGGCGAAGATGAGGCGACCGGCGGCGGTTTGGAGTGCGCTCGCCACCACCACGGTCCGGATCTTGCCGACATGCGCGCGCGCGTGATTGACCACGATCATGGTTCCGTCCGGCAAATAACCAACGGCCTGATGTGGCTCGCGACCTTCCTTGACCAGATGCAAATCAATTTCGTCGCCCGCGACAACGCTCGGCCGAAGCGCGCGAGCGAGATCGGCCAGATTCAGCACCGCTAGTTTCTGTAACCGCGCGACCTGCGAAAGGGCGTGATCGTTCGTGAGTAGGCGCGCCTTCAATACCTTGGCGATCCCCACCAGACGCGCGTCCGTTCCAAGATCGCCATCTTCGCCAGTGCTCTCGTGAACCGTGACTTCGATTTCGCGCGAACGCTGGAGTTGATTCAAAATTTCCAGACCGCGCCGACCGCGTTCGCGTTTGGTCGGGTCGTGCGAATCCGCCAGCAACTGCAATTCATCCAAAATAAATCGCGGTACGATGAGCGAGCGGCTGAGGAATCCGGTCGCGCAAAGATCGGCGATGCGACCGTCGATGATGACGTTGGTATCGACCACCAGCGGCTCATGTTGCGTCATTTCGCGAGCGAAGCGCACATAAGGAATGATGAGCGAGAATTCATCGCGACTGCTCCGCATCGCCAGCATCATTCCGAGATAGCCAAAAAGCGCATAAACAATCAGACGGGCGGCCCACTGCAAGGCCTCGGATTGATAGCGCAAAACCTCGGACGCCATCAGCAAGTTCGCGAAAATCAAGCCAAGTAAGAGTCCGAATGTAGCCGAGGAAAATAAGCGAAGCGAAACGCCCTTGAGCAAGCGATCGATCAGCACGACTACCAAACCAAAAACGATTCCGAACACCAAACCGGGCCAGGGATTTCCAACCAGCGCGGAGGAAATATTTGTGCCAATCGCCGCACAAAACGTGACGAACAGAACACGCAATAAATTGATCGTCAGTAACGGCGTCATCAACGTCCTCGAGCTTGGGCCCGCGGTTTAGGCGGCGGCGTGGCGTTGCTGCCAACCTTCGCGGCCGTGTCGCGATAAAACAGGATGCCGTGCTCGCGCAAGTTAGTCACGAGTGCGCGCAAATCGTTGGCCAGTTCCTGATTCGTGAGCAGTGCCGCGAGCAATCCTTTTCCTTGAGTGGCGGAACTCATCACTTTCTGCAAATCGTCGGCCGCTTTCCTGGTCGAGTCCATCGCCGAATCGGCTTTATCGACCACGCCGCCAAGTTTCTTCGAAGATTCCGCAAACGCGGTCGTCGCTTCGTTTAAATGCGCAACGCTCGACCTGAGATTCTCGGCAGTCTCTTTGGAAAGCATGTCTTCGTTCAGCCGCGTCATGGTGGTGTCGATCTTTTGGACAACACCGCGAAGATCGCCAACCAGCGCGCCGCCTTCGCGGGTGAGATCGTCGATACCGGTCTCACGCGTGCCATTGAGATAGGCGTTTGGTTGCAGGAATTTTGTCGGCACACCGGATGGCATGGTGACACTGACAAAGCGATCGCCAAGCAAACCGGAACTGCCAACGGTAAATTTGCTTCCGTCTGGAATTTTCACGTAATCATAAATCTTCAGCGGGACGGCGACACCGTTTCCTTCGCCGACCAGACGTGGCCCGCCCGAAACTTTCCCGATGCGCGCGCCCGCGAGTAAAACGTCAGATCCTTTCAACAAGCCGCTGGCGTCGCTAAAGCGGATCGTAAGTGCATAGTAAGCTTTGAAACCTTCCCCCAGCCTGCCAAACTGCACCACCAGCGCGCCCAACATCGCCAATCCGGCAAAAACAAAGATGCCGACCTTAAATTCCAAACCTCGCTCGTGCCGGTTCATTTCGCTTTCAACTCTCGACCCCGAACGCTTTCGGGGTCAACTGTTCGTCCGATCGACCAAGCAGAAAATCCTGGAGAATTTGATTCGGTGATTGCCGCAATTCTTCCGGCGCTCCTTGAAAGTAAATCTTTCCTTCGTGCAGATAGGCAATGCGATCAGCGACGTGAAAAGCGTTTTTCATGTCATGGGTCACGACGATGCTGGTCACACCGAGACGCTGCTGCAATCGGCGGATCAGACGATTGATCGAATCGGAAACAACCGGATCGAGTCCGGAGGTCGGCTCGTCATAGAGAATACACGATGGCTGACGAATGATGGAGCGCGCGAGGCCGACGCGCTTTTTCATGCCGCCGCTCAAATTCACCGGCATTTTTTCTTCCTGTCCCTGCAGCTCCATCACTTCGAGCATCTCGCTAACGCGTTTGCGCAGAACTTTCGGGTCGCGTTCGCCGGCTTCGCGTAACGGAAATGCAATATTCTCCGCCACCGTCATCGAATCGAAAAGAGCGCTGCCTTGAAAAAGAATACCGACCTTTTGGCGAATCGACGAGAGATTACGCTCGCTCATGTCGATAATATTTTGACCTTCAATCCAGATTTCGCCCGCGTCCGGCCGCATCAAACCGATAAGATGCTTGAGCAAAACGCTTTTGCCGCCGCCGCTGCGCCCAATAATGGCGAGCGTCTCGCCCCGCGCGACGTCGAGATCGACACCGCGCAGAATTTCCTGCGCGCCAATTGTTTTCACCAAGCCCTGCACGGCAATCATCGACCCGTTCTGTCGGTCTGGCACGTTCATTGATAGCCCGCCGGGTAAATGATGTTGAGCAGCATGGTCAGGAAAAAGTTGCTGATCAAAACGGCAAGCGAGGCATTGACAACCGCTTCGGTCGTGGCGCGGCCGACGCCGACCGCGCCTTCGCGCGCGGTCAATCCTTTGTGGCAACTGATAAAGACAATAAGAATGCCGAAGCAAAACGCTTTCGAAAGGCCCATGATGATGTCGCGACTTCGGGTCCAGCGCACCATGTTCGCCATGTAATAGGTCCCGTTTACTTCGAGCAAAAAAATCGCAACGAAATAGCCGACCGCGATGCCAACCGCGATGCATTCGGCCACGAGCAAGGGCATCGAGACCATCATGGCGAGCGCGCGCGGCACGACCAGATAATCGGTCGGATAAACTGCCAGCGCCCGCAATGCGTCGATTTGCTCGGTCACTTTCATGGTTCCGATCTCCGCCGACATGGCTGCACCGACGCGACCCGTCACCATTAACGCGGTCAAGACCGGTCCTAACTCGCGGAGGATCGCGACCGACACGACCGCGCCCACGGCCGAGCCCATTCCGATCTTGTGAAACTGGAAATAGGTCTGGGCGGTAAAAACCGCGCCGGTGAATCCGCCCGTGATTACGACGACTAATTGCGAAAGCAATCCGATCTCGACAATTTGGTTGAGAAATAATTTCCAGCGCAACCGATGCGTAAAAAGTGAGCGGAAGGTGTCCGCGGCCAGGAAGACCACCTCGCCCAAATACTGGACGAACCGGATAAGCGGTCTTCCCAGCGCGTTAAAGAATCGAACGAACATTTGCTGTTGTTTTTAGACACCCAGCGGCTGCGTTTTTGTTTTTGGGCGAAGCTCTGCCGGAATTGCGCCGATGAAATGCGGATCGAGCGCGAGTTTGCGAAAGATCGCGCGAATCTCGCGAAAGGTGATGGTGGGTTGATCGAGCTCGAGATAAACCAAGTTGTGGCTGCGATCGACCTTGTAGCGCAGACCCGGAATCGCGGCCAGCTGATGGTCGAGCTCCAAGATCTTCTCCAGATCGCCAAGACCGGCGGCGTAAACTTCCAATTCCAGCATCTAGCCTCAAATTTTACGGACAGCGCAGTGCGATGCAAAAAGAAACGCGGGATTGCGCGGGTCGTAGAGCTGAGTAGATGTCGATCCTGAAAGATGTCAATCTTGCGAGCAAAACCGGTTTTCTTCGCGACTGCGCTTCTGTTTTTTGCCGGTTGCCAAACCGAACCGGGCGGCATTCAAAACGCGAAGATTGCGATGGCGCAGCGAATCGCGGCCGAGCCGGCGGGCGATTATTATATCGGGCGGCGTTATTTTAAGCCGGACTTCAAGTTTTGGGGCTACGTCCGACGACCGAACCAGCCTTGGAGCACAGCGCAGCTCGTGATGTTGAATGAAAAACAAAAACTCGCGCCCGATCGCGCGGCATTGAAGTTCGGCGAGGACAACAATTACGAGTACAAGCTTTACGGGAACTTTAGCGGCGACAAAGTCTACGAACCGGCGAGCAATCGGGTTTATCCTGAATTTATTCTGAAGGACTACGAAGTGATCTCAACCAATCCGCCGCCGATTTTCAAAACCCAGATGAGCGGCCGGGCTGACGCGGCTCAGACGCGTTACATGATCGAGAAACCGGAGCCGCAATTTTAGCTCCGAGCCCGGACGGGCGTTTCCGCTCGACATGACAAAAGACACCAGCGTGGCCGCGAAGAAAGACAATCTCGCTGAAGAATTTCTGCGTTACCTCGCGATCGAACGAAACGCCTCCCCCCGAACGCTCAAGGCTTACCGGCAGGCACTGGGCGCGTTCCGCGGACAAAATCAAAAGCCGTGGAAGCAATGTACGCCGGACGATTTTCGCAATTATCTCTTCGCGATCATGAAGCGCGGTCAGGCGCGCTCCTATGTGCGTTTACAGTTTTCGGCGCTGCGCGCATTTTACAAGTTTCTGGCCGATCGAAAGAGACTTCGGATCGACCCGGTGCGGCAGCTGCAACTCCCAAAGGTCGAAAAGAAATTGCCGCTGGTGTTGACGCGCCAACAAATCGAAGAGCTACTCAGCGCGCCGCTGCGGGTGGCGAAGCAACGCGCCGCGCCGGAATGGATGCCGCTCCGCGACGTCGCAGTCATGGAGCTTTTTTACAGCAGTGGTCTGCGCTTGAGTGAATTGGCCGGGCTCGATGTGGAAGATGTCGATCTTTACACCGAATCAGTGCGCGTTTTTGGAAAAGGTCGCAAAGAGCGCGTTTGCCCGGTTGGCGTACCCGCGCTGGAGGCAGTCCAAAAATATCGCTCTGCGGCGAACGTGCACTCGGGTGCGCTCTTCATTAACAAATCACGAAAACGAATTTCGGCGCGATCGATCTGGCTGATCTTGAAACGTTATTTACAACACACTTCGATTCCAATTTCGATCAGTCCGCACAAACTTCGCCACAGTTTTGCCACCCACATGCTCGATCGCGGCGCGGACCTGCGGAGCGTGCAGGCATTGCTCGGCCACGCCAGTCTTTCAACGACCCAAATATACACGCACGTCACAGTCGAGCGCTTGAAGAAAGCCTACGCCGAGGCGCACCCACGCGCTTAGCCGGGTAACTTTTACGGCTGCGTTTTTCGCGCCAGAAGATCGCGAAGCAGTGGTTCGGCATCCGGGTAGGCGGGATCAAGTTGGAGAGCGATTCTCAACTCGGCGATCGCCGAATCCGATTCACCCTTGCGCACCAAACCGACGCCAAGGTTGTAATGCGCGCCGGGATTGTTCGGCTGAAGTTCGACCGCCTTTCGATAATGGGCCAACGCCGCCTCGCTTTCTCCTTTTTCGAGCAACAGATTGGCGAGATTGGTGTGGGCGTCGGGAAAATCAGGCTGGAGCTTCAGTGCGCGCCCATAATATTCGATCGCTTGATCCATCTCACCGCGCTGAGCCAAGGCAGTCGCCAAACTGTAGTAGGCTTTGGAATGGTTCGGATTGGCGGCCAGAGCGGATTTCAAATAAGAAATCGCGGCAGCAGCGTCCCCCTTTTGGACTAGAGCAGCACCGAGATTGTATTGCCCAAATTGATAATTCGGTTCGATTTCCAGGGTTTTTTCAAAATGAGCGATCGCTTCATCTGTTGAACCTTTCCGAAGTAACGCGTTACCGAGATTATTGTGGGCGGTCGCGGAGTTTGGATTTTTAGATATTACATCGCGAAAACAACTTTCGGTGTCACGATAATTGTGGCCCTGCGCCCAAGTCAGACTGGCGAGCAACCCTAACACTGCCGCAACGCCGATGGAGAAGAGCGGGCGATGCCGCGGCTGCATTCGCGCCCAAAACCAACCCGCCACCGAGGCGATGAGAGTGATGATGGCGGTGTCGGCGAGATATTGAAAATGATCTGCCCGGAATATTGCGAACTGATGGCCCGGCGGCGGGCAGGACATGAAATAAGAAAGATTGAAAAATCCGAGCACCGGAAAAAGCATTGCAACAAAACAAAGCATCGCCGCAAGCGGGCCACGGGATTTTCGGCGCGCGATCCACAATCCGGCAAACAGTGTCAGAGCTGCGATTGGAAAAAGATATTGCCACCAGACACTCTCACTGATCTGCCAGCGCGGATAAATGATGGTCAGATCCGTGGGCCAGAAGAGCTTTCCCAAGTAAAACCAAAACAGTCGCCCCGCGATCAGCAATCTGTCGATTAGAGAAAAATCAAACGTCTCGCCATGCTCGACACAAAATTTTTGCTCTACCCACACCGTGACGATCCCGGCGACAATCGCGACGCCAAAAAACGGAACCAGCGGTTTAAAGTCGCGCTCCCATGCGAGCTTTCCGCGTTTCCACCAGAAAACGATCAACAGCACGATAGGTAGAGTCACGATGGCGGTCTTGGTCATCAGACCAGCAACGAAAAGAGCGAACGCCAGAAAGTAGGCCGTAAGTTGTCGATCTTTGTCGTATTTCAGGTAAGCCAGCGTTGCCGCGGCGGCCAGCGCTCCGGAAAGAGTGTTCTTAACTTCGGATAACCACGCGACCGATTCGACGTGAACCGGGTGGAGCGCGAAAATCGCCGCCCCCAGCCACGCGCCCGGGACGTTGAGCCGGCATAAGATCTGGAACAAGAGAAGCGCCAAGGTTGCATGAAGGAGAATCGTGACGAGATGGTAGGGGAGCGGCCAGCCGTCCCAAAGTTTGTACTCCAACCAAAAAATCGTGTGGAGAAGCGGATAGTACTGTGGCGCGGCCGCAGGATCGGTCCAAATTCGCGTCAAGCCATGCGATGAGCGCAGCTCTGGCGTTGTGATGTGAATTTCATCATCCCAGATCGGCTTTCCATTCCACGCCGGCTGATAAACCAGCAAGGTGGCAACGAGCAGGACCAGTGCGAACAACCAATTCCGGGACGACATCAATCAGACGACGGACCGGCAGCTCGCTTCGTTCTATTCAGCGATCGGCTCCGCCAGCTTCGCTTTTGTCGCCTCAGGTTCGAAAACGAGCTTCCCGTCTTTGGCGCTGACCCGAACCTTGGCTCCGGCTTTTACGTTGCCACGGAGAATTTCTTCCGCGAGCGGATCTTCCAGGTAACGCTCAACCGCGCGCCGCATTGGCCGCGCGCCGTAATTTGGATCGTAACCTTTCTCGATCACGAACTCGTGCGCCAAATTGTCGAGAATGATCTCCACTTCCTTCGCTTTAAGGCGAACCTTCACCTTTTCCACTTCGAGATCGACAATCTTCAGGAGATGCGACTTCTCGAGTGAGTGGAAGACGATGATCTCGTCGAGACGATTGAGAAACTCCGGTTTAAAGACGCGCTTGGTCTCGTCCAGAATCTTTTCGCGCATCGAATCGTAATCGTGTCCTTCGCGCGGAGCGCCGAAGCCCATCGTTGTCTGTTTCTTGAGCAGCTCGGCCCCGACGTTCGAAGTCATGATGATAATCGTGTTCCGGAAATCGATCTTTCGACCTAACGAATCGGTGATTTTACCCTCTTCCAGAATTTGGAGGAGCAGATGCATCACGTCCGGATGCGCTTTTTCAATTTCGTCAAAGAGCACGACCGAATACGGCCGGCGGCGCACCGCTTCGGAGAGCTGACCGCCTTCCTCGTAGCCGACGTAACCCGGAGGCGAACCGATCAAGCGCGACGCGGTGAATTTTTCCATGTACTCCGACATGTCGATCTGAATGAGCGCGTCACGATCGCCAAACATGAATTCGGCCAGTTTCTGGGCGAGGAAGGTCTTACCCACGCCGGTGGGCCCGAGGAAAATGAACGAGCCGATTGGACGCCGCGGATCCTTCAGGTCGGCCCGGCTGCGGCGGAGTGCTTTTGAGATCGCGCTGACGGCTTCATCCTGACCAATGACCTTGCCTTTCAACTCCTCTTCCATTTTGAGGAGTTTTTCGGTCTCGGCCTGCTCCATCCGCTGGAGCGGGACGCCCGTCACTTTCGAAATGATGTGCATCATGTCGTCCGCCGTAACGAGCACTTCCTTTTCTTCGCGTTCCTGGCGCCATTTCTGCAAAATGGATTCGAGTTTTTCCTTGGTCTGCTTTTCCTTGTCGCGAAGGGCGGCTGCCTTTTCGAAATCCTGCGCTTTAATTGCGGCCTCTTTTTGCAATCGAATTTGTTCGATGTCCTTCTCCATCTCTTTCACGTCCGGTGGACGCGTCATAGAGTTGATCCGGGCGCGGGCGCCCGCTTCGTCCATGACATCGATCGCCTTGTCCGGCAGAAAACGTCCAGTGATATAACGCTCCGAAAATTTTACCGCAGTCTCAAGCGCTTCGTCGGTCAATTTGGCTTTGTGGTGCGCTTCGTACTTCGGGCGCAGTCCTTTCAAAATCTCAATCGCTTCTTCAACAGTCGGAGCATCGACCTTCACGGTTTGGAACCGGC
>Ga0209378_1002003_pt1 | contig 14238 bp, 14 predicted proteins | sample GraSoiAngelo_156_FD_186170 | JGI IMG/M metagenome (GOLD analysis project Ga0209378, IMG submission 186170) | Grasslands soil microbial communities from the Angelo Coastal Reserve, California, USA - 14_1009_13_40cm (SPAdes) (version 2) | ecosystem: Environmental > Terrestrial > Soil > Grasslands ... | reverse complement strand
CCTGCTGTCGTTCCGCAACCATCGCCGCCTCGTCTGCGACCTCTGCCGTCACCGCTGGCGAGCGGTCTGCCCGCCGTGGTGCGAGCGCTGCGGCCAGCCAGAGCCGCTGTTCGGGCCTTGCCGGTTGTGCGCCCCGTGGCCCGACGCCTTCAGCACGGCTCGCTCGGCCGTATGGCTGGAGAGCGGGGCTCGGGCCGCCATCCACGCGCTGAAGTACCGCGGCCTGCCGCGCGTCGCCGACGAGCTCGCGGAGGCGGTGGCGCGCATCCCGATCCCGGGGCGCGAACGGGCGTGGCTCGTCCCCGTGCCGCTCGGCCCGAGACGGCAGCGCGAGCGCGGCTACAACCAGAGCGAGCGCCTGGCCCGCGCGCTGGCGCGGCGCTGGCAGCGGCCCGTGGCAGATCTGCTCGTGCGCGTGCGTGACACGGCCACGCAAACGGCGTTGACACCGGAGGCGCGGCTGGCGAATGTCGCGGGGGCATTCGAAGTCCGGAACCGGAGCCCTGAGACCCCGGGCTCGCGCCCGGGGTCAGGTGAGTCCGGGCTGGAGAGTCGACTGACCCCGGGCGCAAGCCCGGGGAGCCTCCCTTGGCCGCCATTGATTCTCGTGGACGACGTCTTCACCACCGGCGCGACGCTGGCCGAGGCCGCCCGAACCCTGGCGCAGGCGGGCGCGCGCACGATCCTGGCCGTGACGTTCGGCCGGGCCGTCCTTCCCGACTTCAGCTAGCACAGGTGGTTCAGGCGTTGCGACCGGTGATCGCACGGGCTGAAGCCCGGCCTCGGCTGCGGGGTCCGTCCTGAAGGACGGCAGCGCACCAGCGTCCTTCAGGACGTGCTCGGGCCGAGGGCGCCCTTCAGGGCGTCCAGTCCAATCAATCAACTCGGGATGCTTCAGGGAGTCTTTCACCACTGCGCTAGTGCGGTTCCGCCCGATCCTGCATAGGTTTGCAAGGAAATTCCGATCTTTCACGAGGAATCGAGCGAAGGCACCCTTCCAGGAGCGAGAGCAATGCCGGTTCGTGTGGGCATCAATGGGTTCGGTCGGATCGGGCGCAACGTGATCCGAGCGGCGGTCCTGATGAAGCAGTCCAGCCTCGAGTTCGTGGCGGTGAACGACATCACGGACACGAAGACGCTCGCGCACCTTCTCAAGTACGACTCGGTGCACCGCCGCTTCCCCGGGACCGTCGAGCCCCAGGGCAGCACTCTCGTGGTGAACGGCAACGCGATCAAGGTGTCGGCCATCAAGGAGCCCGAGAAGCTTCCGTGGAAGGACCTCGGGGTGGAGCTCGTGCTCGAGAGCACCGGTCGGTTCACGGACCGCGAGGGCGCCGAGAAGCACCTCGCCGCGGGGGCGAAGCGGGTGGTGATCTCCGCGCCGGCGAAGGGCGACGACATCACGATCGTGATGGGCGTGAACCACGAGAAGTACGATCCCGCGAGGCACCGCATTGTCTCGAACGCCTCCTGCACCACGAACTGCCTGGTGCCCGTTGTGAAGGTCGTGCTCGACAACTGGGGATTCAAGCACGGGTTCATGACCACGGTCCACAGCTACACCAACGACCAGCCGATCCTCGACCTGCCGCACAAGGACTTGCGGCGCGCCCGCGCGGGGGCGCTGAGCGTCATCCCGACGACGACGGGCGCGGCGAAGGCCACGAGCCTCGTGATCCCCGAGCTGAAGGGCAAGATCGACGGCGTCTCGCTGCGCGTGCCGACGCCGGACGTCTCCCTCGTCGATCTCAGCGCCGAGGTCGAGCGCAAGACGACGATCGACGAGGTGAACGGCGCCTTCAAGCAAGCCGCTTGCTCCAGCCTCAAGGGAATCCTCGACGTCAGTGAGGAGCCGCTGGTCTCGGCGGACTACATCGGGAGCCTGTACTCGAGCGTCGTCGACTCGATGTCCACCAACGTGATCGACGGGACGTTCGTGCACGTGTCGGCCTGGTACGACAACGAGATGGGGTACTCGGCGCGGTGCGTTGATCTCCTCGCCCATATCGCCGCCAAGCGGTGAGCAGGAAGCGAACGCTGCGGGACCTCCCGGCGGCCGCCCTGGACGGCAAGCGCGCCCTGGTCCGGGTGGACTTCAACGTGCCGCTCAAGGACGGCCGGGTCACGGACGACACGCGCATCCGCGCCGCGCTTCCCACGATCAACTATCTGCGGGAGAAGGGCGCGCGGGTCATCCTGCTCTCGCACCTGGGCCGCCCCACGGGCGTCGAGCCCGCGTTTTCGCTCAAGCACATCGTGCGGGACCTCGAGCGCCTGCTCGGCGCCCCGGTCGAGGTCATCCCCGATCCCGCGACGGGCGTCGCGGCGACGCGCCGGCTGCCGCGCGGCGGCGTAGCGCTCGTCGAGAACACCCGCTTTTGGCCCGGCGAGGAGGCGAACGACCCCGCGTTCGCCGCGCTCCTCGCCGCGCTCGGCGACTTCTACGTGAACGACGCATTCGGCTCGGCGCATCGCGCCCATGCCTCCACGGAAGCCGTCGCCCACCTGTTGAAGCCCGCCGTCGCCGGGTTCCTGATGGAGCGGGAGCTCGAGTACCTCGGTGACGCGCTGGACAAGCCCCAGCGCCCCTTCGTCGCGGTGCTCGGTGGAGCGAAGATCTCCGGGAAGATCGACGTGATCCAGGCGCTCGTGCCGAAGGTGGACGAGATCCTCGTCGGCGGCGGGATCGCGAACACGTTCTTCCTCGCGATCGGATTCAGCGTGGGCGGCTCGCTCGTGGAGCCGGAAAAGAAGGACCGCGCCCGAGCGCTCATCGCCAAGGCGGGGGCGAAGCTCATTCTCCCGCGGGGGGCCGTCGTGGCGCCGAGCCTCGAGCGCGCCGCCGAGCGGCGTGAGGTCCCCTCCGACCGGATCCCGCCGGACTGCGCCATCTTCGACATCGATCAGGCCACCCGCCTCGACTTTCGGGCGCGCATCCTCCAGGCAAAGACGATCGTGTGGAACGGGCCGATGGGCGTGTTCGAGACCCCGCCGTTCGACGCGGGCACGCGCGCAATCGCCGAGGCCATGGTGGCGGCGGGCGAGCGCGGCGCGGTCACCATCGTGGGCGGCGGAGATTCGGCGGCCGCGGTGGCGGGGTTCGAGGACAAGCTCACCCACATCTCCACCGGCGGAGGGGCGTCACTCGAGTTCCTCGAGGGGAAGCCGCTCCCCGGCGTCATGGCCCTCGAGGACGCGTGAGGGAGCTCCGCTTCGCGGCCAACTGGAAAATGCACATCGGCCCGGACGAGGCCCGCGCCTACCTCAGGGCCTTCCGCGCGCGCTACGACCGCCGCGAGGACCGGGACGTCTGGTTCTTCCCGCCCGCCGTGTCCCTCGAGGCGGCGGCCCAGGCGGTCCGCGAGCGGCTCGATCTCTCGGTCGGCGCCCAGGACATTTACTGGGAGCCGAAAGGCGCCTTCACGGGCGCGATCTCGGCGCCCCTCGCAGCCCAGGCCGGGGCGAAGGCGACGCTCATCGGACACTCCGAGCGCCGCCACGTGTTCGGCGAGAGCGACGAGGATACCCGGAAGAAGACGGTCGCGGCGCTTGCGTACCGCCTGGCTCCGGTGCTGTGCGTGGGCGAGACGCTGGCCGAGCGCGAGGCCGGGCACACGGTGGCCGTCGTGAAGCGCCAGCTCACCGCCGCACTCGGGAGCCTCGACGCCGCGAGGCTCGCACAGATCACGATCGCCTACGAGCCCGTCTGGGCGATCGGCACGGGGCGGAATGCCACACCGCGCGATGCGGCGTCGGTGCATTGCGAGATCCGCAGCTGGCTCACCACCCGGGGAGCGGCGCGCGCGCGGGTGTTGTACGGCGGGAGCGTGAGCCTCAAGAACATCGCGGAGCTGCTCGCGGAGCCGGAGCTCGACGGCGTGCTCGTCGGAGGCGCCTCGCTCGATCCGGAGGGCTGGGCCGAGCTTGTGCAGACCGGCGGCGCATAGCTATTATCCCGGCGGCATGTATACCGTGCTCCTGTTCGTCCTCATCGTCGACGCGCTCATTCTGGCCGCAGCCGTGCTGCTGCAGGCAGGCCAGGGCGGCGGGCTCGCGTCGCTCGGTGGCGGCGCCGGGACCGAGCAGTTCATGGGCGGACGGCAGGCGACGACTCTGTTGACCAAAGTCAGCTGGTGGGGCGCCGGGATCTTCCTGTTCGTGTCCCTCGTCCTCGCCATCATGTCCTCGCGCGGGGCGGGGCCGAGGTCGGTGATCGAGACCGAGGCTCCGGCGCCGGCTCCGATGCAGGCCATGCCGCTGCCGCTCCAGAGCACGCCGCAGCCGGCGGCCGCGGCCCCGGCTGCGCCCCCCCCCTCCAAGCAGTCGCAACCCTCAGGCCAGAGACCGCCCGATCGCTGAGCGTCAGCCCGCCTACGTGCTCCTCGAGGACGGAGCCTGGTTCCCCGGATCGGCTCCTTTCCCCTTCGAGCCGACGTATGCCGAAGTCGTCTTCACCACCAATCTGTCGGGCTACCAGGAGGTGTTCACCGACCCCTCCTACCTCGGTCAGATCGTCGTGATGACCGCGCCGATGATCGGCAACTACGGCATCAATCCGGAAGACGTCGAGTCCGACCGGCCGCGGGTCGCCGGCGTCGTGGTGCGGGAGCTCTCAGTCCGTCCGTCAAACTGGCGGGCGACCGGCGCTCTCGCCGACTGGCTCGCGGCCGCGCGCGTGCCGATCGTCGCCGAGGTCGATACGCGCCAGCTCACGCGCCACATCCGCTCCAAGGGAGCGATGCGCGGCGCCGTGGCGGTGGGCCCGCAGCCGAGCGACGCCGTCCGCGCCGCGCTCGCCGCGAGCCCCTCGATGGACGGCCTCGACCTCGCGACCTGTGCGACCGTCGCGAGCGAATACGTCGAGGGGCCGGGCGACGCACCCCGCCACATCGTGGCGTACGACTATGGGATGAAGCGCAACATCCTGCGACTGTTCGTCCAGAACGGCTGCCGCGTAACCGTGGTCCCCGCAGGGACTCCGGCCGGACGGGTCCGGGAGCTGGCGCCCGACGGGCTGTTTCTCTCCAACGGCCCCGGCGACCCCGCCGCCGTCGGCTATGCCATCACGACGCTGCGCGAGCTGGCCGATGGCCGCCTGCCGATCTTCGGCATCTGCCTGGGCCACCAGCTGCTCGGGCTCGCACTCGGCGGAGAAACGGTCAAACTTCCATACGGCCACCGGGGGGGCAACCACCCGGTACGGGATCTTACGACGGGACAAGTACTTATAACGTCGCAGAACCACGGCTTCGCGGTGCGGGGTGACGGAGGCGCGGTCCCAGGTGCCAAAGCGCTCGAAGTGACCCACCGTAACCTCAATGACGGAACGGTAGAAGGGTTGAAGCACCGGGAGGCCCCTATCTTCGCGGTGCAGTATCACCCCGAGGCATCTCCGGGCCCTCACGATGCCCAACCGCACTTCCGGCAGTTCCTCCAAGCTCTTGACACACAATAGGTAAGCTCGTAAGTTGGCCGCTCATCTGTGGCAGCCCTTGGGCCCTTCGAGGGGGACGGATGACGAAGGCCGACCTGGTCGAGAAGGTCACCGCTCATATCGCACGCACTGCCGGTCCCCTCATTTCAAAAAAGGACTGCGCCCGCGTCGTCGACTCCTTCCTGGACGCGGTGAAGGCAGCGCTCGCTGAACAGCATAACATTGAGATACGCGGGTTTGGGACGTTCAAGATCCGCCAGCGCAAGACCCGCATGGCGCGCAACCCGCGCACCGGTGACCCGGTCGAAGTCGCCGCTCGTCCCGTCCCTGTCTTCAAGCCCAGCAAGGAGTTGCGAGCGATGGTGGCGGAGGCGAGCGAGCGAGTCACGCCCTGAGACACGGCTGGCGCCGTACCGGCGGCCCGGACTAACCGTCTGGGCCGCTTTGTTTTGGACGAGGTGGCATGGGTTCAACCCTTCCCGGAGCGTTCGCGTGCGTTCGCTACTGACGCCATTCTTGATCGCCGTCCCACTGTCCGCTCAAACCGTCCAGTACGAAGTGTCCGTCGCGTCGGCCTCGGCGCACTTGCTTCACGTCGCCGCCGAGTTTCCCACCCGCGGCCAGGAGACGCTGTACGTCTCGCTCCCCGCATGGAGTCCCGGCGCCTACGAGATCCAGAACTACGCGCGCTACCTGCGTCACTTCGGCGCCAAGAGCTCATCGGGCCAGGCCCTGTTTTGGGACCGGTTCGACAAGGACACCTGGCGCGTCCCCACGGGCAAGAGCGACCGAGTGACGATCGCGTTCGATTACCTCGCGGACACGATCGATCTCTCGATCGCTCGCCTTGTGGACGACTTCGGCCAGTTCCTCGGCACGAACCTATTCCTGTACGAGGAGGGCCAGCTCGATCGGCCCGCTGAAGTGCGCTTCGCGCTGCCGGCGGGATGGCAGGTGACGACCGCGCTGAAGGGCTCGGGGAGCGGACCCTACACCGCCGCCGACTACCACGAGCTCGCCGATGCGGAGTCCTTCATCGGGAAATACAGCCTCGACTCGATCCGCGTGGACGGCAGGTCGATCCGGATCGCAGTGTGGCCCGCTGAGGCCTACTCACCGGCCGTCGCGCGCAACATGCGTACCGACCTCGAGAAGATCGCGAAGACGGAGAACACGTTGTTCGGCGGCCCGCCGTACGACAACTACACGGTCTTCTTCAACGTCATCCACGAGCCGGTCAACTTCGGGGGCGGGCTCGAGCACAGCGCCGCGCAGTTCGACATCCTGCCGGCGGGTGCGTTTGCCGACGCGGCGGGGAACCTGGGCAGCTTCATGGTGCCGCTCTTGTCCCACGAATATTTCCACGTCTTCAACGTGAAGCGGATCCGGCCCTCGGACATGTGGCCCTACGACTACCACGGGGAGCAGTACACTCCGCTCCTGTGGTGGTCGGAGGGGGTCACGGACTATTATGCGGACCTGACCAACATCCGCTCCGGGCTCTGGACCGCGGAGCAGTTCCTGAGCAACGTCGCGGCGGACATGCGGCAGGTGGAATCGACGCCCGAGCCGTGGAGCGAGGAGGACGGCAGCGTCGCGACGTGGATCAACGAGGTCTTCGTCAACAGCTCGCAGCTGTACTACCCGAAGGGGGCCTTGACCGGGCTGTTGCTCGACGTCTCGATCCGCGACGCGACGGACGACCGTCACGGCCTGGACGACGTCATGCGGGCGCTGTACACCCGCTTCTATCAGCAGCGCAAGGGGTTCCGCACGGCGGACCTGCTCGCCCTGTTGCGTGAGTTCGGCATGCTGGACGCGGACCGGTTCTACCAGCAGTACATCAACGGTCGCGAGCCGCTCCCCTACGAAACGGTGCTCACCAAGGCGGGAATCGCCGTCCACCGTCAGACGGCTTCCGCTCCGTTCCTCGGCGTCAACGCGCAGCCCGGCCCCGGCCCCGAGCGCAAGCTGGTGGTGCAGGATGTGGTAGCGGGGAGCTCGGCCGACGCAGCCGGGGTCAAGTCGGGTGATGTGCTCATGAAGGTGGGCGACGTAGAGGCCCGTACGGACGAGGACTGGGGCGCGAAGTTCCGCCGGCGCTACCGCGGGCAGGCCGGCGCGCCCATCACGATCACCGTTCAGCGGGATCAGGCGACCGTCACCCTCAACACCCAGGTGCGCGAGCGGGGGGCGACGACGTTCGAGGTGACGCTCGCGCCCACTCCCACCCCGAAGCAGGCTAAGATCTGGCGGGGAGTCTCCTCCGGTTCCACCGGCAGCTGACGGGCGCTATCTTCCTGGCCGTATGCAGCTCAGCGTCGCGTCCGGAACGGTTCGCGTGCAGTTCTTCGCCCGCTACGCGGAGATGGTGGGGTGCCGCGAGGCGGCGATCGTGGTGACGCTCCCGGCCACCGTCGGCGACGTGGTGCGCCGGGTGCGGGAAGAGCTGCCCGGCGCCCGCGGGCTTCCGGAGCGGCCACTCACCGCCGTGAACTTGAAGCACGTGAAGCTCGATGCCTCCGTGCAGGACGGCGACGAGGTGGCCTTGCTGCCGCCGGTCGCGGGAGGCTAGACCAATGCGGAATGCGGAGTGCGGAATGACGATAAGACGAATGCGGAGTGCGGAATGCGGAGTGCGGAATTGAAGGGCCCGGTTCGATCCGATATGCGGGCCACGGGGTTCGACGGGGGCGCGATACACTCCGCATTCCGCACTCCGCATTCCGCATTCTTGAGGCAGCGGGCATGAGCTTTCTCACGCGCAGCCCCCTCTCCCTCGACGCGCTTCTCGGCGAAGTGTCCTCGCCCGAACTCGGCGGCACGTGCGCGTTCCTGGGCACTGTACGCAACGGGCCGGAGGAGCACGGCGTGACCGCGATCGAGTACTCGGCATACGACGAGATGGTGGACGCTGAGCTCGGTCGCATTCTCTCCGAGGTGCGGGAGCGGTGGCCCCAGGCACGCGCCGGCGTGCGTCATCGGATCGGCATGATCCCGGCGGGGGAGGCGAGCATCGCGATCGTCGTCGCGGCCCCGCACCGCGCGCAGGCGTTCGAGGCGTGCCGCTACGTCATCGAGGAAATAAAGCGCCGCGTCCCCGTCTGGAAGAGGGAGCTGCGGCTCGACGGCACCGCCGTGTGGGTCGATCCCTCCGGCCAGCCGACGACCTCACCCCCAGTCCCGACCCCCTCGCCCTTCTCCCGCCTTGCGGAGAGGGAGGGCCATGTCTGAGGCGCTTCACGACGCGTTCGGCCGGCCGCTCGCGAGCCTGCGCGTCTCGGTGACCGACCGCTGCAACATGCGGTGCCGCTACTGCATGCCCGAGGACGAGTACGTGTGGCTGCCGCGCGAGTCGATCCTCACGTTCGAAGAGATCGCCCGTCTCGCGCAGGTATTCGCGGGACTGGGCGTGCACAAAGTTCGGCTGACGGGCGGCGAGCCGCTGCTCCGGCAAGACCTCGCGACGCTGGTGGAGATGATCACGCGGGTCGGGGGCCTCACCGACCTCGCGCTGACGACGAACGGCCTGTTGCTCGCGAAGCAGGCGGCCGAGCTGCGGCGGGCGGGCCTGCGCCGGGTCACCGTGAGCCTCGACACCCTGCGCCCTCAACGCATGCTGGCCTTCGCGAAGAGCGCCCGCCACGCCGACCTGCTCGGCGGGATCGCGGCGGCGCGGGCGGCGGGGTTCGAGCGACTCAAGCTCAACACCGTCGTGATCCGCGGCTTCAACGACGACGAGCTCGCCGACCTGGTCGAGTTCGCGCGAGCCCACGACGCCGAGGTCCGGTTCATCGAGTACATGGACGTGGGCGGCGCGACGCGGTGGTCCATGGACCAGGTGGTGTCGCAGCGCGAGATCCTCGACGCGCTGAGCCGTGCCTACGGCCGGATCGAGCCGCTCCAGGAGAAGGGACCCTCTAGGGCGCCGGCGGAGCGCTTCCGGCTGCCGGACGGCACGACCTTCGGCGTGATCGCGTCGGTCACGGCGCCGTTCTGCCGCACCTGCGACCGCAGCCGTCTCACCGCGGACGGCGCCTGGCTCTTGTGCCTGTACTCGGAGCACGGCGTGGACCTGCGGGAGCCGCTGCGTTGCGGTGCGACGAACGAGGCACTGGCTGCGCTGATCGCCGCCACCTGGCGCGCGCGCAGCGACCGCGGCGCCGAGGAGCGGCTCGGGCTGCCCCAGCGCGGCGCGCTCTATCAGCTCGACCGCCTGCGCGCCGACCCGCACCGGGAAATGCACACCCGGGGCGGGTGACCTCCCTGCATGGTCAAGAAGATCACTGTCGTCGGCGCCGGGAACGTGGGTGCAACCGCCGCGCAACGCCTCGCCGAGAAGGAGCTCGCCAGGAGCGTCGTCCTCGTGGACGTGATCGAGGGCGTGCCGCAGGGGAAGGGGCTCGACCAGTGGGAGTCGGCGCCGATCGAGGGGTTCGACACGCGGGTGGTGGGCGCGAACGACTACGGCCCCGCCGCGGGGAGCGAGATCGTCGTCGTGACGGCGGGGATCGCCCGCAAGCCCGGCATGAGCCGCGACGACCTGGTCCGCACCAACGCCGACATCGTGAAGCAGGTCGCCCAGGAGATCAAGCAGCATTGCCCCCAGGCGATCGTCGTGGTGGTCTCGAACCCGCTCGACGTGATGTGCTGGGTCACGAAGCAGGTGACGGGATTCCCGCGGGAACGCGTCATCGGCATGGCCGGCGTGCTCGACACGGCCCGCTATCGGGCCTTCCTGGCGGAGGCGCTCGACGTCTCCGTCGAGGACATCCAGGCGATGGTGCTGGGCGGCCACGGCGACACGATGGTACCGCTCGTCTCGTACACGGCCGTTTCCGGGATCCCCGTCACCCACTTCCTCGACGGAGCCGCCCTCGGCAAGATCGTCGAGCGCACCCGGAACGGCGGCGCCGAGATCGTGAGCTACCTGAAGACCGGCTCGGCGTACTACGCGCCGTCCGCCGCCGTGGTGCAGATGGTCGAGGCGATCGTGCGGGACAAGAAGCGGGTGCTCCCGTGCGCCGCGTGGCTCGAGGGCGAATACGGCCTCTCGGGGATGTACTGCGGCGTGCCGTGCAAGCTCGGCCGCCGGGGCGTGGAGCAGGTGATCGAGGTGAAGCTGTCGGCCGAAGAGCAGGCGGCGCTGAAGAAGTCCGCCGAGGCGGTGAAGCAAACGATGGAGGCGGTGAAGCTCTAGGGCGCGATCACGCCTCCACACCATCTCCTCTGACGTCTGACGTCTGACGTCTGAGTGTCGCAGTCAGGTAGTCCCGATTGAGCCGCGCGATGAAGTCGATGCTGATCTCCTTGGGGCACGCGGCCATGCACTCGCCGTGATTGGTGCACGCCCCGAACCCTTCCGCATCCATCTGCGCCACCGTGTCCGCCACCCGGGAGTGACGCTCCGGTTGGCCCTGCGGCAAGAGCCCGAGGTGGGAAACCTTGGCCGCGACGAACAGCATCGCGGAGGCGTTGGGGCAGGCGGCGACGCAGGCGCCGCAGCCGATGCACTGCGCCGCGTCCATGGCCAGGTCGGCGTCGCGCTTGGGCACGAGGAGCGAGTTCGCCTCGGGCGCGCTGCCGGTGCGCACGGTGATGTACCCGCCCGCCTGGATGATGCGGTCGAACGCGCTCCGGTCCACGACCAGGTCCTTGACGACCGGAAACGCCCGCGCCCGCCACGGCTCGATCCAGATCTCGGCGCCGTCCGGGAAGTGGCGCATGTGGAGCTGGCAGGCTGTGGTGGCCCGCTCGGGCCCGTGGGGCCGGCCGTTGATCACCATGCCGCAGGCGCCGCAGATCCCCTCGCGGCAGTCGTGGTCGAAGGCGATCGGCTCCTCCCTCCGGGCGACGAGCTGCTCGTTCAACACGTCGAGCACCTCGAGGAACGACATGTCCGGGCTTACGTCCGCGACGTCGTAGCGGACGAACTCGCCCGGCGCCGCGGGTCCCGCCTGACGCCAGACGTGCAGCTCCACCTTCATTACTTGTAGCTCCGCACCGAGGGGTGCACGGCCTCGAACGCGAGCGGCTCCCGGTGGAGCACGGGAGGGTTGCCGACACCGCTGAACTCCCAGGCGGCGACATAGGCGAACCGATCGTCGTCGCGCTTCGCCTCGCCCTCGGCCGTCTGATACTCCTCGCGGAAGTGGCAGCCGCACGACTCCTCGCGCTGCAAGGCGTCGTGGCACATCTCCTCGGCGAACTCGAAGAAGTCCGCCACGCGGCCGGCCCGCTCGAGCGCCTGGTTCAGGTCCTCATTGCCGCCGCCCACGTACACGTCGTTCCAGAATTCCTCGCGCAGGCAGCGCACCCGCTCGAGCGCCTCGCGCAGCCCCTGGGCGTTGCGGGACATGCCGCACTTGTCCCACATGACGCGACCGAGCTCGCGGTGGAACGTGTCGACGCTCCTGCGGCCGTTCACCGCCATCAGCTTCGTGATCCGCTCCGTGACCTCCCGCTCGCTCTGGCGGAACGCCGCGTGGCTCGTGTCCGCGCCACCCGGCTTCACCAGCGCCAGGTGCTCGCCGAGGGTATAGGGGACGATGAAGTAGCCGTCTGCGAGCCCTTGCATGAGCGCGCTCGCGCCCAGGCGGTTCGCGCCGTGGTCGGAGAAGTTCGCTTCGCCGATCACGTACAGCCCGGCGACCGTGCTCATCAGATTGTAGTCCACCCATAGCCCGCCCATGGTGTAGTGGGGAGCCGGGTAGATGCGCATCGGGACCGTGTAGGGGTTCTCACCGGTGATGCGCTCGTACATCTCGAACAGGTTGCCGTAGCGCTCCCCCACCACGTGGCGCCCGAGCCGGCCGATCGCGTCGCGGAAGTCCAGATAGACGCCGCTCCCCCCCGGGCCGACGCCGCGACCCTGGTCGCACACTTCCTTGGCGCGTCGCGATGCGATGTCACGCGGGGCGAGGTTGCCGAAGCTCGGGTACAGCCGCTCCAGGTAGTAGTCGCGCTCCGCCTCCGGGATCTCCTCCGGCCTCCGCTCGTCGCCGGCCCGGCCCGGGACCCAGATCCGGCCGTCGTTGCGCAGCGACTCGCTCATCAGCGTGAGCTTCGACTGGTGCTCGCCCGTGGGCGGGATGCAGGTCGGATGGATCTGGGTGAAGCAGGGGTTCGCGAACGCGGCGCCGCGCTTGTGGGCGCGCCAGATGGCGGTGACGTTGCAGCCCTTCGCGTTGGTCGACAGATAAAAGATGTTGGAGTAGCCGCCCGTGGCGAGGACGACCGCGTCGGCAGCGTGGGCGTTGATCTTCCCGGTCACGAGGTCGCGCGCGATGATGCCGCGCGCCCGCCCCTCGATCACGACCAAGTCGAGCATCTCGTGACGCGCGTACATCTTCACCGCGCCCCGGCCTATCTGCCGGGCCAGCGCCTGGTACGCGCCGAGCAGGAGCTGCTGGCCGGTCTGGCCGCGGGCGTAGAACGTGCGCGAGACCTGCACGCCGCCGAACGAGCGGTTGGCGAGCAGCCCGCCGTACTCCCGCGCGAACGGAACGCCTTGCGCCACGCACTGGTCGATGATGCTGGCGCTGACCTCGGCCAGACGGTATACATTCGCCTCGCGCGAGCGGAAGTCGCCTCCTTTGATCGTGTCGTAGAAGAGACGAAAGACCGAGTCGCCGTCGTTCTGGTAGTTCTTGGCCGCGTTGATACCGCCCTGCGCCGCGATCGAGTGCGCACGCCGGGGCGAGTCCTGGAAGCAGAAGCACGAAACGTCGTAGCCCAGATCGGCGAGGGAGGCGGCGGCCGAGGCCCCGGCGAGCCCCGAGCCCACCACGATGACGTGATACTTCCGCTTGTTGGCCGGCGCGACGAGTCGGATCTCGGAGCGGTGGCGCGCCCACTTCGTCTCGAGCGGCCCTGACGGGACCTGCGAGCGCAGCGCCACGCTCAACGGATCAGACCGGCGAGCACGGCAACCGGGATCGAGATGTAGCCGCCCGCGATCACGGCCGCGACGACGGCCGCCGCGCCCCCCCCCCCCCGCCACCGGAAGGTGGGCGGCCGGTTCCAGCCGAGCGTCTGAAAGGCGCTCCAGAGGCCGTGGTAGATGTGCAGCCCCACGACGACCATCGCCACGATGTAGATCGCGGACACCGGCCAGCGGCCGAAGCTCGCGATCACGTTGTGGTAGACGTCGCCCGGCACGAAGCTCGGATTGGCCCTCCCGAAGGTCAGATCGAGCAGATGGTAGATCACGTACAGGAAGATGATCACGCCGCCCCACCGCATCGTGCGCGCGGCGTAGGTCGTCTCCACCGGCTCCAGCCGCCGATAGCCGACCGGCCGGGCGCGCCAGCTCGCCCGCGTCACCGCGATCGCCGCCCAGATGTGCGCGAACACGGAGACGAGCAGGATGATCCGGACGCCCCACAAGAGCTGCCCCCTCCCAAAGAACGGCGCGCCGACGACCCGCAGGCCCTCGGCGTAGGCGTTGAAGTGCTCCGGCCCTTGGAACAGCTTCAGGTTGCCGAGCATGTGCCCGACCACGAACAGGAAGAGGATCAGCCCCGTCACCGCCATGATCACCTTCCTGCCGATCAACGAGCGAGCGAAGCCCGGGGGCGTCGGAGGGGCCTTGCCGGGCGGGGCCGGGGGGGCTGGGGGGGCGACGACGTGCGTGGTCACGGAACGGGTGATGATACTCGCGGAGCGGGCGCGCAAGCAAGCCGGTGACACCACCCTCTTACCAGGAGCGCTGCGATGGCCATCCAGTCTTCGATTCTCGTTTCCACCACCTTCGACGTGCAGGGCCGCCGCATCCGCGAGTACCGGGGCGTCGTCCGTGGGAT
>Ga0209378_1001999_pt1 | contig 14253 bp, 8 predicted proteins | sample GraSoiAngelo_156_FD_186170 | JGI IMG/M metagenome (GOLD analysis project Ga0209378, IMG submission 186170) | Grasslands soil microbial communities from the Angelo Coastal Reserve, California, USA - 14_1009_13_40cm (SPAdes) (version 2) | ecosystem: Environmental > Terrestrial > Soil > Grasslands ... | reverse complement strand
CGGGCACGCAAGGGCACGGGAAGGGAAACCATCGTGTTGCCTCCTAATGACGCCAAATACCTAATGGACCGGGCCATTAACCACGCCGACTAAAGAAGCTCTCACCGCGAGAGCAGCCGAATTGGGAACGGCTAGTCAAGGTTTTGCAGTTTAATTCCAACAACTTAGGAGGGACGTTGCAAGGATGTTGCAAGCTGCTGGTGCTGTTGGGAAAGCCTGCGACACAAAACGATGAACGACGGTGCATTAAATCACAACGAAATACTCACGCCGGAGCAGTTGGCCGAGCGTCTGAAAGTCGGGGTCAATTGGGTGTACGAGAAGTGCCGGAGCCGGGGGAATCACAGTGGCAAGCCGCTGCCCGTTCTCCGCTGCGGAAGGTATCTCCGCTTCTACTGGCCCGATGTTTGCGACTGGCTCCGAGCCAAAGAAGCCTAAAGGGGGAAATGATGAGGGAACAAAAAGGCTACATATTCCACAAAGGGAAGAGTTGGTTTGTGCGGTATTGCGATGACGTTCTCCAAGCTGACGGCACAATCAAGCGGAAGTTGGTCTGCAAGAAGTTGGACGTGCCTTACTGCGATGAGTACCGCACCGTGAGGAGTGTAAAGTCGTTTGTTGATGAGATTCTCGCTCCGGTCAACGGTGGCCTGCTCAATCCGCAGAGCACGATGCCGATTACTGAGTTTGTCGAGAAAGTCTATCTGCCGGAGTTTGTCGAGAAGCAACTGAGGGCCGCAAGCCTAAAACAATATCGGGACGTTTGGAATAATCATCTCAAGCACCGCCTCGGCACTCTCACGCTGCGCGGATTCCGTACAGTCCACGGTGAGCAGCTACTAGCACAAATCGCAGCTAAAACGAGCCTGGGGCGCAGTTCCCTCAAGCACATCAAAGCCTTTCTGTCCGGCGTGTTCAAACAGGCGAAACGTCTAGGCATTCTGGACGGCATCAATCCAATGCAAGACACAAGCATTCCCCGCACGCCAGAGCCGGAAGATACCTACGCCTATAGCCTAGCGGAAGTGACGAAGATGCTGTCTTTCCTCGCGGAGCCGGAGAGAACAATCGTGCTTACGGCTGCTCTGACCGGACTCCGCAAGGGAGAGATTCGCGGTCTGTGTTGGCAGGACTTTGACGGCAAGGAATTGAGCGTCAAGCGGTCTGTCTGGAACAGCACGGTCAATGAGCCAAAGACCCGCCGTAGCAAGGCTCCTATTCCCGTTGTAAGGCAACTGGCCGATGCTCTCGAAGCATACAAACTGCGAATGGGAAAGTTGGCACAGCCAAACCTGCCGATCTTCCAAGCTGGAAACGGAAAGCCCCTCAACCTAGACAACCTAGTTAGGCGCGTGATTGTTCCGGCTCTTACACGCTGCGCGGTTTGCAAGCAGTTAGAATCCGAGCACGCGAAGGACGGTCACGCATTCAAACTCGACACGTCAATTCCAAGCTGGCACGGCTGGCACGCATTCCGCAGAGGGCTTGCGACGAATCTACACACGCTAGGCGTGGACGACAAAACGATTCAGGCGATTCTCCGTCACAGCAACGTAAGCCTCACGATCAACGTCTACATCAAGAGCGTCACAGAATCGCAAGTCAATGCAATGGACGTGCTGAGTGCGAAGCTGGAAAAGGAAACTAGCAACAACCTTGCAACGGGCAGCCGAAGGCTAGTGAACTGAGTAGGCGCAACAGCTTGTGATAGAATGACTTGCAAGAATCGGGCCGAGGTAGCTCAGTGGTAGAGCAGCCGATTCGTAATCGGCAGGTCGTGGGTTCAACTCCCACTCTCGGCTCCAGATATTCCAGGGTCGGGCCCGGAGACAGGGTGACAAAACGTACCGGCTACCTGGATAACGACTTGGGCGGAACAGTTTGTCCTTGCTAGCCGCTGCTTTCTTCGTATTCTCCGTGCACAAAAAAGAAAAGGTAGCCAGGGACTCCTTGCTATCCGCGGCTGCGCGATTTTTTTCGCTTCGTTTTTTGACTTTATTGGCGCTCTCGCCCGATTCTCCGGCCATTCTCAAAGCAATCAGCCGGGAACGTTTTTAGTTCCCGGCTGGGTTAAATCAAGGCGCTCTAAATCCTTAAGTTGTGAGTTCGGCTGGCTAAACTTAGTCCGCCGGGCCTCGGCGGGAGGAGTCGGTTTAGCCTAGTTTGTTGGGAACGGCAGGTACCGCCAGACATCGTTGAGTTCGCCGTACGGGCCTCCGGCCCCCGCGTAGCCTTCGCCACCGAACAAGTAAACATACCCAAATGGGTTTGGTCCCCAGTGAGCCGCGCCTCGCCGCGCTCCCACAGCGTTATTCGTGTAGTTGAGCTGAAAGAAGTTAACGGGACTGGTGATGTAAGTCCCGGGCTGATCGGCGTCTACGGAACCCTTCCACCAAATCCACTCGCCGGTGCTCAGCTGATATTCCCAGACGTCGTTGAGGAAGCCGGTAGGCTGTGACCCCTGGGAACCGTACCCAAAGCCTCCAAAGAGGAACAGATTGCCATCGGGGTTCACCCAACCCATCGATCCCCACCGAGAGCCGGGAACATTTGTCGCTGCGGCGTTGGTTGTGGCGTTCGAAATGCCCTGTGTTCCGTACACGCCGTTCTGGTTGGCTAGGTTGCTGCCCGAAACCCACGTCCACTGGCCCGCTACCGGGTCGAACTTCCACAGATCATTGAGAACCGATCCAATCTGTAGCGACCCTGGCCCGGTGCTGCCGCTGGTACCCTTCGAATCCAAGCCGAAACCGCCGAAGAGCCAAATGTTTCCGGACAAATCGACCCAAAGGACTGCCGTTTGGCGGCCACCGGGCGCAAAGCCTGCGCCGCCCGTTCCTGCGCTGGCAGGGTACGCACCATTTTGGTTGCCTGTCGTGCCGCCGGAGACAAGAGTCCAGGCGTTGGTAGCCATGTTGTATTTCCATAGATCGTTCAGGAGGCCAATCTGGCTAGCGGAATCGTAGCCTTGTCCGCCAAACATCCAGACGTTGCCAGCGGAATCTCTGTAGCTAGCCGCGCCCCAACGCCCACCAGGGGCGGTTGCCGAGTTAAATTGATTCGCTAAGTTCGAGCCTCCTCGCCATATCCATTGGCACTTTGTGAAAGTACCCGTGCCAGTTGCCGAATCGTAAGAACAAGGGCCGGAAGTTAGATCGAACTCCCAAACGTCGCTGAGGAGTCCAAATTGGTCCGATGCCACGCCTTGACCACCGAACATCCAAAGGTTGCCTGTGGCATCCGTCCAAGTGATGCCGCCCCAACGCGCGCCCGGTACTGTACAGGAGGTGGCAGGAAACGCACAGGATGTGCCGGTGCCCTGAGTGCCATAAGAGGCCCCTAGGCCCTTCAACTGGAGCGTAGTGGTATCCGCTGAATATGTACCGGCAACGTTGTCGAGGACGATCGGGAGATTAGCAGGTATCCAAGCGCCCGGAATCCACCAGCCGTCGTCTTGCCCTGAGCTTGGATTCGTTGGCCAAACCCACATATCGTTCAAATAGCCGGGTACGCCGTCGGTATTCTGATGCGTGACTTCCAATCCGAGCCCTCCAAACAGCCACCGGTTTCCATTCTTGTCGGTCCAGGCCATGGCAAAGTCTCTGCCGCCAGGTGTGTTCGAGTTCGAGGCTGCAAAAGGAGGCTGTGGGATGGGACTTCCAACCTTCCAGGAATCTAGCTTGGCAGTTCCATACGAGTTGAGTGCCGGGGCCGTCGATCCCGGGAACATCCAAGCCCAATCGTTGTGCTGGCAATCGACGATCACATTGGAAACGATCCCCGTGACCACGGCCGTAGCGTTGAATACGTTGCAGCCTATCCCCGGTTGGCTCGTAGGAGACAAGAACACGTCCACGCTGTAGGTTGTGCCAAAGGTGAATTGGGTCGGGAAGGTAAAGTCCACGTCTCCTGTAACGAAAAGATTGTCACCGGCGTTGTCCTGCAACTCGAGGGTGTCACCCGTGCCAACGACGAGCCCAACGACAGTGCCGCCAACCGGAAACTTTGGCTGCGGGCACGAAACTTGAACGTTGCTAACACTACCGACAATCGTGCCGCTGCCGTTGGAGACCACGCAAGTTTGAGAGGGGTTGGTTGGCTGGGTCTTTATCGTTACGGCGTAATTGGCGCCAGCGAGAAGAGTCGTTGCAAATGTGAAGTTGACTGTTCCGGTCCCGCTGATCTTGAGATCGTCTCCACCATTGTCCTGCAAGGTAAGCCCCGCCCCCTGCAGCCCCGAAACGGCCCCACCGACGGTATAAGTAGCAGCGCAACTTATCTGAACGCCTGTCACGTTCGCAGTGGCTGTTCCTGAACCGTTTGTGACGCTGCACACCTGACTCGACGGTTGCGTCTTGATGGTGACGTTATAAGTACCGCCGCTGGTAATCGCAGTCTTGAACGTAAAGCTGACTGTTCCGGTGCCCGTAACGGTGAGGTCGTCGCCGCCGTTGTCCTGGAGCACAAGGCCGGTTCCCGACAAACCTACTACCGATCCCCCAATTGTAAAAGGGCCAGTGGTTGTGCCCCCGCTGCCTCCGCTCCCTCCACTCCCGCCGCTACCCCCGCTACCTCCGGTCGTAGGTCTCTTTAAGTTACACGCGGACATGACGAGTGCCGCCCCTATTGCGAGGGCTAGGACTGATTTCTGGACTGGGATCATGCTCTTGGTCCCCTTCTGTTTGTCTCTTCGATTCTAGAAGTCATCCTCAACGGGATTGTTTCGTTCCCGTGAGGCTATTCCCGTTTCGTCGAGTTCTAGTAGTATCGGAACTGAGGTCCCCAGCTTCGCCCGAGCCTCTTTTTCCGGCAACTCCTCTCCACAAGTACTGTGCTGAACTGAGTAATAACAGTCAGAACGCGTAAACACGAATCGATCTCCCACGTTTAGGCGCGCACACCTCAAGTTCACACACCCCAGACTGGTGCCAGACTCATGACGAATGTGAACATGGGTAGGAAAAAAGCGCGTGAATCCAAGAACGTGATATCGGGCGGAGAAATCAGGGGAAGTTCAACTCTCTTGCTTGCCCCCGGAAATGTCAGCGAATTGCGAACACTCTGAAGATCCTACTTTTACGCGGGCATTAGGACGGATGGATGTGCCGGAAGGACTGCAAGCAGCGGCGCGCGGTATCGAGTTCCGTAAAACGGCTGCCTTCCTGCTCAATCAGGTAATATTCAACTCCGCCACCGCTTTCGGCTGCATCGAAAATATCTTTCCAATCCGCAGCCCCTTCTCCAAACAGAACCTTGTAACCTTTCGCCGGGTCGGGTGACCAGTCTTTCAGGTGGAGGGAGTGAATTCGGTCCGGATTCTCTCGAATCCACGCCACCGGATCAGACCCGGCCTCTAGACATGTGCCAACATCCAGTTGGAGCATGACGGAGGGCTTCGTATTCTTGGCCAGGATTTCCATCGGGCGCTGGCCGTCCATCGCAGTGAACTCCCGATGGTGATTGTGATATCCGGCTTTCAACCCAGATGCCTCCAGTTGATCGGCGGCAGCATTCAGCGCATCGGCCACCGTCTTCCAACCGTCCAGGCCAGGCTTCGGATTCGCGGAAGCCATGACCACATACTTGCTGCCCAGAATCAGATTCATGTCGCGCGCTTTGCCGATTTTCTCCGGGCTCAGGTACGATCTGTCGTTGTGCGTCGAGAAGCATCGGATGCCGAGATCGTCCAGGAGCTTTCTCATCTGCTTGGTTTGAGTTTCGGACCATTCGAAATAGGGCGCATAGAATTCAACGCCCTGATATCCCATCTCTGCAACGGCGCGCACCGTTCCCTCGGGATCTCTTTTCAGTTCTTCGCGGACAGAGTAGAGTTCCAGGCCGGCGGGAATCGATTTCGCCGCGCGAACCGAAAGCGCCCACGGCAACATTGCTGAAAAAGCAAGAAACGACCGTCGTGAGAGTGTGTGTGGCGTCATGGCTGAATCCTTATGCCAAGCCGCATCCTAACAAAAACTCAATCACCATGCGACACGGCCTTCGCCGCCTCGCGCCCCGGAACGATGCTTCGCACGATCACGTACAGCACGGGAATAAAAACCAGGTTCAGCGTGGTCGCGGCAATCATTCCTCCAAAGACGGTTGTACCGACGGAAATGCGGCCTGCTCGTCCCGCACCCTGCGCCAGCACCAGCGGCACAACGCCCAGGATGAACGCCAGCGAAGTCATCAAAATCGGCCGTAGCCGGATACGCGCCGCTTCCACCGCGGCTTCAACGACGGTCATGCCTTGACCGCGCAGTTGCTCCGCAAACTCCACGATCAGAATCGCATTCTTGCTGGCAAGGCCGATCAGCATCACCAATCCAATCTGGCAATAAACGTCGTTCTGCAATCCGCGCAAAGCTTGCGCGCCAATCGCTCCGAGAATCGCAACCGGCACGGCCAGCAGCACGATGAACGGCAGCACGTAGCTTTCGTATTGGGCTGCCAGCGTCAGGTACACCACAACCACGCCAAGAGCAAAAAGAATCAGCGCTTTTCCTCCGGACTCGATTTCTTCCAGCGACAGTCCGCTCCACTCGAAGGTCATCCCATTCGGCAGGACTTTTTTGGAAAGCGCTTCCATGGCTGCAATGCCCTCGCCGGAACTGTGGCCTGGCGCCGGCGCTCCATTGATTTCTGCGGAGCGAAAAAGATTGTAATGCGAAATGACCTGGGGATTTGCGGTTTGTTCCACGGTCACCAGGTTGTCGAGCGAAATCATCTTTCCCGTGTCGGAGCGCAAATAATACTGACGGATATCCTTTGGCTGCGAGCGGTATTTACTGTCGGCCTGCACGTAGACGCGGTACGAGCGGTTATTGAAATCGAAATCGTTCACGTAGACCGAGCCCATGTAGACCTGCAAAGCGTCCGTAATCTGGTTGAGCGGCACCATCAGGCTCTTCGCTTTTTCGCGGTCGATGCGCACCAGGTATTGCGGGTCGTTTGCTGTAAAGCTGGTAAAGAGACCCACGATATCCTTACTGGCGTTCCCTTGTGCTGCCAGCTTGTTGGCCGTCTCCGCGATGCTCTGCAACGAGTTGCGCCCCAGATCCTCCAGCTCATACTGGAATCCCCCGAATTGCCCCAGTCCAAACACGGCCGGCGGATTGAACGGAACCACGATCGCTCCCGAGACCGCCGACAGCGAACCGCGTAATCGCCCGATTGTTGCCGCCGCTGAGTGCACCGTACCCTTGCGATTCTCGAATGGCCGCAAGTTTGCGTAAAGCATTGCCTGATTCGAGGCCGAGCCCGCGGCGCCAAATCCAACAATCGTGAAAACGCCGTCGATTTCCGGGTCACGCGAAATCACTTCTTCCGCCTTGCTGCAAACATCGCGCGTGTAGGTGAGCGAAGCGCCTTGCGGCGCTTGCACGATAAACATCAGGTAGCCCTGATCGTCTTCCGGGATGAACGCGCGCGGAACGCCCTGATAGAGCCAGTAGGTGCAGCCCAGCAGCGCAAAGAAGAGCAACAACGTAGCCAGCCGCCAGTCCAGAGCCCTTCGAATGGTGCGTTGATAAAGGCTCGCGCCGGCGCTGAACGCGTCGTTGAATAATTTAAAAAAACGGGCCTTCGCGCGCTCCCGGTGTTTCCCCAAAAAAATTGCCGATAGAGCCGGTGTCAGCGTAAGCGCGTTAAACGCCGAGATCGACACGGAAAAGGCAATCGTCAGCGCGAATTGACGGAAGAGAATTCCAGTGGTTCCCGGGAAAAGCGCGACCGGCACGAACACCGCCACCAGGACGAGCGATGTCGCCACCACCGCTCCGGCCACTTCTTTCATTGCCACGGACGCGGCGTTGTGCGGTTCCGTAATCCCTTCGACGATATGCCGCTCCACGTTCTCAATCACCACGATCGCGTCGTCCACCACCAGTCCAGTGGCCAGCGTGATGCCAAATAGCGTCAGCGTATTGATCGAGAAGCCCAGCAATTTGACAAAAACGAATGTGCCGACCAGCGAAACGGGAATGGTAATTGCCGGGATGAATGTGCTCCGCCAGTCCTGCAAGAAAATATAAATCACGATGATGACCAAGGCGATGGCTTGCAGCAGCGTGATCAGCACATCGCGTATGGACTCACCGATGACCGTTGTGGTATCAAACGCCACCGCAGCCTTAAGCCCGGGAGGAAAATTCTTCGATAGCCGCAGCAACTCTTCTTTTGCGGCCCTGTCCACATCCAACGCATTGGCGCCGGGAAGCTGGGTAACCGCTAGGCCTACGGCGTCATGGCCGTTGAATCGAAGCAGTGTGCCGTAATTTTCCGCGCCCAGCTCCGCGTGACCGACGTCTTTCAATCGCACCAGCGTCCCATCGGTTCCCGTTTTCAAAATTATTTTGTCAAACTCCGACGCTTCGCTGAGCCGTCCCACTGCCCGCACGCTGATCTGGTAAGACTGCCCCTCTTGCGACGGTGGCTGGCCGATTTGCCCGGCCGCCACTTGCACGTTTTGTTCTTGCAACGCGCTAAGCACATTCGTCGCTGTCAATCCGCGCTCAGCCAATTTCGCCGGGTCGAGCCACAGGCGCATGGCATATTTGCGCTCTCCGAAAATGATCGCGTCGCCGACTCCTTTGACGCGCTTGAGGGCATCTTTTACGTACACGTCCATGTAGTTGCTGAGGAATAGGCTGTCGTATTGGCCCTCGGAATAAACGCCCGCGCCAAATACGAATCCGCCGATTTGCTTGGTGATGATGATTCCAGTGTTCTTCACTTCGTTCGGCAATCGTCCGAGCGCCTGGTTCACACGGTTTTGAACGTCCACCGCAGCCAGGTCCACATTCCTGGTTACGTCAAAGATCACCGTGATCTGGCTCGTTCCGTCGTTGCCGCTCGTCGAGCTCATGTACTTCATGCCCTGCACGCCGTTGATAGCTTGTTCGAGCGGAATGGTGACGGCGGATTCGACGGTTTGCGCGTTCGCTCCGATGTAGCCGCTGCTGACGATCACTTGCGGTGGCGCCAGGTCCGGTAATTCGGTGATGGGAAGCGTAGGAATGCAGATGGCGCCTGCAAGAATGATGAACAGCGCGCACACCGTGGCAAAAACCGGCCGCCGGATGAAGAAATCAACGAACAAGGCCGGAGTCCGCCTTTGCTGGGAATGGAATGGCGCTGTTCATGAGTTCGCGGTGGCTAGCGGCCGGGATTGCTCTGGGCCTTGTTCTGGATTTGCTCCGTGACCGGAGTGCCGTCCTGCAGGAATTGTGTCCCGGAGGTGATCACATGATCGCCGGCCTTGAGCCCATCGAGAACCACAAAATCATTTCCGACAGTATCGCCAAGTTTTAGGGGCTTCTGCCGCGCTACGGTTCCTTTGCCTTCGTTGACGGCGACGAACGCGAAGAACTGGCCATTGATGCGCTGTACCGCCAGCACCGGAATCACCGGGCCGTCGTGAACGCCCCAGGTAATTTGCGTGCTCATCTGTTGCGCAATGCGGAGCTTGGCTTTGCCGTTCTCGAATATCGCTTTGGCCAAAACCGTCTGTGTATCGGTATCCACTTGTGGCGAAACAAAGCTGATACGTGCATCGATGCCTGTTCGATTGTTATTGTCCAGAATTCGAACGGGTAGCCCAAGCTTCAAGTTTTTGGCGCGGTCGGCGGGAACATAAATATACGCTTCCAGGGCGCCCGGCTCGTCCACTGTGGTAAGCAACGTGGAAACCGTCACGCGGTCTCCTACACGCACCGGAATGTCTCCGACAATTCCGTCCCGCGGCGCAGCGACGCTGTAATAATGGAGTTCCACCCGTTGCTGCCGTACCTGCTCGTCGATCGCTTTTACTTGCGCGAGCGCCGCATCATAGCCGGTCTGAGCATTGTCCAGTTCCTGCTTGCTGATCACGCCGGCGTCAAATAGTTTCTGCGCGCGCTCCAGCGAAATCTTGGCGTAGCGCAGGTTTGCTTCCTGTGCCGCCCGTGATGCCTCCTGGCTGTTTACCGTGGCTTCCTGTTTCAACGGATCGATCTGCAGGAGCAGCGTTCCTGCTTCCACGCGGTCGCCGGACTTCACGAAAATCCTCGTAATCTGCCCTTCCACTTGCGGATTGATCGAAGCAGAGTGCCGCGATTTCAGGATGGACAGATATTCGGTCGTTTCCGGAATTTTTACCGCAGGCGCAATCTGCACTTGCACTGGCACCGCGGGCGCGCTTGCGCCCGGCGCGCTGTCGGCCGCGCTTTTCTGGCAACCAGACACAAACAGTCCGGCTGCTAGGGCCAGGAGCAAAGGCGCCTCTAGCCGTCCCGAGGCTGGCACCGTTGTCTTGCTATGGATCGAAGCAATTGGGCGCATACCGGTTTACCTAGCTTCAAATCTTACGACACTGCTTAGCTGGAGCAAAATGGAAAGGGTCCGCCATTATTTTGGACGCAGGGGAAACTTGTTGGTTATATGGAAGTTCCTGGCGGCAGGCTAGTAGAAATCGCGGGAATTGATTCTTTTTCCGGAAAGCCCAAGTTGCAGCACGTCCATCTGTTCCGGCCGGTCAAAAACCTTACCTGGGAAAAAGATTTTCGTCAGCACTCGCACGCCGCCAAATGCCGCGCCCAGCACCACGGCCACTACCATGAACACGAACGTGGCGATAAAAATCTTGGCGATCGTCGAAAGCAACGGCGGATCGGTGACCGTCTGGCGCGGTTCGTTCCATGTCACTTCCGTTTCGTAGTTCACCGCGCGCCGCAGCGTATTCCCATACTCCACCGAGGATGGCTTCAAAACTATCGAAAGCAGGGAAGCCTTGCGCTCAATCGATGTTCCCGCTTGCTTTGCTGCGGACGAAATCGCCTGCTCCAGATGCCTCAGATGCTGCTCGGCCAGTTGCGGCGTCGGATAATCGATCAGCAGCAGCACCGCTTCCTCTTTTCCCTCACGGTAGTGCGCCAGCATCGCCTCTGCGTTTACATTGAATCCAGCCTCGCTCGCCAGGTTCGCGAACTCCTCCCGCTTCAGCGTAGCGATGGCATTCTGGAACGCCACCGGCCCCCGCGCATATCTTTGTGTCCCGTCGCTGAATCCTCGCGGCAGGTACGTTCGAATCGGTGGGAGCGGCGTCTGGTCGGCATGCGCGCTCACCGCGTTCACCAGCGTTACCAAATCCGCCGTGGAAATCGCCGGCGTTGGCCGCACTTCGAGAATGGAAGTCCCCACCAGGACAAACAGCCGGTCGCCATCCACCGCCGAAGTCCTGTTCAACGTCGACGGATGCATTTCGGGGCGGATCAGCGCGGTATACATTTCATACGCGCTGCTGGGATCGCGGTATTTCTGCAAATTTATTTGGATTTTGGCGTCCCCGGAGGAGTATTCGCAGAATTCCCCCGCCGTGCGCCCAGTCTCTTTCCACAAGTCTAAGTAGTTCGACGCGGCTTCTGTTTCCACCCACATCGGACTGGGCTGGCCGGACCAGCCGGCGAAATGAGCGGGAAGTTTTTGCTGTTGAGCAGACAAATACGGTGCGGCGCAAAGCGCCAGAGACAACACGCCAATAAAATGCAGCTTTCGCATCCCGGCTTCTATTAGACACCAACTCCCTAGTTTTGGTTGCGAGATTGTTCAGCCGTTGCTGACGCAGGGCGCACGGCCCCGGGCTTGGCCGGCAGATTCATCGTCACGCTATTCATGCTCTCCAGATAGCTGGCCACACCTTGATACAGCCCCTCGGCCACTTTTTGCCGCTGCTCGGGCTTCTTCAGCAGTTGTTCGTCGGCAGGATTACTCAGGAAGGAGATCTCAGTGAGGATTGACGGCATATCCGCGCCAATCAACACCACGAAGGGAGCTTTCCGCACGCCGCGGTTCTTCACCGGCTTGCTGGTCTTCTGAATCCGCCTGGAGAGGGAATCTTGAATATCCTCAGCAAGTTCCTTGGACTCGTCAATTTTTTCGGTCCTTGCGATTTTCAGCACCAGGTCCTGCAGGTCGTGCACGCCTCCTTGCGCCGTGGCGTTCTCTCGCGCCGCCACCTCCATCGCCTCCGCCGAGCCTTTCAGGTTCAGATAATACGTCTCAATGCCACGCGCCGCGTGGTCCCGGCTCGAATTCGCATGGATCGAAATAAACAGGTCCGCTTTGGCCTGGTTCGCAATGTTTGTCCGTTCTTCCAGCGGAACAAACGCGTCATCCGAACGCGTGTACACCACATCCGCGCCGGGCAGGCGCTGCTCGATAATCTTTCCTAGCCGCAGCGCCACGTCCAGGCACAGGTCTTTTTCCATCAAGCCCGTCGGACCGATCGTTCCTGTATCGTGGCCGCCGTGGCCCGGGTCGATCACAATCCTTCCAATTTTCAAGCCTAGCGTGCGAGTCAACGTGGACTGCCCGTCGCGCGTCGGTTGCGGCGTGCTCGCCGGGCGGACCAAATCTGGTTTCGCACTCGCTGGCGTTGTTTTGACGAGCCTTGGTTTCGCGTGCTCCACAGATGGCGGCGCATTGCGCGCCACTGCGGAAGAATTGTCTGTCACCGCCGAGCCGCTACTCGCGGAGGCCGCTCCTCCGTTAGCGGCGCCACCGTTGGCGGCGGCGCCGTTAATCGTCGTATTGATTGCGCCCTTTGAGTTTTTCGCCTGCTGCCCCGACGTGGAAACCGCGCCCTCCGCTGGTTCCCTCGAAGCTTCAATCGGAATCGCTCGCGCTCCGCCGTTCGCGGCCGTTGCGTTCTTGCTCGGATCTTCCGTGCCAGCCTCCTGCGCGGGTTTTCCTTTTGCCGTGCGCACCGGCGCCGCCGAAGAGTCTCCATACAAATCGATCAAAAGTTGCGGCGGATTCCCGGTCAACGAAGAGGCGTATTCCTTCACTGCGTTTACTTCCAGCACCACGCGCACCACGCCGCTGTGATTTTGCGCCACGCGAACCGCTGTCAACAGAGTGCCGTCAACGTGGATATTCGCGCGCGCCACTTCCGGCGTCAGACGCGCCGAATGCAAATCAAAAAAGATGCGTTCAGGACTCGTAATGCGCCCGGAAGTGTATTGCACACTATCCTCTAGATCGATGGTCACTCGCGTCGCGTCGCCGTTGACTGCCGTGCGAATCCGCCGCAACTGCGGCAATGCCCCGGATCCTCTGCTGCTGGCGGGTTTGCCGCCGGAGTGCGCCGGCGCATCCAGTCGCGGTTCCTCAGCGCCCGGCCACGTGGTCTTTGAAGTAACTGCGCTGCTCGAATCGGACGGCGCGTCGCCATTCCGCAGCAGCGCCAATTCCGCCAGCGCTTCTTGCGCTTCGCGTTTTCTCGGCGAACGCGGATAGCGTTTCAGGAAATCCTCATAAGTCTTTTTCGCCAGCATTGAATCGCCCAATTGCTCGCGCTGCAGCTTCGCCGTTCGCAGAATCGCATCCTGGCAATACTTGCTCGTCGGGTATTCGCGAACCAGGAATTGGTACGTGTCGACGGCCGACTGGTAATAGCTTCGCCCAAAGCGGTCGCCCATCTCCGTGTAAAGTTCCGCGACGGCCAGCAGCGAATCGGGAACTTCCGGAGCTCGCGGCGTAATCATGGCGACGCGCCGATAGACCAAGACCGCTTGTTTGTAATCCGCGAGCGTGCGTTTTTCGGTGGGTTTGCTGTTCAGCGCCGCGCGCTGCTCTTCGGCTCGCGCAAATTGCGCCGCGGCGGACTGGCGTTTCACGGACGCGGTGGCAGCGGCTTCCGCATTCGTTTTCGCCGGCGCCGCCGCAACAAAAAACAGGGCAGCGGTCAGCGCCGCAAAAACCGGCGAAAGACGTGTGAAGCTCGTTCGCGAAATTTTTTCCGCCCCAAACATCAGCCTGCATCCCCCAAACGTCGTCGCCGCAACCCGCTACTCAACTTCAGAAAAAGCAAACCTCAAAAAATCCAAACTTCCGAGGGCCCAAATTCAGGGCTCCCGGAAAACTAAGAAAGCTCAATTTACAGCTCTTTCTATTCGTTGGTGAATATGATGCGGCCGTCAGGTGTGACGTCTTTGTGGATCGCGTGCGGATTGACGTAGGCGTCGGCAAGACGACCCGAGCCCGGCCGGAAGTAAGCGTTCTGTACTTTCTGCACATAGCTCCGCGTCTCTCGGTACGCGGGGACGCCGTGAACCCGGTCCACAGCACCCTCACCCGCATTGTACGCCGCCAGGGCCAGGTCGAGGTTGCCGTTGTATCGTTCTAGCAACCACTTCAAATGTTTAACCCCGGCGTCGATATTTTGTTGCGGGTCGAACACGTCATAGGCTCCGTATCGTTGTGCCGTCGTGGGAATCA
>Ga0209378_1001997_pt1 | contig 14257 bp, 10 predicted proteins | sample GraSoiAngelo_156_FD_186170 | JGI IMG/M metagenome (GOLD analysis project Ga0209378, IMG submission 186170) | Grasslands soil microbial communities from the Angelo Coastal Reserve, California, USA - 14_1009_13_40cm (SPAdes) (version 2) | ecosystem: Environmental > Terrestrial > Soil > Grasslands ... | reverse complement strand
GTGAGATGCTGGGGAATTGGAGCTTCGGTAGTTATTTCAAGAAGGAGGCGATCGAGTGGGCGTGGGAGCTTGTTGTTGAACGCTGGAGATTCCCTGCGCAACGAATTTACGCGACCGTTTACAAACCGGGGCCCGGTGAGCCTGCTGAGTTCGACCAGGAAGCGTACGATCATTGGGAAAGATTATTTCGTGAGGCCGATCTTGATCCTGCGATTCATATCGTAAACGGAAACAAGAAAGATAATTTCTGGATGATGGGCGATACCGGTCCGTGCGGACCGTGTTCGGAATTGCATGTTGATCTAACCCCGGACGGCGACACTCGCGGCACGCTCGTGAACAAAGACGACCCGCGTTGCATCGAAATTTGGAATTTAGTTTTTATTCAATTCAACGCCAATGCCGACGGAGGCTTTGGTCCGCTTCCGCAACGTCACGTCGATACCGGACTAGGTTTGGAACGCACCAGCGCAATCATTCAAGGCACAAAAAACTTCACCGAGTTCTCCGGCGCGGTCTCCAACTACGAGACTGATATTTTTCGTCCGATCTTCGACGTACTGGAAAAACTGAGCAGCAAGAAATACAAGTCGACCCTTCCGAAGCATGGAACGGCCGGCGAAAGCGATCAGGAAAAGATTGACATCGCCTTCCGCGTCATTGCTGACCACATCCGTACGCTCAGTTTCGCCATCGCGGATGGGATCATCCCTTCAAACGAAGGCCGCGGTTACGTTTTGCGCCGGATCCTTCGTCGCGCCGTTCGTTACGGTCGCGCGCTCGGATTTCACGAACCGTTCTTCTTCAAATTGGTCAACGTCGTCGCGCAAACGATGGGCGACGTTTTTCCCGAAGTCCGCGCGAAACAAAAAGCAATCGAACAAACAATTGTGCGCGAGGAAGAGGCGTTTAACAGAACACTCGATCGAGGATTGGAGCTGCTTGATAAGGCGACGGTCAACGCGGTCATAACTCAGGCGATGGCAACACAGGCGATCGGGAAAATTCGTGTTAAAACACGCACGCGTGATGATTTCTTCACGAGAATAGAAGGCGCCGACCCAATCGAAATCTTTGCCGAGAAAGACAATAGCGCTCTTTTTGACAAGTTGTTCAAAGCTCGACCAGCTATCTCTGGAAAACATGCGTTCGAGCTTTACGACACATATGGTTTTCCGCTCGATCTGACTGAACTGATTGCACGAGAGCGCGGGTTAGAAGTCGATAAGAACACTTTCAATTTCCTCATGGACGAGCAGCGCGAGCGCGCACGAAAGGCGCAGAAAAAGGAGGAAATCAGTGTTGAAGAAGACGAGCTCAAGGTCGAGCCGACCAAATTCCTGGGGTATGATTTTCTAGAAGCCGAAGCCGTCGTTGAAACCGTTCTGCCTGGTAAGAAACGGGATGAACTCAATATCCTTCTGGACCGGACGCCCTTCTACGCAGAGATGGGCGGTCAGGTCGGGGATCAGGGATTGCTGCATGTTCCGGGGCATGATTGGACCGAAGTTGGCCAATTGCGCGTGACCGACACGCAGAAGCGGGGCGATATTTTTCTTCATCGCGCGAAGATTGTGGAAGGTCGCGCGCCCGAACCGGGCGAGGCGGTGCGCATCTCAGTGGATGCAGATCGGCGCAAATTGATTCAAGGACATCACACCGTGACGCACTTGTTGCACTGGGTGTTGCACGAAGTGGTCTCGCGTGATGCGTCACAGAAAGGGAGCTACGTCGGTCCGGACAAATTGACGTTCGACTTTTCAAGCGCGCCACTCACGCCAGAACAAAAACACAACGTGGAAAAATTGGTGAATGAAAAAATCGCGGAGAATGCGTCGGTTTCGTGGACGGAAATTCCGTTCGCAGAGGCGAAACAGCGAAAAGACATCATTCAGTTTTTTGGCGAGAAATACGGCGACGTCGTTCGGGTTGTGCAGATCGGCGGCGAGCCAAAAGCGCTGAATGGTTACTCGATGGAGTTGTGCGGCGGCACGCATGTGCGCGCGACCGGCGAGATCGAGTCATTCCGCATCGTTAAAGAGGAAGCGATCGCAGCGGGCATTCGACGGATTGAAGCTGTTGCGGGAGACGCGGCGCGACAGTGGGCGAAAGAAGAGGCGGGTCGCCAGCAGAAGAGATTTGAAATGCTCGCGCGCAAGAAATCCGACGTGGCCGCGTTGCTGGTGTTTGACGAGGACGCGGAGACCCGCGCGATGCTCGACAAGATCGACATGCGCGCGGCGCATCTCGAAAAGCTCGAGGTTGATGTTCGGGAATGGGAGAAGAAAGGGGCAAAGGCGAGTGAGGCGCAGTTGAAGAGTCGCGCCGCTGAGATCGCGAAGGAGCTTGCGACAATGCATGCGGCGAAAGACAACGTCGTTGCCGAAGTGAAGGATGCCGATGCTAAATTGCTTCAAGCCGTCGGCGATGTGCTGAAGTCGAAAATCAAGGGACCGATTTTTTTGGCAGGTGCGGCTAACGGGCGGGTCGCGCTCCTTGCCATTGTGCCTAAAGAATTCAGCTCAAAATTTCAGGCGAACAAATTGATTCAGGAAACCGCACCGATCGTTGGCGGCAAAGGCGGCGGGCGACCGGAGAATGCGCAGGGAGCAGGAACCGATGTCGGCAAAATCGACCTGGCGCTGGCGGAAGCGGAGCGGTTGATTACGGCGACGCAATTGTAATGAAGAATGTAGCCGCAAGCGCGATGGCGAGGACAAAGAGGTAAGCAATGCCGCCGAGAAAAAACTTAAAGACAGTGAAGAACCAGCCCTGTCGATAAACGCGGCGGATGGACAGGAAAATTTGTGTAGCGAAGGTGATCCAGAGCGCCGCGATGATCCAGCCGGCGAAAGTGCCGGGGATCGATCGATTCAAGCCGATAGTGATGAGCACGATCAACATGATCGCGAGATAAGCGAAGCTGTGGATGTGCAGGGCGTAAACGAGATGATCGATGTAGAAGACGCGTTTACGCACGTAAAGCACCTTGAGCACCAACGCGAAGAGCGGGATGCAGCAGAGCATCATGTAGGGGAGGTTGCTGAATAGCGTTGCGATAAAGAGGGCCATCTTGCTGCCGTGCTCGCCCATTTTTTCTTTGGCCCGTTGCTCCAGCCATTTCTCGAATGGATCGGAAGGCGGTTTGTCAAATTGCACCAACGGTCCGAAATCGCCCGACGGAGACGGTGAGGTAACCGACGGAGGCGGCGAGCCAATAATCGATGGTTGCGGCGTGACCGCGGTTTCGGGTGACGGCGATGTCTGTGCTTCCGGCTGTGTCCGGCCCTTCGCGTCGAGCGCGCCCCGGATGCGGGCCTTCACCGCCGGTGGTATGTCAGGATCGTTGAGCTCAGCGGCAATATCGGCGCGGTCGTCGGCCGAGAGTTTGCTTGGATCGGCATGAATCGATTTCGCCCAGTAGTTAACAACAAAGAAAAAGAGAATGCTGACGAGCAGATAAAGTCGCAACGGATGCACGTAACGTACACGGCGACCAGCCAGGAATTGGCTAGTCAAATGCCAGGGACGCACGATCAGCCATCCGATCGTTGCAAAAAACTTCGATTCGAAATTCAGGAGGGAATCGAGAACATCGACAATGACGTGGCGAAGTGACCGCCGATAATCCACCGCGTGTTGTCCGCATTGCGCGCAGAAGGGTCCCGCCATCGTCGCCCCGCAATTTTCACAATAGGGCGGGGGCGGCGGCTGCGCTTTGCACCGGCGCGACAAGAAGCGCCGCCGCGACGGTTCCAGCGCAGCGGTGACCGCAGCCTCTGCCGCGACAATGTGCGACTGATCGTCCATTCGGCGTAACCTAGAAAGATCGCCGGTTGCGTCGACTCCGAATCGGGGTCGTATCACTCGCGTCGCGCCTAATCCAAAAAATGAATCTCGCCGTCGATCGGACGAGTTAATATTTCACTGTTGCATCTACAACATGCAAATGTTGCCTCGGCACTTCTGATAATTCTCTGGATTGCGGCCAGGTTTTTCTGTCGATCTAGGTATGGCGAAAGACGATTGCCGCCGTTCCCAGAAGCGTGCTGCCGACAAGCAAAGCAACATCGGCCACAAAGAGCGGCAACAGCATTAATGCGAGACCGCAAAGCATCGGCGTCCAGTAGCCCATTCGTTTGCCATAGGTGAAGACAATGAAGCCGAAGGCGCTGAAGACAACGCCAGCGACACAGTTCATTGTGAACACGTCGGGCATATGCCTTTTTTGTAGCTAATCGCAGGCCAAAAAGAGGGGCGCATAAACTAAACGTTGACCGAATCAAGAATGGAGTGCCACGATGCAGCGGGAATGGCTTGCGTAAACACGCGGAACGATCAAGGCAATGAATACTCTTTTTCGCACTAAGAATCCTGATCACCTGATCGCGGAGGCCGCCACGCCGGAGCGGCAGATGAAGCGCGTTCTCGGTCCATTCGCTCTAACCTGCATTGGTATCGGGGCGATCATTGGAACTGGAATTTTCGCCTTGGCTGGGACTGCGGCCGCCGGCGAACAATTGGCAGCGTCGGTTTGGAAAACGCCCATAATGAATTTCATTCAATCATGGGCGACCGACGCGCCGCTCGTGTTTGGCCGGCCCGGTGCAGGTCCGGCGGTGATGCTTTCGTTCGTGGTGGCCGCCGTTGCCTGCGGGTTCGCCGCCCTCTGTTATGCCGAGCTCGCCTCGATGATTCCGGTCTCGGGCTCTGCCTATACTTATTCGTACGCAACGCTCGGCGAAATCATCGCCTGGATCATCGGTTGGGACCTCATTCTCGAATACGCCGTCGGTAACATGGCGGTGGCTGTGGGTTGGTCGGGTTATTTCGTCAGGCTGTGCGGCAGTCTCCTGGGACTGAAATTTCCGTTGTGGGCGGTCAACGACTACAAAACGGCCAATACGATTATCGACCAGGGTGGTGAGGCGCTGACAAATTATTCCTCGACGACGCTTCCGGTCATCGCCGGGCACGCCATTGCAGTCAATCTTCCGGCACTGCTGATCGTTGCAGCCGTGACCTGGCTTTTGATCTACGGAATTCGTGAAAGCGCGCGCACAAATAACGTCATTGTAATTACGAAAGTCTCAGTCGTCGTTTTCGTGATTGCGTTTGGAGCATTTCTGATTCACCCGACCAATTGGCATCCTTTTGTCCCGACCGGCATCGGTGGCGTTATGAGCGGCGCCGCCATTGTTTTTTTTGCTTTCATCGGATTCGATGCTGTTTCCACGACGGCGGAGGAAACAAGAAATCCTCAGCGCGACATGCCGATTGGCATCATCGCGAGCCTCATCATCTGCACACTGCTTTATGTATTGATGGCGGCCGTTATTACGGGGATGAGAAAATATACCACTTATTTTGGCGATCCGGCGGCAGTCGCAACAGCATTTGCAGGTAGAGCTTGGGCGCAAGCACTCATCAGCGCAGGCGCGCTCGCCGGTATCACCTCAGTTCTACTTGTCTTTCAGCTAGGCCAGCCTCGCATTTTTATGGCGATGGCGCGCGATGGTTTGCTCCCGCAATACTTTGCCCGCATTCATCCGCGATTTCGGACCCCGCACATCACCACCATTTGGACGGGTGTTTTTGTCGGGGGCGTCGCCGCGATCGTTGATATTGGTTCGTTGGCTGACCTAACAAACATCGGAACACTCTTCGCCTTCATTCTTGTTTGCCTCGGCGTCATCATCTTGCGGCGGACCGACGCGAATCGGCCTCGCCCGTTCCGCGTTCCAATGAGTCCAGTGTTTCCAAGTCTCGGGGTCTTATTTTGCTTCGTGCTGATGCTAAGCCTGCCCCTGGAGACTTGGATCCGCTTCTTTGTTTGGCTCGGAATTGGTCTGCTGATTTATTTCCTTTACGGCGTAGGTCATAGCAAATTGCGCGGTGGCGTCGACACCGGAATAACGGAAGATCAGCCGCCGCCCTTGATCAAAACTTAGATCGACATGCTCCTGACACGCGCTCCAGCGCATGTCTCATCGGCAAGCATGCCGATGCCACTTCTAAACTGCTGCTGCCATTAGCCCGATCCTGAGCTGGTCGCGCTCGAAGCAGCTGAAGTCTCGGGATGCAAATGTTTGTCGAGGAACTTTTCCATCGCTTCGTAGAAATCGAATTTGTTTTCTTCGTTATGAAACCCGTGGCCTTCGTTCTCCTTGACCATGTATTCCACATCGATGCCGCGCTTCTTCAATCCATTTACGATCTGATCTGACTCTGCCTTGTTCACCCGGGGATCCTGCGCCCCTTGGGCGACAAAGAGCGGGGTCTTAATTTTCTGCGCATTCAATGCTGGTGAGGTTGCGGTTAAGAGATCCTTATCTTTTACCGGATCACCCACCATCTCATGAAACATGTCGAGATATGGTTTCCAGTAGGGCGGGATCGTGTTCAGAAACGTAAACAGATTTGAAACGCCAACGTAGTCGACCGCGGCGGCGTAGAGATCGGGGGTGAAGGTCACCCCTGCCAGCGTGGCGTAACCCCCGTAACTGCCGCCGTAGATCGCGATCCGTTTTGGATCGGCAATCCCTTGCTCAATCAGCCATTGCACACCATCGCTAATATCGTCTTGCATGGTGCGGCCCCATTGCTTGAACGATGATTCCCAGAATTTCCGCCCATAGCCGGTCGAGCCGCGAAAATTCACCTGCAACACGGCATAGCCCCGGTTGGCCAGAAATTGCACTTCCGGATTATAATTCCAGACATCACGCGCCCACGGGCCGCCGTGTGGATTCGCTACCACCGGCAAATTTTTCGGCTCACGTCCCAGCGGCAGCGTCAGGTATCCATGAATCGTTAGCCCATCGCGTGTTTTGAAGTTGATCGCTTTCATCGGCGCGAGTTGCTCTTCTTTTAACCAAGGAGCGACATCCACCAGTTTCGTTAGTTGACCTGATTTTTTATCGAACAAATAGCGCGAGCCAGGCGTCCGGTCGTTGTTCGCCACCACGATGAACTTCTCTTCCGCTTTATCGTGAGCGGCGACATCGATTTCGTATCCTGGCAGTTTGTCAGAGAGCGTTTTGTAGATGGATTCCGTTTCAGGATCGAAGAAATGACGCTCGAGTTTCCAGGTGTCGAACGAGGCAAGGGTCAGTACCTTTCGTTTCTTCGAAAAAGCCAGGCTATCGACATCGACCTCAGGGTTTTCGTAAACGAGCTGCGTCTCCTTCGCAGTCTCGGGGTCGATCACCACGATGGCCGATTTGTCGCGGCCGATGTTCGAACTGGCATAAATCGCTTTGTTATCGAAGGTGTAAAACTGCGGGGCGCATTGCTCGCGGAAATTCGTTGTTAGCACGGTCTTAAATTGCGCAGTCTCGTCCGGCCGCGTCAGCAGGCTCGTGTTCACGCCGTCAGTGGTGACGGCAGCGCGAATCTTGCCGGCGTGATCGCTGATGTAACGGTCGATATTACCGGGATTCTGCGCCACCAGTTTCATTTCGCCGGTTGGCACGTTCAGGCGAAAAGCATCGAAAACCTTCGGATCGCGTTTGTTCATCCGGAAAAGGATTTCATTTTCGGAAACGTCTTCCAGATCATCGACCAATTCAGAGCGAACTTTTGGAAATGGCGTCAGATCTTTCACCTCGCCGCTCTTCACCTTCACGCGCTTGAGATGAAAGTTTTCATCTCCGCGATCATCCATGCCATAAATGACGAAATCGTTTCCTTTCCAAAAATATTCCTGAATGTCGCGGTCTTTTTCCGAGGTCAATCGACGCGCCTCACCGCCGCCGACCGGGCGCACAAAAATATTGAGGCGCGATTCCCACGGTTGCAGAAAGGAAATGGTCTGACCGTCGGGGGAAAGATCGTAGGCGCGGCTGACCGGATTGCGGAAAAAATCGCGGACTGGAATCTTTGGCGGGATTTTCGAGATCGGTGACGGCCCTGGTGTTTGAGCGGAAAGAAAACCACCGGCGAGAAATGAGATCAACGCGAACAGGGTCGTTTTCATAAGAAGAGTCGTCGGTTTGACGAAACCAGAAGCCGGTTTGGATTCAAAGTCTCGCGCCGTTCAATCACCCTTTGACTTGTCGTAGAAGAGAATGTTCAAAAGCAGAACAATCCCCGCGCCGGCGGCGCAAAGAAAAAATATAATGGCCAACCCGGGATAACCCCAGATGCGGAAATTCGTTTCCACCCGCATCAGCAGCGCGGCGCCGACAATCAGGGCTGCAATGATTAGTCCAACAGTGATCCGGTTCGCGATCTTTTGGAATCCAACGATTAATGTTTTCTCGTCGATGGCATCGACTGAGACCTTGAATTCATTATTGGCCAACGCATCGAAGAATCTGTTCAAGCGTGCGGGCAATTGTTGAACCAAGTCTTTTGCTTCGAGGATCCCACTGAATAAATTTCCGGGCGATAAAGTTTTGATCACTCGCTGCCGTAAAATCTCGGCCGCATTGTGGCGAATAGACGCATTCGGATCGAACTGAGGCGCGAGCGTTCGGCCGACCTGATCGAGATTGAGGAGGGTTTTGCCAAGCATTGTTAATTCGGGCGGAACGCGAATCTGAGATTCCGCTGCGCATCGAGTCACTTCGAGAACGAGCCGGCCCACCTGCATTTGCTCGACCGTGGCCGTCTTTTGCTGCCCTACGATTTCGGAGATGCGGCGGCTGAATTCCGTTTGATCGAACTCGCGACGGGGCTGACCGATTTTAATCGCGATTTGTGAAGCGTCCTCGCCGTGACCTTCGGAAATTGCGAGCAACAATTGCAACAAATCTTCCTGTAAACGCGGCATGATCCGCCCGACCATTCCAAGATCAAGCAATGCGATGCGATGATCCGGCGTCAGGAAAACATTCCCCGGATGCGGATCGGCGTGAAAAAATCCCTCCACCAGAATTTGGTTGAGATAGGCACGAAAAAGTTCTTCGGCCAGCATCTCGCCATCGAACTCCATTCGCGCCAACGGAGTCATCTCCGTGATTTTAATGCCTGGAACGTATTCCATCGTCAGCACTCGCGACGTGCTGTAATCCGAGATCGGCGCCGGGACGACGAGGTGCGGGAAATCTTTGAGCTGTTCGCGAATAGCCGTCAGGTTGTGGGCTTCCTGCCGGTAATCGAGCTCACGCATTAAACTTTTTCGCAGCTCCTCCAGCATGCGGGTGAACTCGTAGCGTTGGCCGAACTCGGTGTGGTTATCGAGGAACTCTGCGATGTCGCCCAGGGCATCGAGATCTTCCACCATCTGCTCGCGAATGTTCGGGCGCTGCACTTTCACTGCCACCGGCCGGCCATCGCGCAAACGAGCGAGGTGCACTTGCCCGAGCGAAGCCGACGCCATCGGTTTCGATTCAAAATCGGAAAATGCCTTCGACATTCTGACTCCGAGCTCAGTGGTCACCATCTTCTCGACTTCGCCGAAACCGAACGGTTCGACTTCGTCCTGTAAACGGGAGAGGGCATCGAGATAAGCGCGTGGCAGCAATTCCACACGCGTGGACAATAATTGCCCGAGCTTAATAAAGGTTGGCCCCAGTTTCTCCAAATCCGCGGCCAGCTCGTCTGCTTTGGCCTCTTCCTTAGGCGTTACGCGTTCTTCAGCCGTCAGCGTTTCCTCAAGGCCCGTTTCTTTGACCAAGTCGGAATGTCCGTATTTCGCTAATAGCCAGCCGATCTGACGATAGCGATTCAAGTGCTGTGGTTTCAGTGAAATGCCCATCTTTTGATTGAACTATCCATCAACGAGAATTCGTTTTTGGAAGCCGGAACGAGGCTACGCCGGACTCCGTCATCCCGAGCAAAGCCGAGGGATCCCGTGACGTGACCTTAAAGGCTTCATAAGCGGATCCCTCGACCGAGTGCTGGACGTTTTCCAAAAAAAAGGGGGCGCGACAACGCGCGCCCCTTCCAATGAATTGTTGTCCTTAGTTTACGCCGCTTTTTTATAGCTCACTTTGTCGTCGGTTTCCAGCCAATCGAACAATGGCGTCGTTTTCGGATCGAGGCCGAGCGGTTGCAATTGTTCGACGTACCAATCACGTTTCTCTGGGTTGTAGTAAGGATTCTCTTTCATCACTTCCTCACTCCAAGCTCGCTTTTCTTCTTCGCTTTTCGGAGTGCCGTTGCGATCGACCCATTTCGTAATTTCGTCATCGCTTGCGCCGGTCTCGACGAAAGCTTTGAAATCATCGCCCTTAATGCCCTTGAAACCGAAGAGCATGTTATCGAGCGGACAATCGAAATGGTATTCGCCGATGTTGCTCCAAAGCAGCGCACGGCATTTATCGATCGTGCGCCCCAGAATGGCGTAGCCGCCCACCCGCGTTTTCGGACTGCGCGGCGGTTCCTTTGTTAAGTCTTTCCCTTTTTTGTTCATAAGAAAAATTACGACCTACCGCAGATCGTGCAAGGAATGATGAACGCGAAATGCGAACCGCGCGCGAAACGGTGGTATGGCTATACAAAAGGAAACAATCTCGACAATCAACGATCTCATCGAAACGCTGAAAGACGGACAGGAAGGTTTTCGTCAGGCAGCTGAAGCAGTGGCAGATCCGAAACTTAAGTCGCTTTTCAACGAGTATTCGCTGCAGCGTGCCCGTTTTGCCGGGGAATTGCAAAGCCAGGCCGTGGCTCTCGGGGAAAGCAAACCCGAGGACAGCGGTAGCGTGGCCGGTGCGATGCATCGGGCTTGGATCAATCTTAAATCCGCCATCGCGAAACACGACGATCATGCCATCCTGGCAGAGTGCGAGCGAGGCGAAGATTCGGCGGTCAAGGAGTACGAGGAGGCGATGGAAGAGGAAAATCTCGCCGCACCGGTGCGCGAAATTATTTTGCGTCAGTATGCCGAAGTGCAAAGCGCGCACGACCGCATCAAGCTATTTCGCGACACGATGGCGACTTAGCGTTCATCCCGAGCAATCTGTAGCGGCGGTCTACTCGTCTCGCCGGAGTGGACGGAGGCGGATGACCGTCGTCCGGTATGAGTTTCGGCAGTCATAGAGTGCCGCTACAGTGCGGTCATGTCGAGTGACGGCGAGAGTTTGCGTTGTGGTGGCATTTCGTCGCGCGGCGGGATCCCTCGACTGTGCTGCGCTGCGCTCGGGATGACGTTTGCAGCACTCACAGCTCTTGCCGGTCCCGTCGCACCGCCGCCGCCGGGAAAACTCTATCACGGATTTTATTTCGGCGGGATAGGAACCGACACGCACGATCCGACCGAGCACGATGTCACTCCGCAGGACGTCGAGCGTTATGAAGAGACGGTCGGCACCAAGGCGGCCTGGATTTATTTTTCCGATAATTGGTTTGAGTCACGCAAATTTCCGGAAGCAATTTGTTCGTGGATTCGCCAATTGGGAAAGATCCCGTACGTGCGCCTAATGTTGCGATCCGATGTCGATCAGCTTCACGGCGAGAAATTCTTTTCGCTCGATAAGATTATCGCAGGAGATTTTGACGACGATCTCCGTGCTTGGGCGCGTGGGGCGAAAGATTTTGGCACCCCGTTACTAATCGAATGGGGAACGGAGCCGAACGGAAAATGGTTTAGTTGGAATGGCAAATGGAACGGTGGCGTCAAGGTTGGACCAGCGAAATATATTACCGCATACCGTCGCATCGTTGCTCTGATGCGGGCGGAAGGCGCGGACAACTTGCAATGGATCTGGCACGTGAACTGGCTGGATGAGCCGGAGCAAAAGTGGAACTCCTTCGAAAATTATTTTCCGGGCGAAAAATATTGCGATTGGGTGGCGCTGAGTGCTTATGGTCCGACTACACCGAGAATGGAAGGTGGCGCGGAAAATTTCGCCTTTAAGATGCGTGAGGCATACCCTCGTTTGCTCAAAATCGCACCGGGCAAACCAATCCTCATCGCGGAGTTTGGTTGTGATTTGCACAACAAACATTGCGATGCCGCAGAATGGGCGCGCGGTGCCCTCGCAGACATTTTTTCGGAGAAATGGCCCGCCATTATTGGCTTTTGCTGGTGGAACGAAGGCTGGCAGAACGATAATCATAAGAAGAACGACACTGACATGATCATCTGGCATGATGCGAATCTGACGCGCGTTTTCCGTGAAGCGTTGGCTCGCTATTCCGATAAAATTCAAGAAACGCCGCTGCTAAGAAACGGCGGCGGAGGTTGACAACGAAACAAGTTTCCGACAAATCGGCGGAAACGATGCGAAAGTTCCTGGTTCTTCTTCTGCTGCTGTTGCCGCGCGGCATCTGCGGACAGACCCCGTCAGCAATCCCGATCGAAGACACGCTTGACAAGCTGGCGAGCGACTTTTGGAGTTGGCGCGCGAAATATGCGGCGTTTACCGGCGACGACGTGAACCGGCTCGAACGTCCGGGCGGAGTGCGCGATTGGTCAGCGGCCGCAATCGACAAGCGTAGCCGCGATCTGAAAGATTTCGACGCGCGCTACCAGAAAATCGATGCGGGCGGTTGGCCGGTGCCGCAGCAGGTTGATTACCGACTAATCGGTTCTGCCTTGTCGCGAGTGCACTGGGAATTGGAGGTGAATCCCCGCTGGAAACGCGATCCGAATTTTTACATCGAGCAAACTCTCACCCCGATCGTCGAAGCGCTGACGGTTCCCGCACCATACGACGAGGCACGCAGCCGGGAAATTTTAACGCGTATCGAAAACGTTCCGTCGATCTTGCAGCAAGGTTCTGAAAATCTCGACAAAACACCGGCGCCGTTCGTGACCGTGGCAGTTCAAGCGCTGGAGAGGGTGCGGGAACGATTGCGCAAAATGGCGACGTCGTTACGTCCCGTCACCACCTTGAGCGAAATCGAATTGACTGGGGCAACGAATCGTGCGGCTGATGCGCTGGAACGTTTTCGAGCAACGTTGCAGGACCGACTGCCGTCGTCGCCAAACGAGACCGCGCTCGGGCGTGACGCCTACGTTTTCTTTCTCAAAAACGTCGCTCTCTACCCTTATTCGCCCGAACAAATTTTGGCGATGGGACAACAGGAATGGAATCGGGCGGTAGCGTTTGAAAGCTATGAGAAAGAACGCAACAAAAATGTCCCGCCACTTCAACTTGCGAAGGACATTGATAGCTGGATAAAAGATGCGGCCGCTAAGGAATCGAAGATTCGCGAGTTCCTCGACAAACACGGGATTCTTACCGTGCCGGGTTGGTTGCAGCATTATACCCTACTTCCGATGCCAGAATATTTGCGTGTTCTGGGCTTTAGCGAAAACGACGATTTCACTTCACCGTCACGATTGAATGAGAATTGCATTCGTTATGTGAGCGAGCCTTCCGGGAACCTCGGTTACTTCTGGCGTGCGACGGCACAAGATCCGCGGCCGATCATCGTTCACGAAGGAATTCCGGGACATTATTTTCAACTTTGCCTTTCCTGGAAGCACGAAGACCCAATTCGGCGGCATTATTATGACTCGGGGGCCAACGAAGGGATTGGTTTTTACGCCGAGGAAATGATGCTGCAGAATGGTTTGTTCGATGACAGCCCGCACACGCGCGAGATTATTTACAATTTCATGCGGCTGCGCACGCTCCGGGTGGAAGTAGATGTGAAACTGGCGCTCGGCCAATTCTCGTTAGAAGAAGCGGCAAAGTATCTTGAGCAAAAAGTCCCGATGGACACGCAAACTGCGCGCCAGGAAGCGATCGCTTTCGCGACTGGCCCAGGTCAGGCACTTACCTATCAAATCGGTAAGCTCCAGATCATGCAACTTCTGGCCGAAGCGCGCCTGCAACAGGGCGATAAATTCAACCTTCGCGCCTTCCACGATTTCGTCTGGAAGAATGGCAACGTCCCAATTGCGCTACAGCGCTGGGAATATCTAGGCGCGAGCGATGATCTGCCGAAGGACAGCGGAAAATAGGTCACCTGGAAGCTGAGTCCTGAATTCCGGGGAGCGCAGTCTGCCGGGTAGCGCACGCGTCTCGCGTGTTGGTTTCGGCGTCCCGCCGAAACGATCTTTTCTGAAAACAAGAATCGCAAAACCGATTTCAAGGAACTAGGAAAGTTCGCGATAGCGGGGACGCCATCGCCAGACACGCGAGACGCGTGCGCTACCCGGCAGCTTGCGCTCCCCAATCCGTGGAATCTGGGGTTGAAATTTAATCGTCCGAAGCTTTGGACTCGACCTGCGCCGGTTGAATGAGATGGTTGTGGTAGCGCGTAGCGAAAGAGCGCGCCGTATGTCGGCACCTACCGATTCTCACCTCGAGATCGCGCACGTTCTATTCATCGACATCGTTGCGTATTCGAAGCT
>Ga0209378_1001981_pt1 | contig 14301 bp, 12 predicted proteins | sample GraSoiAngelo_156_FD_186170 | JGI IMG/M metagenome (GOLD analysis project Ga0209378, IMG submission 186170) | Grasslands soil microbial communities from the Angelo Coastal Reserve, California, USA - 14_1009_13_40cm (SPAdes) (version 2) | ecosystem: Environmental > Terrestrial > Soil > Grasslands ... | reverse complement strand
GGCGACGAAGAGCGTCTCGGGCCGGACGTAGCGGCCGAAGGCGGCAAAGAGCGCGCACGAGAGCAGGGCTGCTCCGGCCAGGATGCCGGGCCCGGGGCCGAGAAGGCGGGCGCCGAGGAGCGTCGTCCCGGCAACAGCCGCCGCCGCCCCCAGCACGGCGGGAAGGCGGGCGACCAACTCCGAGACGCCGAAGCCCTTGAACCCCGCCGCGATCAGCCAGTAGAGCAGGGGCGGCTTGTCGAAGTAGCGGACACCGGCGAGGCGGAGGGTGAGCCAGTCGCCCGAGACCGCGACCTCGCGGGCGATCTCCGCGTGCTGCCCCTCGCCCGGATCATCGAATGGCGCCGCGCCCAGCCACGGCAGCAGGAGGGCGAGGGTGAGCACCGCCATCAGGCCCGCAATACCCACGGGCGAGCGGAGAATGCTCACGCGACTCGAGGAGCGTTACGGGCTGGTCTTGCCGTCATGAGGCGACGAGCCGCCCCTGATCGAGACGCAGCACGCGATCGGCCCGGGCGCTCGCCTCTGTCCGGTGGGTGACGAGCATCACGGCCGTGCCGCGGTCGGCCGCGAGGGCGTGGAGCTCGTCCAGGATGACGCGGGCATGATCGTCGTCGAGATTGCCCGTCGGCTCGTCCGCGAGGACGAGGGAAGGGCGGTTCAGCACGGCCCGGCAATAAGCGACGCGCTGCTGCTCGCCGCCCGAGAGCTGCGCGGGAAGATGCTCTGCCCGGTGAGCGACGCCCAAGCGCTCCATGAGCCCGAGGGCATCCCGGCGGGCGTCGTCGCGATCGCGGCCGATGTAGCGCGCGGCAAGCAGCACGTTGTCGAGCGCCGTCAGGCCCGCGAGGAGCAGGAAGGACTGGAACACGTAGCCGATGGAGGCGCCGCGCACGCGACATTGGGCGCGCCGCCCCAGATGGCTCACGCGCTCGTCGCCGATCCAGATCTCTCCCGCGTCGGGCGGCTCCAGCAACCCGATCAGGTTGAGGAGTGTGGACTTGCCGGAGCCCGACGTGCCCGAGACGGCGACGAGCTCGCCGCCCTTGACCTCGAGATCCACCCCGTGGAGCACGGGGACGGGCGTGCCCCCCGGGCCCGTGAAGGTCTTGCGGAGTCCCCTCGCCTTCAGCACCACGACAGAGCTCAGGTACCCCGCCGGATGGCTTCGGCGGGTGAGAGCCGCGCGATGCGAAGGGTGGCGTACGCAGCGGCGAGCCCGCCCAGCACGACCGAGAAGACGACGGCAAATGCCAGCAGACGAGGCGAAAAGAGGAAGAGCTGCTGTCCCTCGCGGATGACCCGCGTATCGACGGCGGTGCCGATGCCGAGGGCCAGGAGCACGCCCACCACGCCGCCCGACAGGCTGACGCCGAGCGCCTCTCCGAGGACTTCGCGAAGGAGGTGAAGGTCGGTGGCGCCCAGCGCGCGCTTGACGCCGAAGTCGCGGATGCGCTCGAAGACGGCCGCCGTCACGGTATTGGACAGCGACAGTCCGCCGATGAGAAGTCCCAGCACCCCGATGCCCAGGAGAAGGGCGGAGAAGAACGCCGTCGACTGACGCAGGAGCCGGCTGACCTCGCCGGGAATGGTGACATTGACCTTGCCTACTGTCGCCTGGATGCGTCGCGCCACGGCGTCGGGATCCTCACCGTCCTTCCACCCCACCGCCGCTCCTGTGTTGAGGTCGTTACGCCGCAGGCTGCCCGCGCCGAAGGCCTGAACGAGGAGAGGATCGCGGCGCAGCCAGAGATCGCGCGCATCGTCGATCCCCACAAGGGCGAAGCGATCCGGGGCCGTGAACGTCTTGTCGAGGATGCCGACCACGGCGAAGTCCTGGCCCCCCAGGGAGACGGAGCTGCCCACCCCGAGCTTGCGCGAGGCCGCGAAATCGGCTCCGAGCACGGTCACGCGCCGGTCTGCGGCGCGAAGGGGGCGACCGGTCCGCACGGGCAGCTCGCGATAGTGGCGATTGGGAATGGGCACGCCCAGGTCCATGCCGAAGACCAGCTCCTGGGTGAGCGTGAGGAACTGTGACGTGCTCGTGACGAGCGGCATCATGACCTGGGCCTGGACGCCCGAGACACCGGGCACGGCGGCGATCTCGGCGATCTTGGCGGCCGAGAGCAGGCCACCCGCCGTGAAGCCCGTACCCATGCCCATGCCCTCCCCGGCCACCGAGATCTGACCGAGGACGAAGCGGTCGCCCCCATCGATGAAGCGGGTGATGCGCTCGGCCATGGCGCCGAGGGCAACCAGCCCCGCCACCCCGACCGCGATGCCCACGACCGTGAAGGTGTACCCGCGGGGAAGAAGCTCGCGAAGCCTCACGCGCGCACGCGACGTCGCCCTCTCGCCCTCACCACTCGAGCGGGGACTCGATGGGCAGGTGGCGGCGCCGGCGTCCCCATCGATTGAAGCGGGCGATCATGCCCTCGTCTCGCCCTGCCCAGACCGGCGCGCCCCCGGTTCCCGCGTCGTCGCCACGCGGGCCAGACGCTCCTGCGAATAGGCGGAGCGCACGAGAGGAGCGACGAGATCCACGCCGAGCCGGCGGAGAGCGAGGGCGGACTGGACGGCGGCGGCCAGGCCCAGGACGGGAAGCATGGCCGACGCGAGGGCGGCCCGGCGCATCACGCGCGCGCGCGGATCGCTCCACCAGCGTCGCCACGTCTCGGCGATCCGGTTGAGCGTGAAGACGCCGAGCGCCGAGGCGAAGGCGCCTGGATTGTGGCGGTACGGCGCGGTGAACCTCGCGAGCTCCGCGTGGCGCGGTCTCCGCCGCGCCGCCGTGAAGGGGCGCACGAGAGCGCGGGCGACCAGGCCGGCGTCGCGGGCCCATCGGCGCAAGCCCTGGACGACGAGATAGCCCGTGAGGGCCACTCCGTCGCGAAACGGGCGGAAGCGACTCGGCCGGCTCGCGGGGGGGAGCGAGCTGAGGGAAACTTCCCGGATCGCATAGCCCGCCGCCGCCGCACGCACGAGCACCTCTGTCTCGAACACGAAGCCGCCTCCACGGGGCGACACGCGCTCGAGAAGCTCGCGCGGGTAGACGCGGAAGCCCGACTGCGTGTCCGCGACGTGCTGGCCGGTCAGCCAGTCGATAAAGAAGCCCGCCACTCGAAGGGCGTGCAGTCGCGCCGGCTCCATGAGGCTGCCGCCGCCGCTCAAGCGGCCTCCGATCACGAGGGCGTCGGGCTTGGGCTCGGACGCCGCGAGCAGCCGCGGGATATCGTCGGGATCGTGCTGGCCATCGCCGTCGAGCGTGACCACGCGCTCCGCCGTGCGGGCAAGGGCGCCGGCGAAACCCAGGCGGAGGGCCGCGCCCTTGCCCAATCGCCCGCCCGTCCTGAGGATGACGGCGCCGGCGGCGGCGGCCGTCTCGTCGCTTCCGTCCCACGACCCGTCGTCCACCACGATGACGGGGCCGTGGAGGGCCGCCCGCTCGACGAGTCCTCCGATGGTGGCCGCCTCGTTGAAGACGGGAATGATGGTGACGTGATCGCTCATGCCGCGCGGCCGATCAGGAGCGCGGTGCGGCAGCCACCCCGCGCGAGGCCATGAACCATGACGAGCGTTGTCGGGGAAAGAGCCACCTTGTTCAGGCGGTCAAGGGCGGCGGCCACTCGGAGAGCGCCGAGCCCGCCGTGCTGGCCGAAGCGAGAGGCAAGCGACCGGGGTTCGGGAAGGCGATCGGCGGCGAGAAGGCCGAGCTCCCAGTCGTCGAGGGCAGGATCCCCGTTGCCCGAACCGTAGCACGTCCCGACGGCCGACGGCGCAACGCCCGCCGAGACCAGGGCCCGGAGCGCCGGCGAATGGAGATCACGACGACGGCGGGGCGCGGTGTGTGGAGCCGCGGGTACATTCCCCCACGCGGCCGACCGGATCTCGGCGTGGACGACCGCTCCGCGCGCGCGCGCCGATTCCAGGTCCTCCAGGACGAGAAAGGTCGCCCCTTCGCCGAGCACCACGCCGTTGTGGTCCGGCTCGTAGGGCCGGCAGCCTTCCGTGCCGCGGCCGGCCGCGGGCGACAGCATGCCCATCTCGCTCAATCGCCGGTAGACGTGCGCGAACATCTCGTCGACGCCGCCCGCCACCACGGCGAGCGCGCGGCCGTCTCTCACGAGGGCAGCCGCGCGCGCCACCGCCAGATCTCCCGCCACAGTGGCCTGGTTGACGGTGATGGACGGGCCGCGGGCGCCGATCTCGATGGCCGCCACCGCGGCCATGCTGTTCATCACGGTACTGGGGAAGATCATCGGAGAGAGCCCCGAGGGGCCGCGCTTGAGATAGCCGGTCACGAACTCCTCGCTCGACCGGAAGTCGCCATGCTCCGTGCCCACGACGAGGCCGAGCGCAGGCCCCCGCGGCACGCCGGAGTCCTCGACGGCGAGACGAGACGCGACCACGGTCAGACGGCAGATCCGCGAGAGCCGGCGCGCCGCGCCGGGATCGAGGAGACCTTCGAGCGCGGCATCGTCGACCTCGGCCCCGAGCCGGCTCGGCCAGCCCGCAGTCTCGAAAGCGCGGACCGGACGGATGGGGCTCGGCGCGCCCGCGAGAATTTGGGCCACCACCGCGGTGCCGCCGATTCCGCCCGCGCTGACCGAGCCCATCCCGGTGACGACCACGCGGCGGGAGGCGCTCATCGGCCGAAGACCAGGCTCACGTTCTGGCCGCCGAAGCCGAAGGAGTTGGACAGGACCGCGTCGAGCTCGACCGCCCGAGCCGTCTCGGGTACGCAGTCGAACGGCACCTCCGGATCCGTGACGCGCAGATTGGCGGTGGGGGGAACGAGTCCATGCTGAAGCGTGAGCACGCTCGCCACCGCTTCCAGGCTGCCCGCGGCCGCCATGGTGTGGCCGACAAGTGACTTGGTCGAGCTGAGCAGCACGCGGCCCGGGCCGAAGACCCGCGCCAGGGCCAGCGCCTCCACGCGGTCGTTCTGCGGCGTGCCCGTGCCGTGGGCGTTGACATAGCCGACGTCGCCGGGGGCGCGCCCGGCCGCGGTCAGCGCTTCCTCGATGGCGCGGACCATTCCGTCGGCGCTCGGCTCGGGCGACGTGACATGGTGGGCATCGGTAGTCATACCCGCCCCCCGGAGCTCCGCGTAGGCTCGTCCGCCGCGCGCGCGACAGTGGCCGGCCTCTTCGAGGACCACAAAGGCTGCGCCCTCGCCGATCGACATGCCTTTCCGGTCGCGATCGAAGGGACGGCACGGCTCGAGGTCGAGAAGGCGCAGGGCATTGAAGCCCATGAAGCAGACGCGCGTGAGCGCATCCACGCCGCCGCACAAGGCGAGGGGGGCTGCGCCGGAGCGTATGAGATCGAACCCCAGCGCGAGCGAGGCCGCGCCGGAGGCGCAGGCCATGACCACGGTCTCCTTGGGCCCGCACAGGCCGAGGCGAGAGCTCAACGTCTCCGCGTGCGTCGAGGGCAGGATGGCGCGGAGGGCCCCGATCCTCGGCGAGGGGCGGCCCGTGCGCGTCTCCTCCCAGTACCACGCCTCCGCCTCGAGCATGCCGCCGCCCACGGCGCCCACGAAGAGCCCCGCGCAGGCGCGATCGGTCGGCGAGAGGTCGGCGTCGGCGAGCGCCTCGCGCGCGGCCGCCATCGCCAAGCGATCGGCGCGGGCGCGCCTCCGCGAGGGGCCCAGCGAGGCGAGTACGTCGGCGGGCACCTCCGCGCCGATCCGGGAGCGAAAGCCTTCGGTGTCGATCGCGGTCAGCGGGCGGATCGCGCACGTCCCGCTCGCGAGCCCGGTCCAGAAGGTCTTGGCGCCGGTCCCGTAGGGGCTGACGACGCCCAGCCCGCTGACCACCACGCGGGTCATGCGGTCTTGGAGAGGATCCAGCGCGAAAGGCTGTCGAAGGAGCGGAACTCGTCGGCCAGATCCTGGCCCTCGTCGATGATGATGCCGAAGCGCTCCTCCATGGCCACGGAGAGCTCGATGAAATCAAGCGAGTCGAGCCCGAGAGAGCCCTCGATGCCCTTGGGCAGGGTGGTGTCAAGCGTCATCTCGGCCGCCCGCCGCGGGTCGAACTTCAACCGCTCGACGATGATGGCCTTGAGCTCGTCCAGGATTTCCTTCTGCGTCATCCCCTCTGCCTCCGATCAGGCCGCGCGTCGGCGCGCCCGGTATGGTGCATGACTCCACCGCAAGCTCGTGGTCTCCCCGCGCCAGGCCGCGTGAATCTCTACCGGTCCCTGTCGCCCCGACGCCCGGTGGAGGGCGAGGGCGGCGAGCGGCTCGCAAGCGAGCATTTCTCCCAATCGCCGCCGAGCGCCGCCGGAGCCACCGCGCCGGCCCCGACCCCTGCTGAGCGTCAGCGCGCCCTCCCCCGGCTCGAGCCAGAGGCCGCAGGCGGCCTCGACGAGGGGCCCGTCAAGTCCGCCCGCCCGATCATAGAGGTCCGCGCATTCCTCGAAGATCTCGACGCCGAGCACGAGCACCCGTCGGCATGTCCCCGCCTCGAGCATCTCGGCGGCGTGAGCGATGGCGTCCGCGCCCGCCGTGGGCCCGCCGATCAGGATGCCGTAGGGTCCCCGGATCCCGTACTCGATGGCGACTTCCCCGGATATCGCGGCCGGCGCGGTGTACGGAAAATACACGTTCGAGCCGCGAGGCTCGATGTGCTGCCGGTTCGAGGCCGCATAGGCCGCGGCCGTCACGAACACGAACCCGGTGTCCTCACCCGCAATGGCCTCGGGCCCCTCTTCCGCATCTTCGAGCATCGCGGCGACGGCCGCAACTCCAAGCACGCATTCCCGGGGCGAGCGGCGGAAGCGCTCGGGATCGAGGGCGGGCCGCTCCAGGCTGAGCACGCGACGTCCCCCCGCGGCGGCCACAGCATCCGGAGGCACGGCGCCCGCCCCCACGCCCCAGCCCGTGATGAGCCCGATGGCGCGGATCGCCGGCCCTCGCATCACGCTGCCCCCTGCAGCACCAGCGCCGCATTGCATCCGCCGAAGCCGAGTGACGTGCTGAGCGAGAGGCGAGGCCGGAGCGCCCGTGGCGCGCCCTGGATGAGATCGAGCTCGCAGGCGGGGTCGAGCTCTTCGAGGCCGAGGGTGGCGGGGACCTGCCCATGGCGGCCCGCGAGCAGGCAGAGGATGGCTTCGAGGGTGGCGGCGGCCCCCATGGTGTGGCCGATGGCGCCCTTGATCGAATTGACGGGGACGCGGCGCGCGCCCAGCACGCGTCGCAGCGCCTTGGCCTCGCTGGCGTCGTTGAGCGTGGTCGCCGTACCATGCGCGCTCACGAAATCCACGTCACCCGCGTCCACGCCGGCTTGAGTGAGCGCGCCCCGCATGGCTCGCTCGATCCCGCGACCCTCCGGATCGGGCGCCGCGATGTGCGCGGCATCGCTCGCGCTGCCATAGCCCAGCAGCGTGCCCAGACGCTTGGCGCCCGCGTCACGCTCGCGGCACAGCAAGACCAGCCCCGCCGCCTCGCCTAGGAGCAGTCCGCTCCGTCTCCCGTCGAATGGACGAACCCTGTCCCGGGTGAGCGATCGGAGGCCGTTGAAGCCCCGCAGGACGAAGCGGCAGAGGCCGTCATAGCCACCCGCCACCACCATGTCGGCCTCCCCTCGGCGCAGAAGCTCTGCTCCGAGGCCCATGGCCGTGGCCCCCGAGGCGCAGGCGGTGGCGACGGTGATGGCGGGGCCGCGGGCGCCCAGCCAGCGCTTGAGCGCATGCGCCGGCGCATCGTAGAGGGCGCGGGGCAGACGGCCAACCTCGTCGCCCGCGAGCGCTCGCTCGCCCTCCTCGACACCGCCCACCGCCGTGCCCACCACCACGGCGAGACGCTCCGGGGCCACGGGAAGAGGTCGCGCGCCCGCCTGACTCAGGAGGTCGTCCGCGGCGGAGACGAGCAGTCGGCTGGCCCGGCAATCGGGCACGCGAGACCACTCGATCGCACGGGTGAGCTTCTTGATCTCACCGCCGTTGCCCACGCGGAGATCGTCCACCGGGAAGCGCTCGATGCGCGAGATGCCGTCGGCACCGGTGAGCAGGGCAGACCAGAAGGCGTCGACATCCTGGGCGATCGGCGTGCACACGCCGCCGGCGAGAATCGCGATGCGCTCCAGTCTTGGCGTCGGCCGCCCTTCCGACGAGCTCCCGGCCAGGTCCTGGACCGCGCCCATATTAAAGGAGAGGGGTGTGGTACATCCGGAACGCCCGTATATCGCCCGGATTGGTATCGAAGACTTCCGACGCGAAGAAGCGGCGCGCCACGCGGTCAAAGGCAATGGAGCCGGGCTTGGAGGGATCGTTGGGGTCGTAGACGCGCAGCTCGAGAAAGCGCCCCTCGTAGACCCGGTAGTCATAGACGATCACGGTGTGGTTGAGCTCGACGATGGGGAAGTTGGTGACGAGAAGTTGCACGGGCCGCCCCGCCTGGATCTCGGCCATGGTCTCCAGGACGACGCGCTCCTGTCCCGCTGCCGTCACGGGAAAGGTGACGCGCCAGTTCGTCCAGTGCACCCATCCCCAGAAGCGGCCAGGCAGCCCCGCCTTGACCGCCTGCTCCTCCGTCTTGGAGAGCTCGTAGAGCGAGGCGAAGCCCGGAATGACCACGCGCTCCTCGAGGGGCAGCGGATCATGCCACGGCGGCCGGGACGTCGCCCGGCGCACCAGCTCGGTGTACTCGGCCGAGGTAACCCGGGGCGCCTCCGGCGCGAAGCGCGCGAAGTGGTGGAACTGCGTGATGGCGCGGGCCATCACGAAGCAGTAGTTGGCGTAGAGATCGGGCTTACCGGCATTCTTGGTTCGGCTCTCGTTGGGAAAGGCAAAGGTGTCGACGCCGAAGCGGAGGACGGGGAGGGGCGCGGGGCGGCCCATCGAGGCCTCGAGATGCCCCGCCGAGGCGCACCCGGTGAGGGCGACGGCGAGAAATAGCAGAAAGGGATGCCGAGCGCGTCGACGCATCGCTTTCGTCGATTCTAGCGTCACTCAGCCCTGGATGGAATAGCCTCCGTCCACGGGAATGGCCGACCCGGTCACGAAGTCAGAGGCCGGGCTCGCCAGGAACACGGCCACGCCCGCCATGTCCGCGCCCGTGCCCCAACGCTTGGCGGGGGTGCGGCGCAGGACATTGTCGTGGAGCCCTTCCACCTCCCGACGGGCCCGCTGGGTCAGCTCGGTATCGATCCAGCCGGGGAGCACGGCGTTGACCTGGATGTTGTCGAGCGCCCACGCCGCCGCGCAGGCTTTGGTGAACTGCACGATGCCGCCCTTGGAGGCGGCATAGGCGGGGGCGAAGGAGGCGCCGAAGAGGGACATCATCGAGCCGATGTTGATGATCTTGCCGCCGCCCTGCCGCTTCATGACCGGATGCACGGCGTGGCTGGCCATGAAGGCGCTGGTGAGATTGGTGTCGAGCACCTGGCGCCATTCGTCGAGCGAAAGCTCGTGCGGGGGCTTCCGGATGTTCGTGCCGGCATTGTTGACGAGGATGTCGAGCCGACCGAAGCGCGTCATCGTCTCCACCGAGGCCTCCTCTGTCACGTCCACGGTCACCGACTCGGCGTCGGCGCCGAGCGCCTTGAGCTCGGCCACGGCGCGCGCGCTCTTGTCGCGATTGCGCGCGGCGACCACGAGCGCCGCCCCCGCATCGGCAAGCCCGCGCGCCATGCCCAGCCCGATGCCGCCGTTGCCCCCCGTTACCACCGCCACCCTGCCCTTCAGGTCAAATGCGCCCACGCCGCGTGACCTCCTCTTGACTTGCCTTCTCGTGCTGCAGGTGGGGGGAGTGTAGCATCCCGTGAAACTTGCTTCAGACCGGCGCCTCGCCTAGCATGGCGACCATGTGGCAAGGATCCGTGGTCTCGATCCACATCACGCGGGCGGCCGGGCAGCCCATGGAGACGGTGGCCCAGGCGCGCGCGGTCGCCGGGCGCGGCCTCGAAGGCGACCGGTACTTCCTCGGCACGGGCTACTACTCGGACAAGCCGGGCGCGGGCGGCCGTGAAATCACGCTCATCGAGACGGAAACGCTTGACGCGTTGCCCGCCGAAGGCCCGATCAAGATCTCCGCGACGGAGAGCCGCCGCAACATCGCCACGACCGGGGTGCCACTCAATCACCTGGTCGGGCGCGAGTTCTGGGTAGGCGACGTCCGCCTGCGCGGCACGCGGCTCTGCGAGCCCTGCCGCTACCTCGACGGCCTCACCTACCCTGGCGTCATGACAACCCTCGTGCATCGCGCGGGTCTGCGCGCGCAAATCCTCAACGACGGTATCATCCGTCCCGGCGACACGGTCAGGCCGGCCTGATCTCCCACTCGACACCGAGGAGGAGTCCAATGGACTTCGAGCGTCGTGACTTCCTCAAGCTCACCGCGGGCGCCCTCACCTTCAGCCTGGCCGCGGAGGCCGCGTGGGCGCAGACCAACAAGATCGAGGTGCACTGGCTCGGTCAGTCGACCACGAAGATCACCACGCTCACCGGCAAGGTCATCGTCATCGACCCGTTCATGGTCAACAATCCGAAGACGCCCCCGGGCTGGAAGAATCTCGACGCCCTCGGCAAGGTCGACGTGATCCTCGTGACGCATGGCCACGGCGATCACACGGGAGATGTCGCCGAGCTCCAAAAGCGCACGGGGGCCACGGTGCTCGGCCCCGCCGGGCTCGTGTCGACCATGGTCGATCTCGGCTGGATCACCCCCGAGAAGGCGGTGCGCTTCGGCAAGGGCGGCAAGGTGCAGCCGGCGGGGCCCCAGATCACCATCACCCAGACGCGCGCCGAGCATTCCTCGGAGGTGACGGTCACCGACCCCGCGACGAAGAAGAGCACGACCTATCCCGGAGGCGAGCCTGCGGGATTCATCGTGGAGATGGAGAACGGCTTCAAGCTCTATCACATGGGCGACACGGGGATCTTCGGCGACATGCGGCTGATCGGCGACTACTACAAGCCCGACCTGATCATGATCCCGATCGGCGGGCACTTTGTCATGGATCCGAAGGACGCGGCCTACGCCACGAAGGAGATGCTCAAGCCCAAGTTCGCCATCCCCTTCCACTACGGCACCTTCCCGGTCCTGAAAGGGACGCCGCAGGAATACCAGGCCGCCCTCGGCCAGACCACGACGCAGGTGTTCCCGATCAGCCCGGGGGACAAGCTCCAGTTCTAGCCGGCGGATCAGGCTTTCTTCTTGTCCTTGTCAGCGTAGGAGACGGAGAGACCTGCGCCCGCGTCGCTCTGAATGCCATAGGGCGGCACGGGATAGCGGAGGCCGTTCTTCGACAGGGCCGCCAGACCTTCGAGCATCTTCGGCAGGTACCGCGGCGGAGTCGCCATGAGCATCTCGTCGTCGGCGACGCCGCCGTAGCGCCGCTCCGCGTAGCACGGGATGGTCAGGGCGGGCTCGCCCGTCTTGAGCGCCTTGCCCCATGAATCCGCGCACGCCGATTCGCCGACCGAGGTGAAGGCCATCTTCTTGTAGCCCACCCACTGCAGGCCGTTGATCATGAAGATCATCTGCCCCGGCGTGCCGTAGAGCAGGCAGATGTCCGGCGGATCGAGACGGTTGGAGGCCAGCGGTGCCACCGCCATCGCGCGGTAGCGTCCATAGGGCACGCAGTCCATGGCGTGCTGGTGAAGGCTCGCGTCCGCCTGCGTCTTGAACCACACGCCCGCCATCCGTTGCCCGGAGAGCCACTCCTCGTCCTGGGGATGGAGCCCGATCACCGCGCCGCACTGCGCCCCGATCAGATCGTCCATGGTGATGCCCACCGTCCAGCCGAGCTGGCGCGCCTGGGCCACGATCTGGTCCGTGGTGTGCTTGCTCTTCGGCCGGCGGATCTTCGGGATGGCCTCCATCTCCGCGACGGTCTCGAAGAGTTTCATTCCGATGGGGATGCTCCGGAGGCGGAGGTACTGGTTCAGGCCGGTGATGATCGCGTCCCAGTCGTAGCTCTCGGTGGTCACCCTCGTCTCCTCCGGCATGGCGTCACGGCCTTGCCCAGCGGCGAGCGTACCACACAGGCGCCCCGCCCCTCACTGATGGGCGTGGAGGAACTCCCGCCAGGTCACGCGATGCCAGCTCAGGAGATAGCCGAGCATCACGCCGGCGGCCAGAAGGTTCCCTACCAGGATGGTCCACCACGCGATGGTCTCGAGCAGCCAGTACGCGAGGGTGGCGATCATGGCGAAGACGAAAACCTCGAAGCAGCAGAACAGCATGATGAAGGCGAAGAGCAGGCGCGGCTCGCGATCGGCCAGGGCGACCAAGCCGGCCGCCAACCAGCCGAAGAGAATGAAGGCGAGGCCGTGAAAGAACGTGTACTCGAGAACGAGCGGCGTGGTGATGACGAGCGCCGCGGGATCGCGCAGGCCATGGAAGAGGGCGGCCCCGAGAAGGGCCGGGGTCCGCAAGGGTACGCCGGCCACCGTGTCGTAGATGAGGAACCACACGGCCACCGCCGCCGCCCCGAGCAATCCCGCCACGAGCCCTTCGCGCGCGATGCGAACCCACGGCCCCATGAGGTGGCGTCCGAGCGGGCGATAGCCGACGAAGAAATAGGCGAGCATGCCCACTGCGGCCAGCGCATTGCCGATCAGGATGGCCCACCAGCGCACCGCGGTCACCACCGGATGCGCCCACCACGTCAGCACGGCCAGGAAGGCGACCTCGAAGCACAGGAGCGCGATGAAGACCACGAGCAGACGGCTGGGCTGGCTCTGGGCCGACACGATGAGGAAGGCGATGAGAATGCCCACCATCGCGAAGACCACGCCGTGGAGCACGGTGTACTGGGCGACCAAGCTCGGCGAGACCGCCACCGTCCCTGGATCGCGCACCCCTTGAATCGCCGCGGCGCCCAGGAGGGCCGGCGTGCGGAACGGATACCCGCGGGCGGCGTCGTAGATGAGGAACCAGACGGCCACGATGGCCGCCCCGATGAGACCGGCGATGATGCCGTCACGCAGATAGCTGGATCGGGAGTCCATGAGAACCCTCCTCTCCATTGAGTGGGGCCGCGAGCCGAGCCTATTGCTGTCCGTGTACCACCGTCGGGAGGTCATCGCAAGCGAGCGTGACGCGACTCCGTGCCCTCCGCGCGCGAACGCGGGCGGGAGCGGTGGCCGACATCCCTCGTCCGCGTCAGCCGCACGCAGGCCTGCTCGATCCGCAACACTCTCCACCGACACGGATTCCCGGGCGGGTGGCGCCGGCAGGCATGCCCTCGGGAGCGAATCCGACGAGCCGTAGCGCGCCCCGAAGCGCAGGGCGCCTCCGCCGCGCGAGCCGTCCTGCGCAGCAGGGCGGCGAGCGCAACCCCCGTCTCGGGGGATGGGGGGCAGGCGGAGGCGCCCGAGCGAGGCGGGGGCGAGCTTTACGACCATCTTGCCGAGATTTTCTCCCGAGAAGAGACCCAGGAAGGCCCGCGGCGCGTTCTCGAGTCCCTCGACCACGGTCTCCTCGCGCTTGAGGCGGCCGGACTTGAGCCATCCTCCCACCTCCGCGAGGAACTCCGGATAGAGATTCAGGTGATCAGAGATGATGAAGCCCTGCATGAGGACGCGATTGCCGATCATGGAGAAGAGGTAACGCGGACCAGGATCGGGCGGATCGAGGTTGTACTGCGAGATCATGCCGCAGAGAGGAATGCGGGCGTGGGGATTCACGAGCCGCAGCACGGCATCGAGGAGCGGACCGCCCACGTTCTCGAAATAGATGTCGATGCCGGTGGGACAGGCCGGGCGGAGCGCCTCCAGGAGATCGCCCGCCTTCTTGTAGTTGATGGCGGCGTCCGCGCCCAGCTCCTTGGTCAGGTAGGCGCACTTGTCGTCCGTCCCCGCCGTCCCTACCACCCGGCAGCCGACGATCTTGCCCATCTGGACCACGAGGGATCCCGTGGCCCCCGCCGCTCCCGAGACCACGAGCGTCTCGCCCGGCTTGGGCTTGCCGATCATCTTGAGCCCGTACCAGCCCGTGAAGCCCGGGATCCCGAGGACACCGAGATATGCTGCGAGCGGCAGCGACGGGTCGACGGGATTGAGTCCTTCGCCGCTCGAGACGAAGTACTCGCGCCAGCCCAGCATGCTGCTGACCACGGCGCCCTCCTTGAGCGAGGGATGCGTGGACCGGACGACGCGGCCGATGGCGCGGCCCTCCATCGGCTTGCCCACCTCGAAGGAGGGCGCATAGGATTTCCGGTCGCTCATGCGTCCGCGCATGTAGGGATCCACGGACATCCACAGATTGCGCACGAGGACCTGGCCCGGAGAGAGCTCGGGGACCGGCGCGCTCTCGATCCTGAAGTCGCCGGGCTTGGGAAGGCCCTG
>Ga0209378_1001978_pt1 | contig 14316 bp, 10 predicted proteins | sample GraSoiAngelo_156_FD_186170 | JGI IMG/M metagenome (GOLD analysis project Ga0209378, IMG submission 186170) | Grasslands soil microbial communities from the Angelo Coastal Reserve, California, USA - 14_1009_13_40cm (SPAdes) (version 2) | ecosystem: Environmental > Terrestrial > Soil > Grasslands ... | reverse complement strand
CTTTCCATGAGACCGACACAAGGCGAACCCGCGGACGGCCGGCTCGTTTGGGCGGCGCCACCGGTGACTTTGAGCACGACGGTGATGAGCGCCAGCGCGAGAGATGGAGACGCGCGCGAGAGTGCGACGTTCCGGAGCGGCTCGTCCCGAAGCTGGCCTTTTCACGGATGCGGCGCGATGCCGACGCGAACCCTGGCACTCGGGGAGATCTCCCATGTGCTCGCCTGCACGAAGGCAGAGATTCTGCCGCTGAGCCAGAAGAGCGTGTGGCTCCGGGCTGACGGAACACCGCCCGTCTGTGTTCCACGTGGAACACAGAAGCCTGCCGCATCCACGGCTGACCGGCACGTCGCGTCCAACCCGACGCTGCGTCCCATGGAGGTGGCAAGTCCGCCCATGATTGCCGGCGCCGCCCGGCGGTCCAAAGCCGACATCGTTGGTGTGACCAGGCTCATCGCAGCAACGCCGTGACACGTCAAGCCGCTGTGCACCTTCTGTCGCTCAGCATCCGGAATCTGCGCTGTGTCGAGCAGGCAGAGATCCAGATTCCACCGGAGCTCTGCCTCGTGTGGGGCGGCAATGGATCGGGGAAGACCTCCCTCTTGGAGGCGATTTTCCTGCTCGGACGTGGTCGATCGTTTCGCACACGCAATAGTAGGAAGCTAATTCGGCTAGGAAAGGACCATCTGAGAGTCACTGGGGAGATCCGTGCGGATATCGGACACGCCCGCTCCATCGGCTTCGAGATCAGCCACCAGGAGATTTCGGCACGCATCGATGGGAAACCCGTCGAATCGCTCGCGGAGCTGGCCCAGGCGTTTCCGGTCCAGGTAATCGAGCCCGGCGCGCATCGCCTCGTCGAGGAAGGGGGACACCGGCGAAGGCGATGGATGGACTGGGCCGTGTTCCACGTGGAACCTCGGTTCATCGATCTGTGGATGCGCTACCGCCGCGCACTGAAGCAGCGCAACACGGCACTCAGGCTCGACCCTGCTCAAGCGAGCGCCTGGGATCCCGAGCTGGCTCGCCTCGGGGAGGCGATCGCGGAATCTCGCCGTCGATTCGTTACGCAGCTCCAGCCCGATTGGAGGGACACCGTCGCGGCACTGAGTGGACTCGAGGTGGAGCTTCAGTACGTCCAGGGGTGGAGCTCCGAGGGGACGCTGCTCGAGGCGTTGCGTACGACCCGAGCGCGAGACGAGCTCCGGCGACTCACCCATGCCGGGCCGCACCGCGGGGACGTGGCGCTGCGCCTGCACGGCCGCCCCGCACGAGAGGTGCTCTCGCGCGGACAACAGAAACTCGTCGCGGTAGCCATGACGATTTCACAACTCAGACTCCTTCGGGACCTCACCGGCACGGTGCCGACGCTACTTCTCGATGACCCCGCCGCGGAGCTCGACGGCGAGCGACTCGAGCGCTTCATCGAGCAGGTCGCGCGGCTTCGATGTCAGCTCGTTGTCACGTCGTTGCACGCCGAATCGCGGCTGTTCGGGACGCCAGAACGCACGTTCCGCATGGAAGATGGCAGGGTGCAGTCGGTATAATGTCGTGTCACAAAATCGAGTCACTTCATGGCCCTCGACGATATCTACGACTCCAGTAAAATCAAAGTCTTAAAAGGTCTTGATGCGGTGCGGAAACGCCCCGGGATGTACATCGGTGATACCGATGACGGCACGGGGCTGCACCACATGGTTTTCGAGGTCGTCGATAACTCCATCGACGAGTCCCTGGCCGGCCATTGTGACCGTATCGTGGTCACCATCCACGCCGATGAATCCGTGACCGTCTCCGATAACGGCCGCGGGATCCCTGTGGATATCCACCCCGAGGAGGGGCGCTCGGCGGCCGAGGTGATCATGACGGTGCTGCACTCGGGGGGAAAGTTCGACGACAGCTCCTACAAGGTCGCGGGCGGGCTGCACGGGGTCGGCGTGTCGGTCGTCAACGCCCTCTCGGACTACCTGCAGCTCACCATCGCCCGCGACGGCAAGCTCCACCGCCAGGAATATCACCTCGGCGAGCCCGCGGCGCCGCTCGCCGCGGTCAGCGAGACGCCAGATCGCGGTACGATCATCCGCTTCAGGCCGAGCGCGCAGATCTTCACCAACATCCAGTTCAACTACGACATCCTCGCGAAACGGCTGCGCGAGCTCTCGTTCCTGAACTCCGGCGTTCGCATCGAGCTCATCGACGAGCGCGAGAACCGCTCGGACGTGTTCGCGCACGCCGGCGGACTGCAGGCGTTCGTGAAGTACATGAACCGCACGCGCACGCCGATCCACGAGTCGGTGATCTGGTTTCGCACGCAGGACGGGCCGGTGTCGGTGGAGGTGGCGCTGCAGTGGAACGACTCCTACCAGGAGAGCATGTTCTGCTACACCAACAACATTCCGCAGAAGGACGGCGGCACGCATCTCGCCGGGTTTCGCAGCGCTCTGACGCGCACGCTCAACGACTACGTCGAGAAGGAATTGTCGGGGAAAGACAAGGTGCCGATGACCGGCGACGATGCGCGCGAGGGCCTCACCGCGATCCTGTCGGTGAAGCTGCCGGATCCCAAGTTCTCCTCGCAGACCAAGGACAAGCTGGTCTCCTCCGAGGTGAAGGGCGTGGTCGAGACCGCGGTCGGCACGAAGCTGCAGGAATTTCTCCTCGAGCACCCGCAGGAGGCGCGCCTCATCGTCGCCAAGATGGTCGAGGCGGCGCGCGCGCGCGAGGCGGCGAGAAAGGCGCGCGAGATGACGCGGCGCAAGGGCGCGCTCGATATCGCGGGGCTCCCGGGCAAGCTCGCCGACTGTCAGGAGAAAGACCCGGCGCTGTCCGAGATCTTCATCGTCGAGGGCGACTCCGCCGGCGGCTCCGCCAAGCAAGGCCGCGACCGGCGCACGCAGGCGATCCTGCCGCTCAAGGGCAAGATCCTGAATGTCGAGAGGGCGCGCTTCGACAAGATGCTGTCGTCGGCCGAGGTCGGCACACTGATCACGGCGCTCGGTACCGGCATCGGCAAGGACGATTTCGACATCACCAAGCTCCGCTATCACCGCGTGGTCATCATGTGCGATGCGGATGTCGACGGAAGCCACATCCGCACACTGCTGCTCACGTTCTTCTATCGCCAGATGCCCGAGCTCATCGAGCGCGGGCACATCTACATCGCGCAGCCGCCGTTGTACAAACTCAAGCGCGGCAAGCAGGAGTCCTACGTCAAGGACGACAACGAGCTGAATCAACTCCTGCTCGCCAGCGCGCTCGAGGGCGCCGCGCTACACGTCAACGCGCAGGCGCCGCCGCTCTCGGGCTCGGGGCTCGAGGGGCTCGCGCGCAAATACATGGAAGTGCAATCGATCATCCGGCGCTGGTCGCGCCGCTACGGCGATCGGCTCCTCGAGCAGCTCATCTACATGCCGGAGGTGACTCCGGCGAACTTCGACCGCACCGAGTGGCTGCGCGGCTGGGCGCAGGACCTCAATCAGCGTCTCAACGCGCTCGCCGACGGGACCCGCACCTACCGCGTGGAGACGCGGGCGGTGAGCGACGGGCACGCGGCGCGCGTCATCGTACACAAGAGCGAGCACGGCACGGCGAGCCACAAGTACCTGCCGCGCGAGTTCTTCGAATCCGCCGAGTACCAGCGCATCGCGGATCTCGCGCGCACGCTCGCGGGGCTCATCGGGGAGGGAGCCTTCGTGATGCGCGGCGAGGACCGCCAGGACATCGGCTCCTTCAAGGAGGCGATGAAGTGGCTTCTCGATCAGGCGAAGAAGGGCCAGACGATCCAGCGCTACAAGGGACTCGGCGAGATGAATCCGGAGCAGCTCTGGGAGACCACGATCAATCCCGAGACGCGCCGCCTGCTGCAGGTGAAGATCGAGGACGCGCTCGCCGCCGACGATATCTTCATGACGCTCATGGGAGATCAGGTCGAGCCGCGCCGCGAGTTCATCGAGAAGAACGCCCTCTCGGTCACCAATCTCGATATCTGATCCCGACCGGATCCGATGGGAGCCTGTCCTGACCGCCGGGCAGGGCCTGAGGGACAATCAGCGGTTATTGGAGCGCCAATGAACCACTCAGGCGATCTGGTGGTGTGATTATCTCGGAAACGTGTCAAAGGTGAGCCCGGCCCGTCACTCGGGCACCGGCGGGCTCGACGCGGCCCGGGGCTCGAGCGTGCGCACCGTGGCCTCGACCCACGCCTGGATCTCCTCGTTGATCTCGCGCACGTCGCGACCGCCGGGCGTGACCGGCGCGCCGATCACGACGCGCACCGTGCCGGGCTTCTTCCTGAGCCCCCGCCGCGGCCAGTAGAACCCGGCGTTGTGCGCCACCGGCACGATGAGCTTGCCGGCCTCGCTCGCGAGCAGCGTGCCGCTCACGCCGTAGCGGCGCGTCTCGCCGGGCGCCATGCGTGTGCCCTCGGGAAAGATCATGACCCAGTCGCCCTCGTCGAGTCGCTGCTTGCCCTGCTCGATGACCTGGGCCACCGCGGAGTGGCCCGCCGTGCGATCGATCGCAATCGCGTGCAGCCGCTTCACCGCGGGTCCCACCACCGGGACCCACAGCAACTCGCGCTTGAGCACCCAGACCTGGCGCGGGAAGAGCACCATCATGGCGATGGTTTCCCACGACGAGGAATGTTTCCAGAGCGCGACGTGGGAGCCGGCGGGGAGCGGTGCGCCCTCGACGCGGTAGTCGAGCCCGCAGCTCCACTTGAGCACCCGCAGCACCCCCCGGGCGTAGGCGCGCGCCACCGCGAAGCGGCGCGGGAAGGGCATGAGCACCCCGGCGGTCACCAGCACGCAGGCATGGAGGAAGGTCCAGAGGAACAGGAAGGCCGTGAAGAAGAGCGAGCCGGCGAGCTGCAGCGCGGGTGCGCGCGAGCGCGCAGCGCCGGCGGCTCCTCTGTCGAGCGCGCTCAACCCGGCAGTCGCGACAGGTCCGCGACCCCCGCGAACAGCCCGCGCAGCTGCGCGAGAAGGCTCAGGCGATTCGCGCGCAGCTCGTGGTTCTCATCCATGACCATCACGGAGTCGAAGAACGCGTCCACCGCGGGGCGCAGCTGCGCGAGCCGGCCGAGCGCGCCCGCGTACTCGTGCTGCGCCGTGGCGGCGGCGACCGCATCGCGGAGCCCCCGCATGGAATCGAACAGCCGCACCTCGGCGTCCTCGCGCAGGCGCATCACGTCGACCTCGGCGGGAGGGGTCATGTTGGCCTTGCGCAGGATGTTGGCGATGCGCTTGTTCGCGGCGGTGAGGCTGGCGGACTCGGGCAGCTCGAGGAAGGTGCTGAGCGCCTTGAGCCGCGCATCGAAGTCGAGCGGCGAGGCCGGCCGCGCCGCGAGCACCGCATCGAACATCTCGGTGGTCACGGTGGCCTCGCCCCGTGTCGCGGCGTCGCCGCTCCGCTCGAGGTAGTAGGCGCGCAACCGCTCCATCAGGAAGTCGTAGATCTCCTCGGCGACGGAGTCCCGGCTCCCCGTCGCGGCTGCTTCCGGCGAGCGCGCTCCCGCGGCGCCCGCGCCCCGCAGCCGCTCGAGGTCCGCGCGCACGGCCGCGAGCGCCCGGGCGATCGAGCCCTTGAGATCGAGATCGAGCCCCTTCTCGATGAGGATGCGCTGCACGCCGAGCGCCGCGCGCCTGAGGCCAAAGGGGTCCTTGTTTCCGGTCGGCTTCTCGCCGATCGCGAAAATGCCGGCGACGGTGTCGAGCTTGTCGGCGATCGCGAGCGCGACGCCGGCGCGCGTCGAGGGGAGAGAATCGCCCGCCGCCCGCGGGAGGTAATGCTCGCGGATCGCCGCGGCCACTTCCTCGGGCTCGCCGTCGGCGCGCGCGTAGTAGCTGCCCATGATCCCCTGGAGATCCGGGAACTCGCCCACCATGTGGGTGAGGAGATCGCACTTGCCGAGCTCGGCGGCGCGCAGCAGCGGCTCGACGGCGCCGCCGGTGGTCTCGGCGATCGCAGCGCCGAGCGCGCGCACGCGGCGCGTCTTGTCGCCGAGCGAGCCGAGCTTCGCCTGGAAGGTCACCGCATCGAGCGCCGGCGCGCGCGCGGCGAGGGGCTGCTTGCGGTCCTGTTCCCAGAAGAAGGCGGCATCGGCGAGGCGCGCCCGCACGACGCGCTCGTTGCCCTCGCGCACCTTCGCGGGGTCGCGGCTCTCGATGTTGCTCACCGCGATGAAGGCGGGCAGGAGGCACCCGGAAGCATCCTCCACCGGGAAGTCACGCTGGTGGTGCGCGAGCGTCGAGATCAGCACTTCCCGCGGCAGCGCGAGGAAGCGCTCCTCGAAGCGCCCCGTGAGCGCCACCGGCCACTCGGTGAGCGCCGTCACCTCATCGAGGAGCGCGGCGGTGACGAGCGCGCTCCCGCTCGCGTTCGCCGCCGCGGCGGTGACTTCGGCCCGGATGCGCTCGCGGCGCGCCGCCAAATCCGCGAGCACACGGCCGCGCTCGCGAAGCGTGCGCTCGTAGGATCCGGGGCTTGCGATGCGGATCGGTCGCGGCGCGTGAAAGCGATGACCGCGCGTGAAGTGGCCGGCCGGGGTGTCGAGGAGCGTCGCGGGGACCACCTCGCTTCCGAGCAGCATCACCACCCAGTGCACCGGGCGCACGAACATCGCAGTGCCCTCGCCCCAGTGCATGCGGCGCGGAATGGGCAGCGCATCGAGCACCTCGCGCACGAGGTCGGGCAGCAGATCAATCGCGCGCTCGCCGGGCTTCGTGCCGATGAAGAAGAGGAATTTCCCTTTGCCTTCGTCGAGCTGCTCGAGCGCCTCGACGCGCGTGCCGCAGCTCTCGGCGAAGGCGAGCGCGGCGCGCGTCGGCTCCCCTCCCGGACCGAAGGCGGCGGCAAGCGGCGGTCCGCGGCGCTTCACGTGCTGCTCGGGCTGCCGCGCGGCGAGGCGCTTCGCCCGCACCGCCAGGCGCCTCGGGGTGGCAAAGCCCGCGAGCTCCCCGTGCGCGAGGCCCGCCTTACGGAGCCCCGCGGCAAGTCCCGCCACGAGCGCCTCCTCGAGCGAGCGCAGCGCCCCCGGCGGCAGCTCCTCGGTGCCGATCTCGAGGAGGAAGTCGTGACGCTCACTCCTCACGCGGCGCTCGCCCTTCACGCGGCCGCTCCTGGCGCACCGCCGGCGGCGGCGGCGCGCACGGGTGTCGCGGCTCTCAGCAGCGGAAATCCGAGCGCCTCGCGGGACTCGAGGTAGGCCCGCGCGACCGCGCTCGCGAGCGTGCGCACGCGCAGGATGTAGCGCTGGCGCTCGGTGACCGAGATCGCGCGCCGCGCATCCAGCAGGTTGAAGGTGTGGGAGGCCTTCAGCACCTGCTCGTACGCGGGGAGCGGCAGGCGCGCGGCGAGCAGCGCCTGGCACATGCGCTCGTGGTCCTCGAAATGCGCCAGCAGCCGCGGCACGTCGGCGTGCTCGAAGTTGTAGGCGGACTGCTCGACCTCGTTCTGATGGAACACGTCGCCGTAGGTGATGCGCCCGGCTTCGGTCTCGCTCCAGAGGATGTCGTAGATGCTCTCGACTCCCTGCAGGTACATCGCGAGCCGCTCGAGCCCATAGGTGATCTCGCCCGTCACGGGGCGGCAGTCGAGGCCGCCCACCTGCTGGAAGTAAGTGAACTGGGTGATCTCCATGCCGTTCAGCCACACCTCCCAGCCGAGGCCCCAGGCTCCGAGCGTCGGCGACTCCCAGTTGTCCTCGACCAAGCGCACGTCATGAACGAGCGGATCGAGCCCGAGCGCGGCGAGACTTCCGAGGTAGAGATCGAGGATCGGAAGCGGCGAGGGTTTGATCACGACCTGGTACTGGTAGTAGTGCTGAAGGCGAAAGGGGTTCTCGCCGTAGCGGCCGTCGGTCGGCCGGCGGGACGGCTGCACGTACGCGGCGCGCCAGGGCTCCGGTCCCACCGCGCGCAGGAAAGTCGCCGTGTGAAAGGTGCCGGCCCCGACTTCCATGTCGTAGGGCTCGAGGATCACGCAGCCCTCATCCGACCAGTACCGCTGCAGCGTGAAGATCAACTCCTGGAAGGTGCGCGGCGCGCGGCCGATTTTCATGGGCGCTGGCCCTTTCTCGCCCCCAAAGAGCGCGCGAGTATACGGCGCGGGGGAGCCGAACTGCGCGCCGCGGCCGAGGCAGCCGCCCCGCACCAAAAGAGGGCGCGCGAGCGCCCTTCTGAGCGGCAAATCACAGGCTTCAGCTGCCTGGCGCACGTAAGTGGTGCAATAATCGCCGGCTTGCGCACCAGGAGTGTGCAAAACCGCCGAGGTCGGTCTCTAAGTGATTGATTTGGCGTTGCGGTGGGGCTGGCACAGGCCCTGCAGGGTCAAACCGTTTCGCCGCTCCCTTCGGGAGCAGCGGCCCCTCGGACTCAAGCGGCGAGCTCTACCCCTTCCCCGGAGGCGATATGACACCCAGTGACGTACTGAAGCTCATAAAAGAAAGGCAGGCGAAATTCGCCGACCTGCGCTTCACCGACACGCGCGGCAAGGAGCAGCACGTGACGATCCCCGCGCGGCTCGTGGACGAGAATTTCTTCCACGACGGCAAGATGTTCGACGGCTCCTCCATCGCCGGATGGAAGGGCATCAACGAGTCGGACATGATCCTCATGCCCGACCCGACGACCGCGGTCATCGATCCGTTCTTCGAGGAGACGACCGTCGACATCCGTTGCGACGTGATCGAGCCGACCACCATGCAGGGCTACGAGCGCGACCCGCGCTCGCTCGCCAAGCGCGCCGAGGCCTACTTGAGGTCCACCGGCATCGCCGACAACGCGCTCTTCGGGCCCGAGAACGAGTTCTTCATCTTCGATTCCGTGCGCTTCGGCAACGAGATGCAGGGGTGCTTCTATTCGATCGACTCGGTGGAAGGCGCCTGGAACTCCCCGAGGGAGTACCAGGAGGGCAACCGCGGCCATCGCCCCGGGGTCAAGGGCGGCTACTTTCCGGTACCGCCGGTGGATGCCTACCAGGACATCCGCTCGGCGATGTGTCTTGCGTGCGAGGAGATGGGGCTCAAGGTCGAGGTGCACCACCACGAGGTCGCGACCGCGGGCCAGGCCGAGATCGGCATCGCCGCGGGCACGCTGGTGCAGAAGGCCGATCAGGTGCAGATCCTCAAGTACGCGCTGCAGAACGTGGCGCACGGCTATGGCAAGACCGTCACCTTCATGCCGAAGCCCCTGGTCGGCGACAACGGCAGCGGCATGCACGTGCACCAGTCGCTGCAGAAGGAGGCCCGCGCGCTCTTCGCCGGCGACAAGTACGGCGGACTCTCGGATCTGGCGCTCTACTACATCGGCGGCATCATCAAGCACGCGCGGGCGCTGAATGCCTTCACCAACGCCGGCACCAACAGCTACAAGCGCCTGGTGCCCGGGTTCGAGGCGCCGGTGCTGCTCGCCTACTCGGCGCGCAACCGCTCCGCCTCGATCCGCATCCCCTGGGTGTCGAACCCGAAGGCGCGCCGCATCGAGGTGCGATTCCCGGATGCGAGCGCCAACCCCTACTTCGCCTTTGCGGCGATGATGATGGCGGGGCTCGACGGGATCCAGAACAAGATCCACCCGGGGGAGCCCGCCGACAAGGACCTCTACGATCTCGAGCCCGAGGAGGCGAAGAGCATTCCGACGGTGTGCCACTCGCTCGACATGGCGCTCGAGAACCTCGACCGCGATCGCGAGTTCCTGACTCGCGGCGGGGTGTTCACCAACGACGTCATCGACGCCTATGCCACCCTCAAGCAGCATGAGATCACCCGGTTCCGTATGTCGACCCACCCGGTGGAGCTGGAGATGTACTACAGCGTCTGAAGGGCCATGAGCCTGCCGAACTCCCCGCTTTTGTCGGCGGCCCCGCAGCGCGATAATGTGAGGCGTCATGCGGCGACGACTCCTCACGCTGATCTCGCTCCTCGCCTCCCTCGCGGTCGCGGGGACGGTCTACAAGTGGGTCGACGAGAACGGCGTGGTCCACTACAGCGACCAGCCGCACCCGGAGGCCCAGAAGGTCGACGTGCCGCCCGTTCAGACCTACAAGGGGGGTGCCTCTGTGCCGGCGATGCCGACCACGGGACCGACCGCGCCGCCCGCCTCAAGCGAGCCCGCGAGCGCCTACCAGGGCTGCGCGATCTCGGAGCCGGCGAAGGATCAGACCTTCACGAACGTCGACGCGCTCTCGGTCGTGGTGCGCACCGACCCCGGGCTCCGGCCCGGAGACCGGGTGTACCTCACGCTCGACGGGCAGCCGCTGAATGGCGGCAAACCGACCGGCAGCCAGTTCACGCTCTCGCCGGTCGATCGCGGCACGCACGTCGTTCAGGCGATCGTGCGCGACAGCCAGGGCGGGCTCATGTGCCAAAGCCCGGGCGTCACCTTCAACGTGCACCAGCCCTCGCTCCGGAACCCGGCCAACCCGCTGCATCACTGAGCCGCGCGAGCGGCGCGACCCCGGCGCCCCGCGCGCTACGGGAGGCGCATGGCCCCTGAGGGCATCGCCCCGTCGGCGCTCGCGCACTTCGATCCCGCGGATCTGCTCGATGCGCTGACCACGGGAATCGTGATGCTCGACGCGCAGCTGTGTCCCACGTACGCGAACGTCGCCGCCCAGGACCTGCTCGCCTTCTCCCTGAAGAAAGCCCGCGGGCGCCCGTTCGCGGATTTTCTGCACGATGCGAACGGCCTCTCGCGGATCCTCAAGCGCGCGCTCGAGACGGGCGAGGGCATCGCCGACCGCGAGCTCGCCGTGCGCCCGGTCGGGGCGCCGCGCGAGCTGCGCACGCTCGATGTCACCATCACGCCGCTCACCGGTCTCACCGGCACGCACCTGCTCCTCGAGCTCGCCGACACCACGCAGCGCCAGCGCATCACGCGCGAGAACGATTTGCTCGCGCGCCTCGACGGCAGCCGCCTCATGGTCAGGCAGCTGGCGCACGAGATCAAAAATCCGCTCGGGGGACTGCGCGGCGCGGCGCAGCTCCTCGAGCGGGAGCTCCCGGCGGCGGCGCTGAAAGAGTACACGCAGGTGATCATTGGCGAAGCCGACCGGCTCACGGCGCTGGTCGACTCGATGGCGGGCCCGAGCCGCGCGCCGAGCAAGACCGAGCTCAACGTGCACGAGATCTGCGAGCACGTCTATCACCTCGTGCGCGCGGAAGCGCCCGCCGGCGTCGTGATCGAGCGCGACTACGACCCGAGCCTGCCGAATGCGATGCTCGACCGGCACCAGCTCATCCAGGCCCTCCTCAACGTGGCGCGCAACGCACTCCAGGCGCAGGGCGATCTCGGGCGCATCGTGCTGCGGACGCGCGCGCGCTCGAACGTCAGCATCGGCTCGGCGCTGCACCGACTGGTGGCGAGCGTGCAGGTCGAGGACGCAGGCCCCGGCGTGCCGCCGCACCTGCGCTCCTCGATCTTCTACCCGCTGGTCACCGGGCGCGCCAACGGCACGGGCCTCGGGCTTGCGGTCGCGCAGGACCTCGTAACCCGCAACGGCGGCATCATCGAATTCGAAAGCGAGCTGGGGCGCACGGTATTCACGCTGCTGCTGCCCCTCGGAGAAGAGCGATGAACGGAAGCGCACTGCGTGTCTGGCTCGTCGACGACGACGCCTCCATCCGCTGGGTGCTCGAGCGGGCGCTGCGCAACGACGGCATGGCGCCGCGGGCCTTCGAGGCCGCGGAGCCGGCGCTCGATGCGCTCCGGCGCGAGTCGCCCGATGTCCTGATCACCGACATCCGCATGCCCGGCGCCTCGGGGCTCGAGCTCCTCAAGCGCATCCACGATGCGCGCCCGCAGCTCCCGGTCATCGTGATGACCGCGCACTCGGATCTGGCGAATGCGGTGTCGGCCTACGAGGGCGGCGCCTTCGAGTACCTGCCGAAGCCCTTCGACATCGACCAGGCGATCGCGCTCGTGCGCCGCGCCGCGAGCGCAGGTCAGCAGCCGGGGAACAACCCGGGCGGGGCGCCACGGATGCCCGAGCTCCTCGGCACGGCGCCCGCGATGCAACAGGTGTTCCGCGCCATCGGCCGCCTGTCGCGCTCGAGCGTCACGGTGCTCATCACCGGGGAGTCGGGTACCGGCAAGGAGCTCGTCGCCCGGGCGCTCCACGAGCACAGCCCGCGCGCCGAGCGTCCCTTCATTGCGCTCAACACGGCTGCGATCCCCGCGGATCTGCTCGAGTCGGAGCTGTTCGGACACGAGCGCGGCGCCTTCACCGGGGCGGATGCGCAGCGCCGCGGCCGCTTCGAGCAGGCCGACGGCGGCACGCTCTTCCTCGACGAGATCGGCGACATGCCGCTGCCGCTCCAGACGCGGCTCCTGCGGGTGCTCGCCGAGGGCGAGTTCTACCGCGTCGGCGGCCAGACCCCGATCCGCGTCGACGTGCGCGTCATCGCCGCGACCAACCAGAGCCTGCAGGAGCGCGTGACGCGCGGCCTGTTCCGCGAGGATCTCTATCACCGTCTCAACGTCATCCTGATCGAGCTGCCGCCGCTGCGGGCGCGCGCCGAGGACATCCCCGACCTGCTCGCCTACTATCTTCTGGTCTCCGCGCACGAGCTCGGCGTCGAGCCGAAGCTGCTCGCCCCCGATGCCCTCGCGCGGCTCACCGCGCACGAGTGGCCGGGGAACGTCCGCGAGCTCGTGAACCTCTGTCGGCGGCTCTCGGTGCTCGCCCCCGGGAGCGAGGTGCACGTGGGCGACCTCCCGCAGGAGCTCACCGGCGCTGCGACGCGTGCGGCCCAGGACGCCGACTGGGCCGCCGCGCGCGAGCGCTGGGCCGATCGGCGCTCGCTCGCACCCGAGCGGCCGCTCCTCGATGAAGCGCAGCCCGAGTTCGAGCGCGTGCTGATCCGCGCGGCGCTCAAGCGCACGCGGGGCCATCGCCAGGAGGCCGCGAGGCTTCTCGGCTGGGGGCGCAATACCCTCAGCCGCAAGCTCAAGGAGCTCGGCATGAACGGCGCCGCCGAGGGCGAGGCCTAGCGGGCCGATGTCGGGGGCGCGGGAGCTGTGGCACCTCGAATTCCTGGGCAACGGGCTCGGCGCCTGGACGCTCGCGCTCGGGACCTTCCTCGTCACGTTCACGGTGCTGCCGATCGTCACGCGCTACATCAGCGCGCGGCGGCGCCGCCTCACCGCCCGAGGGCTCCCGCCGATCTCCTTCGCCATCGATCTGACGGCGCTCCTCATCGAGCGCACCAGAGGCGTGTTCCTGTGGGCGGTCGCGGTGTGGCTCGGCTCGCGCCACCTCAGCTTTCCCCCGGACATCGAGCACTGGCTCACGGTGGTGCTGGTGCCGCTTTTCTGGTGGCAGGCGGCGCTCTGGGCCATGGCGGCGGTGCGTTACGCCATCGACGTGCGGCGCCGGCGCTCGACGGCCCCCGACACACTCCTCAAGAGCTCGATGGAAGTGGTCCTGTTCGCCGCCGGGATCGCGATCTGGGCGACGGCGGGACTGCTGGCGCTCGCCAATCTCGGCGTGCAGATCGCCCCGCTCCTCGCGGGTCTCGGGGTCGGCGGCATCGCGCTCGCGCTCGCGGTGCAGACGGTGCTCGCGGATCTCCTCGCCTCGCTCTCGATCGCGCTCGATAAGCCCTTCGGGCTCGGCGACTTCCTCGCCGTCGACAGCTTCGAGGGCACGGTCGAGCACGTGGGCGTCAAGAGCACGCGCCTTCGCAGCCTCTCGGGCGAGCAGATCATCGTCTCGAACGGCGACATGCTCAAGGCGCGGGTGCGCAACTTCGGCCGCATGCGCGAGCGGCGCGCCGTGTTCCAGCTCGGCGTCGACTACGACACGCCGGTGGCCGCGCTCGCGGCCGTCCCGCGCGCGGTGCGCGAGATCATCGAGGCGACGCCCGACACGCGCTTCGACCGCTGCCACCTCCTGAGCTGCGGGGACCGGGCGCTGCAGTTCGAGGTCGTCTACTTCCTCACCAGTCCCGACTACAACCTCTATGCCGACGCGCAGCAGCGCATAAACTTACGCATTCTCGAGCGCTTCCGCGGCATGGAGGTAAATTTCGCCGCCGCGACACCTAAGGGCGTGCGGCTCTACAACCCGCCGCCCACGCCGCAGGACGCCGGCGGGCAAGAGAGGCTGCTGTAGCCCAGGAACGCGACCGGCGCGGCGGGGCGCGCGCGCGCGAAGCCCGCGGCGAGCGGAACCCGCGGACCCTCCGTCCCGGATCCTCAGCCGGAGAGCGAGCAGTCCTCGAGGTCCGCCGAGGTGCGCAGCGTCCCGACGAGCTCCGTTACGCTCGCGAGGCCCTGCGCCCTGAGGTACTCGGCGATGCCCTCATTGATCGTCTTG
>Ga0209378_1001971_pt1 | contig 14327 bp, 9 predicted proteins | sample GraSoiAngelo_156_FD_186170 | JGI IMG/M metagenome (GOLD analysis project Ga0209378, IMG submission 186170) | Grasslands soil microbial communities from the Angelo Coastal Reserve, California, USA - 14_1009_13_40cm (SPAdes) (version 2) | ecosystem: Environmental > Terrestrial > Soil > Grasslands ... | reverse complement strand
TATAGCGCACGTAACTGCGGTACAGGCCGGGGAGATGGTCTCGCAACAGGCCTTTGAGGCGCCGCACCATCACCGCGGTGCGCCATCCCTCGAGCCGGGCCAGCGCGGCGATCCGCTCGGGCGCGGTACCGAGCTTCACGTGGTAGCGTCCCAGCACGCGGCACCCGTGCACCAGGCGCGGCACGAGCGACGGCTCGGACGTGTAGAGGTACTTGAGCCCGGCGGCGGCGGCGGACTCTAGCACCGCCGGAGAGATGTCACCTCCCGGCACGGAGGCCACCGCGCAGGGTTCGCCCAGCAAGTCGGCCAGGCGATCGCAGCTCGTCCGCCACTCGGTGATCATCTGTGCGAGCGTCTGCTCTCGGAAGATGTTCGGATGCGTGTGGGAGTGACTGCCGATGACGTGCCCGCAGCGCCGCAGGTAGCGGATGCCGGCGGCGTCGAGGAACGTGGCATCGCCGATGCGACCGGTGACGATGAAGAAGTGACCCAGCCAACCGCGCCGCGACAGCTCGTCGCCCACGGCGAGCGCGCTCTTGCCGCCGTCGTCGAACGTCAGCAGCAGGTGCCGGCCCGGCGCCGCGAAATCGATCGCCGTGACGAGCGCCGGGCGGCGGTACGCGGTCGCCATCGCCTCGAGATGACTCCGGAAGGCGACCCGACCGATGGTGTAGGGGGCGGCGCCACGCCACTGGAACCCCGACTCCCGAGGGTCGTCCGTCACGTCGTGGTAGGCGAACGCGGCGGCGACCGTTTCCGAGACCGACCAAGGAGCGTGCCTGGACATAGCGGCCTCAGCGCGACAGTGGCATCTCGACCGGTGGCGCCGGTCGTCCGGACCCGAGCAGCGACTTCAGGGCGCACTGCAGAAACCCGAGCCCGTAGCTGAAATGCACTAGCGGAAACGCGAGCCCCAGCGCCGCGACGGTGCGCAGCCCGCCCCGCCGTCCGGCGCCGATCGCGCACGCCGCCACGGCCAGGAGATACGGGGCCAGAGCGGCGACGAGGAGCACCCCGGCCCCGCGCACCCACGGAAGCGCGAGCGTTGCCGCCGCCAGCGTAGTCACGAAGCCGGCCGGCACGAGCTGCCGGACCGTGGTCACGCGTCCCAACTTTCTGGCGACCAGCGGCTTGGAGTAGCCGTATTGGTGGTACATCCGCGCCAGCTGCCGCAGCGAGTCCCTGGCGTAATACTGCGCCGTCACGTTCGGCACCAGCAGGATGCGCCCGCCCCCCTGGATGAGACGGCCGTTGAACTCGCTGTCCTCGTCCCGCGCCAGTGCTTCGTCGAACAGGCCGACGCGATCGAACGTCTCGCGGCGGCAGCAGAAGAACGCGATGGTATCGACCCAGCGGGGTTCGCGGACGCCGACTCGGAAATAGGAATTGCCCACCCCGAACGGGTGGGACATCGCGATCGCGATGGCCTGCGCGATCGCCGTGTGGTTGGCGGGCAGCGTGACCAGGACGCCGGCTACGCTGTCCGCCCCCGATTGCTGGAGCGCCGCGGCGAGCTCGGGGATGTAGTTCGCGGGATAAACCCCGTGGGCATCCATGCGCACGAGAATCTCGCCCCGGGCGGCACGGATCCCCGCGTTGACCGCGATCGGTGGAATCCGTCCGGGATTGTCCAGCAGCCGGATGAACGGGTAGCGCGCGCCGTAGTTGGCGACAATCGACCGCGTGCGATCCTCGCTCGAGCCGTCCACGACCAGCACTTCGAGACGATCGCGCGGGTAGTCCGTGGCCACGATCGAATCGAGGCAGCGGGCAATGTAGCGCTCCTCGTTGCGGCACGGCACGATCACCGACACGGTCGCGACGCGTGAGGTGGCGGGATTCATGGACGCATGACCTCCGCGGCCTGCGAGCCGGGGACCGGCGTGGCGCGCTTTGGGATGTCGGGGAGGCGCGGCGGTGGGGCGCGCCGTAGCGCACGTGCGAACGTCGCGCGGAACAGCCCGCCCAGGCCGCCGATCCCCTGCATCCACTCCCCGACGCCGGGCCAGCGGTCGTCCGGGCGCCAGGTTTCACTCCGAGTGCCGGCGGGCTGCGGGCCCAGGACTTCCCGCAAGCCCTGCAGCACGCTGGGGTATGGCTCCGGGCACCCTGGGGGCGCTCCCGCCACGACATAGAGCAGCCGCTTGACGTCGCCCCACGCCCACCGTACCGTCACGCCGCTCGCGTACGCGGTCGTCGCCGCCACCCGCTCGCCGCGCAGCAGCTCCACCCACAGCTTCGGGAAATCGACACCGGACGCGATCGCCAGCTCGAGCGAGCCCCAAAACCGTCCGTTCACCTCGATGAGGCAGGGTTCGCCGGCGCCGTCATCCCGGAACTCGACCATAACCGGCCCATGCCACGCCATCGCGGAGAGCAGGCGGGCCGCCGGCTCTCGCAGCCGCGGGTCGAGCGGGATGGAGCGCCGCAGGCTGCTTCCCGATCCCGAGGGTCGGACGTCGCGCAACCGCTCGTGGCCGAACCAGGCGACGGGCTCGCCGCGGTCACACAGCGCGAACACCCCTTTCCCCCGCCCGGCCACGATCCCCTGGATCAGCGGCCACGCCTCGCCGCGACGACAGGCGGCCACTCCGGTCTCGAGCGCCGCCGCGTCCGGGACGTAGCGCGCTCCGTGGTCCGCCTGGAACCGGCCGCCGTCCCAGAAATCGCTGAACCGGGGTTTGAGGATGCAGGGGTATCCGATCGCCTCCGCGGCCGCGCGAGCTTCGGCGAGCGTTCGCGGAAAGCGCGTCGGCGGAATTCGCAGGCCGCAGGCGGCGGCGAGCTCGAGCGTCCGGGCCTTGTCGAAGGCCCGCAGCAGCATGTCCTCCGGACCGCACCCCACCACGATCCCCGCCGCCTCCCACTGGTCGCGCTCGGCGTCGCACAGCAGGCACGACCGCTCGCGTTGCGGCAGGACGATCCCCACGCCTTGCATCCGGGCCCACGCACGCAGCGCCGCGAATCCGGCGATCGTCTCGTCGCCCAGGCGGAAGTGGGCCCGGCAGTACCGTGACCAGGCCGCCAGGGGCCGGCGCAGCGGACTGGCGACGTACACGGTGTGCCCGGCGCGTCCGAGCGACCGTACACAGGCGAGACCCTGCGTGGTTTGTCCGTCGAGCACCAGCACCCGCTCAGGGGATGGCATGCGGCGGCGCCTCCACCATCCGCGGGCCGTTGCGACGCGCCAGCACCGACCGGTAGATGGCGATCACCTCCTGCGTGAGTCGCCGCTCGTCCAGGTCCAGCACGGTGTCGCGCGCCGCGACGCGGTGGCCCCGGCGCAACACGCGCTCCAGCGCCGCAGCGATAGTGGCCGGCCGTTCGTCGGCACACAGCTCACAGCCCACGATCCCCTCGAGACGGCGGGGTACATCGCCCACCAGGACGGAGACCACAGGGAGATTGCACGCGAGCGCTTCTTTGACCGTGTTGGGCGAGCCTTCCTGCACCGACGTGAACACCAGCGCATCGGCGGCGCTCATGAGGAGCGGCATGTCCGAATGGGGCGTTCCCCAGGCGAGCAGCAGCTCGGCGGGGAGCGTGCGGCGCAGCAGCGCCAGCGCGTCGCAGGCGAGGGGGTACCGCTTGCGGGGCTCCGCCGGGTTGCCGACGAACAACACCAGACGCCGGTCGAGGGGCAGGCCGAGACGGCGCCGCGCGTCGTCGCGGGGAACGGGACGGAACAAGTTCAGATCGAGTCCCGATGGGACGACGCGGGGCCGCACGGATCGGGGGAGGAACGCCTTCATGTGCTCCGACACCACGATGGCGGCGTCAGCCCACAGGGCTACCGCCCAGCACAGCGCCTGGAGCACCTTGCCGGCCAGGGTGACCCGGCCGTTCCACCCCACGATTCCCTGGACATCGTCGCCGCGGAAGGTCACGACGAGCGGAAGGCGTTTCGGCAGCGCCAGGAGTCCGCTCATCCCGAACTGCGCGTGCGCGAGGTCGTAGTGCCGCTGTGCCATGCGGCGCCGGACTTCGAGCCAGGCCTTGAAGTAGTTCCACGGCCGCTTGGCGCCCTTGAAGTGGAACACGTCCACCGCCACCCCGGCCGCCTGGAGAAACTCCGCCTGACGCTTGATGAAGAACGTCGTGCGGGGGCGGCCGTCGGGGACAGGCCATTCACTCGTGATCATCAAGACCCGGATCGGCGAGTCGTGCGACGTCATCGTCTGTCCAACGCTTCGACGAGGAGCGTTCGCGCACCCACCCCGGGCGCGGGTGGGTGCGGCCGCCGCGGCGCGAGCCGTCGCCCGGCGCGGGCCAGCGCGACCAGCGGGAGCAGGCAGATCCGGCCGGCGGCCTCCCAGTCCCCGGCCGCGATGCGTGCGGCGAGCTGCCGCAGGTACAGCCCGGTATTGACCCGGAGTACCGGGAAGCGGTACGCCCCCGCGCGAAACCGGGCACGTCCCCAGCCACGCAGCACGAGCCGTTGCCGCACCGCCGCCGGCAGGAGCGGCCGGCCGAAGGTGTCGCGGTGAATCTGATCCACGTAGCTCAGATAGCAGCACAGTCCGTCGAACGCGCTGTGCTGTCGCGCCGTGCGAATGACGTACTCCCAGTCGAGCGTGCCCCGGCGAATCGCCGAGATCGTGAAGACCACGTCGCACAGCAGGATCTGGCGGCGGCCCCAGACGCGTTGCAGGCCCTGCAGGACGAGCTGATCTTCGACTGGAGGCTCGGTGACCTCGGTTCCATCGAGCAGGCGGCGCCTCCGGTGCCGCAGCAGCACCAGCGGGAACGTGCGGTGCTCGCCCACCACTCCGAGCCGCCCGTGCTGGACGTCCAGGGGAGACGGGCAGCCGGCGACGGCGTACGTGGTCGTCCCGGCGATCCGACCGCCGAGATCGCGACCCAGCGCCGCGGCGTCGAGCTCGACGATGATGCGGCGGTCCACCTCGGCCGAGCGCTCCAGCAGCAGCAGATCGACGTCGTCGCCCATGTCGGGATAGTCCTGGAAGGCCTTCGGAAACACGAACTCGATTCCCGCCGCCTCACACGTCCGACTCACCTGGTGAATCAGCTCGAGCGTCGTGCCGATGCGGCCCTGCTCGTGGGCCACCGCTTCAGCGAACGGTTCGGGCAGGACGAGGTCGCGCAGCATCAGGCGTTCCGCGGTGCGTGCCAGGACGCCGTTGCGGCGCGCGATTTCCAGGAGCACGTCCCAGTCGACGTCGTGCACGCCGTCCGGCGAGGCGCGCCGGTCGAGCAGCAGTCGGAGCAGCCACGCGGCATGCCGGGGCTCGGTGTCCTGGTCTGTCGCCGGCCGAGCCGGACGGGGGGCGGGCTCGCCCAGTACGACGCGCATGAGGGCGCGCTTGCTCGCGGGGGGATCGCTCGCCTGAAGCACGAGCGGCCTATCCACCCAGCGGAAGACCGCACCGTAGGCCGTTTCGCGGGCACGCAGATAGGCGAGGGAGTATTCGCCCTTGCGCGCGTAGGCCGCTTCGGGGCTGATCTCGAGCAGGACGGGCACGTCCGGAGTCGGGGTGATGCGGTGCAGCCAGCGGAGCCAGCCCCAGCCGACCGGGCGGGCGACGTCCACCAGCGTGTCGTAGAAGTACCGATCCATGATGAGGATCCGCTTCCGCACTGCCTCGATGTACAACCGATAGCACAGGAAGACGAGCAGGTCGATCGGGTAGATGAGACGGCGGAGCGACCGGCTCCAGACGACCGCGTCGCGCAGACGTTGCAGTCGGCCCACGAGCCCCGGACGCCGGGCGATCTGCTCGAGCGCGACGGCTCGCGCCGTCCCGTCCCGCGGGGCGCCGGTAAGCGTGTCCCGGAGGACGCGCAAGACCGGATACAGGCCGACATCGCGGTTCATGTGGAGCACCGTGACCGCGCGGTGACGACGCTCCAACTCGCCCTTGAGCCAGGCGATCAGGCTCGATTTGCCCGCGCCGTCCAGTCCCGAGAAAGTGATCAGCATGCCCGGTTCACCACGCGAGGCGGTATTGGCGCAGCCACAGCTCGAGCGCGAGCAGGGTGAAGACCCGCTGGCGGAGGCCGCCCCGGCTCACCAAGCCGCCGGCGCGGCCCCGGCCGTCGCGGAACGCAGCGAGCCAGCCGTGCACGAGCGGACCGTTCAGCACGGGGCGCGTGCGGGCATCCCCGGCAAGCAGGAGGTCGTCCAGGGTGCGGTGGAAACCGCGCGGCACCATCACGTCGAGCGGAATGCCGAATCCTTGTTTGGGGCGCCGGGCGACGGCTCGCGGGAGCCAACGACGTCCCAGGGCCCGCAACACGCGCTTGCCTACACGAGCCCCGGTCTTGAGTCGGTGGGGCAGCGAGACCCCGAGCGCGACGACTTCTTCGTCGAGCATGGGTACCCGCACCTCGATGCTGGCCCGCATGCTCATCATGTCCACTTTGCGCAGCATGTCGGAGGGCAGGCTGACGCTGAAGCAACGCTCGGTGAGGCGCCGGGACAGCTCTTCCAGATCCGTGGGACGCCTGGGCCCCGCGGTTTCGAAATGGCGGTACACGGGCGCGAGCCCGGCACGCCCCTCCGGCCACACGAGCTCTTCCTTTTGCGGCTCGCTCAGGTAGTTGGTGAGTCCAGCCAGGAGGACGGCCGGGTGGGCCCGTCCCACCTGGGCGAGCCGGATCGCCTTGGCCGCCTGACGACCCCAGTCCCGCGTCCACTGCGTGGCGCTGCGGGCGGTTCCCTCCGCGAGCCCGAGCACCCAGTCGGGAGAGCGCATGAGCAGCGCAAACAGACGCGCCCGCCGGAAGTTTTCGTACCCGCCGAACGCTTCGTCGCCGCCATCGCCCGAGAGGGTGCAGATGATCCCGTGTTCCCGCACCGCCCGGGAGATCCAGTACATGGGGACGAGGCTCGTATCGGCGAACGGTTGGTCGAAATGCCGGAACAGCTCGAGCAGCGCCTCGGACGTCATCGCCCAGTCGCCCAAGTCGATGGTGTGGTGGCGGGTCCCGTAGTGGCGGGAGACCTGGACGGCGGGCCCCGTCTCGTCGTAGCTCCGGTCGGGGAAGCGCACGTTGAACGTGGTGGTGGCGCCGCCGGTCGCGCGCGCGTGCGCCGCGACGACGAGCGACGAGTCGATGCCTCCGCTCAACAGCGCCGCGACCGGCACGTCCGCGACCGATTGCCGGCGCACCGAGTCGAGCAGTCGCGTTTCGACGACCGACACCGCGCCGGCCAGCTCGCGCGCGGCATCGGGTTCGACCCGGAGCTCGTGGTAGCGGCGCAGACGATGGCCCTCCGGTGTGATCGTCAGCGTCGTGGCGGCCGGCAGGGCCGCGATGTTGGCGAACCCGGTCGCCGGCTCCGGGATGTAGCCCAGGCCCATGAAGTCGTAGCATGCCTGTCGATCGATCGCCGGGCGGAAATCCTGCAACGCCGTGATCGCCTTGATCTCGCTGGCGAACACCCACTGCCCGTCGAGCCTCGCGTAGAACAGCGGCTTCACGCCGTAGCGATCGCGCGCCAGCACCAGGCGCCGGTGGCGCGAATCGTAGATGGCGAACGCGAAGATGCCGCGCAGCCGGGCGACCAGCTCCTCGCCCCGCTCCTCGTACAGGTGGACGAGCACCTCCGTATCGGACGTCCCCCGGAAGCAATGCCCGCGTTCCTGCAGCTCCCGACGCAGTGCTTGATGATTGTAGATCTCGCCGTTGTACACGACGTAGACGCTCCCATCCTCGTTGGGCATCGGCTGCCGCCCGGTCGGCGACAGATCGATGAGGGCGAGCCGGCGATGCACGAGCTCACAGTGCTCGTCGCGATGGCAGCCGCACCCATCGGGCCCACGATGAGCGAGCAAGGCTTCCGCAGCGGCGGCCCAGTCCGGCTCGGGGGCCAGCGCCACGGGGTCGAAGCCCAGCAAAGCCACACATGTGGGCACGGTCCTGGGGTCGCAGTTGTCGACGGGTGGGGCTGCAGAACGCGTGCGGGCGGCGGTTCTCGCCTAAGCTTTTGTCGCGTCGACGGTTAAGTGGTGGCACGGGAATCCGTCCGTTGCGTGCCCGCAACGGCAGCAGGCGTGGGCCTACACCACCCGGCTGCGCGAGGGTTCGGGCATCGATGCCAGGGCACACGCGAACGCCAGCCAGAGGATCTTCGAGGCGATCCACGTACCGCTCATCGTTCCCATGAACATCGTGACGAGCAGGGCGACCGGCAGGACGCCGTAGGTCCCGCGTCGCCCGCGCCACGCCGCCAGGGCCACCAGCGACAGTCCCGTCAGGAACGGGATCAAGCCGATGAACCCCGTGGTCGTCAGCACCTCGAGCACCAGATTGTGGGCGTCGCGGCGCGGTTTCACTTTCTCCTCGATGCGCTTTGCCAGCTCGAACTGATTGGTGATCGGCCCCCACCCCAGCACCGGCCGCTCGACCAACATCCCGAGCAGCGCCGGGTAGATGCGCTCGCGTCCGGCAAAGCTCCCGCGGGCGGCTTCCTCGAATCGGTTGCGCATCATCTCGACCCGCATCGCGGCCCACACGAGAAACGCCATAGCGATGAGCACGGCGGCGCCGCTGCGCACCCGCTGCCACGTGGTATGACCGCGGAACAACAGCACGAGGAGACCGGCGGTGAGCGCCAGGAGGCCGCCGCGCGACCCGGTGTGCACGACGGCGCTGGCGATCAGGCCGGCGAGGGGCCAGAAAACGACCGGCGGGCGGAGCACGCGCCACACACCTGCGTGCCGCACGCCGAAGGCGGCGAGCAGGCCGCACGCCAGGATCAAGGCGCTGATGTTGGCGTTCTGCCCGAACACGGTTTCCCGCTCGCCTCCGGTCCAGACGTGGCGGGCGGTGAGGCCGACCCCCAGGAATTGCATGCCGGCACGCAGCGTACAGGCGATGACCAACGTCACGAGCACGCCCCGGAACACCCGGCCGTCGCGCATCAGGTTACTCCCCGTCCAGCACACCAGGATCAGCTCGAGCAGATTGGCCAGGAGTTGCAGCACCATCACGCCGTGCTCGCCCGACTGGAGCAGCCCGGACACGATGGCCACCCACAGCCACGCGCTGAACCACACCAGGGCCGAGGGCACGCGGCCGAAGGACGCGCGGTATTCGAGCGGGGTCGTGAGCAGGAACAGCGCGCCGGTGATGGTCGTCGTCTCGAGCGGGATCGAGCGGTTGGGCATCTCGAATGGAATCGAGAGGATGAAGAAGTAGAACGCCCAGCGCACGACCGGGTTGACGGCCGCCGTCGCTCGAGTCGGCGCGTACACCGCGGGCGCGGCGAGCGTGGTCATGGTATCCGCGTCCGGCTCGGCCAGAGCCCCCGCACCCGGACGTAGATCGCGCGCCGCGTCGACCCGGACGGACCGAGCAGAAGCGCGATACCTACCGCAAGGGAAAGGGTCAGAGCCAGGCCCGCCCCCCACGCCGGCCAGCTTGCCGCGACGACCTGCCGGCCGATGGCGCTGCTCACGGCGAAGAGCAGCACGGTAACGAGGCCGAGCCGCGCCGCCTCAAGGGAGGGTCGGAAGCGCCGCCGGAAGCACGACCGGACGAGCATCGGATAGCCGACCGACTGCACCGCCCGGCCCGCGAGCAGCCCGAGACACAGACCGGCGATCCCGAGCGCCCGGGTCAGCGGGACGGCGAGGGCGATCGTGGTCGCCATGGCAGCCGCGCCGACGAGGACGCGTGGTCGCGGTCGCAGCGCCGCGTCGATGATGTACGCGTCGGTGCGAATGAAGGCGGTCTGAACGGCAATCACGACGATCAGGAGGTCCACCCAGGGGCCGGCGTAATGCTGCCGTCCGACCCACAGGGAAAGGAAGGACGGATTCCAGGCGAGGATCGTGGCCCCGATCCCGGTGACGAGCAGCCAGGTGAGGGTCTGGAGCTCTCGCCGCACCTGAGCGGCGCGGGTGTGATCCCCTCGCCCGATCAGGCCGCCCAGCCCCGGCATGGCGGCGCTGGCGGTGAACTCGTGAATGCCGATGGCCGAGCGGGCGGCGTACCCCGTCAGGGCGTACGTCGCGACGACGGCGGGGGACAGCACCATCCCCAGGATGAGGACGTCGGAGGCGAGCAGCAACTTCACGACGACTTCGCCCACCGTCAGCCAGGCGCTCATGGCGAGCAGCGCGCGCACGTCCTGGCGGGTGGGCCGGGCGACCCCGAACCAGGGCACGTAGCGCCGGGCGAGGGACCAGAATACCAGGCCGGTGACGAACGTGAGCACGACTTGCGTGCCGCCCAGCCCCACCAGGCCCAGCCCCGCCCGGACCGCGGCGATCATCAGCAGGCCGCCCACCAAGTTGAGGCTCGCCTGCAGACCCATGCGGCGATACCCGAGGTTCATCCCGCGCAGCACCGATTCAGGCACGCCGGCCACGAGCGTCATGAAGAAGCTGGCCAGCAGCAGGGCGGTCGCGACCCGCACCGTGCCGTGCAGGTCGGGCGCGGCTTTCGTCACGCCGGGAGCGAGCCAGATCACCAGGCCGCCCGCCGCGGTGATGACGGGCAGGAACAGGAGCCACACCGCGAGCGCCGCTCCGACGTAGCGGCGCTGCGTCGTCGCGTCGTCCACGGCCTGGCGGTTGGCCACCATGAGGCGGATCGCTTCGGTGGGGCGGCCGTCGGCCGCCGACATGTACGTCACCAGCCGGTTCAGCATCTCCCAGGTGCCGAACAGCGAGCGCCCGAGTCCCGCTACCACGATCGGAGTCACCACGAAGCCCACGACCAACTTCGCGGCGTAATCGAGCAGCGACGCGATCGCGTTGAGGGACGCGCGCTGCGTCAGCGTGGGGCCACGCCGTTCGGGCGCGGTGGGGATTCCGACGACCTCAGTCGCCATCGGCCGCCTCGCTGATCGCCTTCAGTACCCGTTCGACGGTACGCTCACGCGGCTCGTTCCCGGTCACGAACGTCACGATCTCCGGGCCGCCGTGCGCCCGCAGGTCCCCCAGCACGTGTCCGAAAGCGGTACGGAACCGCGCCGTGAAGGCGTGCACCTCGTCGTCAGGGGCGTCCTTGACCGCGTGCCCCTTCGGGCGGGTCCGGATCCGGTGCAACAGCGCGGGGTCCGGAGCGTCGATCGAGATCACGAAGTCGAGTGTCCGCGCCCACTCGGCCAGTGTCTGGGCGCGCCACGCCGCGAAGCGGGGGCCGTTGCGGTCCGGGTAGAACACCTCCATCCAGGTCAGCGCGAACACCGGTCCCTCGTCGATCAGGATCGGGCCGGGCGACCTGCATCGCTCCCGCTCCACGGCTTCTTGCAGGGCCTCGAGCCGGACCAGGTGCGCCAGCTCGGCGAGCGCGGGCGGGCGGGGATCGCGCGCGAGCCGAAGGAACGTCGGCATCAGTCGCACGCCGTGCGCGATCAAGCGGGACCGCGGCAGCCCCCACACCGCAAGCGGGCCACGCATGGTCGCGGCCCTGGCCTGGAGCTCCGTGACGAGGGTGCTCTTACCGGCGGCCGCCGGACCGATCACTTCCAGGACCGGAGCGCGCGCGCGCCGCGGCTGGCGAACAGGGGCAGGGGCGACCACGCTAGAGGCGGCTCCAGATCTGGGTCTTCAAGTCACGCAGGACCTCCGCAAGCGGGCGGCCAGCGTCGATCACGTCGGCACCCACCTGCGTCCAGTCGGTTTGCCACACGGCCTGCGCCCGGCCCCGGACGTAGTCGGATGGTTCCTCCGGCTTGCGACGAACTGCGCTCTCCGGGTCGAGCTGGAGCACGACGGGAACGTCGGGCGGCGACATGCGCTCGTAGTACGATGTCTCCCACCGCCGCAACAAACGTGTCACCCGGTTGTCCACGGGCGTGCCGAGCCCTTGGGCACTGCTCGGTCCGGCCAGCAAGTAGTTCGCCGGGATCGGATAGCGCTCGGTGACGACGACGCCGCCCGCCGCGGCGAAGCGATGCGCCCGGCGGTACAGCCGATAGCGGTCGCGGCCTGTGCAGATGTGACGCAGCAGATCGAGATAATCCGTGAGGCCGGCCGATCCTCCCCCCCCGCGACGGCCCCGCCACTGGTCCCACCAGGCGCTCGCCTTGAGCGCGGCGCCCACCACGTACGTCAGCGCCGAGCGCGGGGGTCGCCCGAGGTGTCCGTGCATGGTCGCCAGGTCGGGCATGAGCCAGGCCGTGAGGGCACTCGCGCAGGTGGATTTCCCCGCCCCGTCGCCGCCCAGCAGCGCGACGACGCTACCCCGTGGCAAGCGATGGCCGCAGCGGCGACGGTCGCCCACCAGGCTGCCCAGCCGATCGACCGACGCCCTCAGCACCGCCACTGGCTTGGGGCGCCGGGCGAACGGGGCCAGGCGGGCGCGTAGCGCCCGGCCCGCGACATAGCGCGCCCACGCCGGACGATCCGGCTCGAGGGCGTGGTGGCAGCGGTCGAACAGCGCGACGTCCACGGACGGAAGCTGAGCGGTCAGAAACTCGACGACGCCGGACCGGGATGCGTCTCGCTCGAGTTGCTCCAGCGTGGTCTGAGCCGCCAGGAGCCAGGGGGGATGGGGTCGGAGCAGCGTGTGCCGCGCGGTGCACTGGAGCGCCAAGCGGAGCACCAGCAACACGAGCTCGTGCTCCGGGGCCGGAGCCCGGAACACGAAGCGGCGACTTGCCCCGGCGAGTACGGCCGCTTCCACTGGTGGCGCGTACGTCATGGTCCAGGGCCGGCCGAACACGAGCCGGTAGTGCACATGGACGTTGACCAGCCGCGTGAGCTCGGGATCATAGCCGAAGTAGCTCTCCGTGCCGGGCAGCGTGAGCCCGGCGGAAGCCTCGACCCGCTTGAAGCCCAGGGCGCCCAGCACCTGCCCGAGCTGCGGCAGGGCCGTACGATCCACCAGCAGGTCGATATCGCCGGCTCCGGTGAGCCAGCGCTCCGGACGCCGGCTGCCCTTCCATTGGCAGTACGGGACGGCGTGCGCCGCGAGGGCGTCGCCCAGCCGGCGCACCAGGCCGGGTGCGGCCGGGGCGCTAGGTCGGTGCTGGTCGTGAGGCCGCTGGGCTAGCGTCATGCATCTCCTGAGGTGACCGGGTTGGCCCCCCGGGGGGTTGATCCGGGAGGACGCGCCCGATCGCCTCGCATGGCGCGGGCCAGGAACGCCAACGTGGCGCGCACGCAACACCAGTAGTCCAGGCGCGTCACCTGATGATTCCCGAGGGCTGGAACGAAGGCTCTCAGTGGCAGGTGGCGCTGCCGGAGTCGGTGAACGACATGCCCGGGATGGGGATGAATTGCCAGTCGTAGGCACCGTCGCGCAACGTGAGCTTCAAGACCCCGTGGTTCCAGCTGCTCACTTCGCTGTTGGCGATGGGGGGCCCCAGCGGGTAGGCGCCCGAGCCCCCGGTCCCGACCACGAATTCCCGAATGCCGCGCTCCGGGTCCGCGGTGCCGTCGGCCGTCTGCGGCGCGAAGCGCTCGTAGTTGTGCTCGTGCCCGGAGAGGACGACGTCGGCACCGTAATCGTACAGCGCCTGCCACAGCGCCTGCGGTACGGTCGAGCTCAGATGCGTGGTGCCGGAACTGAATCGCGGGACGTGCCAGTAGGCGAGGGTGCACTGCGCCGGGTGCGCCGCGAGGTCGGCGCGGAGCCACTGCTCCTCGGTCGAGCCTGCGCTCACGTTGATCTCGGAGTTCAGCGCCACGATGTGCCAGCTGCCGAGATCGTAGCTGTAGTAGCCCTTGCCGGGGTCGCCGGCGGCGACGCCGAAGTAACGGAAATAGCTCGCCGCCCCGGGCTGCTCATAGTCGTGGTTGCCCGGCACCGGGTGCGTGCGCTTGCGGTGGCGGCCCCAGCCGGGCGCGAAGCAATTCTGGTAGTCCGAATCGGAGCCGTCCGGGTACGCGTTGTCGCCCAGCAGGAACACCGTACCCGGGATTCCATCGAGCAGCCTGCCAGTGGCCAGCGGGTACGGCTTGGCGCAGGTGCCGACGTCGCCGGCGCCGACGAACACCTGCGGTGTGCCGGGGGTCTCGACGAAGGCCGTGAGCGTATCCCACCCCGTGGCCCCGTCTCGAGCGGTGACACTCACCCGTACGGGATAGCTGCCGGTCGCACCGTACGTGTGGCTGGCGGTGAGGAGCGGGGACAGCGACGACACGCTTCCCTGCGTGGTCGACCCATCGCCCCACTCGACCGCGTAGCTCCAGGGCGCGTCGTTCTCGACGTGCGCCAGTCGGAAGGCAAGCCGGGTGGCGCTGCCGGGCTGCGTGCGGAGATCAGCTCCCGCATCGACTGTCGGGGGAATGTCGGGGGGCGGTGTCGTACCCGTGGCGTTGTGACAGGCTGCGGACCCCGCGTCGCTCGAGCTCTGCCCCGTGATCGGTACGAACTGCCACGCGTAGTGATCGGCGGACAGGGAC
>Ga0209378_1001968_pt1 | contig 14361 bp, 15 predicted proteins | sample GraSoiAngelo_156_FD_186170 | JGI IMG/M metagenome (GOLD analysis project Ga0209378, IMG submission 186170) | Grasslands soil microbial communities from the Angelo Coastal Reserve, California, USA - 14_1009_13_40cm (SPAdes) (version 2) | ecosystem: Environmental > Terrestrial > Soil > Grasslands ... | reverse complement strand
TGTTCGGCCGGGGGCATCTTCCCCCATGCACCTTCCTCCGAGTAGATCATGCACAGGTACTTCATGGTGCCTTCCTCCTCCTCGTTCGCCTCGTGGGTGACCTGGTGTGGACGCTAGGTAGTCGCTCAGGGGAGGCCGGAATCGACACCGTCATTTGGCCGGCAGCGATCCCGCGTATTTGGTCGCCACCCCTACCCACTTGCCCAGCGCGGCGTCAGTGGTCAACCCCTTCGGTTTCACGAGGATCCAGCCTTTCATGGGGCGGCCGGTGAGGTCGAAGAAATGGGTGTGGGGATCGGACAGGGCGTCCTCGGTCTCCTTGGGCGCGAGGCGGACGATCATCTCCTCGCCGTGCACCCCGCAGCACATGTTGCCGTTCAGCAGAAAGGCGATCCCGCCGAACATCTGTTTCTCGGTGAGGCCGGCGCGTTTGCCGAGCCGCTTGCGGATGCGTCCTGCCAGCTTCTCGTCGAAGGCCATGCCGTGCTCTCAGATGGGGGCGCCCGACCTCGGGACCGGTGATGGCAGCTTGCAGCGCGTTCACGTTCTTCGTGTCGGGCGCGTCCTTCAGGAACATTACCACCAGGTGCGCCGGGTCGCTCTGCGCCTCTCGGGGGAACGGGGTGCGCTTGATCACTGTTCGCCACTCCTGCCCACTGCGCACAAAGAAGTCCGTTTCGAGGCGCAACCGTTTCTTTGCCTCCACTTCGAGCAGTCGCTCGAGCTGGGTGCCGGCTCGCCCATCGCTCCGAAACACGAGGTTGCCAGTCTGGAGCAACGACCGAACGTCGCCGAAGCCGAGCCGGGTGATGAGGTCGCGCAGGTCGGCCATCGGGACCGCGTTGTGAGCACCGAGATTGATGGCGCGGAGCAGGGCGATGCAGGTCGTCACACGCAGGCGCCGCCGACGCTCTGGTCGCGCGCGGCCCGCGCGATGAACCATCCGGTGTAGCCGAGCCAGAGAAACGCCGGGATATTCGCGAAGATGAGCGGCTCCAGGAAATCGAGTCCGGTGGCGGATCCGATCCCCCGCCCCCACGAGAGTACGCTGGTCGCGGCGCCCAGCCACGCGATCCAGCGGGGCAATCCGAGCCAGGGACGCCACACCTCGCTCAACGCGAGCGTCGTCAGGCCCACCAGGAAGAGCGGATTGCCAAGCCACCCGTACCCGATCAGCAGCCGGTTGAACGCGTCGTAGAGCACCGGGTCCGTCGCCGGCGCGCCGCGGCCCACGAGAAAGTGCATCACCCAGCCGTTGATGAGCGCGACGCCGGTGAAGAAGACCATCCCGACCGTCATGGCGCCCCAGGCCAGCGCCAGCGTCCATGCGCGGGTGAGCGAGCCACCGGCCACGAGCATGAGCAGCGTGCCCAGGATGCACAGGACGAAGCCGGCGGCGATCGCGACGTGGATCGGTCCCCACCACGGGGTGTTCTGGAGGACCGAGGGCCGCTCCTCGAATCCGCCGGCCGGCACGGGATGGAAGAGGAGCCCGACGGCGATGAGCAGAGTCGCCAGCGCGAGGACGTATCCGCCCGCCCGCGCGGCGGCCGGGTCACGGAACGAGAGCGAAGTCATCTTATTAGTTCACCCTCCCCTGCAGCCTCCGCATCCTCGTGAGCGCGGGCACATATCCCGGTAGCTTATCGAGTGCGCGGCCGTACTCCGCCACCGCGTCGAGCACGCGGCCCTTCTTTTCATGGATCCGGGCGAGGTTCACGTGCGGAAAGTGCGGCGCTTCGTAACGCGTCGCATCCATGGCCTGCTTGAGCCAGGGAATCGCCTCGTCGTCGCGGCCGAGCGCCATCAGGTAGCAGCCGATATCGTTGTACGGATTCCCAAAGCTCGGATCCGTGGCGATCGCGCGCTTGCACTCGGCGATGGCGGCGTCGTAGCGCCGCTCGAACGAGTACACCCAGCCGAGGAACGTGTACGCCTCCGCCGTCGGGTGCTCGGCGAGCGAGGCCTGGTATAGATGGATGGCGCCCGCCAGATCACCCGCCAACTGGCACTGGTACGCGCGCTCGAATAGCTTTAGCGCCCGAGCTCGATCACCCACACGCCAAGCTTATTCTCATCACGCCGCCCTCGCCATCACGCCCCCCCCCGCGCTCGCCCACGGGGCTGCCATTGCTCCTCGTCCTCGCCGCAGTGGCGCTCGGCTGGAACGTGAGCGGCTATCGCCTGTTCGATCCCGACGAGGGCCGGAACGCCGAGGTCGCGCGCGAGATGTCGCAATCGAATGACTATGTGGTGCCTCATCTCGACGGGCTCCCTTACCTCGACAAGCCGATCGTCTACTTCGCCGCCGCCGCGGCGGTCATGGAGGTCGTTGGGCCCACCGAAACGGCCGCACGGCTCCCCGCGTACCTCGCGACCCTCGGCACGATCGCGCTGCTCGTGGCGTTCGCGCGGCGCCGCTGGGGTGACGAAGCCGGGTGGATCGCGGGGCTCGCCTACGCCACCATGGTCCTGCCCCTGGCATACGCCCGCACCGCCATCTTCGACAGCACGCTCACCCTGTGCACGACCGGAGCGATGCTCTGGTTCTGGGAAGAGCGGCCCGTCACTGCCTGGGGCGCGCTCGCCATCGGCGCCCTCACCAAGGGCCCGATCGCCCTCGCCATCCCGTTGCTCACCCTCGTGGCGCACGCCCTTCTGATCGGGACGCCCGTGCGCCGGCTGTTTCCGTGGCGCGGGCTCGCGACCTTCGTCGCGATCGTGCTGCCATGGTTCATCGCGGTGGCCATCAGGCACCCGGACTTCCCGCATTACGTCTTCGTGCGCGAGACGCTCGAGCGGATGACCACGCGCAGCTTTCACCGGACGGCACCGTTCTGGTACTACGTGCCGATCCTGCCGCTGGCAGCATATCCCTGGATCGTGCCCGCGCTGGGGCGGGTGAAACACTGGCGCGCCGCCTGGGACGCGCGGCGCGATCCGCCTGCGCGCGAGGCGCTCTTGCTCACGTGCTGGGTGATCGTGCCCCTGCTCTTCCTGTCCCTCAACCAGTCCAAGCTGCCGCAGTACGTGCTGCCCCTCGTCCCGGCGTTCGCGCTGGCGGCCACGCGCAATGTGTCCTCCGGAGGCAGTGCCACCGCCGCGCGCGCCTACGTCATCGTCGCCACCCTGCTCGGATTGGCCCTCGTAGCGCTCACGCGCTGGCTGCCGGCACCAATCAGTTTGACGTCGGCCGAAAAGGCCGCCATCCCGCCGACCGCCGTCGCGCTCGGGATCGTGGCCCTCTGCTCGGCTGCCCTCGTCGCCCTCGGCGCCCTCGCAGGGCGGCCCCGCACGATCATCTTCGGGTACTCGGTCGTCGTGATGACGATCCCCTTGCTCTCCGGGAAGTTGTTGACCGCGGTGGGGGAGGACCGTTCGTCCGGGGCCGTCGCCAACGCCACCGCTGCGGCGTTGCGCGAGACCGGCGGCTCCGGCGCCGTGCTCGGGGTGCTCGCATACCCGCCGTCCCTCCCGTTCTACCTGCGACGGGTCGTTCCGGTGGCCACCGCCACCGGCGCCGAGCTCACGAGCAATTACATCGCCGACAACGTGGCACGGTTCCGCGCCCTCCCGGGCTCGCCCCTGCTCCCGGCCGAAGACTGGAAGGAAGTGCTCGCGCGCTGTTCCGTCTCAACGGTGTTTCTCACGAGCGCTGGGAACCGCGAGGCGCGCAGTGCGCTCGGCGGCGCGCTGCCGCTCCTCGTGGCGGACGACCATTACGCGGCGTACGGCCCTTGCCTCCCTCGCACTGTCTCACCACCTCCCCAACCTCCGCCACCTCCCCGGGGCCGGGGAAGGGGGCGGTAATGTGCGGCATCTTCGGCGCCGTCTCCCTCACCGGCGCTCCGCTCAAGCACCCCGACTGCATCGCGTCCATGGCGGCCGCGCTCGCGCACCGCGGTCCCGACGGCGAACGCATCGTGGGCCACGAGCGCGCCCGTCTCGGCGCCCGCCGCTTGGCCATCATGGACCTCACCACCGGCGACCAGCCGTTTCAGAATCCCGACCGCTCCATCTGGATGGTCTGTAACGGCGAGATCTACAACGCGCGCGAGCTGCGCGACGCGGGCGTCCGGGCCGGCTATCCGTTCCGCTCGACGGGCGACATCGAGACCATCGTCCCCCTGTACGAGCGGCTCGGTCCCGACGGTATAGCGCGGCTCGAAGGCATGTTCGGCCTCGCCATCTGGGACGATCGACGTCAGCGCCTCATCCTGGCGCGCGACCGCGCCGGAGAAAAGCCGCTCTTCTGGGTCCAGGCAGAGGGCGAGCTGCGGTTCGCCTCCGAGGTTCAGGCCTTGCTCGCCTACCCCGACCAGCGCCGGCGCCTCGATTCCAAGGCGGCCGCGCTCTACGGCGCGCTGGGCTACGTGCCGGCTCCACTGACGATGCTCGAAGGCATCTCGAAGGTCGAGCCCGCGCACGTCCTCGTGGCGGATCGGACCGGCGTCTCCTTGCACCGCTATTGGGACCCGGCGCAGGTCGCCGCCCGGAGGTCGCGCCTCGACTCTCCGGCCACGCTGCAGGGTGTGCTGCTTCGCGCTGTGGAGCGCGAGCTCATGTCGGACGTGCCGGTCGGCGTGTTCACGAGCGGCGGCCTCGATTCGTCGCTGCTCGCCGCAGCCTCGGCGCGCGTCATGGCAGGCGAAAAGATCCACACCTACTCGGTGAAGTTCCTGGATCGGGGCTACGACGAGAGCTCATACGCCGAGGCCGTGACCCACGACATCCGCACCGTGCACCACGTGGTCACGGCGGACGAGGCGGCGCTCGAGCGGGCGTTCGAGACCGTCACCCACGCGCTCGCCGAGCCGATCGGCGATCCCGCCATCCTGCCAACGTATCTCCTGGCGGAGACCGCGCGTGAGCACGTGAAAGTCGTGCTCTCGGGAGAGGGCGCGGACGAGCTGTTCGGCGGCTACCCCACATACCTGGGCCACACGGCGGCGCTCGCGTACCTGCGCCTCCCCCGGGCGTTGCGCCGCGCGTTCCGCTGGGCTGTCGAGCGATGGCCGGCGTCCACCGGCAAGGTTACGCTCGAGTTCCTGCTCAAGCAGTTCGTGACCGCGGCGGAGCTGCCATGGCTCGAACGCCACTTGTCCTGGTTCGGCGCGATGGGCCCCAACCAGGCGGGGGGGGCGAGGGGGGCGGGGGAGGCTCGGGGGGGAGGCCCCATCGCCGACGTCGCATGCCGGCTGACCACGTTTCCCCGGACCGATCCCCTCAACCGCATCCTGTGGCTCGATTTTCTCACCTATCTACCGGACAATCTGCTCGTGAAGGTGGACCGGGGGACAATGCTCGCATCCATCGAGGCGCGCGCGCCGTATCTCGACCGCGAGGTGATGGAGCTGGTCCTCCCGGCGCCGTCGGAGCTCAAGGTGCACGGCTTTACCACCAAGGCGATATTAAAGGAAGCGGCCGTGGGCCTCGTACCTCGCACCGTGATCCGGCGCAGGAAGCGCGGCCTCTCCGTGCCGGTGGCGCGGTGGCTCAACGCCGGGCTCGCGCCGTTAGCGGACCGCTACCTCGCGGCACCGCGGCTGTTCAAGAATGCCCCGACGCCGCGCCTGCTCGCCGAGCACCGGAGCGGCCGGCGCAACAACGCCCGCAAGCTGTGGCCATTGTTGATGGCCGAGCTGTGGGCGGAACGGTGGGACGTCGACACGGAGCCCTAGCGCGCGGCTGACCCCGGGGCCGACGGCCCGGGGTTTATGAGAACGGACACATGAACAAAGCCGAAGCCCTCGCCCTGATGCACGAGCACACGCAGTCCCCCTCGCTGCGCCAGCACATGCTGGCGGTCGAGGCGGCGATGCGCGCGTACGCGAGCAAGTCCGGCGAGGATCCGGAGACGTGGGGCATGGCGGGCCTGCTGCACGACTTCGATTACGAGAAGTATCCAAACCACGAACACTCGCCCGACGAGGGACATCCCGCGTGGGGGGTGCGGCTGCTCCGCGAGAAGGGGGTCGCGGAGCCCGTGTGCCGCGCGATCCTCGGACACGGGACGTACACCGGCGTGCCGCGTGACACGCCGATGGCCCGTACGCTGTTCGCGGTGGACGAGCTGTGCGGCTTCCTGGTGGCGTGCGCGCTCGTGCGTCCGTCCCGGAGCTTCGCGGATCTGGAGGTGAAATCCGTGAAAAAGAAGCTCAAGGACAAGGCGTTCGCCAAGGGTGTAAACCGGGACGAAGTCGATCAGGGAGCGACGGAGCTGGGCGTGCCGTTGGACGAGCACATCGCCTTCGTGATCCAGGCGCTCCGTCCGCTCGAGGGCGCGCTCGGCCTCGGCGCGCAGGCGCCGGTAGCGTGAGCGGCTCCACCACGGTTGCGCGCGCCGACGCGAGGTCGACGGCCCCACCGCCCGAGCGCGACGAGCTGACGCTGGCCATCGACCGCGCTGCCGGCGCGCGGCCAATCGGCGGTAACCGCCTCGAGCACTACGCCGACAGCCCACGTGCCCTGGACACGATGTTGGCCGGGATTGGGGCGGCGGAGCGTTGGATCCATTTCGAGAATTACATCATCCGCGACGACGCGACCGGCCAGCGCTTTGCCGACGCGCTCGTGGAGCGCGCACGCTCGGGCGTCCGCGTGCGCGTGCTGTACGACGCGCTCGGCTCACTCGGCACTTCTCGAAGCTTCTGGCGCCGGCTCGTCCGGGCCGGGGTCGAGGTGCGCGCCTTCAATCCGCTCCTCACGCGGCAGGCTTTCAACCTGCTGTCGCGTGACCACCGCAAGCTGCTGGTCGTGGATGGCGGGTGGGCGATGCTCGGCGGCCTGTGCATCGGCAACGAGTGGGCGGGCGACCAGGCCCGCGGTCGCCGGCCGTGGCGTGACACGATGGTCGCGGTGTCCGGACCCGCCGCGGCCGCGTTCGATGGCGCGTTCGCCCGCATCTGGAGCCGTGCCGGCCCTGCCCTCCCGCCCGACGAGCTCGATGCCGACCCCCCGACGGCTGGCGGCTCCACCGTGCGCCCGGTGGAAGGCGTGCCGGGACGCGCGCGTGTGTACCGGACGGTGCAGCTGCTCGCCGCGAGCGCCGCCGAGCGCCTCTGGATCACCGACGCGTACCTCGTCGCGCCGGCCCCGTTGTACGCGGCGCTCGTGGACGCCGCAAAGAGCGACGTGGACGTGCGGATTCTCGTCCCGGGCGCCACGGACCTGCCGGTGCTCCGCAATTTCACGCGCGTCGGCTATCGCGACCTGTTGCGCGCCGGCGTGCGCGTGTACGAGTACCAGGGCCCGATGATTCACGCCAAGACCATGCTCGTGGACCGGCGCTGGGCGCGCGTCGGATCGAGCAACCTGAACGTCTCGAGCCTGCTGACGAACTACGAACTCGACCTCGCGGCCGAGTGCGAGCAGCTCACGGAGGATCTCGCCCGCCAGTTCCGGCACGACCTCGCGTCGAGCGTGGAGGTCGTGCTGCAGCCGCGACGCATGCGGCTCCCGGCCCGCCTGGTGGGAACGCCTGCGACGGGCGTGGCGCCGGACGCGAGCGACGTACCTCACAAGCGCTCCGGCTACGAGCTTGGCGCCGTCGCCGTCGTAGCGCTGCGGCGCGTCGCGGGCGGGCTGCGTCGCGCCATGGCCGCGACGGCGGCGCTGGGGTGCGCGATCGCGGGCGGCCTGCTCCTCGCCTTCCCGCGCGTCGTCGGTATCGTGCTGGCCGCCGGCGCGTTCACCCTGGCGCTGGCGTTCAGCGTCTACGCCTTCGACCGGCGGCGCACGCGGGACGCGGACGATGGCTGAGCCCCCACGCCCCTCCGGGCCCCTCCAACCCGCACGGCAGGCCGCGCGTATAGCTGAGCAGGACGAGGCAGACTTGGTGGCGCGCGCCGCGGCGGGAGACCGCGCGGCGTTCGGCACGCTCGTCCAACGGTATGCCGGTGTTGCACGACGCGTCGCACACGCGGTGCTCGGCAATCCGGAGGATGCGGACGACGCCGCGCAGGACGCCATGCTCTCTGCGCTCGTGAAGCTCGAGCAGTACGACCGGCGGCGGCCGTTCGGTCCGTGGCTCCTGCGCATCGTCGCGAACGCCGCCACCGATCGCCGCCGCCGTCGCACCGTGCGACGCGCGGAGCCGCTCGACCCCGGTTTCGTCGCGGGCGGCCCGCGCCCCGATACGACCGCCGAGCGGCGCGCACTGGCTGAGCGGTTGCGGGAGGCGCTGGCGGAGCTACCGGAGCGACGGCGCATGGCCGTCGTGCTGTTCGACGTCGAAGGCTACTCGCACGGCGAGATCGCCGAAATCCTTCGCATTCCCGAGGGAACCGTGCGATCCGAGGTGTTTCACGCGCGGCGGCGATTGCGCGCGTTGCTCGTGGATTGGAAGGAGGACGGATGAGAGACCCAACGTTGTTCGACCACCGGCGCGATCCGGTGCTCGGAGAAGCACTGCGCCGGGCGCTCGACCCGGAGGACGGCGAGGTCGGGAACGCCGCGTTCGTCGCGCGCGTGCTCGCCCTGGCGGCAGAGGTGCCTGCGCCGTCGTGGGACCACGTGCTCGCCCGGTGGGCGCGCGCGGGTGTGGCCGCCGCGATCCTCGTGGCGGTCGCCGCCGGCTATTTCGTCGGCCGGGCGGGGGTCGCCGCGCCGGCCCCGCGGCCCACGATGACGGATGTGCTCCTGTCGCCGCCGGCCCATCCGCGGGAGGTCGAAATCGTTCTCGCCTCGGTGATCGACAACCAGTAGAAGGAGAAGGCCGTCATGCTCAATCGCTCGAGGACGTGGGCCGTGATGCTGCTCGCCGCCACCTTCGCCGCCGGTGCCGCGGTCGGTGCCGGGGGCCGGGCGCTGTGGGTTCGGTACGCGGCCGCCGCGGCGCCCGAGCGTCCACGCGGGATCGATCGGATGATGAGCGACCTGGACGACGAGCTGCGCCTCACGCCGGTGCAGCACGACTCGGTCCGCGCCATCCTCCAACGCCACTGGACCCGGATGAGCGCGGTGTGGGAGACGGTCCGCCCGCGGTTCGACTCGATGCGGGCCCTGATGGACTCCGAGGTGTCGCGGCATCTGACCCCAGACCAGCAGGTGAAGTACCGCGACCATGTGACCCGGTACCGGCATCAGAAGGATCAGGAACGGGCCGATTCCGGGGGCCAGAAGAAGTGATGCTCGTGCGACGGGCAGTGCTGGCGGGAATCGTTTCGGCGCTGTGCGCGACCGGCGGAGGGGCGCGGAGGCTCATCGCGCAGCAGGCGCCCGTGGTTCCGCAGGCGCCGCTGGAGATTACCCTCCAAGAAGCGGTGCGGCGGGCGCTCGATGTCCAGCCTGCTATGGTGCAAGCCCGGGGCGATCAGCGGAACGCCGGCGCAAACCAGCTTTCCGCCTCCGGCGCGTTCCTGCCGACCATCACCGCGAGCGGGTCATCCAACCTGAGCTCGGCAAACCGCTACAACCCGTCAACGGGACAGATCGTCATCGCGCCCTCGAACACGTCCTATTCGGGCACGCTGGGTTTGACCCTCAACTTGTTCGATGGCTTTCAACGCATCGCGTCCAAGCGCGCGGCGTCCGCCACCCAGGACGCGGCCGACGCTGGCGTCGTAAACCAGCGGTACGTCGTAACCGCCGCGACGGCGGAAGCCTTTTTCACGGCCCTCGCCGATGAAGAGCTCGTGCGCGTGGCGCAGGCGCAGCTGGACCGTGCCAAAGAAGAGCTCCAGATCTCCGTCAACAAGTTCCAGGCGGGCGCGGCCACCCGCTCCGACACGCTGACCGCCAGGGTCGACCTTGGCAATGCTCGGCTCGCGCTGCTCCAGGCACAGGCCAACCTGGCCGCCGCGCAGGCGAGCCTCGGACGCCAGGTCGGTGTGGACCAGCTGGTCCGCGCGGTCCCCGATACCGCGTTCCCGCCACTTCCGGACACGACGGCGCTCCGCGCGCAGGCGTTGGAATCCTCACCGCTGGTACAGCAGGTCGAGGCGAAGGCTCGCGCCACCAGGGCCCAGGCCGGCATTGCGCGCGCGGAATACTGGCCGGCGTTGTCGCTGTCGTACTCGAACGGCTACACGGGGCTCGACAGTTTGGGTCGTATTGGGGTGGCGCCCTGGTCAACGACACAGAACTACGTCAACAACTGGGCACTCCGCTTCACGCTGAGTTGGACGCTCTTCAATGGATTCAGCCGTGAAGCGGATCAGGTATCCGCCTCCGTACTCCGGGACGTCGCGGACGCCACGGCGGCGGACACGCGACGTCAGATGAATGCCCAGTACACCCAGCAGCTCGCGGCCTTGTTCACCGCGAACGCCCAAATCGACATCGCGGGGGCCGACGTTGCCGCCGCGACCGAAGCAGTCCGAGTCCAGCAGGAGCGCTACCGGTTGGGTGCCGCCACCTTGCTCGACCTCCTCACGGCTCAGGCCAATCTTACGCAGGCGCAGGTGAGCGAAGTGCAGGCCCGGTACAACTATCTCATCGCCCGCGCCCAGCTCGAAGCGCTGGTGGGGCATCCGCTGTGACCACCGCCGAGGTGATGACGTTCCGCACCGGCGACACGCCGTTGCCGGACATCGTGATTCTCACGCACAAGCTCGCCCGCGACTACGACATGGGCGGCGAGGTGGTGCACGCGCTGCGCGGCGTGAACATCCAGATCAAGAAGAATGAGTTCGTGGCGATCATGGGCCCGTCCGGCTCAGGGAAATCCACGCTCATGAATCTCGTCGGCTGCCTCGACACGCCGACGGCCGGCGAGTACTGGCTCAACGGGCAGAAGGTGAGCGACCTGTCGGATGACGATCTCGCGCGCATCCGCAATAAAGAGATCGGGTTCGTGTTCCAGACGTTCAACCTGCTGCCGCGCGCCAGCGCGCTCCACAACGTCGAGCTGCCGTTGATCTACGCGGGGCTCGCCGCCAAAGAGCGCCGCGATCAGGCGGCGCGGGCACTCGAGCACGTTGGGCTCGCCGACCGCATGGAGCACAAGCCCAACGAGCTCTCCGGCGGCCAGCGCCAGCGCGTGGCGATCGCCCGCGCCCTCGTGAACGAACCCTCCATCCTTCTGGCCGACGAGCCGACCGGCAACTTGGACTCGGCGACCGGCGAGGAGATCATGCGGCTGTTCGAGGAGTTGCACGCCACGGGACAGACCATCGTGCTGGTCACGCACGAAGCCGACATCGCGGCGCACGCCTTCCGTCAGATCCACTTGCGCGACGGGCTCGTCGAGCGCGACGAGAGCACCCCGCCCCGGACCCGGCCATGACTGACCGGCGTTCCGCCGCCCCCGCCGCCGCGGTCCTGTTGCTCGCCGCGGCGTGCCAGAAAGCTCAGACGGCGCCGCTCTACGAAGCGGTCCCCGTCGAGCACCGCGACATCGTGGTCACCGCGAGCGCGTCGGGCGTGATGCAGCCGATCCTCACCTTCAGCGTGAAATCCAAGGCCTGGGGCGAGATCATCGAGATGCGGGTCCAGACCGGTGACGAAGTCAAGAAGGGCCAGCTGCTTGCCCGGATCGACCCGCGCATTCCACAGCAGAATTTGGCGGAGGCGCAAGCCGCGGTCGACAAGGCCCGGGCGCAGCTGCAGACTGCCACAGCGCAGTTCAAGCGAAGCGAAGACCTCTTCAAGTCTCAGTCGATTGCGGAGACCGAATACGAAGCCTCCAAGCTCGCCCAGGCGACCGCCGCGGCGACCGTGGTCACAGCCGAGGCCATGCTCCAGACCGCCAAGGACGCGATGGAGGACACGCAGGTGCGCGCGCCCATCACCGGATCCATCCTCGAGCTCGATGCGGTGCTCGGTACCGTGATCTCGAGCCCCACCCTGGGTGGTGGCACGGTCATTCTCAAGATGGCGAGCCTCGACACAGTTCAGGATTCCGCGATGGTGGCGGAAACGGATATCGGCCGGGTCCAGCCCGGGCTCCCGGTGACGATCACGGTCGACGCGTTCCCGAACCGCAGCTTCGACGGCATCGTCCTGAAGATCGGGCCGCAGGCTCAGGTCGTGCAGAACGTGACGACGTTTCCGGTCTTCGTGAACATCCCGAACCCCGGACACCTGCTCAAGCCCGGGATGAACACGGAGGTGCGGATTCACACGGGACGGCGCGACGGCGTACTGGCGGTACCGAACGCCGCACTCCGGACCCCGCGTGACGTGGCGTCCGGGGCCGCGGTGCTTGGCCTCGATCCGCAGGCGGTGGATCAGCAGCTCGCCGCAGCGTCGGCGGCGGGCGCTCCCGGCCAGCGCACCGCCGACACTACGGCCGGCCGTCAGGCGCAATCCGGGGGCCCGGGAACCTACACGACCCCCAACGGCCGAGTCGTCACACTCCCGCCGGGCGTGACGGCGGAGCAGGTGCAGGCCGCGATCTCCAAGATGAGGAGCGGCGGCGAGCCCACGGCCGCCGAGCGTGCCCTCCTTGCCCAGGTCGTCGGCCGGTCGCAGCGGTCGGGCGGGGGTGGCAATGCGGCCCGGGGCTCGCGGGGCGGTCAGGGGAACAGCTACATCGTGTTCGCGCGCCGCGCCGGGAAGGTCATGCCGGTGCCGATCAAGACGGGTCTGTCGGATCAGGACTACATCGAAGTCACGGCCGGCCTGACTGACAAGGACACGGTCCTGGTCCTCCCGAGTGCCTCGCTGGTGCAGTCCCAGCAGCAGTTCAAGCAGCGCTTCCAGAACGTGACCGGCGGCGGGCTCCCGGGCCTGCGACAGCAGCCGGCGCAAACGAGCGGGGCGAGGTAGTCATGCGCTGCCGTTTCCGCCACGCGCTTGCGTCCGTGACCGGGCTCCTGTTGGCGTTGGCTTCCTGCCGCAAGGCCGAGCAGGCCCTGCCGTACCAAAAGGTCGCCGTGGCTCGGCGCGACATCGTGGTGTCCGCAACCGCCTCGGGCGTGATCCAGCCGATCCTCACGTTGAGCGTCAAGTCCAAGGCCTCGGGTGAGATCCTCGACATGCCGGTGCAAACGGGCGACGAGGTCAAGAAAGGCCAGCTGCTCGCTAAGGTCGATCCGCGCATTCCGCAGAACAACCTGACGCAGGCCCAGGCCAATCTGGCCGTCGCGAAGGCGCAGCTCGACAACGCGACCGCTCAGCTCAAGCGCAGCCAGGCCCTGTATCAAACGCAGTCGATCACGCAGGCGGGCTACGATTCCGCGCAGCTCGCGGCCGCGACGGCCCAGGCGGCGGTGGTCACCGCGCAGGCGAACCTGCAGACGATGAAGGATGCCATGGAGGACACGCACCTCGGAGCCCCGATCACCGGGACCGTGCTGGAGCTCGATGCCGTGCTGGGGACCGTCATCTCGAGCCCGACGAATGACGTGGGCGGCGGCACCGTGATCCTCAAGATGGCAAACCTCGACACCGTGCAGGTGTCGGCGCTGGTCGATGAGACCGATGTCGGCACGGTGCAGTCCGGGATGCCGGTGACCATCACGGTGGATGCCTTCCCCAACCGCACGTTCGACGGCAGCGTCCTGAAGATCGAGCCGCAGGCACAGGTGACCCAGAACGTCACCATGTTCCCCGTCGAGGTGAACATCCCGAACCCCGGGCACGTGCTCAAGCCCGGGATGAATACAGAGGTCGAGATCCACATCGGACAACGCCAGGGGGTGCTGGCGGTGCCGAACGCCGCGCTGCGGACGCCGCGCGACGTGGCCTCCGCGGCCGGCGTGCTCGGCCTCGACCTGCAGACGGTCCAGCAACAGCTGGCGTCGGCCGGCGCCGGAGATCCGACGCCCCGCGCGGGCGCCGACACGGCGCTTACGGACGGGGGCAAGCTACATGCGGCGGAGCGCAAACCCGGTGGCGCGACGTTCACGACGCCGGGCGGGAGAGTGATCACACTGCCACCGGGCGTCACGCCGGAGCAGGTGAAGACGGCGTTCGCCAAGCGGATGACGGGGCAGGAGCTCACCCCGGCCGAGCAGGCGGTACTGGCTCAGGTCCGGGCCCAGTTCCAGGCCGCCCCGGGAAGCGGGTCCGCGGCCCCAGGTGGCACGAGCGGCGGACGGTACATCGTGTTCGCGCTGCGCGCGGGAAAGATCACAGTGGTCCCCATCCGCACCGGGCTCACCGATCAGGACTACATCGAAGTAACGGCGGGCCTCTCGGACCAGGACACCGTGGTCGTGCTCTCGGGGACGGCGTCGAGGTAACGATGCTCCTCGGCGAGATCATCCGGGTGGCGCTCGAGGCGCTTCGGGCCAACAAGCTCCGCTCGCTCCTCACGATGCTCGGCATCATCATCGGCGTCGGCGCCGTGATCACCATGATCGCGCTCGGCTCGGGTGCGCAGAAGGCGGTGCAGGACCGGATTCAGGCGCTCGGGCCCACCCTGCTCAGCATCTACCCCGGCCAGAGCTTCATGCGCGGTGTCGCCAGCGGCAA
>Ga0209378_1001966_pt1 | contig 14366 bp, 12 predicted proteins | sample GraSoiAngelo_156_FD_186170 | JGI IMG/M metagenome (GOLD analysis project Ga0209378, IMG submission 186170) | Grasslands soil microbial communities from the Angelo Coastal Reserve, California, USA - 14_1009_13_40cm (SPAdes) (version 2) | ecosystem: Environmental > Terrestrial > Soil > Grasslands ... | reverse complement strand
CCCAGCGTGAGGGGGGGGGGAGCTTCACCCCACCAGCTCCGCCGCGAGCGCCGCGACCCGCTCGGCCGCGCCGGGCGGACCCAGCCGCTCTCGCACCAGCGCCAGACCCTCTCGCTGCCGGCGCGCAGCCTCGCTTTCGGAATCGAGCAACGGCAGCACCGCCTCGGCGAGCGCGCGTGGAGTCGCCGCGCCCTGCAGAAACTCGGGGGACACTTCGCGCCCCGCGATCAGGTTCACGAGTCCCACGTACGGGACGCGGAGCAGCCGGATCGCCAGGGCAAAGGAAACGGGGTTCAACCGGTACGCGATCACCATGGGGAGATCGGCGAGCGCCGCCTCGAGCGTGGTCGTGCCCGACTTGCACAGCCCAGCGTCGGCGGCCGCGAACACCGGCAACGGATCCCCCAGATGGATCCGAAAGCTCCCCGGGGCGTGGTATTGAGCATGGCGGGTTCCCGCCACGACCACCTGGGTGTTCGGCCGCTCCGCCAGGGTGGCCAGCCCCGCGTCGCGGAAGGGCGGCCACAGCCGCCTCACCTCCTGCGCGCGACTCCCCGGGAACAGGCCCAGCACGGGGCGGGCGGGATCGAGCCCGAGCGCCCGCCGCGCCGCAGCTCGGGAGGGGGGCGGTGGCCGATCGCGCAACGGGTGTCCGACGAAGGTGGCCGGAACGCCGCGCGCGCCGAAGAACTCCGCTTCGAACGGGAGGATCACCGCGAGCCTCCGCACCACGGCCAGCTTGCGCACCCGTCCGCCGCCCCATGCCCACATTTGCGGGGCGATGTAGTAGAGGACCGGGATCCCCAACGCGTGGGCGGCGGCCGCCGCCCGCAGGTGGTAGCCGGGGTAATCGACCAGGATCGCCAGGTCATAGCGGTTCACCCGGAAGGCCGCCCGCACCCGCGCCAGGAGCCGGTAGTGGGCGGGGATCTTCCCCACCGCCTCGACGAAGCCGACCACAGAAAACGGCTCCATGCGATCGAGGATGGCGGCGCCCGCCGCCTCGAGCTCGGGCCCGCCGAACGCCTCCACGGTCGCGGCGGGGAGGAGCCGCTTGAGCGCCGTCACCACGGCCGCGGCGTGCGCGTCCCCTGACGGCTCACCCGCCGAGACGTAGATACGGGGGCCGTGAGCCGCGCGGCTCACGGCCGCGCGGCGGCGAGCGGCGAGGCCTGGATGGCGTCGACGACGCGGCAGGCCAGCGTCAGGGCCAGGGCCCCGGCGGAGCCCGAAACCACGACCTCCTCTTCCCCGCGCACGGCGCGCAGGAAACTCTCGAGCTCGAGGCGCAAGGGCTCCGCCTCCGGCGCCTCCAGCCGCACGTGCTCCACGATTTGCTCGAGCCGCGTGGCGCCCAGCGTCTGCCAGCCAGGCCTGAGCCGGTAGAAGTCGCCCGTCCCCTGCGCCAGGTCGAGCGAGAAGTAGCCGCTCGACTGGAACATCCGCAGCTTGCGGGAGCGGTCGCGCGAGACACGGCTGGCCGTGAGGTTGGCGATCGCGCCGTTCGCGAACTCGAGCCGCGCATTGGCGATGTCCACATGGGGGCTGAGGAGCGGTACGCCCGTCGCCCGCACGTCGGCGACCTCGGCGCGCACCAGCTCCAGCACCAGGTCGAGATCGTGGATCATCAGGTCGAGGATCACGGCGACGTCGGTGCCCCGCGCCTGGAACGGCGCCAGCCGGTCGATCTGGAGGAAGCGGGGCTCGTCGAGATAGGGCGCCGCCGCCCGCACCGCCCGGTTGAACCGCTCCACGTGGCCCACCTGGAGCACGACGCCCTGCTCCGCGGCCGCCCGCACGAGCTGCTCCGCGCCCGCCACCGAGTCGGCGACCGGCTTTTCCACCAGGAGCGCGATACCGCGCTCGAGCACCGCCAGCCCGACCGCCGCGTGCGCCGGCGTCGGCACCGCGACCGTGGCCGCGTCCACCCGGTCGAGCAGCGCGGCGAGCGACGGGTGGGCCGTCGTCTCGAGCTGCCCCGCCACGTGCGCCGCCCGGGTCGGGTTGATGTCGTAGATGCCGGCGAACTCCACGCCCGCCATGCGCCGGAGCACGCGCGCGTGGTGGAACCCCAGCGCCCCGGTGCCGACGACGCCCACCCGCAGTGGCCCGCCCCCCACCCCCCCCCTCACACCAGGACCCCGCGCGGGGACCCTTCGACGAACTTGAGAAAGTTCTCGACCTCCGGGATCTGCGCCAGCTCGGCTCGGGCCCTGGCGATCCCCTGGCTCACCGTCATATCCGAGTTGAAGAGGAGCCGGTAGGCGCGCTTCAGCGCGAGCTTCACGTCCGGCGTGAAGCCCGCGCGCTGCAGCCCCACCGAGTTCAGCCCGTAGAGGTGGACCGGGTTGCCCACCGCCTTCGTGTACGGGGGCACGTCCTGGTTCACCCGCGAGCCGCCGCCCACGAACGCAAACGCGCCGATCCGCACGAACTGGTGGATGGGGACCAGGCCGCTGATGACGGCGCGGTCCTCAATGGTCACGTGTCCCGCCATCTGCACCGCGTTGGCGATGATCACGTCGTTCCCCACCACGCAGTCGTGGGCGACGTGCACGTACGACATCAGGAACGAGCGCTGCCCCACCGACGTCTTTCCCGTCGCCGTGGTGCCGCGGTTGATGGTGCAGTACTCGCGGATGACCGTCGCGTCGCCGACTTCGACCCAGGTGTCCTCGCCCCGGTATTTCAGGTCCTGCGGGTCGTTGCCGATCACCGTGCCGTAGCCCACCTTGACGCCCGTACCGAGCTTGACGTTCCGCTCGAGCACCACGTGGGCGGCGATGTGGCAGCGGTCTCCGACCGTGACCCGCGGCCCGATGATCGAATACGGGCCGACCGTCACGCCCTCTCGGATGTCCGCGGCGGGGTCCACCAGCGCCGTCCGGTGGATCACTTGTCCGTCACCATGGCCATCATCTCCGCTTCGGCGACCACCTGCCCGTCCACGTACCCCACCCCCTTCATCCTGCAGGTCTTCCCGCGGAACTGGAGCATCTCCAGCTCGAAGCGGATCTGGTCGCCGGGCACCACCGGCCGGCGGAACTTCACGTTGTCGAGCGACATGAAATACACGACCTTGTCCTCGACGTTCTGCCCCTCGAAATGGCTCATCAGGAGCATCCCGCCCACCTGCGCCATCGCCTCGATGATCAGCACCCCGGGCATGATGGGGTGTCCCGGGAAGTGCCCCTGGAAGAACGGCTCGTTGATCGTGACGTTCTTGATGCCGACGATCCGCTCCTGGCCTTCGACCTCGACGATCCGGTCCACCAGCAGGAGGGGATAACGGTGCGGCAGCACGTCCATGATCCGGCCGATGTCCATGGCGGGTGGCGCGGTGCGCTGCGCAGCGCGCGCCAGGGCGCGGGCGAGCGCGATGTTCCCGCCGTGGCTCGGCCGTTCGGCCACGATGTGCGCCCGGATGCGCGCCCCGGTGAGCGCCAGGTCGCCGACGATGTCCGCCGCCTTGTGACGCAACGAACTCGTCCGGCCAGCGCAGCTTGCCCCGTCGGCGAGGCCCCGCTCGTCCAACACGATGGCGCTCGCGGTGGACGCACCCTTGATGAGTCCCTTCGCCTTGAGCGCCTCGACCTCGCTCGCAAACCCGAACGTGCGGGCCGGGGCGAGCTCCCGGGCGAAGGTTTGCGACGTGACGGTGTAACTCCCCGACTGCCGCCCGATCAGCGGGTGCGGCCACTCGATCGTGACCGTGAGCCGGAGCGCCTTCGCGGGCGCGACCACGTATTCAGCGTCGCCCTCCGTCACGCGGAACGGCGCCCGCACCGTGAGCAGCACGGGCTCGCCACCCGTCTCCACGGGCTCCGCCTCGGCGAGGGCGTCGAAGTACGGCTGGAAGCTCCCGTCGAGGATGGGCGGCTCGGGCCCGGTGAGCTCGATCACGAGGTCGTCGATCTCATGGGCCGCGATGGCCGCGAGCAGATGCTCGACGGTGTGAATCGTCGTCTCGCCCTTCCCGATCGCCGTACGGCGCTCGACCGCCTCGACCTCCGTGAGCCGCGCCGGGATTTCGGGCCTGCCGGGCAGGTCGGTGCGGCGGAACACGATCCCCTGCCCCGGCGGCGCCGGCAGGAATGTCGCCTCCGTGCGCGCGCCGGTGTGCAGCCCCGTGCCGGACACCGAAACCTTGCGGCGGATGGAGCGTCTAGCGGTCGGACTCACGGCTCCGCTGCACGAGCGCCTCGAGGTCGTCGACGATCTTCGCCAGGCGATACAGAGCGCCCTGGGCGCGGAGAAACTCCCGGTGGCTGCGCGCCGGGTAGCCGGACACGGTCGCCCCCGGCTCGATGTCGCCGATCACGCCCCCCTGCACGGTCACGCGGGCGCCCCGTCCGATGGTGACGTGGTCGGCGAGGCCCGCCTGGCCCGCGAGGAAGACGTCGTCCTCGACGTGCGTGCTCCCGGCGATCCCCGCCTGACCGGCGATCAGGCAGCGCGCGCCGATGCGGCAGTTGTGGCCGATCTGCACGAGGTTGTCGATCTTCGTGCCGGCGCCGATCACCGTGTCGTCCACGCTGCCGCGGTCGACCGTCGTGTTGGCGCCGATCTCCACGTCGTCCCCGATGATGCAGCGACCGACCTGCGGGATCTTGCGGGGCAACTCGCCCCCCCCTCCCTGGCCGGGGATGTAGCCGAACCCGTCGCTCCCCAGACGCGCGCCGGCGTGCAGGATCACGCGGCTGCCGACGATCGTGCCGCTGTAGCACACGACCTGCGGGTACAACCGCACGTCATCCCCCACCTCCACCCCGTCGCCGAGCACGCACCCCGCGCCGATGCGAACGTTCTTGCCGAGGCGCGTCTCGCGCCCCACCACGGCGTAGGGCCCGATCGCCACCGGCTCTCGCCAGGTTGTGCCGCGGCCGACGATCGCCGTCGGGTGCACGCCCGGTTCCCACGCGGGCTCGGGGTACAGCACGGGGATGACGGACAGCAAGGCGACGTGTGGGTCCCGCACGACCACTCGGCACGGCGGCCCTTCCACCACCTCTGCCGACAGGTCCGGCTTGCAGAGCACGATGCCGGCCCTAGAGTGTTGAAAGTACGGGAGATAGCGCCTGCCGGCAAGAAAGGACAGATCGTCCGGCCCGGCGCGGTCGAGCGGTGCGATGCCGCTCACCGCTACGTCGCCCGAGCCGATCAGTTGACCGCGCGTGAGCGTCGCGACTTCCGCCGCGGAGAGCCGGCGCGCGAGTCGCGTCCCCGCGCTAGGCACGCGTGTTCACGGGGCGCGCGGCGCTACTGCGACTGTTTCAGCCGCTCGAGCACCTTGCTGGTGACGTCGAGCGCCGGATCGGCCGCCACGATGTTGCTCCCGGGCGCATCGGCGTCGAAGATCACGGCGTAGTTGGCTTCGGCGCGGAGCCCCTGGATCACGGCATTCACGCGGGCCTGGATCGGCTGCAGCAGCTCCGTCTCGCGCTGTTGGGCGCGGGTCTGCAGCTCGTTCGAGCGCTGCTCGAAGCGCTGCTGCAGCTGCTGCAGGTCCCGCTGCTTGACCTGCTTGGCCGCGGGCGACAGCGCGATCGACTGCTGGTCGAACGCGCGCACGGCCGAGTCGAGCTGCTGTTGCAGCTTCTGCACCTCGTCCCGGAAGCCCTGCACCTCCTTCTGGAACGTGGACTCGGCGGCGGCGTAGCCCGGCGTCTGTTGCAGGATCTGCCGGGAGCTGATGAACCCGATCTTGAACGCCGGCTGCGCCACAGGCTGCGCCGCCGGCCGCGCCGCCGCTGTCTGCGCCGCCGCCGGCGCGGCGGCGAGCAGGCCGAGCCACGCCCACACCGTCGATACCCACGCCACCACTGCACGCCTCATGACCGTCTCCCCAGAGGATTTTCCGGTGCCGGTGACCCCACGTACCCGAAGCGATGCGCGATCAGAAGAAGTTGCCGAGCTTGAAGTGCAATTTCCACCCGGGCGCCGGCTGGCCGAGCAGGTCCGTCTTGTCGAAGCCGTAGGCCCAGTCGATGCCGATCGGCCCGAGGGGCGAAATGATGCTCAGGCCGATGCCCGCGCCCCGGAACAGGCGCGTCGGGTTGAACTGCCGCGCCTGCGCCCACACGTTGCCGGCGTCGACGAACGTGCTCACGTAGAACATCTGGGACAGCCGCGCCCCGATCTCCCCCGTCATCGCGACGTACGCCTTTCCGAACGCATCCGAGCGCGCCTGACCGTTGGTCGCCCGCGGGTCGTATCCGTGCGGCGTGACCGAGAACTCGTCGTAGCCGCGCAGCGGGATGCCGTACTGGGTACCGCCCATCGTGAACAGCTGGTCGAAGAACGGCGAATTGCCGAACACGAGCCCCGACCGGGTCGAAAAGCCCATCACGAACTTGACCGGCGACGCGCTGGCGCGCCCGCCGAGCTGGCCGAGCGGCGCGTACCAGCGACCCTCGAGGTCCAGCCGCTGGAAGTCGCCGGTGCCGCCCAGCGGCCCGCCGCTCTGCGAGATGCCGATGGAGTGCATGGTGCCCGCGGTGGGGAACGGCAGGTCGATGCGGGTGTCGCGCAGCATGGACACGCCGAACGTCGAGCGCACGCAGTCGTTGCAGCTCAGGCTGGCGACGCCCGCGCTCGCGCCCGTGAAGGTCTGGTCGTCCAGCGCGTAGGAGACGAACAGCCGCGTGTACCGGTCGTTGAAGACCGGGAAGCCGAGCTGGACGTTGCCGCCGCGCCGCTTCACCTGGCCGAGATCGGCGATGGTGTAGCGCAGCCGGGTGTTGTGCACGCCGACCGTCAGCGAGACCCGGGAGTCGCGGAACGCGGGATCGGTGTAGGACACATCGAAGTCGTTGATGTTTTTGCCGAACTGCCACTGAAAGCGGCCGCGCTTGCCCAGCCCGAAGAGGTTCGGCTCGTCCAGCCCGAGAAAGCCGCCCACCCCCGTCCCCTGTCCCACCGACGCGCCGAAGTTGATGTTCCCGGTGCGCTTCTCGCTCACGCGGAAGATGACGTCCACGTCGCCCTGGTCGTTGGCGGGGCGCGTGTCGGGGAACGGCAGCGGCTGCTGGAAGAACCCCAGGTTCGAGACGCTCTGGTAGGAGCGGATCAGCGCGTCCTGGCGGAACACGTCGCCGGGGAGCAGCACGATCGCTTCGCGGATGACCCGCTCGTGCGTGACGTCGTTCCCGGTGATCTCCACCTTGTTGACGATCGCGGGCTGGCCCTCGCTGATCACCCAGCGGAGGTCCACGACCGGCTGGCCGTCCGGCCCGGTCCGCCGGATGACCTCCGGACGCGCGTTCATGTAGATGTAGCCGTTGTTGTAATACAGCGTCTGGAGCTTCTGCGTCGCGTCCTTCCACTTCTCCTCGTTGAAGTAGGCGGGGCCGTGCTCGGCGCCGCCGAGACCCAGGAACCCGGTGCGGGTCTCGCCCCGGAAGGGGGACAGCCCCTCCAGGTCCTCGGTGGAGAAGCGCCGGTTGCCGACGATCTCGAAGGTGCCGACGCGGTGCGGCTCCCCCTCGCTCACCCGCACGACGAGGGTCGCCTTGCCGGTTGTGTCGTTGACGAGCAGCGTGTCGCCCAGCACCTGGAAGTCCACGTAGCCACGGTCCCCGTAGGATTTCGGCAGGCGCTCTTGCAGATCGGCGCGCAGCTTCTCGTCGTCGTAGTCGCCGGAGCGGAACCACCAGAAGCCCTCCGGCCGCGTCTTCAGGTGGGCCGCGAGCTCGGCCTCGGAGAAATGGCTGTTCCCCTCGAAGCGCACCTGCGCGATCGCCACGCGCCGCCCTTCGTCCACGTCGAAGATCACCCGTACCCGCGCGGAATCGGCTTCGTACACCTTCACCACCTTGACCTGGGCGAGGTAGTAGCCCTGGGCGCGGTACAGGGAGTCGATGCGGCCGCGGCCGCGGGCCACGGCGGCGGGATCGATGGGCCTCGCTTCGACGAGCTGGACCTTGTCCCTGACGCTGTGCTCCGAGAGGCGACTCACGCCGCGCACCGCCCATTTGACGAGGATCGGGCGCTCGCGCAGGCTGAGGATGAGGAGCGTCTTGCCCTGGGCGGTGTCCTGGGCCACGCGCACGTCGTCGTACTGACCCGTGGCGTAGAGCGCCTGGACGGCGTGCTGCACGTCGCGGTACCCGAGGGGCCTGCCGGGGGCGAGGCCGCTCTGGGTCAGCACCTCGTTGCGGTCCAGCCGCCGCAGCCCGAGGACGACGATGGAATCGGGCGCGACGGGCTGCCCCTGCGCGCGCGCGGCGCGCGGGAAGAGCACGACGGAAGCCAGCGGGAGGACGAGGGGAAGCCGGCGGATCACGCCTTGGAGCCGGAGAGCGCGCGGAACCCCAGGCGTTCCTTGTCCGGGGCCACGTCGACCTCGACCTCGTCGCCCCGCGCGAACTCGCCGACCAGGATCTTCTCCGACAGCGGATCCTCGACGTACTTCTGGATCGCGCGCTTCAGCGGGCGCGCGCCGAAGTGCTCGTCATAGCCGTGGTCCACGAGGAAACTCGTGGCCGCGGGCGTCAACCGGAGCGTGAGCTCCTCGTCGCCTAAGCGCTTCTGGACCTCGCGCAGCAGGATCGCCACGATCTGGGCGATGTGCTCCCGGGAAAGCGGGTGGAACACGATGACGTCGTCGAGCCGGTTCAGGAACTCGGGGTTGAACGTCTTGTTGATCTCCTCCTTCACCTTCTCGGCCATGCGCTCGAACGTCGCCCGGCTGTCCGGCTGCGCGAACCCCAGGGTCTTCCCTTTCACCATGTCGCGCGCGCCCACGTTCGAGGTCATGATCACCACGGTGTTCTTGAAGTCGATCACGCGACCGTAGTTGTCCGTCAGGTGACCCTCGTCGAGCACCTGCAGCAGGATGTTGAACACGTCGGGGTGCGCCTTCTCGATCTCGTCGAGCAAGACCACCGAGTACGGCTTGCGCCGCACGGCCTTGGTGAGGGTGCCCGAGTCCTCGTAGCCGACGTAGCCCGGGGGCGCGCCGATCAGCCGGCTCACGGAGAACTTCTCCATGTATTCGGACATGTCCACGCGGATCAGCGCGGCGGCGTCGGCGAAGAGGAAGCGCGCCAGCGCCCGGGCGAGCTCGGTCTTGCCCACCCCCGTAGGGCCGGAGAACACGAACGACCCGATCGGCCGCTTGGGATCCTTGAGACCGGCCCGACTGCGCCGGATGGCGCGCGAGATGACCGTAATCGCCTCGTCCTGGCCCACGACGAACTGGTGCAGCTCGTCTTCCATCCGCAGCAGCCGCTGCGTCTCCGCCTCCTGGAGCCGCGTCACCGGAATCCCGGTCCAGCGGGACACGATGAAGGCGACGCCCTCCTCGCTGATCGTGGGCCGGTGGACGGCGCGCTCCTTCTCCCACTGCTCCTGCTTGCGCCGGATGTCGGCCTGGAGCTCACGCTCCTGGTCGCGCAGCGCAGCCGCCCGCTCGAAGTTCTGGTCGCGCACCGCCGCTTCCTTGTCGCCGTTGATCTTCTCCAGCTTGTCCTTGAGCGACGCGACCTCGGGCGGAGGCACCTGCGCGGCCAGGCGCGCCCGCGCCCCGGCTTCGTCGATCACGTCGATCGCCTTGTCGGGGAGGAACCGGTCGGTGATGTAGCGCTCCGAGAGCCGCGCCGCCTGCTGGAGGCTCTCGTCGGGGATGATCACCCGGTGGTGCTCCTCGTAGCGCTTGCGCAGCCCCTTCAGGATTTCGATCGTCTCGTCGACCGTCGGCGGATCCACGATCACCGTCTGGAAGCGCCGCTCCAGCGCGCCGTCCTTCTCGATGTACTTCCGGTACTCGTTCAGGGTCGACGCCCCGACGCACTGGAGCTCGCCCCGCGCCAGCGCGGGCTTCAGCATGTTGGAGGCGTCCACCGCCCCCTCGGCGGCGCCGGCGCCCACCAGCGTGTGCAGCTCGTCGATGAAGAGGATGATGTTGCGGTTCTGGGCGATCTCGTTGATGATCGCCTTGAGGCGCTCCTCGAACTGCCCCCGGTACTTCGTGCCCGCGATCACCGCCGCCATGTCGAGCGCGAGCACGCGGTGGTCCTTCAACGCGTCCGGGCACTGGCCGCTGGCGATGAGCTGCGCCAGCCCCTCGACGATCGCCGTCTTGCCGACGCCGGGCTCGCCGATCAGCACGGGATTGTTCTTCTTGCGGCGCGACAGGATCTCCATCACGCGCTCGATCTCCTTCTGCCGTCCGATCGTGGGATCGAGCTGACCCTCCGCCGCAAGCTGCGTGAGGTCGCGGCAGAAGTGGTCGAGCGCCGGGGTCTTGGACTTCTTTTCGCTCTTCGGGCTCGCCGGCGGCGTCCCGGAGCCGCTCGGCGCGGGCCCCGAGGGCATCTCGCTCCCGAGCAGCCGCAGCGTCTCGGCGCGTGCCTGCTCCAGGTTCACGCCCGCATCGGTGAGCACCTGCGCCGCGATGCCCTTCTCCTCGCGCAACAGCCCCAGCAGCAGATGCTCGGTGCCGACGTAGGAGTGGTTCAGCTCGCGCGCCTCGCTCATCGCCAGCTCGAGCACTTTCTTGGCGCGCGAGGTGTACGGGAGGTCGGGGCCGGCGGCCGCCGCCGCTTTCCCCTTCTTCACCGTCTCCTCGATCTTCTGCTGGATCTCCTCGAGATCGACGTTCAGGTTGGTCAGCACGGCCGCCGCCACCCCCTCGCCCTCACGGATCAACCCCAGCAAGATGTGCTCGGTCCCCACATACTCGTGGTGCAGACGCGCGGCTTCCTCCCGCGCCATCTGCAGAACCTTGCGCACGCGATCCGTGAAGTTGTAGCCGTTCATCTCCCCCCCTGCTTCAAACCGCTTCCGTCTCGAGCGCGCGGCGCACATACGCCGCGCGCACCACCGGCAACTCGGGATCGCCGGGCTGGCAACCCTCGAGCGCCGCAAGGTGCGCGGGCTGGGTGAAGATCAGCAGCTTGTTGAGCGTATACACACTCAAGCGCGGAATCATCTTCAGTCCGACACCCAGCCGCACACCGCTCAACAAGTTCATCGCCTCTTCAAAAGTCAGCTTGCGCGCATGCTTCAGCAAGCCGTAGGCCCGCCACGTCTTGTCGGCGACTTCGTCCGGGGCGGTGCGGAGCAGCACATCCCGCGCTTGCTCTTCGTACTCGATCACCTGCCGCACAATCTTGCCGAGATGATCGATCAGCTCTTCCTCGGACTTGCCCAGGGTCGTCTGGTTGGACAACTGGAAGAAGTTCCCGACGACCTCGCTCCCCTCCCCGTACAGACCGCGGAACGTGAGCCCCACCTGGGCGAGCCCCTGCAACACCTTCCCGATCTCTTTGGTCAAGACGAGACCCGGCAAGTGGATAAGCACACTCGCCCTGAGCCCCGTCCCGGCATTGGTCGGGCATGATGTAAGATACCCAAATTCCGGGTGAAACGCGAAGGGCAAGAGGCGGCCCAGGTCCGCATCTACCATCTCCACTTCGGCATACGCTTCCTCGAGGGCGAATCCCGACCGCATTCCATGCAATCGGAGGTGATCCTCCTCGTTCACCATGACCCCGACCCCTCCCTGGACGAGAAGTGCGGCGCCGGGGCGGGGGCGGGCGTCCCGCTCGAGGCTTGCCAACTCCTTGCTGACCAGGTGGCGCTCGTGCAGGAGCTGGCGGTCCAGCCGCTCGAGCTGGTCGAGCCGGAACGTGACGGCGGCGGCGAGCCGGTCGCTCGCGGCGCTCGCCTCGGACACGCGCTCCAGCACCGCCGTGCGGTCGGTGTCCCGAGCCCGCTGGCTGAACACGTACCCCTGGAGGTTGCGCGCGAGCCGCAGGCGGGTGGAGAGCACGATGTTCCCCTTCGGCCCGGACGCGTCCAGCCACGCAATGCCGCCGTCGGGGAGCAAGGACAGGTCGATCATTCGAGCACCTTGATCCGATCGCGCAGCTCGGCGGCGAGCTCGAAGTTCTCGTTCTCCACGGCCCGGCGGAGCTGCTCCTTCAGATCGAGCAGCTGCAGCCGCGGATCGGCCGAGCCGGCCCCGGCCGGCGGCCCGTAGCGCTCGCCGACGTGCTGGCTCGAGCCGTGCAGGCGTCGCAGCAGGTCGCGCAGGTGGGTCTCGAACGATTCGTAGCACTGGGCGCACCCCAGGCGGCCCGACTCGCGGAAATCCCGCAGCGTGCTGCCGCACGCCGCGCAGCGCAGACCGTCGGCCGCGGTGGGCAGCACGCTCGCGCCCCCCTTCCCCATCGCCTGGATGAAGCCCCCCAGCGGCGACTTGAGGATCGACTCGCCGGTCTCGAAGCCCTTCTGCTGGGCGCACTGCTTGCAGAGGTGGAGCGTCACCTTGGTGTCGTTCTCCACCTTCGTGAGGTGGATTTCCACCTCGCGTTCCTTACAGTTGTCGCACAGCATCACAGTTGTGGCACGGCATCACGGTATCGCGTCCACCGAGCTCACCCGCGCCAGCCTACCCTCCTCAAGCAGCAAGATACGGTCCGCTCTCCCGGCGAGCTGCCGGTTGTGGGTGACCACGACGACCGCGGTCTCGTACTCGCGCGCCAGCCGGAACAGGACCTCGTGCAGCCGCTCACCGTTGGCGTGGTCGAGGTTCCCCGACGGCTCGTCCGCGAGCACCAGGCTGGGATCGTGCACCAGCGCCCGCGCCACCGCGCAGCGCTGCTGCTCTCCGCCCGACAGCTCCGCCGGCCGGTGCGACATGCGGCCCGCGACCCCGACGACGGAGAGCAGCTCCTCGGCCCGCGAGCGGGCCTCGCGCGGCGCCATGCCCCCGATCAAGAGCGGCATCATCACGTTCTCCAACGCGGTGAATTCCCGCAAGAGATGGTGGAACTGGAAGACGAAGCCCACCTTACGGTTCCTGAGCTCGGCCAGCGCCGCCGCATCGAGGTCGGCGTAGCGGGACCCGTCCAGCCACACATCTCCTCCCGTCGGCCGGTCCAGCGCGCCCAGCAGGTGCAACAGCGTGCTCTTCCCCGCGCCCGACGCGCCCACGATCGCCACGAACTCACCGCGGTGGACCTCGAGCTCCACGCTGCGCAACACCTCGAGCGGCTGGCCGTCGCCGCCGGCAAACACCTTCCAGATGCCCCGGGCCGCGAGCAGCGCCGTCATTCGTAGCGAATCGCGGCCACCGGGTCGAGCCGCGCCGCCTGGGCCGACGGGTACAGCGGCGCCAGCGCGGCGACGACGAGGCTCGCGCCTATGACGAGCAGCACGTCGAGGGGCTGGGTGCGCACCGGGAGGTGGTCGATGAAGTAGATCGACGGGTCGATGGGGATCCAGTGCCCGCGGTTGACCATCCCCCCTACCACGAGGCCGAGCACTACTCCGAGCGACGTGCCGGTGAGTCCGATGAGGACCCCCTGCGTGAGGAAGACGCGGCGGATGGACGCGCGGCCGAGGCCCATCGCGATGAGAATTCCGATCTCCCGCGTCTTGTCGCGCACCACCATCGTGAGCGTGCCGACGACGTTGAACGCGGCCACGACGCAGATCAGAAACACCACGACCGCCATGGCGAGTTTCTCGAGCTTCAGGGCCGAGAACAGCGAGGCGTTCTGCGACTGCCAGTCGAGCGCCCGGTGGGGATAGCCGAGCTGGGCCTCGAGCTGCAGAGCGAAATCCCGAGCCTTCCAGGGATCCGCGAGGCGGACCTCAATGCCGGTGACGGCGGTATCGAGCCCCGCGAAGCGCTGGGCCGTGCGGCGGTCCAGTGCCACGTAGCTGTTGTCGTACTCGAACATCCCAGTGTCGAACATCCCGGTGACCTCGTAGCGGTGGAACTGCGGCACGTAGGCGCCGAGGCTCGGGTTGAACTTCGTCCCGATGAACGACACGAGGCTGACGACATCGCCCGGGAAGGCCGAGAGCTTGGACGCGAGGCGAACGCCGAGCGCGATCCCGCCCTCCACATCGGCGCGCGTAGTCTTGAAGCGCAGATCGCCCTTGGTGAAGTGCCGCGCGAGGCTCGTCACCGCGCGAGCGCCGGTGTCCGGATCGACCCCAAGCACGACCACTCCCTCGGCGTAGTCGTGCCCCGCCGTGACGCCCCCCTGGGTGAGCACGAACGGCGCCGCCGCCTCGACGCCCGGCACGCGGCGCACCTCACCCAGCACGCGACGCCAGTCGTCGAGCCGCAACCCCTCGCCGTAGGTGAGGACGCGCAGATGGGGGTTGGCGACGAGGATCTTGTCCCGCAGGTCCGCCTGCAGCCCGTTCATGACGCCCAGCACGACGACGAGCGCCATGACGCCCACCGTCACGCCCCCCACCGCGATGACCGTGATGAGCGACAGCAGTCGCGAGGAGCGGCGGCTCTTGAGGTAGCGCAGGGCGATGCCGAGCTCGAGCCGGGAGTTCATTCGGGCCGGAGCATGGGAAAGAGGATGACGTCGCGGATGTTGGACTGGTCGGCG
>Ga0209378_1001962_pt1 | contig 14373 bp, 7 predicted proteins | sample GraSoiAngelo_156_FD_186170 | JGI IMG/M metagenome (GOLD analysis project Ga0209378, IMG submission 186170) | Grasslands soil microbial communities from the Angelo Coastal Reserve, California, USA - 14_1009_13_40cm (SPAdes) (version 2) | ecosystem: Environmental > Terrestrial > Soil > Grasslands ... | reverse complement strand
AGCTCCGTGAATAGCTCCATGATCTCCTTCCCCTGGCTCGAGTGGAGGTTGCCAGTCGGCTCATCGGCGAGGATCAAGGACGGCTTGTGGATCACCGCGCGCGCTACCGCGACGAGCTGCTGCTGGCCGCCCGAGAGCTGCCGCGGGAAGAGGTCCTTCTTCGCGACGATCCCGAAGCGGTCGAGCGTGTCGGCGACGAGCGCCTGGCGCTCGCTCTTCTTGATGTTCCGGTAGGAGAGCGGGACGTCGAGGTTCTCGGCGACGGTGAGGTCGTCGAGCAGGTGGTACTGCTGGAACACAAACCCGATGTGCTGCTTGTTGAGCGCGATCCGGTCCTTGGGCTTCATTTGGTGCACAGCGTGGTCGAGGAAGCGGTATTCACCGGTCCAGTCGCCGTCGAGCATGCCGAGCACGGCGAGCAGCGTGGACTTCCCCGCCCCGGACGGGCCCATGACGGAGACGAACTCGCCCGCGGCGATGTCGAACGAGACCTGCCGCAGGATGAACAGCCGGCCGTTGCCCTGGGAGACGGACTTGTCGAGGCTGCGCAGCTGGATCATTCGGACCTCAGGGCCACCACGGGATCGACCCTGGTCGCGCGACGCGCCGGGACCACGCAGGCGGCCAGGGCCACGACCAGGAGCAGCGCCGTCACCGCGGCCAGGGTGAGCGCGTCCGTCGGCTTCACGCCATACAGCTGGCTCGCAAGCAGCCGCGTGAGCGCCAGCGCCCCCGCCAGGCCGACAATCGCGCCGAGCCCGGCGAACAACATGCCGCGGCCGATGACGACGCCGAGCACGTGGCGCGGCAGCGCGCCGAGGGCAATGCGTACGCCGATTTCGCGGGTAGACTGCGTCACGAGGTAGCTCATCACGCCGTAGATCCCGACTGCCGCGAGGGCGACGGCGAGCGCGGCGAAGACGACGAGTTGCAGCATCAGGAAGCGCTGGAAGGCGAGTGATGCCGAGAGGATCTCTTCCATAGTGCGGACGCGTCCCAGCGGGACCCGTGCGTCGGTCGCACGAATCGTGCGGGCCAGGAACTGCTTCAGCAGCCCCGGGTCACCGTCGGTCCGCACCACGACGTGAATCGGGAACCAGCTGTTGAAGATCCGCGTGAACGCGGCGGGCGTTTGCGCCGACGGGACGTAGACGGTCGGCGTCGCGGGAGCACCGATGAACTGCTTCGTGTCGCCCACGACGGCGACGACCCGGCGCGGCGCGGAGGACCGCCCCCCGACTGTCACCACGCGGCCGAGCCCGTCGCCACCGAGAAATCGTTCGGCGAACGATTCGCTCACGATCGCGACCGGCTCGGCGGTCTGGACGTCGCCGGCCGTAAAATCCCGCCCCCGCCTGACTGGGATCGCCATCGTCTCGAAGTAGAGCGGCGTGACGGTGCGATAGTTGATGGTCGCGTGCGGGTATTCGCCGTCAACCGCCACCGCCAGGTTTCCACCTCGAACGAGTGGAATTCCCGCCTCGATCACCGCCGCCGAGCGGACGCCGGGGGACGCTTCGAGCCGTTCCCGCAGCCGATCGTAGAAGACCGCGATGCTGAGGGTCGAATCGTAGCGCGAGCCGGTGAGCCAGATCTCGGCCGCGACCACGCGACGCGGATCGAATCCCGCATCGGTGCGCATCAGGTTCGCGACGGTTCGGAAGAGCAGGCCTGCCCCGACCAGCAGCACGAGCGAGAGCGCGCTCTCACTGACTACGAGTGCGCCGCGCAGCCGGCCTGTGCGCGCGCCTGTCGTTGCCCGACCCGTGCCTTCTGTGAGGCCCTCCTGCGGATCGGCCTTCGTCGCCTGCCAGGCGGGCACCAAGCCGAGCACGACACCGACGAAGAGCGAGGTGACACCGGTGAACAGCAGCGCCCAACGGTCCAGGTGGATCTCGGCCGGGAGGGCGAGGTTTTCCGGCATCAGTGGCAACAGCGCTCGGAGCCCGCAGTCCGCCAGGATGAGGCCCAGGGCGCCGCCCGCGAGCGCGAGCAGCACGCTCTCGGTCAGGATCTGCCGCACCAGGCGAGCGCGGCCGGCGCCGATGGCGAGGCGCACCGCCAGCTCGCGGCCGCGTGCGGCGGTCCGGCCGAGTAGGAGGTTGGCCAGATTGGCGCAGGCAATGAGCAAGACCAGAGCGATCGCCCCGAACAGAGCGTGCACTGGGGTTTCGATGGCCCCGACGACCACCTGCCGCAGCGGAAAGAGCTGTTCCCCGACTCCAAGGGGAAGCCGCGTTTTGAATTCCTGCCGGAAGCCGGCGAAGACGGTCTGCATTCGTGCCTGCGCCTGATCGAACGAGAGACCCGGCTTCAACCGGCCGACGAAGTGGAGGTTTTCGCCGTCCCCGATGCTGCTGTGCGCCACCTGCGCCATCGTGGACCACACGTCCACCGGTGAGAGCCACCGGAACGAAGCCGGCATCACGCCGACGATCGTGGTCGGGCGGCCGTCGAGCGCGATCGCCCGTCCCCTCCGAAGCGTCGCATCCAGTAGCCGTGACTCAGGATGGCGACACTGGGGCCGCCTAGTTGCTCCTCTTCCGCGAGGAAATCCCGCCCCAGCGCTGGCCGCCCGCCGAGCGTGGCGAAGAAGTCCTTCGAAACCCGCAGGCCGTTCACCCGTTCGGCGATGTCTCCGGTGAATACGCTGAACCCGACGCTCGCGGAGACAGCGAGCCGCTCGAACACGGGACTGTGATCCTCGAGGTAGCGGAACTCCGAGTATGTGACGGCCAGCTCGCCCCGGTTCCCCTGATATGTCTCCGCCAAGCCCACCAGGCGGTCGGACTCGTGGTACGGCAGCGGCTTGAGCAGCACACCGTAAACGAGGCTGAAGATCGCCGTGTTGGGCCCGATCCCCAGCGCGAGCGTGAGCACCGCGACGGCGGCGAATCCGGGGCTCTTGGCGAGCGTCCGGCGTGCGTACCGCAGGTCGGCGAGCAGGGCGTCCATCACTCGGACCTCAATGCCGTCATCGGATCGACCTTCGCCGCACGGCGCGCGGGTACGTAGCTCGCTGCGAGGGCGACCGCAAACAGGAGCGCGGCCATCGCCGCGAACGCCACCGGATCGGTCGGGCTGACCTCGTAGAGAAGGGCGCGGAGGTAGCCGGTGAGCACGACGGCGCCAACCACGCCGAGGCCGATCCCCGCCAGGGTGAGCTGCACGCCTTGACGCACGACCATGCGGACCACGGCCGCAGGCCTCGCTCCGAGGGCGATACGTACGCCGAGCTCGGCGGTGCGCCGGCTCACTGCGTAGGACAGGACCCCGTAAATCCCGGTCACGGCCAAACCCAGGGCGGTCGCCGCGGCCACGAGAAGCAGCACCATGGTGAGGCGAGCTCGCGCCATCGAGACGTCCACGAGCGTTTCCAGCGTCCCGATCTGCGTTATCAGCAGCTTGGGGTCGACCTCGCGAACGATCCGGCGGATTGCGGATGTCAGGGACATCGGCGGCAGGTGAGTCCGCAACACGTAAAACTCGTCGTCGGGAATGTAGTTATGCACCACACCGGTGATCGTGTCGGCTTTAGGCGGATACATGTTCGGGAAATAGAGCACTTTCGTGGGGCCGTCCTGGATCCTGTCGCTTGGCACGTCACCGGCCACGCCGACCACAGTGTAGTCAGGATCGGTCGAGGGGCGAGCCCAGCGCACCTGCCGCCCGATCGGGTCTTCGCGATCGAAGAGCGCGCGTGCGACCGACGTGCTCAGGATCACGCCGTGCGACTCGCGGCCGGTGTCCTCCCAGCGAAACGTGCGCCCCTTGAGGAGCGGAATGCCCATGGCCCGGAAGTAGCCCGGCGTGGCGAAGCTCAACTCAGCGTACGGCCACTCGCGCGAGCTGTCAGCCGCTCGGTCCGCCACCGCAAGGCGAACGTTGTAGAACGACGGTACGGGCGTCACCGGGAAGCCGCTGGTGCTTGCGGCTTCCGCAGCTTCAACGCCGGGGATTGCACGCAGGCGCTCAAGCACTTCCTGATGAATGCGGGCGGTGGCGTGGTAGTAGTTCCTGGAGCCGCTCGGCGGATGGACCGGAAGCCGGAACGTGATGGCGCCCTCAGGATCGAACCCCAGCCTCACGTGCCTGAGGCGCCAGAAACTCTGCGCCATCAGAGCCGAACCGATCAGGAGTGCGAGCGCAAAGGCGACCTGCCCCACCACCAGAAGCGATCTGACGACCTGCTGGCGGCGGCCGCCCGTCATGCGGCCGACCGCTCCCGCGAGCGTGCCCGCCAGGTCGCCCCGCCGTCGCGCGCTCAGGAAAGACACGCCCGCGAGCAGGCCGGCACTCGCGAGCGAGAGGCCAAAGATGACGGCGAGGACGGCGACATCCACACCAACCTCGCGGAGGCGCGGGATCTCCTCCGGCGCGAAACCGAAATGAACCTGGATCGCCGCGCTCGCCAGGGCACAGCCGACGGCACCGCCAACGGCGGAGAGAAGAACGCCCTCGCTCAGGAAGCCACGGAGGAGGTGACGGTCTGTCGCGCCGAGCGCGTGCGCGACCGCGCCCTCGTGCCGTAGGCCCTCGGCGCGCACGAGGCTGAGGTTGGCCGCATTCGCCCAGGTGATGAGCAGCAGGAACCCACCTGCAGCTAGCAGGAGCAAGAGAGCCACACCCACGTCGCCGATTATCGCCTCTTTGAGGGGAACAACGGCGCCGCGCAGCCCCATCGCTTCGAGCTGCGTCTGGGTCACGTCAGGGAAAGCGCCCGGCAGGGAGTGGACGAGCCGTTGAAGGTCCTGCCGGGCCTCTGCGAACGACACACCCGGCTTGAGTCGAGCCACGGCGCTGGCCCAGAGAGAGCCAAGGCCAGCCTTAGTCGCGTATCGGGGCGCCCACCCGAAGGCCAGCCAGGCGTCGGTCTCGGCGTGCGGGAAGTGGAACCCGGGCTCCAAGACCCCCACGACAGGGTAGGGTTGGCGGTCCAGCTCGACCGTTCGGCCGACCAGGCCGGGATCGGCTCCGTAGCGCCGGACCCAGAGGTCGTGGCTGATGAGTGCCCCGTGCACGACTCCAACGACCCCCGGCTCATAGTCCCCCGGCCGGATCAAGCGTCCGAGGGTGACTGCGGGGCGCAGCACCGTGAACACGCTCGGGGTCGCAAAGGCCCAACGCACCGGCTCGGGCTGGTCGAGATCGGTCAGCGTCCCGACGTGCTCCACGTAGACGCCGATATCCTCGAAAGCGCGGTTGTGTGCGCGGTAGTAATCAGCCGTGCCCAGGGACACGCCGGTCATCGGTAGGTCGACGTGCGATGCCGTATGTCCCACGGCAACGAGGCGGTTCGCCTCTGGGTAGGCGAGCGGCCTGATCAAGACCCCATTCACGACAGCGAAGACCGCCGCGGTCGCTCCAATGCCCAAGGCGAGCGTAAGGGCCACCGGCACCGAAAACCGGGGCTGCCGCACCAGGCGACGCAGCGCAAGGCGGGCTCCGAATACCGAGCCCCTATTCATAGCGCAACGCCACCATCGGATCGACCCTAGCCGCCCGGCGCGCCGGGAGATAACTCGCAACCAGCGAGACGAGTGCGAGCAGGGCTACGACGGCCATGAACGTCGGGGCATCGCTCGCGCCAACTCCGTACAGCAGCGCGGCGAGCAACCGAGTGACGGCCAGGGCCATCAAGACGCCGAGCACGATCCCCGCCACCGCGAGCCGGAGCCCATCGCCCACGACCTGCGACACGACATCTCCGCGGCTCGCTCCGAGCGCGAGACGGATGCCGATTTCACGCCGCTGCTGCGCGACGGAGTAGGCCAAGAGGCCGTAGATGCCTATGCCAGCGAGGAGCATTGCCGACGCGGCGAAGCTGCCCAGGAGCCAGGCGTCGAACTGTCGTGACGCGAGGCCCCCGTTGATGTCGACCGTGCCCACCGCCGACATGCTGCCAGCGCTGCCGGTCAATGTCATCGGAATATCCGGATCGACCTGACGGACGGCCCGGCTCAGCGTCGCGAGGAACCCCGCCGGAGCAACGGCCGTACGGACGACGAGACTCATGTGCCCCCACGCGCTTCTGGTGAAGGGGACGTAGACCTGCGGCTCGGGCGGCGTGTCGAGACCGAACTGGTGCACGTCTCCCACCACACCGACGACGGTGCCGGGGATCGGCTCGCCGAAGTCGGGGCGGCCCTGGACCGCCTTGTGGAGCGTCACCTGGCGTCCGATCGGATCCAGGCCAGGCCAGAACGCGCGTGCGAACGCTTCATTCACTAAGACGGCCGCGCCGGGAGCGAGGTCCGCCTCGGTGAATTCGCGTCCCGCGCGGACCGGGATGCGCATCGTGCGGAAATAGCCCGGGGAAACGGTCATGAACCACACCCGGGGATCGCGCAGGGGGTCCGGAGCGTGCCCCGGGATCTCGACGGGAGACGGCAGTCCACCGGCCGAGAGGGGCGTGAAATTCGTGAGGGCGACGCTCGTCACACCCGGGAGCTGCCGCGCCGCGTCCTCGACCTGCGTGTACAGGGCCGCGAGCCTTGCCGGGTCCTCGGCGCGCAGCGGCGGCGGCGAGATGAAGAAGGTCACGAGCCCCTGGGGGTCGAATCCTGGATTCACCGCCCGCAGCCGCCACAGGCTCCTGATCAGGAGCCCCGCGCCGACGACGAGGATCACGGCCAGGCCGATCTCGCTGATGACTAGCGCAGCGCGAAGGCGCTGTCGCCCGTGTCCGGTGCCCGCGCCGGCGGTGCCTTCCTTCAAAGAGTCGGTCAGGTCAGGGCGTGCCGCCCGGAGGGCCGGTAGGAGCCCCGTTGCCACCGACGTGATGACCGTGACACCGAGGGCGAACGCGAGGACCCACCCGTCGACTCGCACCGTCTCGAGCCGGGGCAAGACCGTTGGCGCAGCGCGCTCGAGCAATGCAATAGCCGAATACGCGCCGACCACGCCCAATGCTCCTCCCAAACACGCGAGCACGGCGCTTTCGGTGAGGAGTTGTCCCACCACTCGCCCTCGTCCCGCTCCCAAGGCCGATCGGATAGCGAGCTCCCGCCCACGTGCGCCGGCGCGCGCAAGGGTCAGGTTCGCAACGTTGACACAGCCGATCATGAGAACCAGACCGACCGCGGCGACGAGCACGAGCAGCTGCGGCGTCGTGTCGCCGAGGATTTCGTCGCGCAGCGGGATGAGCCGCACTGCCGTCCAATCCGTATTGAACTCAGGGTATGCAGTCGCTTCGCGTCGAGCCACGCCGTCCAGATCGGCCTTCGCCCGCTCGAGCGTGACCCCCGGCTTGAGACGCCCGATGATCCGGCAGTCAGCGTGGAAACCCCGTTGGGTGAGCGCGCGGTCGGTCGCGGCGACCGTCGCGAGCGGCATGTACAGCTGCTCGCTTGCCCAGGGCGGGTAGGCCACGTCGTGAGGAAGCACGCCGACCACGGTGAAGACACCGGCGGTGACAGACAGCGTTTTCCCGAGGATAAGCGGGTCTCCGCCGAATCGGCCCTGCCACAACGCGAAGGACAGGACCGCCACATGCGCCCCCGAGCGTTCCTCATCAGGCGTGAACGCCCGTCCGAGCAACGCGCGTTCGCCGATGGTCGCAAAGAAGCCGGGCGAGACGATGGAACCGACGATGCTCTGGACGCCCTCAGGGCTGGCGAGCCGCTGCCCTCCGCCACGGACGTAGGCGAGCCCGGAGAACGCCGAGCTCTGAGCCTGCCAGTCGAGGAAGGTGGGGTAGGACGGAGGCCGGATCTCCCCCTGGCGATTCTGCTCGGCGAGCATGAACAGCCGATCTTGCCCGGGGAACGGCAGGGGGCGCAGCAGTACGCCGTTCACCACGCTGAAGACCGCCGTGCTGGAGCCGATGGCGACCGCCAGGGTCAGGATCGCGGCGCTCGTGAACCCGGGACTCTTGCGCAGGGTCCGCACGGCATAGCGGAGGTCAGCGAGTAAGGTGTCCATCACTCGCACCGCATGGCGACAACCGGATCGATCCGCATCGCCCGACGGGCCGGCAAGTACGCGGCGCCGACCCCAACCCCCAGGAGCAGCACGCAGACGCCCGCGAGCGTGATCGGGTCGGTGGGGCTGACCTGGAACAGGAGCGCCGTGAGGAGTCGCGAACTCACGAGCGCCGCCGCGAGCCCCACCACAGCCCCGACCGACGTCACGCCGAGGGCCGCTGCGAGCACGTCGCGACGCAAGCGTCCCGGCGTCGCGCCGAGCGCCACGCGAACGCCCAGCTCGCGCGTCCGCTCCTGCACGGTCGACGCCACGATGCCGTACAGCCCGATTGCGGCGAGCAGCAGCCCGACGAGCCCGAACACCGAGAGCAGGAGCGTGCTCAGCCGCGGCTGCGCCAGCGGTTTGGCGAGATAGTCGTCCATAGTTCTGGCATCCCACACATCGATCTGGGGGTCAAATTCGCGAACAGTGCGGCGCACCGCCGGAAGCACCGACCCGAGCGCGTCACGCGTGCGCACCGCGAAGGTTCCGAACGTGATCAGCTGGTGCCATGGCAGATAGATCGTCGGTGTGGCTTCCTTCAGGCGGCGGAAGCGGACGTCGCCGGCGACACCGACCACCGTTCGCCAGTCCCCGGGGTCGCCACCGAGGAATCGGAAGCGCTTGCCAACCGGGTCTTGGCCGGGCCACAGGCGGCGCGCCACCGCCTCGCTCACGACCACGATCTTGGGGGCGCTCTCTCGGTCGCTGGGCAGGAAGCCGCGACCACGCAGGATCGGAATCCCGAAGGTGCGGAAGTATTCGATCCCTCCACCTTCGAGGGGTACAGGTGGATTCACGTCCACCGCGGCCTCCGACTGTCCATCCAGGACCGGCGTGACCTGCATGAGGTTCGCTCCGAGGAACGGCGCATAGAGGAGCGGCGTCAACGCCGTCACGCCCGGGACCGCGCGCAGGCGCCCGTAGAGGTCGTCGAACATCGCGAAGATCTTCTGGTCCGAGTCGTACTTCGCGAAGGGGACAGCGAGCTCAACGATGGAGAGGTGGTCGGCGTCGTAACCGAGATCGAGTCGCTCGAGATGCTGGAGGCTGCGCACGAGAAGGCCGGCACCGGCGAGCATGACCACCGCGAGCGCCACTTGCGACGCGACCAGCGATTGCCGAAAGCGTCGCCGCCGTCTCGTCTCGGTTCCCGAGCGCGAGTCGATCCGGAGGAGAAAGGCAAGATCCCCTCGCGCGGCGAGGAGGGCTGGGAGGACGCCGAAGAGCATCACCGCCAGCAGCGTCACGCCGGCGGCCACGTCCACCGGCGTGCCCGCGAGGCGGATCACGTCCGTGCGGGGGACCTGCGCCGGCGCGAACGCCAGAAGGATGTGCAGCAGCCCTCCTGCGCAGACGAGGCCGAGCGCGCCGCCGGCCGTGGCGAGCAGTGCGCTCTCCGCCACGAGTAGGCGGCCGATCTGGCGGGAGCTCGCACCCAGCGCGCGGCGGATCACGATCTCGGGTGCCCGGAGCGAGGCGCGCAGCAGCAGCAGGTTGCCCACGTTCACGCAAACGATGAGAAGCAGCAAGGTGACCGCCGCAGTCAGCGCGACGAGGATCGGCTTCGCATCGCCGAGCACCGCCTGGGGGAGGGTCCGGACGGCTGCACCGGTCGGGTACGCTGGGGCCCGTCGCTGGAGGTCAAGCTGCCGCGCGATGGAGAGGAACTCCGACTGCGCCGACGACGGGGTGGCGTTCGGTGCCAGGCGGGCGACGACGTCGATCAGGTCGAAGGGGCGGGGTCGAATCCAGTAGTCCGTCCCAACGGGGAAATCCAACCCAGGCGGCGTCACGCCGACGATCGCGTAGCTCGTCTGGTCCTGCGTGGTCGTCAGGCGCCGGCCCAGGACCCGCGGATCCCCACCGAAATCCCGCTGCCACGCCTCGTAGCTGATCACCGCCACGGGCGCCGCGCCCTCGACGCCGTCTTCCGCCTGGAGCAGACGACCGAGCACCGGGCGTGCGCCGAGGACGTCGAAGAAGCCTGCGGTAACCATCGCCTGCTTCAGCACGATAGGCCGGTCGCCCTGTGTCAACGGAACCGCTTGAGCGCCCCAGTGCACAAAGCCAGCGACATCCTTCAGGGTCCGGCTCTCGCGGCGCAGCTCATCGACTTCGTTCACATCGAGAGGGAGCTCTACTGTCGGATCGCGCAAGGTCCAGAGGACGAGTATCCGGTCCGGGTCGCGAACCGGCAGCTTCCGCAGCACCACGGCGTGGAAGATCGTGAACATCGCGGTCGCCATCCCGATCCCGATCCCGAGGATTAGCACGGCGGTCACCGCGAACGTTGGCGCGCGGCGCAGCCGGCGGAGCGCGTGGCGGAGGTCGGCGAGCAGGGCGTCCATCACTCGGACCGCAGGGCGAGGGTGGGGTCGATCCTCCGGGCCAGCCGACGGAGCGCGAGGGTGAGATCCCCACCAAACGCGGGCAATGTCACGAGAATCGGAGCGCGTAGCGGAGATCGCGAGTCCTCACCCCCTGTCCCCCTCTCCCTTCGGGAGAGGGGGAACTCACGACGTCCCCCCTCTCCGGAACGGAGAGGGCGTCAGGGGGTGAGGACCTACTCATACCGCAGAGCCACCATCGGATCGACCCGCGTCGCACGACGAGCGGGGAGGTAGCTCGCAACCGCCGCGACCGCGCCGAGTATCACGATCACAACCGAGAGCACCAGCGGATCGTGTGGCGTAACGCCGTACAGCAGCGAGGCAATTGCACGACCCGCCGCCAACGCGCCCGCCACACCGAGCGCCACGCCCCAGACTAGCACGCGAAGCGCCTGCCCCATGACGAGCTCGAGGATCTCGCGCCGGCCAGCCCCGAGCGCGATCCGGACACCCATCTCCTGCGTCCGCTGTGACACGACGTAGCTCAAGACTCCGTAGAGCCCGATCGCCGCGAGCAGCAGGCCCAGCGCTCCGAAGAGGCTTAGCAGTGCCGAGCCCAGGCGCCAGGGACGGAGTTGCCAAGCGAACAGGCGCGGCATGGGATCGACGATCGGATAAGGGAGCTCAGCTGACGTTGCCTGGACCTCCCGCCGCACCGCGGGGACCAGCGCCTCCCCCTGGCCCTCGGTACGAACCAGCAGTGCCGTGACAGGCCCTTTCATAACGGAGTCCGCTTGCGCCAGGGGGATGAAGTACTGAACCAGCATGTCGTCCGTCACCCGCCCCTGCCGGGTGTCCTCGACCACGCCGATGACTTCGGTGCACGGCGACATCCGGCCGCCGATCTTCAAACACTTGCCAACGGGGTCATCACCGGGCCAAAACAGCCGGGCCATCGTCTCGTTCACCACCGCGACGCGCTGCGCGCCCGGGATGTCGGTCGCGGTGAAGGCGCGACCGCGTCGCACCGACGTGCCCATCGTCCGGAAATACTCCGGCGTGACGGCCGCGACGTACGGGCCCCGGGTCTTGACACGCTGGAGGGAATCCAGCCCCGGCACGTCAAGTGACACGGCGTAGAAGTTTCGAAAGGGATCCCCAATCGCCAGGCTCGCTCCGCTTACGCCTGGCAGTGCCTTCACGCGGTCCCGCATCTGCTGGTACAGCGCGTTGATCTCAGCGCGTTTGTACCCGAGCACTCGCAAGTCAAACGAAGCCACGATCAAGCGATCCGAATCGAATCCGAGACGCAGGCCTTGCACGTGACGCAGACTGCTGACGAACAACCCCGCGCCCGTCAACAGGACGAGGGTGAGCGCCACCTGACCCACCATCATGGCGGTTCGCGTGGCTGACCGCGGGAACGTGCCTTCGCGCTCCCCGGACTTGAGTGCCGAGGAAAGGTCGCGAGCGCTCGCCTCGTAGGCCGGAGCCAAGCCGGCGAGGACCGTGGTAGCGCCGACCACAAGCGAAGTGAACAGGAGGATCCGGGTGTCGAGCACAGCGCCCGCTGCGGCGTCGGGCAATAGGGCCGCACGCAGCACTGGCCCGACCCAAATCGTGACGAGCAGAGCGGCACAGCCGCCCAGCACCGCGAGCACCGCGCTCTCTGCGAGGAGCTGCCGGACCATCCGGCCTCGGCTCGCACCCAGGGCCAATCGCACCGCGATCTCACGCTTGCGATGCACCGCACGGGCGACCAAGAGATTGGCGACGTTGGCGCAGGCGATGAGCAGCACAACGGCGCACATCGCCGCGAGCCAAACCGAGAGCTTCACGTCGGAGCCGACCGTGGGCCCGAGCGCCTCGTGGACCGATCCGAGCGAGACCGTCGCGGTGGAATCGCCGCTCTGGACAAATCGGCTACGATAGATGGCGGTGCATTCGGCGGCCGCCGGTGCGGCATTGACTCCGGGCCGAAGTCGGGCGATGACCCCCGACAGCCAGAACGAACGGGATCCGAACGCGTCCGGCCCGTGGACCTCCGGTGCTGCGGCGCTGAACGGCAGCCACACGTCCGGTAAGTCGAGGTCGATTCCTGCAAAGCCCCGCGGCGCAACGCCGATCACCGTGTATCCGCTCCGTCCCAACTGGAGTGTGGTGCCGAGCACTGCCCGATCCTCGCCGAACCGACGCTTCCAAAACTCGCGGCTCAGAACGGCGACATGGGCGGGATTCCCGAGGCTGTCCTCGTCCGGGCCGAAGAAGCGCCCCAGCTCCGGCCGCACTCCGAGAAGCGGAAAGAAGGATCCAGTGACCAGCTTTCCGGTGACCCGCTCCGCCTGCGGTCCGAGCCCGAGACTGAAACCGCGTCCCCCGTAGGCAGCGACGGTCGCGAAGCTCCGAACGCGGTCCCGGAAGTCCTGGTAGCGCGGATAGGTCCCGATCGACATGGTGTTGGTGCCGAACGGAGGCATCGTGGTCGTAACGTAGATTCGCACCACGCGATCCGGATCGATCACGTGCGCCGGCGGGCGAAAGAACAGCCGGTCCACCACGCCGAACATCGCGGTGTTCGCCCCGATGCCGAGACCCAGCGTGAGCACTGCGGCGAACGATAGTCCCGGACTCCGAGCGAGCGTGCGGAGCGAGTAGCGGAGGTCCTGGGCTAGAGCGTGCATGAGACAGGTGCCGGGTGTCAGGTGCCGGGTGTTGGGGATGTCGCGCCGGCGTGCGGCTCCCCCGACACTTGACCCCCGGCACCCGACACCTGCTCCTCCACCACCCGCCCGTCGAACAGCTGCACCGTGCGGTCCGCATGCTGCGCGTAGCGCGGATCGTGCGTGACCATGCAGATGGTCGCGCCGTTGCGATGGAGGTCCCGCAACAGCTCCATCACGGCTCCGCCGTTGGTCGAGTCTAGGTTCCCGGTCGGCTCGTCGGCCAGGAGAATCGCGGGGTCACCTACCACGGCGCGGGCCACCGCCACGCGTTGCTGCTGGCCGCCGGAGAGCTGGGCAGGATAATGCTTCGCCCGGTGCGACATACCGACCTTCTCGAGCGCCCCCTGGACCCGCTGCTTGCGCTCGGCCCCCGGCATGCCGCGGTACGTGAGCGGCAGCTCGACGTTCTCGTAGACCGTCAGGTCGCCGATCAGGTTGAACGCCTGGAAGATGAACCCGATCCGCCGGTTCCTTATCCTGGCCCGCTCGGCGGCAGACAGGTTCGCGACCGGCCGGCTCTCGAGCAGGTACGTCCCCTCTGTGGGCGTGTCGAGCAGGCCGAGCAGGGAAAGCAGCGTCGTCTTGCCGCACCCCGACGGTCCCGCGATCGAGACGTAGTCGCCCTGCTTGATCTCGAGATGGACGTCCGAGAGCGCATGGGTCTCCACTTCGTCGGTGTAGAAGACCTTCTTCACTCCCTGGAGCTGAATGAGCGAGCCGTTGCTGGCCATCGCGTCTCCTATCGCTTAATCCTCACTCTCTCCACGTTATCCCACTGCGACATGTCCGACAGGATCACCGAATCGCGCACGTTCAGGCCGCGCAAGACCTCGATCGTGTTGACCGAGCTGCGCCCCACCTGCACCGGCACGCGCGTCGCGTAGCGTCCGTCGTCCGTGATCTTGAACATCCCGATGGCGCTGTTCGGCTGGCCATACGCGGGCCTCCCGGTGTAGAGCACGTGCTCCAGTCGCTCGATCTCGATCGTCCCGTCCACGTTCAAGTCGGGGCGCGCCCCGGGCGCCGTGCCCTCGAGCCCCACGTCCACCGCCACGGTGCCGTTGATCGCGTTGGGATCGAGCCGCATCACGTGACCGAGAATGATCCCGTTGCGTGTGTCGATCGCCGCCTTCTGGCCGATCGTCACGTCCTTCGCCTGCGTCTCGGGGATCTGGAGCACGGCCTTGAGCTTCCCGGGCTGGACCACCTTGGCGAGCATCGTCCCGCCGAGCACGTATTGGCCGAGCTGCAGCGTCAAGTCGGAGACCACGCCCGAGTCACCCGCCCGCACCTGCAGCGACCGCAGCACGTTCTGCTGGAACTCCGCCACGGCGCGCAGCCGGTCCACCTGC
>Ga0209378_1001961_pt1 | contig 14376 bp, 12 predicted proteins | sample GraSoiAngelo_156_FD_186170 | JGI IMG/M metagenome (GOLD analysis project Ga0209378, IMG submission 186170) | Grasslands soil microbial communities from the Angelo Coastal Reserve, California, USA - 14_1009_13_40cm (SPAdes) (version 2) | ecosystem: Environmental > Terrestrial > Soil > Grasslands ... | reverse complement strand
GTGGCATAAATGTCGCCGCTATGCACGGCGATGTGCTGGATGCCCTCGCCGTGATACTCCTCGAGGTACTCCTGGATCTGCGAGCGGTCGTCGGAGGATTCGTTGATCGGGATGCGGATCTTGCCGCAGGGGCTGGTCATCGCCTTGGATTTCAGGCCGGTGAGCTGGCCCTCGATGTCGAAGTAGCGGATCTCGCGGAAATTGAACAGCCGCTCGTAGAACTCGGCCCATTCCTTCATGCGGCCCCGATGAACGTTGTGCGTGAGGTGATCGACGTAGCGCAGGCCGGCGCCCGCGGGTCCGGGCGCATCGCCGCGCCAGAACGCCTCGAACCCCGGCAGCGGCTTGAAATCCACGTCGTAGATCGTGTTGCCGTAATCGTTCTCGGGGTAGCGGTCGACGAGGTAGATGAGCGAGTCGCCGATGCCCTTGATCGCCGGGATGCTGAGCTCGCCCGGCCCCGGGCGGCTCTCCACGCCCCAGGCGCCGCGCTCGAGGAGCCTGTCGTACGCCGCCGCGGCATCCTTCACGCGGAACGCCATCGCGCATACGCTCGGCCCGTGGCGGCGGGCGAAGTTCTGCGCGAACGAGCGCGGCTCGGCGTTGACGATGAAGTTGACGTCCCCCTGCTTGTAGAGCAGCACGTCCTTGTGGCGGTGCCGGGCCACCGCCTGGAAGCCCATGCGCTCGAACAGCTCGCCGAGCGCCCGGGGATCGGGCACCGCGTACTCGACGAACTCGAAGCCGTCGGTCTGGATCGGGTTGTCCCGCAGCTCGGCCATGGCCGAATTTTAGACCTCAGTCGCAAGAAAATCGGGGTCAGAGCCCGATTTCCGAGCTTCCTTGCTAGGCCGGCCCGGCCGCGCCGGCTCCACCTTTCGGCCTAGAGGCGTAAGAACTGCCGACTTGAACGATTCGCTGCTGAGGGGGTAGCCGCCATTGGTTGCTTTTCGAATGCTCTCCAGAAGCGATGGCTCGAGCGCATGCTCGAAAAGGCCGAGGTAAGCAGTAGATCGCGCGGCGGGATGTGCGCCCAAAGCCAGGTATTCGGGATGAGGCGACAGCAGGGATTCGGTGGGGCCGCCGGAATTTGCGCGGAAGCTTGACCACCGGTAGTCGTCCGGCCTCGCAACGAGGCACGCGCGGACCGGGTTTAGCTCGATGTATCGGTAGCAGGCGAGCACATAGGATGCGGATTCCGCGACGCATGAGCGGAAGCGGCCTTCCCACAGCGTGCCGCTTCGTTTGTAACGCCGGTTAAAGTATTGAACGTAGCGCTGACCGAGCTCCCTCATCAATGCTGCGCAGTCCTGCGCAGTAACCGGCGTGAGCAGCAAGTGCACGTGATTGGGCATCAGGCAATATGCGTGCACCGCACACGTGAATTTCTTGGACAGTTCGCTCAAGTGAAGGAGATACAGTTGACGATCGCTGTCCGCCGCAAAGCAAGCGCATCGATTGTTGCCGCGCTGAATCAGGTGAATAGCCACGTCGGGAAGCACCAGGCGAGGCTGTCTCGGCATAAACGCAAAACGGAGCCGCGCTGCCTCGGTTGACCGAAATCGGGCTCTGACCCCGATTTTGTATCATTCGCCCATGGCACGCGTTCCCCTGGCGGAGTTCGAGCCCGCCCTCAGCAAGAAGCTCGAAGAGCTGTGGGGCACGCCGCCCAACCTGTACCGCGCGCTGGGCAATCAGCCCAGGCTGGTCGCCGCCTGGGCCGAGTTCTCGCGCGTGCTGCGCCACGAAGCCCGCACGCCGCGCGCGCTGCGCGAGCTCGTCATCCTGCGCGGCGCCCAGGTCACGCGCTCGGAGTACGAATGGGCGCAGCACCTGCCGATGGCGCGCAAGGCGGGCGTGCGCGAGGCGCAGATCGCCGCGCTCGCTCGGTGGCGCTCGTCGAAGGAATTCGACGCGCGCGAGAAGGCGGCGCTCGCGCTGGCCGAGGCCGTGACCGCGGGGCGCGTCGGCGAGCGGGTGTATGCCGAGGCGTCGAAGCATTTCGACCACGCGGACTACGTCGAGCTTTGCCTGGTGGCGGCGTTCTACGCCGCGGTCGGGCGCATGATCGACGCGCTGGGCGTGCAGCTCGAGCCCGCAATGCGCGACCACTCGCCCCGTCTTTCGACCAAGTGACGCCGCAGCGCAGCTACCGCTATTACGAGTTCGTGATGGCGGCGTTCGTCACCATCCTCATCTGCTCCAACCTGATCGGGCCGGCGAAGATCGCGCAGCTCGACCTGCCGCTCGTCGGCGCGGTGAGCTTCGGCGCCGGGGTGCTGTTCTTCCCGATCTCGTACGTCTTCGGCGACGTCCTCACCGAGGTGTACGGCTACGCGCGCGCGCGGCGCGTGATCTGGGCGGGATTCGCGGGCCTGGCCTTCGCGGCGCTGATGGCGGCGATCGTGGTGGCGCTGCCGCCGGCCCCCTTCTGGCGGCACCAGGACGCGTACGAGATCGCCTTCGGCACCACCTGGCGCATCGCCGCGGCATCGATGATCGCCTATTTCTGCGGCGAGTTCGCCAATTCCTTTGTGCTGGCGAAGATGAAGATCGCGACCGCCGGACGGTGGCTCTGGACGCGCACCATCGGCTCGACCCTGGTCGGCGAGGCGGTCGACTCGGCGCTCTTCTACCCGCTCGCGTTCTACGGCACGGGGATCCTGCCGAACGACAAGCTGCCGGCGGTGATGCTCGCGCAGTTCGTCGGCAAGGTCGCGGTCGAGGTGGTTTTCACCCCGCTCACCTACAAGATCGTCGGCTTCCTGAAACGCGCAGAGCAGGAGGATTACTACGACCGCGGCACCGACTTCAATCCGTTCGTCCTGAAGGACTGAAGCGTTGGATTTATTCCTGCGGGTCCTGGCTGCGACGTTTGTTTCCTGCCCGCTAGTGAACAATGCCGCTGCCGCCCCAAATGAAATAAAGATTTTTACAGACGAGCTCGCGAACTATGGCGAGCACACCCTCGAGACGCACGTCAACAAGGCGAGCAGGGCCGGTCCGAGAATTGAAAACCGGCGTACTCCGCTGCAAGTGATGCCGGAGTACTCCTACGGCATCCGGCATGACTGGGAATTCAGTCTTCAACTGCCTGCGGCGTTCGGCCAGGACGCGAGCCGCCTCGAGGGCTACCGGGCCGAGCTGCAGTACGTTGCGCCGCATGACGAAGACGCCGGATTCTATTGGGGCGTCAACTTCGAGCTCGCGCGGGTCGAACATCCAGGGGACGCCTCATTCTGGAACATCGAGCTTATCCCCATCCTCGGTTATCGGATGGATCGCTGGCACTTTGTGGCAAACCCGGGAATCGACAAAGCGATTTCAGGTGCCTCGCGCGCTACGGATTTCCAGCCTGCGGGGAAAGTGGCGTATCGGGCCTTCGAGAAGAATTACTTCGGCATCGAGTACTACGTCGACGCGGGTCCGCTGCGCCATCATCTGTCTCGCGACGATCAAAGCCGTGTCTTGTATTTCGCCTGGGATGGCAAAGTCGGAAAGTCCGATATCAATATCGGCATTGGCCGGGGACTCACCGATTCATCGGATCGGTGGGTGCTCAAGATGATTTACGAACTCACCTTCTAGCGCGACTTGACGCGCAGGTCGTAGAGCAGGAGATAGCGGCTGACGCCGGGGTCCGCGATCGGCTCGACGCCGTGGAAGGAGTGGTCGGTCTTGACGAAGGCGAACATCGTGTTCGGCAGAAACGGCATCGTCGCTACGCGCTCGAAGCCATCGAACCGGTAATGCGGCCCGCCCTGGCAGGTGAAGCCCGGCTTCCTCGGCACGTAAAGCGAGGTGCCGTGCTTCTCGAGGCTGTCGTCGCCCGGCAGGTAAAACAGCACGGAAACGACCTTGCTTTTCGTGTCGGTGTGAGGCCCCAGCGAATAGTGGGTGCGGTCGTTGACGAGCAGCGCCTCATCGCCGAACTCGCGCTGCTGGCCCCTGAACCGCGTGTCGATGAAGCCCCTGAACTTGTCGAGCACTCTCTGCGCGAAAGCCCCGCCCAGCATCCAGCCGGCCAGGACGGACCAGAATCCGCGGTACGGCTCGGGGACCGCGGCCAGCCGCTCGGGCAGGAGCTCGAGCACGAAGCGCTGCGGGAAGCCGCGCACGCCGCGCGCCTGCTGCAGCGGCATCAGCAGGTCCGACGGCGGCAGGTGGCGCTGAAGGTCGCCGTAGAAATCGCGTGGAAACACCTCCCGCACGTAGACGTGCGGGTAGGGAAGAAGCTGCAGCGGCGCGGCTGCGATGTTGTCGCCGACCGCCCGCTCGACGACGTCCTGGTGCTCGCGCGCCTTCATCCGGGGGCCTTGCCGCGGCGGTAGTCCTGCAGGACGCGACGCAGCCGGGAACGTTCCTCGCTCGGCGCGTCGTCCATCAGGAACTTGCCCTCTTCGATCTCGACGTAGAACTGGCCGGCGAGATGATGCGCTTCTTCGCCGAGGTCCCAGATCAGCAGGCGGTGAACGCCAAGCCTGTATTCGGCGACCAGCCGGTTTTGCGGGTGGAAGTACCGGCCGAACACGCGCTTGAACTCCTCCTCGCCCACCTGCGCGCGGTAATCGCGCAGCAGCTCGTAGCGCTGCTGCGGCGCGTTCGACAGGCGCGCCGCCGCCTCGATGTCGCCCGCGGCAAGGTGGTTCAGGAGAAGCTTCGCGGTGCCGTAGGCGCTGCCGGCAGCGCCGGGGTCGACGGCTGCGGGCTCGTTACCCTGCGCGAGCGCCGCCGCCGCGGCCAAAAACAGGGACAGACCCCATTTTCCGCCCGCCTTACGCAGCAGCTCTGTGAGCCGATGCAATGCCGAATCCGGCGAGCAGCTCGCCGCGCTTCTTGCGCGCCGCGACGACGCTCTTCATCTTGATGTGGCCGTAGCCGCGGATCTCCTCCGGCAGCGAAGCGATCTGCACGGCGAGCGCATGGTTCTGCGGCGATAGCTCCGCGAGCAGCTGCTCCACCGTCTGCTCGTACTCGCGGATCAGCGCGCGCTCGGTGCGGCGCTCCGCGGTGTAGCCGAATATATCCAAGGGGGTTCCCCTCAAACCCCGCAGAGACGAGAGAATTTTGAAGAGAAAACCTACCCAGGGCCCGAAGCGCATCTTGCTCGGCTCGCCGGTCAGCGGATCCCTGCGCGCGAGGAGCGGCGGCGAGAGGTGATAGACCACGCGGTAGTCGCCCTCGAACATGGCCTCGATCTTCCTCTCGAACTGGCCGTCCGCGTGCAGGCGCGCGACCTCGTACTCGTCCTTGTAGGCGAGGAGCTTGGCGTAGTAGCGTGCCACCGTTTCAGTGAGCCTGGTGCCGCTCGCCCTTTCCTTTTCCATTCTCCTCACTTTTTCCACGAAGCTGAAGTAGCGTTCCCCGTAACGTTCGTCCTGGTATTCGGTCAAAAGCTTCACCCGCCGCTCGATGAGCTCGTCGAGATTGCGCGAGAGGTGCTGCTCGATCGGGATCACGGCCGCCGGCGTCGCGATGCGCTGCACCCGCTCGGGGTCGAGCGCCGCGTGCCGGCCCCACAGGAAGCTCTTCTTGTTGAACTCCACCGCCACGCCGTTCAGCTCGATGGCGCGCTCGAGCGAGGCTCCCGAGACCGGGAGCCAGCCCTTCTGGTAGGCGTAGCCGAGCATAAACATGTTGGTCGCAATGGCGTCGCCCATCAGGCCGCTCGCCAGCTCGGTGGCGGGGACGAACGCGGCGTTGCCGCTGCCGCAGGCCTCGATGATGTCGCGCTGCAGGTCGCTTCCCGGCAGCTGCCAGTCCGGGTTCTTCACGAACTCCGCGGTGGGCGTAACGCTCGCGTTCACTACCGCACGAGTACGAGAAGGCGCCATCTTCGCGATCGCCTCGGTGCTCGCGGTCACGACGAGGTCGCAGCCGATGACCAGGTCCGCGCCGCCGGTGTCGAGCCGCGCCGCGTGCAGGTCCTCGGGCCGCGCGGCGACGCGCACGTGGGACATGACGGCGCCGTACTTCTGCGCGAGGCCCGACATGTCCAGTACAGAGACTCCCTTGGCCTCGAGGTGCGCCGCCATGCCGATGATCTGGCCGATGGTGATGACGCCAGTCCCGCCGATGCCGGTGACAAGAATTCCTTTCGCCTTATCCAGCGAAGCAAGCTGAGGTTCCTGGATCGGAGGAAGTTCGTCGCCGGCGGCGGAAGCCGATTTGCCCTTCCTGAGGCGGCCGCCCTCGACGGTGACGAAGCTCGGGCAGAAGCCCTTCAGGCAGGAGTAGTCCTTGTTGCACGAAGACTGGTTGATGACGCGCTTCCTGCCGAACTCCGTCTCGAGCGGCTCGACCGAGAGGCAGTTCGACTTGACGCTGCAGTCGCCGCAGCCCTCGCACACCCTCTCGTTGATGACGGCGCGGACCGCCGGGTCCGGATAGGCGTTGCGCTTGCGGCGCCGGCGCTTTTCCGAGGCGCAGGTCTGGTCGTAGATCAGCGCCGAGACGCCGGGCAACTCGCGCAGCTCTCTCTGCACCCGGTCGAGCTCGTCGCGGTGGCGGATCGTCACGCCCGGGGCCCAGTCGGTTCCCGCCGGGTACTTCTGCGGCTCGTCGGTGACGATGACGATCGGCTTCACGCCTTCGGCGGCGAGCTGGCGCGAGATGATCGCCGGGTCGAGCGGGCCGTCGTGGCGCTGTCCGCCGGTCATCGCCACCGCGTCGTTGTAGAGGATCTTGTAGGTCATGGCGACCTTCGCCGCCACGGCGGCGCGGATCGCGAGCAACCCCGAATGGAAGTACGTGCCGTCGCCGAGATTGGCGAAGATGTGCTTCTCATTGGTGAAGGGCGCCTGGCCGATCCACGGCGCGCCTTCGGCCCCCATGTGCGTGAAGGTGGCCGTGCTGCGGTCCATCCAGACCGCCATGAAGTGGCAGCCGATGCCCGCGGTCGCGCGGCTGCCTTCCGGAACCCGCGTCGAGGTGTTGTGCGGGCAGCCCGAGCAGAAATAGGGCTGGCGTATCGCCGTGACGCGCGGCTTCGACAGCAGCTTTTCCTTGAAATCGAGAAATGCCAGCCTTTCCCGAAATTGAGAACCGAGATCTTTTGTTAACCCCAACTTCTCCATGCGCTGGGAAATGGCGCGCGCCACCAGCGCCGGCGAATGCTCGTAGTGCGCCGGCAGCAGCCAGGTGCCGGCCGGCTTGCCGCCGCTGCGGCTCCACTCGCCGCTGTCGTCGAACTTGCCGACCACGCGCGGCGCGCGCACGCCTTCCTTCCAGTTGTAGAGCTCTTCCTTGAGCTGGTACTCGATGAGCTGGCGCTTTTCCTCGACCACCAGGATCTCTTCCAGCCCGTCGGCGAAGCGCCGCGCGCCCTGCGGCTCGAGCGGCCACGACATGCCGACCTTGTAGACGCGCAGGCCGATGTCGCGCGCCACGCGCTCGTCGATGCCCAGGTCGGCTAGACCTTGCATCACGTCGCCGAACGACTTGCCGGCAGTGATGATCCCAAGTCTTGCCTTGGGGGCGTCAAAAATAATGCGGTCGAGCTGGTTGGCCCGGGCATAAGCCAGCGCGGCGTAGACCTTCCAGTCGAGGATGCGCGCTTCCTGCTCGAGGATGCCGTCGGGCCAGCGGATGTTGAGCCCGTCGGGTGGAAGCGCAAAGTCAGCCGGTTCCCGAATGGAAATTCTCTCGGGGTCAACGACGACCGAGGCGCCGGATTCCACCACGTCGGTGACGCACTTGAACGCGATCCAGCAGCCGGAGTAGCGGCTCATCGCGAAGCCGTGCACGCCGAGGTCGAGGTAGTCCTGCACGTTCGCCGGGTTGAGCACCGGGATCAGGCAGGCCTTGAAAATGTGCTCGGACTGGTGCGGCAGGGTAGAGGACTTCGCCGCGTGATCGTCGCCCGCGAGCACCAGGACGCCGCCGTGCCTCGACGTGCCGGCGGCGTTGGCGTGCTTGAACACGTCGCCGCAGCGGTCGACGCCCGGCCCCTTGCCGTACCACATGCCGTAGACGCCGTCGTATTTCGCGCCGGGGAAGAGGTTCACCTGCTGCGTGCCCCAGATCGCGGTCGCCGCCAGGTCCTCGTTGACGCCGGGCTGGAACTTGACGTGGTGGCTCTCGAGATGCTTCTGCGCGCGCCACAGCGCCTGGTCGAGCCCGCCGAGCGGCGAGCCGCGGTAGCCCGAGACGAAGCCGGCGGTATTGAGGCCGGATCTAGCGTCGCGCTCGCGCTGCAGCAGCATCAGGCGGATCAGCGCCTGCGTGCCGGTGAGGAAGACGCGGCCGCGCTCCAGCGTGTACTTGTCGTCGAGCGAGGCTTTCGCCAGGTCTGACGCGGAACTCATGTTCTGCCTTTTAGCACAGCCATTAGACAGCGGCGCGCGCCTTGATTCTCGGTTTCAACGCGCGGGTCGGCTTGTCCCAATACGGTTCAGGGCCGAAGGATTCGGCAAGAAATTCGATGAAGACGCGGGTCTTCGCAGGCAGGAAGCGACGATGGGGGTACACCGCGTAAATGGCCACGTCGCTGCCGAAGGTATAGCCGGGGCACAGCGGTACAAGCGACCCGTCCTCGAGATGGCGGCGCACGTCCCACGTCGACTTCAGCGCCACGCCCAGTCCAGCGAGCGCCCACTCGCGCAGCACTTCCCAGTTGTCGCACGCGTAGCGGCCGGCGACCCGGACGGAACCCGGCTTGCCGTCGGGCCCGGTGTAGTCCCACGTCATCGCAAAATCGCTCGTCGTGAGGCAGTTGTGGCGCGCGAGATCCTGCGGCGTGCGGGGTGTGCCGTGCCCGTCGAGGTAGGCGGGACTTGCGCAGACCACGCGGCGGTTGGGGGCGAGTTTTCGCGCCGCGAGCGAGGAATCCTCGAGGTGCGCTATGCGGATGGCGAGATCGAAGCCCTCCTCGATGATATTCACCGCGCGGTCCGACAGGCTCAGCGCGAGCTGCACTTTCGGATAGCGCGCGGCGAAGGCGGGGATCAGCGGCGCGATGTGCCGGTTTCCGAAGGATGCCGGGATGGCGACCTTCAGCGCGCCTTGCGGCTCGACGCGGCCCGCGCCCACGGCGGCATCGGCTTCCGCGATTTCGGCCAGGACGCGGGAGCAGGTGTCGAGGTAGCTCGCGCCTTCGTCGGTGAGCCGCAGGCTGCGCGTGGTGCGATTGAGCAGGCGTACGCCCAGCCGCGCTTCGAGGGCCGCGATCCGCCGGCTGACCAGCGCAGGGGAGAGTCCCAGCTCGCGCGCGGCTGAAGACAGGCTCCCGGTCGCCACCACCCTGGAGAAAACTGCCATCTCGTGTAATTTTTGCATTTTCTGCAAAAGTGTTTTGCAAAGATACGGTATTCTAATCGAGGCTGCAAAGCCTTAACTTTGTTGCGTCGCAACAGACGTAGTCTCGGATCCTCCTCCTCCTCTTCTGGGATTAAGTCAGCGACAGCCGGGGGCCGGCCCGCGAGGGTCTGGCCCCTTGTTTTTTCTAGGCGAGGTCTTGTTGGGCCTCAGCAAGCGTCAGCCGGCACCGGTAGGATTGGCGCTATTCCGGGCCTCGAGGCTCGTAGGTTCCTAATGTTTCGACGGCTCATTGAGCGTCTTTCGAAGCCATCAACTCCTCCATCTTCGCCTGCTGTCAAGCGGACGATCGCGTTTGTCACCAACGTCGCGCAACCGATACAAGTCCAGCCGGAATCCAAGTTTGATTCCGAATTGGCAAGCACTAGGCTCCGGGTTCACATTCCAGCGCGCGAATTGGCGAAACACACATCGGTGTGGCTCGTCCCATATGGTGAATTGCTCCGAGACCCTTATCTTGCCTTTCTTGGTAGCGCCACGACAGCTGTGTTGGGAAAGCTCTCGGCCGGAAGTGTTCTAGCCCAGCGGGACCTGCTTGAAGGCCTGTTGGCGAAGCTTAGCGCTGAACGCTCGCAGCTATCGATATTTGCCGACCTCACAGACGACTACAGGGCGCTTGGAAAGCTGCTCAATGAGCCAATTTGGCTAGCCGAGTATCAACGTCAACTAGGCCAAGTGGCCAAACTTATCGTATGCAGTCCCGGACTGGCCGTTGCACTTCGAAATTGCGCAACTCGAGGATTGCACGTTATCGATGACCCCTTTGAGTCCACGACAGCTGCAGAGCCACGGGCGCCTCGCGACAAGCCGCTGCGTTTGCTGTGGTTCGGAAACTTTGCTATGGGAGTCTTCCCATTCATAACCGCATCCTTGGCCGCCATTGTCGAACAGGTGAAGCACCTTAACGTCGAACTCGAATTTATTACCCGGATGGAGCAGGTTTCGCTCGTCGCTGACCTAGAAGAAATACTTCTCGCGCAGAATCCAAAATTGCGGTTTCGCTTTACAGCTTGGTCCTTGGTGAATACCGAACTTGCACTAGAGCGTTGCGATATCGTGTTGTTGCCCCAGGAGCATGAAAGCGACTACGGACGGGTAAAATCGTCAAATCGCCTTGTAAGCGCAATCCGCGGTGGCCGATTTGCAGTTGCATCTCCGATTGCGGCCTACCAGGAGCTTGAGAAATATGCCTGGGTCAATAAGGATCTTGCCAAAGGCGTGCTGTGGGCGCTCGCGCATCCAGACCAAGCGAGGGAGCGCATCGACAAAGGCCAGAAATACGTTTCAGTCCGATTCTCGCCCGAAACAATCGGAAAACAATGGCGGGATGTGTTAGGTATTCCACCAAGTTAGAAATTACACAGCGGAAATGCGCTACTGCGCGATCCTGAAATATCCACGGTGGGCAAAGGTGCAACCAAATTTAGTTGCGCGCTCGTCGTCTCTAGCCAGCATGAGGGGATTCGCTAAGCGATAGGCTTCGATTGCCTCCAGGGGCCCTGGACCAAACTCGGGCCGAACCGGATGTCCATTTATGATCGTATCCTCAACGATCAGATAGTCGCCGCGCTTCAGAAGCGGAACGAGGCCATTGAGCTCACGCAGCACATGGGAAGCTGAGTGATCGGAATCCAGGATCAATAGCAGGCGGCCGGAGCGGCTTTCCGGGATGGACTGCCGGATCATTCGTATCGTCTCGAAATCCGCGCTGTCGCCAAGGAGCAGGCGAATCTTGGGATGCGCTGATGCAAGCGGGTGCAGCGCTGCGTGAGTAATATCCACGCTGACGACGACGCCTTCTCTCTCGTCGGCATCGAGCCAATCCGCGAAGAACAGGGCCGATCCGCCGTGGCGCGTGCCCGTTTCCAATACCCAGTGAATGTTGTTCTCGAACATGAGTTCCTGATAGTTCCACATGTCGAGAGGAAATTTTAGCGTTCTCACTCCGCGGTAATGAGTTCGCTTCCACACGTTAGCGTTGTAATACCACTTCAGATACTCGACGGGCGCGCCTTGCATGTGGGTTCACCTCATTTACGGCGTTCGCCGACTAAGCGCATATCCCTCGGTTCGCGCAGCTTAAACTGCGCCTGTTCCTGACGAATATTTGTCAGCCCGACCTCACTCATGAGTTTGCCGAGACTTGACGGCGTGTAGCCCCAACGATGAATCATGTACGGGTCCTGCCATGCCGGGTCCCCGTAGAAAACCCACATCGTCCGCTGCCCTTCTTGGCCCGGACCCGCTCCCACTTCCGGGTTGTCCAGAAGCTCACGCGCTGCCGAAAGTAGGTTGGGACATTCGAGGATCATCGCGCCGCCCGGTTTAAGCACCCGTATCCATTCGCGCAATACATCCGCGATCTCCCAGCGCCAAAAATGCTCGACGACATGTACAGAAAGGATTTCGTCGATGCTGCCGTCCTCGAACGGGGTCAACTTATGTAGGTCGCAGAGGACATCGGGTTTGAACCCGCGCCGGCTCGGGACCACGTCGACGTTGATATACCCAGGCAGGATCTTGTCGCCGCATCCGAGGTTGAGCTTCTTCACAAGTGCATCCCGGGTGTGTCTAGGGAGGTGTCGGGTGCGCCAACGCGCAAGAAGCCGCGCGCGGCTGATGCTGGACGTTCATACGACATTGTCCTGGAATATCCCGGCCCAGTGGCGGGCAACGGCGGCGGGCGCGTGCAGCCGCTCGATAGGGTCCTTGGCGCGATGCAGCCGCTCGAGCACGTCAAGGGGATGCGTCAGCGCCCAGCGTATGCCCTCCTCGAGGTCGTTGCCGGTCCAGGCGAACTCGGCCAGGTCTTCGTAGCCGGGGTCGGGATGCGAGATGGCGAAGCGTCCGGCACGCAGGGCGGCGAGGAGGCTGCTCGGGTGCGCGCGGCTCGGGCCTGGCAGCAATACGAGGTCGCAGGCGGCGAGCGCGTGCGCCAGCGCGATCGGCGAGAACGCTTCGATCGACAGCCGCAGTGCATCCGGATCGTCTTCGTGCAAGCCCCCCACCAGCGCGTCGAGGCCGGTCCCGGCCGCGCACAGGCAGCGCAGCGCGAGCGGAATCTCGCGGCCCAGGCGTTGCAGTTGCGGCGCGAGCTCGACGATCGAACCCACGCCGTCGGCTTCGCCGATCCAAAGCAGGCGCATGCGCCACGCATCGGCAGCGACGCCGGCGCGCGCGGCGAGCCATTCCAGCACGCGCGAGCGACGTCGCGGTCGCGCTGCCCGCGGCTCCCACGGGGTGCCGGCATACGTGTCAGCGACCACCGCGACGGGCCGCTTCGCGAGCGGGCGCAGCCGCGCCGCCACGTAGCGCGAAGCGGCGGTCAAGCCGGCCGCCCGCGGGAAAACCGAAGCATAGGCATCGAAGCGGGCGGTGCCGAGCTCAGGAGCGGCGACGAAATCGAGCAGCACTTTCTCTGCCGCGACGCACCCGAGCAGCTCGGCGTAACGCCACTCCCCTCCCTCCTCGCCCGCGAGCGAGTCTCCCAGCACGATGACCTTGCTGCCGCGCAAAGCGGCCGCAAGGTCTTGCTCCGCGCACAAGGAGTAAGCGCGCGCGTCGTAACCCAGCTCGATGAGCGCGGACACCGGAGCCAGCGTTCGAGACCGCGCCACGGCGCTCGGACTGGTCCGCACTGCACCCACCTTGGCGAAAGGCGCCGCCGTCACGAATGCGTATTCCGGCCCTGCGCTCATTCCTGGAGCAGGCCGCGGACCGATTCGATCACCGGCGACCAATCGCCGATCGCGCGCTGGCGCAGGAGCCGCACCGAGGGATACCACAGCATGCGCTCGCCCTGCGCGCCGTAGCGCCAGTCGGAGCCGAACGGCACCATGACGATCGCCGGCCGGCCCAGAGCTCCGGTGAGGTGAACGAGCGCCGTGCAGACCGTCACGACGCGGTCGAGCGCGCACACGAGCGCCGCGGTCTCGTCGTAGACATCGATCGCTCCCTGCCAGTGGTGCACGGTGATGCCATGGCGTGCGGCGAGAGCGCGGATTTCGTCGTCGACCTCGGTGTATTGCAGGCTGACGAAGTGCACGCCCGCGACGCGCAGCAGCGGCAGCAGCTGCTCGAGCGTCAATGAGCGCCGCGCCCTGCCCGTATGGCCGACGCCGCCCTGCCATGAAAGTCCGACCTTGGGGCCGGGTCCGAGGGCGTCCAGGCGGCGTTTCCACGCCGCCGTTTTGCGTTCGTCAGGCGCGAGATAGCCGTTGTGCCGGGGAAAGTCCTCCACGCGGCGGCGAAAGTGCAGAGGCAGCGAGCCCATCGGCACCTGGTAGTCGGGCCGCGGCTCCAGGTGGTTGACCCAGTCGTTCGCCATCGTGCGCAGCCGCGCCGTCACGGTGCACAGGGGAAACGAGCGCGCAAAAAGCGCTCCCAGCTTGTGATCGCATTCGATCGCCACGTGCCGCGCGCGAGCCACCAGCTCGCGGATACACGAGCCGTACATGATCTCGTCGCCGAGCCCTTGCTCGGGATAGACGAGGATCGTCTTGCCGGTGAGCGGCTCGCCTTGCCACTCGGCGAACGGGAACTTGCGGTAGCGGCCGACAAAATATTCCTTGCGTCGGCGCAGCTCGAGGCCTTGCCAGCCTTCTTCGAAATGCCCGTGACGCAGCCGCAGAATCGCCAGGCTGTGGCCGATGTCGACGTTCTCCGGCGCCGCCTGCAGCGCGGCGCGCAGCAGGCTCTCGGCTTCGGCTTCCTGGCCGGTCAGGTCTTGCAGGATGCCTTTGGTTGCCAGGATGAGCGGCTCGTGCGGCTCGCGCGCGAGCGCCTTCTCAATGCAGGCGAAAGCCTCCGCATAGCGCATCTGGTCGCCGAGCACCTGTGCCAGATCGCCCAGCAGCGGGATGCTTTCGGGGCTCGCCTTCAGGCCCTCCCGGAAGCGCCGCTCCGCCTCCTCGATCTTGTTCTCGTAGCGCAGGCACTCGCCGATCATCTGCAGCGCCTGTGCGCCCTGCGGCTCCAGGCGCAGCGCCTGCTCGAGGCGCGCCACCGCGGCGGAGGTTTCGCCCTGCTCGCGCAGCACCCGCGCGAGCGCGAAGAGCGCGG
>Ga0209378_1001960_pt1 | contig 14378 bp, 19 predicted proteins | sample GraSoiAngelo_156_FD_186170 | JGI IMG/M metagenome (GOLD analysis project Ga0209378, IMG submission 186170) | Grasslands soil microbial communities from the Angelo Coastal Reserve, California, USA - 14_1009_13_40cm (SPAdes) (version 2) | ecosystem: Environmental > Terrestrial > Soil > Grasslands ... | reverse complement strand
CGCTCTCGGCAGCGCCGTCGGCCAGCTGCTCAAGGAGCGCCGACAGACTCTTGCGGTCGCGGAATCCGCCGCCGGCGGATTGATCAACGCCGCGCTCGTCGCGGTGCCCGGAGCCTCCGCCTGCTATCTCGGCGGCGGCGTCATCTATACCGGCGCCAGCCGCTCGGCGCTGCTTGGCATCACCGCGCAGGACATGGCCAACCTGCGCTCGGCAATCGAGCCTTACGCGAAGCTGCTCGCGCAGCGCGTGCGGATCAACCTCGGCGCGACGTGGGGCCTGAGCGAAACCGGCGCCAGCGGCCCGACTGGAAACCGCTATGGGGATGCGCCGGGCCACGCCTGCATCGCGGTCAGCGGTCCGGTCGAGGCCGCGATCACTGTCGAGACAGGCAGGAGCGCCTTCGCGGACTGCGCGATGTCCTCGAGCGCGGTGAGGCGGTTGCGCGCCGAGTCGACGATGCGGTCGATGCGCTGCACCAGGCCAAGTTCTGGAGGGCGTAAGCGGCTTTCCCTGGCGACATCGCTCGCGAGCGCCCTCAGCTTCGCGACATAGCTTTCCCAGGCGGGCTCTTGTGAGTCGGTGAGCTTGAGGTCCTCGTGGAACTCGTGCAGCGTCACCTCGATCTGGTTGACCCGCGGTTCCTCGCTGCCTTTCTTCTGGTCATCGCCACCGCGCCTGCCGCGCCGGCCGCTGAATTGCGCAAAAGCATTGCCCACCAGGGGAAGAGCGATCAATGCAAGCCACTGGCGTCTTTTCATCGGCGGTGCTCGCGCATCTGGTCGAGCCTGGCGCGCTGCTCTGGGGTGAGCACCTGGCGCACGCGCGCCATGCTCTCGGCGCGCAGGACCTCCATGTCGGAGATCGCTTTCGCCTCGGTGTCGGCGATGGCGCGGGCGCGCTCGCGGTCGAATGCGGAAGCCAAAGCGAGTTTCTCCAGGTCCCCGCGCGCCGCGCGCATCGCCTTCATGCGCTCGCGCATTGCCGGCGACTGGTCGTGGAAGATCTTGAACACCTGGTCGCGCTGCGCGTCGCTCAGATCGAGGTGGCGCAGCATGCGATGCATGCCCATGCCGTGGGAGGGCATCGGTGCCGCCCTGTCTTCGGACTGCGCCAGGGCGCCCGAGCCCAGGCCGAAAGCGAGGCTGCTGGCGACGAGAAATCTGCGAACATGCGGGTTGCTGTGACGGGTCATAAGGCCTCCTTGTGTGCCGGCGACACTTTCCGCGACGCCGCCATCAAGCGCCGTAAACCTTGGGTAAAGCTAGGTAAAGACAGGGTATCGCAAACCTCTCACCGGTATCATTCGGCGCCATGAGCACGCAGGTCCTGCTGGCCGATGACGACGTCGAGCTCAGCGCCATGCTGAAGGAGTACCTCGAGCGCGAAGGCTTCGCGGTCACCGCCGTGCACGACGGCGAGGCGGCGGCGCGCCTTGCGCCGGGCGGCGCCTACCAGATCGTCGTGCTCGACGTGATGATGCCGAAGCTCGACGGGGTCGAGGCGCTGCGCCGCATAAGGCAGGCGAGCCGCGTGCCGGTGATCATGCTCACGGCGCGCGGCGACGACGTCGACCGCATCGTCGGCCTCGAGCTCGGCGCCGACGATTACGTGCCGAAGCCCTGCACGCCCCGCGAGCTGGTGGCGCGCCTGCGCGCCATCCTGCGCCGCCTGCAGCCGCAGCCCGACGGCGGCCCGCTGTCGGTGAGCGGGCTCGTCTTGTGGCCCGAGAAGCGCCGCGTCGAGTGGCAGGGGCGCTCGCTCGAGCTGACCGGCACGGAGTTCAACGTGCTCGAGGTGCTGATGCGCAACGCCGGCCGCGTGGTGAGCAAGAAGGAGCTCTCGGAGCAGGCGCTCGGCCGCCCGATGGCGCGCTTCGACCGCAGCGTGGACGTCCACCTGAGCAGCGTGCGCCAGAAGCTCGGCCGCGGCTCGGCGCTCATCCACACCGTGCGCGGCATCGGCTATCACCTGGCGAAGGGCTGAGCCGCGTGGGGCGCCTGTTCTGGAAAATCTTTTTCGCGTTCTGGCTCGCGCTGGTAGCGGCGGCGGCCGGCAGCGGCGCCGCGGTGTGGTGGCACCGCTACGCGAGAGAGTCGGCCGAGCCGCAGCTCGCGGTGGGGCCGCCGCAGATGTTCGCCACCGACATGGCGGCCGCCACGCTCAGGCACGGCGGCGTCGCCGCCCTGCGCGAATGGATGGAGGAGACGGGCCGAGTACGAAGGGTACGCGTCTTCGCCGTCGATGCAGCCGGCAACGATCTTCTCGGCCGGGCGGTGCCGGAAGGCGCCCTGTCGCGGGCGCGGGAGCTGGCCGCCGAATCCGGGCACCCGCGCGCCGCGCAAGTCGTCGCCGCGCCGGGCGGCGAGAGCTATCTGCTGTTCGTTCCGCATACCGCGCTTGCGCCGCCCCCGCCGCCGCTGCCGGTGTCGCCGTGGATGCTGATCGTGATCGGCGCCGCCACCAGCCTCGCCGTGAGCGCGATCCTCGCCTGGTACCTGGCGCGGCCGATCCGCAGCCTGCGCTGGGCGTTCGACGCCGCGGCGGGCGGGCGCCTCGAGACGCGCGTGCGCCCGCTGATGGGACGCCGGCGAGACGAGATCGCCGATCTCGGGCGCGACTTCGACCGCATGGCGCAGCAGCTGCAGAAGCTGGTCACCGCGCAGCGGCGGCTGCTGCACGACGTGTCGCACGAGCTGCGCTCGCCGCTCGCGCGCCTGCAGGCGGCGATCGGCCTGGTGCGCCAGAGCCCGCAGAAGCTCGACGCCTCGCTCGAGCGCATCGAGCGCGAAGCCACGCGGCTTTCCGAGCTGGTGGGCGAAGTCCTGACGCTGGCGCGGCTGGAGAGCGTGAATCCCGCCGCTGAGCCCGTCGAGCTCGCCGACGTCGTAGCGAGCGTGGCGGAGGACGCGCGCTTCGAGGCGCAGGCCGCCGGGCGCGACGTCTCGTTTCATGGGGTCGGCGGCGCCATCGTGCGCGGCCGCGCCGAGCTCCTGCACCGCGCGGTGGAGAACGTCGTGCGCAACGCGGTGAAGTACACCGCGCCGGGATCCACCGTCGACATCGACATGCGCCTGGAGGTGAATCCGCCGCGCACCGTGGTCAGCGTCACCGACCGCGGCCCCGGCATCGCGCCGGAAGAGCTCGGCAGGATCTTCGAGCCGTTCTACCGCGGGGGCAGCGACGCGGGCGGCGCGCAGGGCTTCGGCCTCGGCCTCGCCATCGCGCAGCGCGCGATCGAGGCGCACGGCGGACAGATCCGCGCCGCCAACGTCGAAGGCGGCGGCCTGCGCATGGAAATCTCTTTACCGAGCTTTACGCAAGGCTGACCGCGGTTAACGCTGCCCTCGCGTAGCCTGCGTTCAGTTCTCCCCAGTAGCACCCTCTCCGGCGCGTCCTCCTCCTCCCTAGATGGCGCGCCTTTTTTTTACTCAGCTTTACGCGATGGTGACCCGCCTTTACGCACGGCGCAGCCATGCTGCTCTCATCGAGCGCATCGACGCTCATTACAAGCGAAAAGGAGCACGGATGTACAAGAAGGCCATCATTGCAAGCACGGCGATCGCACTCTCGATCGGCGCCAGTGTGGTTCGCGCGCAGAGCGTCGACAGCGCCTGGTACGGCGGCATCGACCTCGGCCGCAGCCGCCTCGGCCTGGGCGGCGGCGACTTCGACAACGCGCTTGCCAACCAGGGCATCGGCGCCTCGAGCAGCAACGAGCGCAGCGACACCAGCCTCGGCTTCAGCGTCGGCTATCTCTTCAACCGCAACTTCGCCCTCGAAGGCGCTTACACTCGCCTGGGCGAATTCAACTACAGCGCCGCGGCGTCCAGCCCGGCGGCCGACACGATCAGCGGCAAGTACAAGGCGCACGCGCTCTCGCTGTCGGGCATCGGCATCCTGCCGCTGCAGCAGAACTGGTCGGTGTACGGCAAGGCTGGTGTTGCGCGCACCAGCACCGACCTGGAGGCGAGCTCGGACACCGGCGCGGTCGCGGTCGGCAATGCCTCGGCTTCGAGGAGCGGCCTGCTGATCGGCGCCGGGGCGATGTACGACTTCAACCGCAACGTGTTCGCCAGGGCCGGCTGGGACCGCTACGCGCAGATCGGCAGCGACGACACCGGCAAGGGCCACGCCGACGTGTACTCGATTGGAGTCGGCTACCGGTTCTGAGAAAGGAAGAACGGGGCCGATCCAGGGGCGGCGAATGGGCCGCCCTTTTCATTTCAGTCGGGCCGGCGAGTCCATCGTAGGATTATGAATTCCACCCCGGATGGACTCGCCATGACCGAACGCCCGAAACGGCCCGTCCAGGCCTACCGCAACCCCGGCTTCCTGAACAGCAAGGACGCCCGCGAGCTGAGGATCCTGGCGGAATACCTCGAGCCGAAGAGCCGGTTCGACTACCACAAGGTGGACGACACCATCGTGTTCATGGGCTCGGCGCGCCTGAAGTCGCGCGAGGCGGCGGAAGAGGCGCTGCGCGCCGCGGAAGCCGCCGGCGCCGGCGTCGAGGCCGCGCGCATGGCGCTCAGGATGTCGATCTACTACGAGGCGGCGCGCAGCCTCGCCTTCCGCCTCACGAACTGGTCCAAGGAGCTCGACCGCAAGGAGCGCCGCTTCGTGGTGTGCACCGGCGGCGGGCCGGGAATCATGGAGGCGGCCAACCGCGGCGCGGCCGAGGCGCACGGCGTGAACGTGGGCCTGACGATCTCGATCCCGGCCGAGGAATTCGACAATCCCTACGTCACGCGCGAGCTCGCCTTCCACTTCCACTACTTCTTCATGCGCAAGTTCTGGTTCGCCTACCTGGCGAAGGCGGTGATCGTGTTTCCCGGCGGCTACGGCACGCTCGACGAGCTGTTCGAGCTGCTGACGCTGGTGCAGACGCGCAAGATGCGCAAGCCCCTGCCGATGGTGCTGTTCGGCACCGAGTACTGGCGGCAGGTGATCGACTTCGACGCGCTGGTGCGCCACGGCACCATCGACGCGCGCGACGTCGAGCTGGTGCACCGCACAGACTCGGTCGACGAAGCGTACGACTGGCTCGTCCTGCAGCTCGCCGAGCACGCGCTCGGGCAGCCGGGCCCGACGCTCTAGGCCCGCTAATCCACCTTGATGTTGGCCTGCTTCACGACTCCGCGCCAGCGCTCGATGTCCGCCTTGATGACCGCGCGAAACTGCCCGGGCGTGCCGCCGGCCGGAGCCACGCCGTCGGTGGCCAGCAGGTCCCCCATGTCCTTCGCCTTCAGCACCTCGTTGGCTTCCCGGTTGAGGCGATCCACGATCGGGCGCGGCACGCCCTTGGGGGCCACCAGGCCGTGCCAGAGCACGACCTCGTAACCCGGCACTCCCGCCTCGGCGACGGTAGGAAGGTCCGGCAGCGCGGAGATGCGTCGCGGGGTGGTGACGGCCAGGCCGCGCAGGCGGCCGGACTTGATGAACTGGAGCGTGGTCGAGACGCTGCCGAAAATCAGCTGCGTGCTGCCCGCGATCGTGTCGTTCAGCGCCGGGCCGGTGCCCTTGTACGGGATGTGAACGATCTTGATCTTGGCCATGTCGAGGAACAGCTCGCTCGCCAGGTGCGTGATGCTGCCCGAGCCGGCCGACGCGTACGACAGCTTGTCCGGCTGGCGCCGCGCCAGCTCGATCAGCTCCTTCAGGTTGTTCGCCGGCACCGAGGGATGCACGGCGACCACGAACGGCCCCTGCGAGAGCTGGATGACCGGCGTGATGTCGCTCACCGGGTCGAACGACAGCTTGTACAGGCTCGGGTTCACCGTGTAGCTGCCCGCCACCAGCAGCAGGGTGTAGCCGTCGGGCGCCGATTTGACCGCGAACTCGGCCCCCAGATTGCCGCCGGCGCCGGGCTTGTTCTCGACGATCACCTGCTGGCCGAGCCGCTCAGTAAGCTTCTGCGCGATGAGCCGCGCGATGAAATCGGTGCCGCCGCCCGGAGCGAACGGCGCGATGATGCGCACCGGCTTGGTGGGATATTGCTGGCTCTGGGCGAAGCCCGCCGCCATAGCCAGCACCGCGAAGACGAGCAGAATCCGCATAGTGTCAGGCCCCCTCCCGGCGTGATGATACTGCAAGGAGTTCATCGTGCAAGGCGCCCTCGCGAGCATCGCAGTTTGCACAGCCCTCCTGCTGGGCGCATGCGCTACGCCGGAGCCGCCGGCCAGGCAGGCCGGCGATGCGCCTGTCGTGCACGCCGATGGGCGACCGGATGGTCTGCCAGTGACGCCTAGTCAGTGCATCGATCTTGGCAGAACTCGCGCGCCCCGCCGCTGCCCAGGCAATCGTTCATGCACAACATGTCGGTCTGTCTTTGCGCTCTCGGCCTGGGGCTCTGATCGGACTTTGGTGGAGCGGCGCATCCGGCAGCAAGCAGGGCGGCGAGAAGCAAGGTGGCTCGGATCATGGCGTTATCTGGAGATGACCAGCTTGTAGAGGAATATCGGAAGGCCGCGCGGCGACTGCGCCGGCTGGCCGGGCGTGGTGGGAATTTTCTCGATCAGATCGACTTTCCAGCCGCGCCGCAGGATCTCTTCCCGCGTCAGGGCGCCGAGGCCGGCGCTGCACTGGAACCGCTCGTCCTCGCTCGGAAACTCGTCGTAATAGATGCTGGTGATGCATGAAGCTGCGCGCGGCTCTTGCGTCGCAACGAAACTCGTAGACGGCGTCGTGGAGGCTATGTCGGCCGGCGTCGCAGGAGTGGCTTGCTGCGGCTGATAGTTATCGCGGATTTTCTTCCACTCCTCCCAACTGTAGCGCTTGCCATCGACGTAGACCGTATCGCCGGCCCTGAAAACGAATACCGCCGTCGCTGGCGGGGCGGCGGCGCAAAGCGCCGCCAGCAGCATTGCAACGCAAACGATGCGCTTCATCACGGAAATCCAGCCCTGAAAGAATCGAGGCGGACATCATACGATGCCCGCCTCGAGCCTGCGCTAGCCCGTCGGGCCTAGAAGTTGTATTGCATCCCGACCGAGAGGCCTTGCAGCTTGCCTCCGGGGAAGCAGTTGCCGTTCGCGTCGTGGCAGTCGGTCGTGATGCCGTGCCCGCTCGCGCCGAGGTCGTAGTGCGCCCCATCCTTATTGTCCTGGCGGGCATATACCGCATACCAGTTGGCCTGCCGGTTGAAGTGATGCTTGTAGCCGAGGGCCAGCATATTGGCCTTGTTATCGACCGGCCCGGCGCCCGGATCGCCCGGCGTCTTGCCGGCATGCGCCCAGCCGATGTTCACGTCATCGTTCGCCGAGACCTTCTGCGTCGCGGCGAGCCAGAAGCCGCTGCGCTGCCGCTCGTTGAAGTCGGCGACCGATCCGTGACGAGTCATCCGCTCGACGATGAAGTTGAGCGTCGTATTGGTCGGCAAGCTGTACTGGACGCCCACCTTGAACGCCTGCTCGTCGCCGATGCCGACTGCCCCCGCCGGCGCCGGGCCGCCGCCGCTTGCATCATCTCCGGTGCGATTCACGTCTGTGTGCTTTTCGTACGCGGCGATCAAATAGGCCGGGCCCGCCTCGTAAATGCCGGCGATGCTCAACGCGTTGCCGTAGGAGCCGTCGGTGCATGGCGGTGCAGTTCGGCTCGCCGCTGGCGGGGGTCGAGTTGTCGGAGGACCGGTTCTGGCCGGGCGCGAACAGCGCATTGACCCTGAAGCCGCCGACGCTTGGCGATTCATACCACGCGGCGTGCGAGAGTCTGGTGTCGAACTCCGCGCGATTGTCGCCGCCGGTGTTGCCCATGATGCTGTTGTAGTCGCCGATGCTGGAAGCAAACGGATCCATCCGCGCGGTGGACAGCTTGTAGGGCGCGTCGGTTTTGCCGATCTTGAACGCGCCCCAGTTTCCTGCCAGGCCCACGAAGCTATTGCGCGATGCCCACGCCCCCTTCACCGAACCGTCGGGGATACCGGTACCCGGGGTCGATGCGATATCGAGCTGCGTCTCGACCTGAAACACTCCTCTCAATCCGCTGGAACCGAGCGTCTGGGATCCGCGAACCCCGAGATAGGAAAGATTGCTGGAGATGTCGGACTGGTAGCCGAGCTTCCCGGTCGCGGGACCTGCGCCGCTGGTCTTCCCGGCAATGCCTTTCGTGATGTCGTCGATCGACACGTCGAGATGCCCGTAGATCTGGACCGAGGTCTCCGCCGTCACGGGAGCGGCGGCCTGTTGCCCGAGCGCGCCGCCGCCTGCCATGGCGAGCGCGACTGCAACTGCAATGCGATTCAACTTCATGGTTGTCTCTCTCTCCTCTTTCAGCTCGATGAGCGTGAAAAAAAACGTCGCCCGGTGCGGGCGACCCCGCGGAGAGAATGAGCGAGCAGGTCTGCGAGAGTCCAGCGGAAACTTCGCCGGTCAGGCTTACGTCAGCGCGGTGCAAGAACGTGTTGCGTCTGCAACGCGCTCGCGCTGACTCCAGGTTGACGGCGAACTGACTGCGAACTGACTTGCGGCGCTCAATCCGGCTCGTCGGGCGCGCCGCCGGCGCCGGCGAGGTCTTGCTGCTTCACCTTGTCGGTATTGAACTTGCCGGCGCGCTCGCGCATCGTCTTCAGCACTTCCTCGAGCGGCGGCGGCTCGCCCTTGATCCAGCGCAGCGGGTTGATGCGCGCGATGACGAAGGCGCGCAGATACGGGCTGACGAAGCCGCGCGCCTTCAGCCGGGTGATGACCGCGGCGACGCGCTCGTCGAGCTCCATCAGCAGCTCGGCATGCTTCTCATGGACGCGGATAGTTTTATTCAGAGCGTCGAGAGAAAAGCTCTCGAGGCGGCGCACGATGGGGTTGTAGGACGCGCCGGCGAATTTCGGATTGCGCTCGTAGCACACGCCGAGCGTGACCAGCGCGGCCTCTTCCAGATAGAACGCGAACTGCGATTCAGGCCGCACGCCGTCCTCTTCGATCAGCCCGCGGTAGATGCGGATGACTTCCAGCGCGCGCTCGCGCAGGTTGTGCGCCTTCTCGGTGTTGAGCGCGAGGATCTGCCAGGCGATCTCGCGCTGCGGCACGACCAGCGCCGTAATCGCCCGCGCGCCGAGGCGCCGCATCGCCTCCAGCCGGTGCCGGCCGTTCGGCGTCCAGAACCCCTTGCCCGGCGCCGTGACCGCGATCACCGGGTCGAGGAACAGGCCGGTGCGGTCAATGACGTCGGCGAGCCGGCGGTGATGGGCCTGCGAGAGATCGCGCTGGAACGGCGTCGGCTCGACGGAATCGATCGGCAGGATCGCGAGGATCAGCGGGTTCTTGCCGAGCGGGTCGCTGTACCAGCCCAGCACGATCCCGCCCTCGCCTTCGACGCGGCTGCTCGCTTCCTTGCCGTCGCCCGACAGCGACTCGAGGCGGCATTCGAGCGGCGTCGGGCCGCGCGATCCGGCTTTTGCCTTGCGAGGCCTGCGGCGCGCCTTTACCTTTGCCACCTCTTATTATTGCGTATGCGGCGTAGCCCCGTGTTCTGGCTCCTTCTGGCGGCCGCATTGCAGGCGCAGGCGGGCGGCGGACCGCTCGGCATCGATCACCGGTTCTCCTACAACAACAGCGGAATCTGGAAACGCAGCAACCAGACCTTCGTCGAATACGGTACCCTCGCCGTAGTGATCGGCGGCGCCTTGTGGGAAGGAGGCGAGACGCGCCTCGGCCGGACCTATTGGAAGACGCTGGATGCCATCGCGATCGAGGCGGTGAGCACCGCGCTCCTGAAACAGGTCTTTGCGCGGCCGCGGCCGAGCGAGGTCAACGACCCCAGCCAGTGGTTCAAGGGCCATGGCCATCACAGCTTCCCGTCGGGCGAGGTGGCGCTCGCCAGCGCGGCTGTGACTCCCTTCGTGCTGGAGTACGGAAAGGATCATCCGGCCGTCTATGCGCTGGAGCTCCTTCCGGCGTATGTCGCGATCGCGCGCATGAAGCTGCAGGCCCATTGGCAAAGCGACGTGATCGCCGGGTTTGCCATCGGCGCCGCGGCCGGCCATTACGCGTCCCATCGCGATACGCCGTTTATCCTCGGGGTGCTGCCGCACCAGGTGACGGTTGGATTGAAGAAACAATTCTGAGTACCATCTTTTTTTTGCGGAGGAGCCCATGATCGATCTCTACGCGGCCGGCACGTCGAACGGCATGCGCGCGCGCATCGCAGTCGAGGAATGCGGCCTCGCCTACCGCTTCCACCCGATCGACATCCAGAAGGGCGAGCAGAAGCTGCCCGGGTTTCTCGCCATGAACCCGATGGGGCAGATCCCGGTGCTCGTCGACAACGAAGGCCCCGGCGGCAAGCCGCTGACGCTGTCGCAGTCGACCGCGATCCTGGTGTATTGCGCGGAGAAGTCGGGCAGGTTCCTGCCGCGCGACCCGGCGGCGCGCGCAGCGATGCTGCAGGCGCTGATGAGCGCCTCTACCGACATCACGCCGATGCTCGGCGCCCTGTTCACGGTGATCCGCTCCAAGGACCCGCACGGCCCGACCGCGGACCTGTTCCGCAGCCGGGTGCGCGGCTACTTCAAGGTGTGGGACGGCTATCTCGGCGAGCGCAAGTACTGCGCGGGAAGCGAGCTGACGATCGCCGACCTGTCGCTTTACGCCGGGTACGCGCGCGCGAAAGGCGCGGTGCCGGAGACCTGCGAGGGGCTGCCCAACCTGGAGCGCTGGGCGAAGGAGCTGGGCGGGCGGCCGGCAATTCAGCGGGCCACCAGGTTTTGAGCCCCTGGGGGGCTTTCATAAGCCTTTTCAAGCTCCTACCGCCTAAACCGGCGGCCGGAAGGGGCGCTTCGTGTGATAAACTTCACGGTTCACCTCTAAGGCATCCATGGACAAGCGCAAGGCATGGCGAGAGCAGGAGCAGCGTCTGGTGGAACGCTGGAACCTCGCCGCGGAGCGCTACAAGCGGGTCAACGAGGAGATCTCGCGCCTGCAGGCCGTGGCCGGCGGCGCGCTCAGCGAAGACCTGATGCAGCAGGCGCAGACGGCACGCGCCGAGATGGAAGCCGTGCGGCGCGCAGTCGCGCGGGTCAAGGTGGAATTCAACTCTGGAAAGCGATACTGACTCCATGAGAATCCCGGTGGTGGAACGCAAGCGGTTCATGGTCGGCAAGTACGAGGTGGTGGCGCAGCCGATTCCCTACTCGACGCACATGCTGCGCTACACGGTGTTCGTCGCCGGCAAGCGCATCGGCGCGCTGGCGAGCATGCCGACCGAGTCCGACTGCCGCTTCCTCGAGAGCCCGCCGGCGGTGCCGCCGGTGAAGATCTTCCAGGTCGTCTACCGCCCGGGCCGGCCGAAAAAAGGCGCCCTCCCCGCCGCAAGGACGGAAGAAAACACCTAGCCGCAGCGCTCGGGCGTGCCGCAGCAGTCCTTCGCCGCCCTGCGCCATCCGGGCTACCGGGCCTATTTCATCGGCTCGGCGCTCGCCATGATGGCGGACAGCATCGAGCACGTCATCAGCTACTGGATCATCTTCCAGAAATTTCATTCGCCGGCGCTCGGCGGCTTCGCGGTGCTGTCGCACTGGCTGCCGTTCCTGTTCTTCTCGGTGTACTCGGGCGCGCTCGCCGACCGCTTCGACCCGCGGCGCATCATCCAGCTCGGCATGCTGCTGTTCATGGCGGCCTCGCTCGGCTGGGGGCTGCTGTTCCTGACCGGCTCGCTCGAGATGTGGCATGCCGCGGCGCTGCTCGTCGTGCACGGCTTCGCCGGCGTGCTGTGGGCGCCGGCGGCGCAGCTGCTGATCCACGACATCGTCGGCGAAAAGCACCTGCATAGCGCGATCCGGCTCATCGCCACCGGCCGCTACCTGGGGCTGCTGCTCGGCCCGGCGATCGGCGGCCTGATCCTGCTCGCGATGGGGCCCGCCCGCGGGATCCTGTTCAACATGCTGATCTACCTGCCGCTCATCCTGTGGCTGTGGAAGGCGCCGTACGGCGGGCGGAAACCGGCGCCAGCCTCGCGCGGCTCCGCCGAGCTGCTGCCGATGATCCGGGCGGCCGCGCAGAGCCGCGTGATCGTGTCGATGACGCTCCTCGCGGGCGGCGCGTCGCTGCTGGTGGGCAATGCCTACCAGGCGCAGATGCCCGAGTTCGCGCGCGACCTCGGTCACGGCGACGCCGATTTCACCTACAGCATGCTGCTCGCGGCCGACGCCGCCGGCGCTCTGGTCGCCGGCCTGGTGCTCGAGAGCCGCGGCTTGCTGCCGCCCCACGCGCGCACCGCATTCCTGCTGGCGATGCTGTGGTGCCTTGCCATCGGCAGCTTCGCGGCGGCGACGTCGTATCCGCTAGCGCTCGCGCTGCTGTTCATCGCGGGGTTTTTCGAGTTGTCGTTCAACGCCATGGCGCAGACCCTGGTGCAGGTGCACGCGCCCTCCGAAGTCCGCGGCCGCATCATCGGTCTGTTCGCCATGGCGAGCCTCGGGCTGCGCGCCTTCAGCGGCGTGACCGTCGGGCTCGGCGGCAGCCTCATCGGCATCCACTGGTCGCTCGCCGCGAGCGCCGCCGCTCTTCTTGTTCTGACCATGACTCTCTTCTCTCTAACGCTGCGCTCGGCTCGCTAGCTACTTCAATAAGGGGGATACATCCGTGACCGATCAATGGAATACCGGGCTGATGGCGCACCTCGGGATGCGCATCGTGGAGGTGGCGCCGGAGCGCGTGGTGGGCGAGCTGGAGATCGGCGAGCACCTGAAGACGACCACCGGGGCGGTGCACGGCGGCACGCTGATGGCGTTCGCCGACACCATCGGCGCGGTCGGCACCTCGGCGATGGGCCTGAAGACCGCCACGCTCGAATCGAAGACCAACTTCTTCGCGGCGGCGACCGCGGGCAAGCTGCGCGCCGAATCGACCGCCCTCCACAAGGGCAGGCGCACGCATGTCTGGCAGACGCGCGTCACCGATGACTCGGGCAGGCTGCTGTCGCTCACTATCCAGACGCAGATGATCCTGTGAGATACGCGCTCTATTACTGGCCCTCCATTCAGGGCCGCGGCGAGTTCGTCCGCCTCGCGCTCGAGGACGCGGGCGCCGATTACGTCGACGTTGCGCGCCGTGCGCGCGGCATGCGGGCGATGGAGCGTCTGCTGGAGAGCCCGTCGATCAAGCGAGCGCCTTTCGCGCCGCCGTTCCTGCGCGCCGGCGAGCTGCTGATCGCCCAGACCGCGAACATCCTCCTCTACCTCGGGCCCCGCCTGGGCCTTGCGCCCAGGGGCGAGGCCGACCGGCTATGGCTGCACCAGCTGCAGCTCACCATCGCCGACTGGCTGGTCGAGGTGCACGACACCCATCACCCGATCGGCAGCGGCCTGTATTACGAAGACCAGAAGCCCGAAGCAAAACGCCGGGCGGCGGACTTCCGGACTGAACGCTTGCCGAAATTCCTGCAGTACTTCGAGCAAATGGACTTCAGGGGTTTTTCCTACGTCGATCTGTCCCTGTTCCAGATGATCGAGGGGCTGCGCTACGCCTTCCCGCGGACGATGAGCCGCCTGGAAAAAAATGTCCCTCGCCTGGTCGAGCTGCACGAGCGCGTCGCCGGGCGGCCGAGACTCGGCAGATACCTGCGCTCGAAGCGCCGCATCGCGTTCAACCAGCAGGGGATCTTCCGCCGCTACCCGGAGCTGGACGCCGCTTGAACGTCGTCGCCGCGGTACCATCGCGTTCCTGCCCATGCCCCCGGTCACCCAGGCGCTGATCGTCGTCAACGTCGCCGTCTTCCTGCTGCAGATGGCGACCGACCTGCCGCTCATCGATTGGTTCGCCCTCTGGCCGGTGAGCACCGGCCTGGAGGCCAGCTCCGGCTTCGAGCCCTGGCAGCTCATCAGCTACAGCTTCCTGCACGGCGGCGTCGCGCACATCCTCTTCAACATGTTCGCGCTCTACATGTTCGGCGGCGAGATCGAGCGGCTGTTCGGCTCGCGCTTCTACCTCGCGTACTACTTCGCCTGCGTGCTGTCCGCCGCGGTCACGCATCTGATCGTCACAGGCTGGATGGGAGGCACGCCCTACCCGACGGTGGGCGCCTCCGGCGGAATCTACGGCCTGCTGCTCGCGTTCGGCCTGTACTTCCCGGATCGCCGGGTGATCCTCCTGTTTCCGCCGATTCCCATGTCGGCGCGTACCTTTGTCTTCGGCTTCGCGGCCCTGGAGCTGTTTTTCGGCATCACCGGAACAGCCGCCGGCATCGCCCATTTCGCCCATCTGGGAGGCATGCTGGGGGGCTGGCTGCTGATCCAGTACCGGCGCGGGCGGTTTCCCTTCAGAAGGTAAACCGCGCTATTTGCCCTTCGCGGCGGCGTCGATGAAGCCGTGCTTCACGAGCCGCAGCTTGTCGTCGCGCACCAGGCCGATGCCGGGCGCGTGAAACTTGTACTCGCTCACACCCAGAT
>Ga0209378_1001954_pt1 | contig 14397 bp, 10 predicted proteins | sample GraSoiAngelo_156_FD_186170 | JGI IMG/M metagenome (GOLD analysis project Ga0209378, IMG submission 186170) | Grasslands soil microbial communities from the Angelo Coastal Reserve, California, USA - 14_1009_13_40cm (SPAdes) (version 2) | ecosystem: Environmental > Terrestrial > Soil > Grasslands ... | reverse complement strand
CTCTAGATGTTCTTATCTTCCAGCAACTTCAAGAATTCCTGAGACGAGCCTAGTTTGGCTAGCTTTTCCGGAACATCAGCTTCCTTCGCGAACTGCGCAATCTTGCCAAGCACTGGCAGATACTGATTGGAGACTTCCAGCGGCGGAGCAACGATCAGGAAGAAGTAGTGTACCGGCTTGCCGTCGATGGCGTTGAAGTCGAGCCCCTGCGGCTTGCGGCCGAACGCCACCCGCAGCCGGTTCACGGCCAGGGCGCGGCAGTGCGGGATCGCGATGTTCTGGCCGATCCCCGTCGAGCCGAGGGTCTCGCGCCGCTTGAGCATCTTGACGAGCGTCTGCTCCGCCTTGTCGTCGAGCTTGAGCAACCCGACGAGCTCCTTCAGCACGTCGTCTTTCGTACTGCTGTGGAGGTCCAGGTTGATGGCCTCCTCCGAAAAGAACTCCCGCAGACGCACTGTGGCTCGCTCCACGTGGCAAAGGGCGGCCTAACCTAATGAGTGGTTGCCTCATATGCAACGCGTCATTACGTTGTCTCCCATGCACTTCCCGTACCCTGTGGCACACGAGGTGCCGCTCTTCCTCGCCCCCATGTCGGGGGTGTCGGAGTCGCCGTTCCGACTGCTGTGCCGTCGGTTCGGGGCGGACGTCGTCGTCTCGGAGTTCATCTCGGCGGTGGGCGTGGCGCGGGGCATCGAGCACCTGTTCGCCGACATGCGATTCGAGGAGGCCGAGCGTCCCATCGGGATCCAGCTGTATGGCGCCGATGCCACAGTCATGGCACGAGCGGCGGCGATGGTGACGGAGACCTGCAAGCCGGACTTCATCGACATCAACTTCGGCTGTCCGGTGAAGAAAGTGGTCAAGAACAACGGCGGCTCGGGCTGCCTCAAGGATTTGGGCCTGGTCCAGACGATCATCCGGGCGGTGCGAGGCGCAACGCATCTGCCGGTCACCGTGAAGATCCGCAGCGGCTGGGACGAGGCGCAGCGCGACCCAGTGGGCATCGCGCTCCGCTGCCGCGAGGCGGGCGCCCAGGCAGTCACGCTGCATGCGCGCACGCGCACGCAGATGTTTTCGGGGACCGCCGACTGGGACGAGATCGCCCGAGTGGTCGAGGCGCTGGACGTGCCCGTGATCGGCAACGGCGACGTGATGACCCCGGAAGACGTGTTGGCCATGCGGCGGCACACGGGCTGCGCGGGCGTCATGGTCGCGCGCGGGGCGTTCGGAAACCCCTGGCTGTTCGCACAGGCGCGCGATCTCCTGGTCGGGCGCTCCAGACGGGCGGACCCCTCCGCCGAGGCGCGTTTCACTACGGCGCTCGAGCATGCCCGGCTCGCGCTCCGGCTCCAGGGCGACAGCCGCAAAACGGCGCTCGAGTTTCGCAAGCACTTCGGCTGGTACACCAAGGGGGTGCCGGGCGCCGCCGGCTTGCGCGAGCGGCTGTTCCAGATCGACTCGATGCAACAGGCCGAAGCGATCTTCTCCGCCTATCTCGCAGCGACGGCGGTAGAGCGGGCGGCGTGAAGCTGGACGACCTGGGGCGGCTGTTCGAGCGCCTCCCGTTCGCGACGATCGATCACCTCCGGCCCCTCACACAGGGGCATCAGGAGGTGATTCTGTGTCAGGGCAAGACGGCGGAGCAGGTGGTCGGGATCGCCGAGCGGCTCGCGGCGGCGAGCGGCAGCTTCCTCGCGACCCGCGCCGAGCCGCCGCAGCGCGTGGCCCTCACGGCGCAGTTCCCTCGCGCCGAGGTCAATGAGCTGGGCCGTACAGTCTACCTGCCACCCGAGCCCGAGCCGGCGCCGACGGGGCGGGGGACCATCCTCGTGGTGACGGCGGGAACGAGCGATCTCCCCGTCGCCGAAGAGGCGGCCGTGACCGCGCGGGCGCTCGCGAACCGGGTGGAGCGGCTCACGGACGTCGGCGTGGCCGGGATCCATCGCGTGCTGGCGCACGCCGAAGCGTTGCGCAGCGCCGCGGTCGTCATCGTGGTCGCCGGCATGGAAGGGGCGCTGCCGAGCGTGGTCGGCGGGCTGGTGCGGGCTCCCGTCATCGCGGTGCCGACGAGCGTGGGCTACGGCGCCTCGTTCGGGGGCGTGGCGGCGCTGCTTGGCATGCTCAACTCCTGCGCTGCGGGCGTCACGGTGGTCAACATCGACAACGGATTCGGCGCCGCCGCCGCCGCGAGCCGCATCAACCACTCATGACACGGACCGGCGTCTGGGCCGGGCGCGGACTCGCCGTGCTCGGCCTCGCCGCCGTCGTGTGGGGCGTGTTGCAGGCGAGTCTCTGGGCCCTGCTCGCGGCGATCGGGGGATTTCTGGCCGCCACCGGGCTGGCGTTCGCCCCGCTGGTGCGCGTCTGGCTCGCCGAGCGTCCCGCCACCCGCCCGTCCGACTTCGAGCATACCATCGACCTGCTGCGCCGCGCGCACGGCGCGCGGGCGGGATGGGTCGTCGGGCTCGAGGAGGGAGACCTCGAAGTGGCGGCGCCCGACGACCCGAGCCACGACATACGGCTCCGGGGAGCAGCGATTGCGCAGCTCGCCTCGGTGGATGGCCGGGCGCACGTGGTGCGCGAGCCCGAGGGCACGTATGTCGCTGTCGGCGACTTCCCGTTCGGCGCGGCGCTGCTGCTGGGCCAGTCGGACGCGACGCCCGCCGACAGCGCGGCCACGGCCGAGGAGCTGCGCCGCCTGGTGGCGAGCCTGCTGGTTGCGCAGCGACACGAGCCGGGCGAGCAGCCGGCCCAGCTCGTCGCGAAGCAGCTCGCGGCGATCGTGGGGGGGGCCCAAACGCTCGAGGGAATCGCCAAGGCCGGCGCGGCGCTGGCCCAGCAGTTCGTCCAGCGCGGCGTGGTGATCGCGCTCCAGGGCGTCGGGCCGGCGACCGGGGAGGCCAGGATCGTGGCGGTCTCCGCGGCGGCGGACAGTCGCCTCGAGGGACTGACGCTCGCGCCTGATGCCGCGGCGATGCGGGCCATCGTCGGGCGGGTGCCGGTCGTCTCACAGGGGCGCGAAGACGTCCTCGGGAGCGGCCTGTCGGACCGACGACGCCAGGACCGCGCGGGCACGGCCTATCCCCTGCTCGACGGCCATTTCGCCATCGGCGCACTGGTGGTGATGGGACCGCCGCTGCCCGGGGACGCCGGAGTGGCCGACCAGCTGCAGCGCCTGGCGATGGAGCTGGGCGCGCGGCTCGCGGCGGCCCGCGCCGTGCACGAGGCGGAACAGCGCGCCGTGAGCGACCCGCTCACCGGTCTCCGGAATCGGCGCGAGTTCGACCGCGCCGTGCAGCGGCACGCCGCCGGCAAGCCCGCCGCGATGGCCACGCTGATCTACTGCGATCTCGATCACTTCAAGACGCTGAACGATACGCTCGGCCACGCCGCCGGGGACGCGGCGCTGCGACACGTCGCGCGGATCCTCGAGGGCGCGGTACGGGATAAGGATCTCGTCGCTCGGATCGGCGGCGAGGAGTTCGCCATCTGGATGCCCCACGCCCCGCTCGAGTCGGGCCTCGAGGTCGCCGCGCGCATCCGCGCGACCGTCGAATCGGCGGCGTGGCGGTGGGGCGGGGAAGAGTACCCCATGACGATCTCCTGTGGCGTGGCGAGCTACCCCGACGCGGTCACACAGCTCGAGAACCTGCGCAGCGCGGCCGACGCGGCGCTGTATCGCGCCAAGCAGAGCGGGCGGAATCGAGTTGAAAAAGCGGTCGCGGCCGGCTAGGTTGGATTCGGGGGGCGACAGGCTTCGACGGGTTCGACGAGGGTATGGCTGCGTGCCCAGGTCGTCAGTCACCTGGTTAATCCACTGGCAAATTTCACAACTGCCAATTCAAACCTGGCACTGGCTGCGTAAGCTTCGGCTTCACGCACCTGCGTGAGTGGCAGCCCGCCTGAGGCGGCGCTCACGTATCGCAAAATCGGGCTGGCGTGACCTGGGGCCCGAACGGGTCGCGTAAGAGCTGCTAAGGGCTCGTCGCTGCCGTGGCGGGCGAGACGCCGCGGGAGCGAGACTCAAAAAGCCTCGCCTACGCACGTAGTGGCTGTATCGGAGTCATTCTCGGACCGGGGTTCGATTCCCCGCGCCTCCATACGAACACGGGAAACGGCCGGGGGAGAGGGAAGGGGGAAGCGGCCCCACCTCTCCCCCGTTGCGTTGCCGCCACAGCCCGCCGGTCCGACTACTAGAAACATAGTTGACAACCGGCCACGCTGCGCCTACCATCTACTATAACGTTAGTAGATGGAGACGCCCGTGCCCATTGCCTTCACCGACCGCGAGCTCGACGTCATGAGCGTCCTGTGGGACGCCGGGTCGGCCACCGTCGCACAAGTTCGCGAGCGGCTCAGCGACGACCTCGCCTACACGACCGTCCTGACCGTCCTGCGCACGCTCGAACAGAAGGGCTACGTCCGCCACACCGGCGAGGGGCGGGCCCATCGGTACCGTCCGCTGGTCAAGCGCGCGGCCGCCGGTCGCAGCGCGCTGCGCCGGCTCGTGGACAAAGTGTTCGACGGCTCGCCCGAGCTGCTCCTGACCCAGCTGGTCTACGACAGGAATCTTGGTGACGAGGAGCTGCGCCGCCTGCGCAAGCTGCTGGCGGATCGGCTCCGGGAGAAGCAGCCATGATCGCCGCGTGGATGGTGTACTGCGTCGCCATCGCCGTTGTGTTCGTCGTGGTCGGCGAGGCGCTCGAGCGAGCGCTCCACCTGGCGGGGCGCGCCACGCGCTGGGCCTGGGTCGCGGCCCTCGCGGGCTCGTACCTCGTGCCGGCGGCCGCCTGGCTCCGGCCGGGTGCGTTCGGCGCGCTGCCCATTCCGTTGGCGAGGCCCGTCGTCGCCGGACGCCAGGCCACCGCCGGCCCGATCGACCCGCTGCAGAGGGGCGCCGTGCCGGCGCCGCCGTTCTCCCTCGGCGACCTCGATGCCACACTCGCGTGGGCGTGGAGGCTTTCTTCGGCGGCGCTGCTGCTCTCGCTCGGCGCCGCGGCGCTCCGGTTGGCGGCTGTGCGACGCGGCTGGCGCAACGCCACCGTGGACGGCCGGGCCGTCCTCGTGTCGGACAACGTCGGTCCCGCCGTGGCGGGGCTGTGGCGGCCCCGCGTGGTCCTTCCTGACTGGGCGCTCCAGCTCGGCGAGCGGGAGCGGCGGCTGATGCTGGCTCATGAGGACGAGCACATCCGAGCGCGCGACCCCTGGCTGCTCGCCGGTGCGGCGGCGGCGCTCCTCCTCGCGCCCTGGAACCCGCTGGTGTGGTGGCAGGTGCGGCGACTGCGTCTGGCGGTCGAAATGGATTGCGACGCCCGCGTGCTGGCGCGCGACGGTGACGCGCCCGCCTACGGTGAGCTGCTGCTGCGTGTCGGACAGCGCCGCGCCCGCCTGCCGCTCGGCGCGCCCGCGCTGGGCGAGCCGGTGTCGTTCCTCGGGCGTCGGATCCGCCGCATGGTGACGGCTTTACCACGCTGGCGCTGGGCGGGTGCGGCGGCAGGCGGACTGATCGCGGTCGCTGCCGTCATCGCCGCGTGCGAGGCCCCGCGGCCGGTCGGGCCGCAAGCACCGAGTGATCGGCCAGCGGTTGTAGAAACGGAACGAGGCCCGAATTCGCCGGGCGCCTCATATCTGCAAGTCCTCGCGCACGAGTACCATCCGGAGGTGTTCGCGCATCCGCTCCCGGGCGCGGCCGTCGCGTTGGTCTTCGACGCCACCGGCCGTGTGATCGCTCACGCCGCGGGGGTTCGCACGGCGACTGACGATGACTGCCTCGCCGTAGTCGAGCGCCTGGTGCCGGAGTTCCGCGCCAGCAAGTGGTCCTCAAGCGGGTGCGCCGGGGCGTCGAGCACTCGCCAATACGCTTGTGTTGGCGGGCCGTGTCCCGGCGTGAGCGCCGCGAAGGGGGGGAACGAGATGTTTCCCGTAGTCGTGTATTGGAAGGCGCTACAGCGGGGGCAGGGGTCCGACGATGTACTCACAGACTCGATGGTGGACGAGCGGCCCGTGTTCCTGTCGGGCCCACCGCTCGAGTATCCCCAACTGCTGCGCCAGGCGGGCATCCAGGGGCGCGTGCTGGTGCGCGCCGTCATCGACACCACCGGCCGCGCCCAGCCTGCGTCGGTACAGGTGGTCGAGAGTCCCCATCCTGGGTTCGATCAGGCCGCGAGGGATTTCGTGCTGCGCACACGCTTCCGCCCGGCACGCGTCCACCGACGTGCCGTTCGCTGGCTGATCACGTTTCCCGTGAACTTTCGGCCAGGAAGGTAAGCGGATCCTTCGCTGCGCGCGCGTTCCGCGCGCTCGCTCAGGAGGACCGCGCCTGCCATCCTGAGCGCCGCAGGCGCGAAGGATCTGCTTTTGGGTACCTTCATTGCCATGCGGAACACGTTCTTGGCGCTCTGCTTGCTTGCCTCTCCCGCACCCGCGCAGTCTCCAATCGATTCCGTCCGGATCGTCACCCGCGACATCCCGAACTTCTGGCGTGCCTACGACCAGGCCGCCGGCAAAGACTCGGCCGAGCGCGTGCGCATCTTCGAGACGGTGTATTTGCAGCCCGGCTCGCCAGGGCTCCGCGACTGGATGCGCGTGCGACTCATGAATCGCGACACCGTCCGCGCGCGTCTGCTCGCGGCCGGGTGGCCCAAGGAGCGGCTCGACTCGCTTTCCCCCGATAGCGTGAGAAAAGTCGCCGCGCCGTTCTACGAGCGATCCGCCGCCGAGGAGCTGCTGCGCGCGCTCGTGCAGTACCCGCGCTACTACGCCGCCGTGCGCCCCACGACGCTTGCGGTTGATACCAATTCGCGGGTAACGCAGGGGATTCGGCATGGCCTGACCCGGCTCGCAGCGCTGTATCCCGAAGCCCGCTTTCCCAACGTCTACTTCCTCATCGGCACGATCTCGACCGGCGGCACGACCGCGCAGAGCGGCATGCTGATAGGCACCGAGCAGAGTGCGAGCGACCCCGCTACGCCGCTCGACGAGCTGCCCGACTGGGCGCGGAAGAATTTCCCTACGCATACGTTCGAATCGCTCGTTGGCCTCGTCGTACACGAGGCGGTGCACACCCAGCAGAAACCCGCCCCACCCGGCCAGCAGGACAATCTGCTGCGTCACGCGCTGGGCGAAGGCATCGCCGATTTCCTCGCCGAGCTCGCCGTGGGACCGTGGGCTGCCAATTCACCGCGCCAGAGCTACGGCCGCGCGCATGAGCACGACGTCTGGGTGGACTTCCAGGACGAAATGCAGGGAGGCGATTCGACGATCCGCACCTGGATGTACAACGGCATGGTGCCGCCCGACAAAAATCACGGCGCCATCGACATCGGCTATTGGGTGGGCTACCGGATCGCCGGTGCCTACTACGCGCGCGCTAAGGACAAGCGCGCTGCGGTGCATGAGCTCCTCGAGCTGCGTGATGCGGAGGCGATTCTGCGCGCGAGCGGCTACGCGCCCTAACGGGCAAAGCGTGACGTTTCGCACCTTCGGCGGTACCAGCTGTCGCCGAGCGTACGCTCTAGCTCAACGCACCGAGCCCTTCAGGGTTCGCGTAGTGGCCGAGTCGGCGCTGCAGCGCACGGTTAGCCCAGCACCGGGACGATACTCTCTTTCCAGATTTGCCCTAATCAGTGCCCTGAGTTACGGTATCGGCCGTCCCGCGGGGCGGTATGTTACTCCAAGTTGATCGAATAGAAATGCGGATACATCGGCAAACACGGATATCCGCTCGTCGAGTGGCGTGCCAAAGCCGTGCCCGGCACTGCTGCTCGTCCATAGCAAAATTGGGCGACCCGAGCTCGAGGCACGCTGCAGTCGAGCCGCCATCTTGCGTGAGTTCATTGGGTCGACGCGACCGTCGTGCTCGCCAGTCCGCAGGTACACGGCGGGATAGCGCGTGCCATCGACAACGTGGTGGTACGGCGAATACGCGTACAGCGCCCGGAACTGCTGTGGGTCTTTGACAGTCCCGTACTCGGTCGTATTGAACGCTCCGTTGGGCGAGAGCTCCACCCGCAGCATGTCATAGATGCCGACATACGACGCCACAGCCCGGAACAACTCGGGATGCTGCGTCAGAGCGGCGCCCATCAACAAGCCGCCGTTCGATGCGCCTTCGATCGCGAGCCGGTCGGGGTTGGTGTAGTGGTTGTCGTTTAACCAGCGCGCGCAGGCGATAAAGTCATCGAACACGTTCTGCTTGTTAGTGAGGTTGCCCGCGCGGTGCCAGTCTTCACCGTACTCACTGCCGCCGCGCAGATTGGCAATAGCGTACACGCCGCCCTGGCTGAGCCACACGCGCAACAGCGGCTGGAACCCAGGTGTAAAGCTGATCCCATAGCCGCCATACCCCCACAGCCGCGTCGGATTTTGCCCGTCGCGCTTCGTGCCGTTTCGTTGAAGAATGGTCATCGGGACCTTCGTGCCATCGCGCGAGGTCACGAACACGCGGACAACCTCAACGTCGGCGAAATTTGCCGGCGAGGTCACGAACAGCGCGGTGCGGCGGACTGAGTTCGTAGTGGGATCGTAGCGGTACCAGGCGGGTGGCGTGGTGTAGCTCTGGGCCTCATACAGAACGGTGGCGCTTGAATCGCTCACGATCTCGCTGACCGCTGAGACCGGTGCGAGCGGCAGGGAGACTTGCCGGTGGGACTGGAGGTCGATCCTGCGGATCGCCGACGGACCGCCCGCTACCTCGAGCACATAGAGCTGCGTGCCGGCCACGAAGATGTCTTGAATCGCGCCGCTATCCGACTCGGCGACCACTTCAGCGGCATCCAGTCGCGGACGGTCGAGTGGGATGCGCAGCACTCGGCCGCGCGATGCATGGCGGAGCGACACCAGGTAGAGGAAGCCATCCCGGCCGAGCGTCGCCCGTGTGGCCTGATCGGTGAACGAGGTGACCTGCGTCCATTGCGCGGTCGGGCCGCGTACAAAGTGCTCGACCTCGCCGCCGTCGCCATTGTTGACGCTGGCTAGGAAGTAGCGGCCGTCCGGCGTTCCCGACACGAAGATTTCAGCGATCCGGGGGAAGTCTTTGCCGAGTGCGTAGGTGTCGGTGCTATCGGGGGTCCCAAGCCTGTGGAAGTAGAGCTGCTCATAGAAGTGGATATCGGCCTCGGGGCGCTCGCCGGGATGCGGGTAACGCGTGTAATAGAAGCCGCTATCGCCGCTCCAAGCCACGCTGCCGAGTGCCGTGGGATACTGAATGTGCGCGATCGTGTCGGGAAGCTGTGCGCCGGTCCCGAGGTCGAAGATGTGCAGGGTACCGTCCTCCGACCCGCCCCGTGACAGTGATATCGCGACGCGCGAGCCACCAGGCGAGGGCACATAGAAGTCGATCGTTGTGCCGCCAGTCGTGTCGTAGACGGAAGGATCGAGCAGGACGTGTTCGGTGCTCGGGTCGTCCGGAGAGCGCATTGTCACAAACAGCGGTTGCTGTTTCGGCGGTTGGAACTTCAGAGCGAACAGCACGTTCGCGCGGCGCGTGAGGCTGGAGTAGTGCGCCGAGTTGCCCGCAAAGACGTCGCGCACCTCACGGGCGATGGCGGCCCGCGCGGGTAAAGCGTCGAGGAATGCGCGGGTGTGCGCGTTCTGGGAGTCGCTCCAGGCGCGCACAGCGGGATCGTCCCAGTTCTCAAGCCAGCGATAGTCTTCGGTGACGGCCACGCCGTGGTAGGTGTCCGTGACCGGGCGGCGCGCGGTAGTGGGAAGTGGGGGCACAGTAGACGACTGCGCAGTAACCTGCGACGCAACAGAAAGGCTGATCGTGACGCACGCAAGTGCAGCGTAGCCGAGGCGGGGCATGCGATGCTCCCAAAAGAATAGGACCGAGAGGTAGCACGTGGCGCTGAGGTCGTCAAATCTCACCTAGTCGTTCGAGGTTGCGAGCGTCGCAACTGCGCAACCTTCACCTCCACCGCATTGCGCCGCGGTACCAGTGCAGGGTCTGGGTCCTTCATCAGGGTCAGATACCAGCGATATGCACGGATCGCTCCTTCACGATCGCCAAGGCGCATCGCCAAGTCTCCTTCGCGGCGCAGTGACGCCGTCAGGAACGGGGAGCGAGGATACGTCTCCCACATATTCCGCCGTCTCACCGCCGCAAGTGCCGCTGAATCGTCGCCGCGAGACTCATACAACCGGCTGAGGAGCAGCAACTCCCAATCCAGCATCGACGGACTGTTGAACGTCGCCCTCCGGTGCACAGGACCGGACCGGATGACAGAATCGAAGCGCGCAATCATCGCATCGGCATCCGCTGCATCGCTGCGAACGGCAACAGCAGCTCGCAGCGCCGCGGCGCACGTCCTGGCTTCCGCGACCGTCCGCCCCGAATCGGGCACCGCCGCAGCACGGCTGAGGCGTTCGATCGCGCGGTGCGCTAGCGCCGGCTGTGGGTGCCACGCCCGCCACTGCCCCGCGAAGCACGCGGCACGGTACTGTCGCGCGCGTTCGTCCGGCGTGGCAGCCGGCGCTGCGCCAGCAAGCCGGTCATAGCCGCGGGCGTCCGCAGCCGCGGCCACACTGTCACCCTCGCCGTAGAGCCACTCAAGCACCTGCAATCCCATCGCCGTGCCTCGTGCCGCGCCTGGCCGACCGCGGTTGAACTCGATCAGACCAGTGAGCTCGTTCACCACATCCCGGTCGGCCTGGGTGCCGGTGTTCCGCCTCGCCGCGGCCAGCAATCGATCGGCCTGCGCCATCCCGATCGAGTCCCACAACTCGCCCGTCACGATGACCCAAGCCATCCGTACCGTACCGCGCTCGACCTCCTGGACGAGCCGTTCGATCGTTGCGCCGTCGCGCGACATCGCCGCCAGACGCCAACGTACGCCGATCGCAAACTCGGTGCTGGGTTCGGTCGCGAGATACCGCGCTCCCCAACTCCTCGCCTCCGCGGTGTCGCCGCGCGCGGCGGCGAGATCAAACAGGTGAAACAGGGCGGAGCTGAACGTCGAATCGAGCGCGAGGGCTCGGCGGAACGCCGCGCCAGCCCGCTCCGGTGCGTCTGGAAAACCGAGTTGCAGACCGCTGTGGAAGTACTTGTCCGCCAGCTCCTCCCACAGCTCGATATTGTCCGGATAGTTCGCCGCACCGCGCTCCGCCGCCACGAGCTGTTCCGCGGTTGGGGTGCGCTCTGGATAGCGCTCCCCCAGCTCGAGCATGAGGAGCGCCTGATCGCGCGGGCTTAGCCGGCGGCGCTGCGTCCACGCGAGCCGGCGATGGCGAGGCGTCTCAGGCCCCGCTCCGCCAGCCCAGCGCGCCGTCAGCACCGCTGCGAGACTCGCGAGCGTGAAGTCCGAATCGAGCGCGAGGGCCTGCTCGAAAAAATGGCGCGCCTCCGGGTAGCTGCCACGACGCTGCGCCGCTTGTCCAGCGAGGTAGTGACGCAATGCCGCCGCTGAATACGTGCCGGGATCGCGCGCGTCTGGATCGCCGCTGCGCGCTCCCGTTAACAGGCTTGCCGTGACGCGACGCACCAGCAGCGGCAGACTGTCTGCCGGGCCGCTGACCGGATCCGGTCGCGCCACTTCCCGGCCATCGGGCACTGCGTAGATGACGGCGCTCAGGGTGAGGCGCGACCCGCTGCCGACCATACTGCCGCTCAACACCCGTCCGGCGCCGAGGCTCGCGGCCAGCCGCATGGCACCTTCCTTCGTGGAATGCTGCGAGACACGCCAGCTGCGCCACACGGCGGCGGGATCGACGGCCCTCGGCGCTCCCTCGCCTGTGAACTCTGTAGCGAGCAACTCCGCGACCCCGGAGCCAAGCGTTGTGTCCGTACCAGTCACGCGGAACGGCAGCACGACGATGACCTGCGGATCGGGTGCGGAGGCGGCAGACCGGCCGAAGCCCCCCAGCAGCGCGGCTGTGAGTCCGCCCGCGACAGCAAGCGCCGCTGCCGCGACGATGACGGCTCTGTTGCGCCGTGGCCGCGCTGACTTCGAGCTGTTGAGCGCGACAGCGAGCTCCGCAGCGGTCGCATACCGGTCGTCAGGATCCGGCTCTACAGAGCGACGTACGACGTGTGCGAGCGAGTCCGACACAACCGGCTCCATGCGAATGGCGGTCATGCCGGCGGCCGGCGGATGGCCGGTCAACATCTCGTGCAGGACGCAGCCAAGCGCATAGATGTCGGTGCGCGCGTCGAGACTCTTCGCGCCCATCGCCTGTTCCGGACTCATGTAAGCCCGCGTGCCCACCACCATGCCCGATTCGGTGATATTCTCACCCTCACCCTCACCGATCGCGCGGGCGATCCCGAAATCACTGATTACCGCGTGTCCTGCTTGGAAGAGGATATTCTCCGGTTTGATGTCCCGGTGAATGAGGCCGCGACCGTGGGCGTATGCGAGCGCATCGGCGATTTCGCGCGCGATCTGGACAGCTTCATCGGCCGGCAGTTTACCGTCACGGTCGAGCCGGCTGCGCAGTGTTTCTCCTTCGACGTAGGGCATCACGAAGTACAGGAGACCGTCGGCCGAGCCTGAGTCGAACAGGGGCAGGATGTTGGGGTGTGCGAGCTGCGCGGCGATGTCGATCTCGCGCATGAACCGCTCGGGACCGAGCGCGGGGACGAGCCCGGGCTTCAGGACCTTGAGCGCCACAAAGCGGTGATGTTTGAGGTCCTCGGCGAGGTACACGTGGGCCATACCACCGCGACCGATCAATCGCGCGATGTCGTAGCGATCTCCCAGCGCGGCACGAAGACGCTCAACGTGCTCAGTCGACGCTGAAGATGCCAAATGCTCCGCTATGCTGTCGAGCGACCCCCGGCCTTCATGAGCCTTGACGAGCGACAGCAGCTCGGCGCGGAGCTCGAGGTCCGCGACGCTATCGATGACATACGCTTCACGCTCGCCGGCCGGGTGCTCGATCGCGGCGGCGAAGAGCTCTTGAATCCGTTCCGAGCGGCTCGGATCCATCTACCTCGTAAGGCCTCCCGCCCCACTGCCCGCCAACTCACGGTTGAGCCACGCGCGCGAGAATGCCCAGTCGCGTTTGACCGTTGCCGGCGATGTCCCGAGGGCCGCCGCCGTCTCGTCCACAGACATTCCGCCGAAGCAGCGACACTCGACGACCCGGCAGAGACGCTCGTTTATCGCCTCGAGCCGGTCAAGCGTGCCATCGAAGGCAATTAGGTCCCCGTCGGCCACAGCGATATCGGGTACGTCGGTGAGCGGAATGCGCACCGCGTCGCCGCCGCGTTTGTCGCGGGATCTGGCGCGCGCGTAATCGACGAGGATGCGGCGCATTACGCGGGCCGCGACGGCCACGAAGTGGGCCCGATCCTTCCACTGGACCTGATTCACATTGACCAGGCGCAGATACGCCTCGTGCACCAGCGCGGTCGTGCTCAGCGTGTGCCCCGACCGCTCGTTTCTCAGTTGGCGGTGGGCAATCTCGCGCAGCTCGTCGTAAACCATGGGGATCAGCCGGTCCAGGGCGTCGCGTTGGCCGCGGGACATGTCCCGGAGCAGCTGAGTTATGTCTTCCCTGGCCATGGCTTTAGAAGGTACGACTCGTCCCGTGAGCCGCAAACGGCCCAGATGGCGCCTTACCTGGTGGACCCTCAATAGGAGCAGACGTCATGCTGCGACTCTCACGCGGTATCCTAACCGGCATCCCGATCATCGCACTCGTGGGAATCATCGCCTGCGAGCGGACCGACCCGAGTGGCCCCACCCACGGCCCGTCCCTCGATCTGTCGGTCGATGAGGGAGCGACGCTCATCGTGCCCACGCAATTTCCGACAATTCAGGCGGCCTTGGACTTGGCTAGCCCGGGGGACAAGATCGACGTCCTGCCAGGAACGTATGTCGAGCAGCTGCTGATTACGAAGAACGTGACGCTCGAGGGCGCAGGAGCCGAAGCAACGTTCATTCAGGCCCCCGCGACGCTGGTGCCCTTCGCCGGCTCGTTACCGGGCGTGGTCATCAATCCCCTGGAGCAAGAGGTGCTCGACGCACTTGGCGTCCCGCTGACGCCCGTACCGCTGACCGCGATCGTGCATGTGACGCTCGGAGCCGTGGTCGAGATGTCTGGGTTCACAGTGAAGGGGCCGATTCCGGGAATGTGTGACGTCGCGCATGGGCGTCCGCGCGTCAGTGTGCACGTGGCCAGCGGCATTCAGGTGACGCTCGGCGGCCGGCTCGATCTCAGCGACTCGCGCGTGACACAGGTCCGCGACGAACCGCTGTCGCTGTGTGGTGGCGGGTCCGCGATCGTGGTGGGTCTCTCCAATTTCATCGTGCCGGACGGCTCAGCCGGATTCGCCACGATCAGGCACGTGACTGTCGACGACTTTCAGAGCCGTGGCATCCTGGTCGTTGGACCGTCCAGCGCCAAGATTTCCCACAATGTGGTAACGGGACAAGGGCCGAGCCTCCTGTTCCA
>Ga0209378_1001944_pt1 | contig 14423 bp, 14 predicted proteins | sample GraSoiAngelo_156_FD_186170 | JGI IMG/M metagenome (GOLD analysis project Ga0209378, IMG submission 186170) | Grasslands soil microbial communities from the Angelo Coastal Reserve, California, USA - 14_1009_13_40cm (SPAdes) (version 2) | ecosystem: Environmental > Terrestrial > Soil > Grasslands ... | reverse complement strand
GAAGATGATGTGGGCCAGGAAGAAGAAGCCGACAGCCCATCGGTTGGTGATGAAGGGGAGCTGGACGCCGGGTTGGTCGATGGAGAACGACGTGGCGATGTAGCTGCCCATAGGCGCCGGCGGCTCAGTCCGATTCGAAGACGCGGCGGCCGAGACGCCCAGCCAGCCCGGCGGCACCAACCAGGAAGCCCAATCCGGCGAGCAAGGTTTCCCAGGGCGGTAAGGTCGGCTGACCTCCGAGAGCGCCGAGCAGTGCCTCGTGCAGGTAGCTGAAGGGGAGCAGGCGCGATACGACGAGCAGCGCTGGTTGCGACAGCGGGGTAAAGATCCCGGAGAGATAGAGCAGGGGCAGCAGCGGGATGAGGACATAGAGCATCACCTCGCCTGGCGATTGAGACAGTGTGCTGCCGATGGCTCCCATCAGATTGCCGATCAACAAAACGGCGGCCGTGGTCAGCAGCAAGGCGGGCCACCAGGCGAACATCGAGGGATGGCGCAGCCCGATCAAGACCAGCACCGGTATCAGCTGGACGAAGTCGATTACCGCATTGGTGGAGAGCCGCTCGATGAGGAGCCGCCCCGGAGTGACGGGCAGCGTTCGGTAGCGTAGCGTCAGGCCGGTCTGCCGTTCGCGGGTGAGGACCGCGCCGGCTCCGAGAGCGCCCACGATCGCGATCAGCATGGTGAGCGCCATGGCGGCATAGATCGATGGCGCGGCGCTGAGCACCAGCGGAACCGCCACCAGCAACGGAAAGGCGAGCTTGATGACGAGCGCTCGCCGCCGCTGGGCAAACTCGACCAACTCGCGCTGCCAGATGGTGCCGGCGAGCATCATTGATGGGCTACCGGCAAGGCCACGCCAGTCAGCTTGAGGAACAGGTCGCCCAGGTTCGGTCGACGAACGCGCATGTTGCTCACCAGGTCCGCGGTACCATTGAGCACGGCCAGCACCTGCGCCGGGTTGGCGCCGCGCGCCAGGATGATGTGCACCGTGTCGCCGTCCACGTTCGCCGCCTCAACTGCCGCCAGTGAGCGAAGGCGTTCCAAGCCCACCGGCGAGTTGAGCTGCAGCTGCACCTCCTTCGAACCCGCCACCTCAGTTAGTAATTCCGGCACGTGCCCCTCCCGTATGGTGCGGCCCTGATGCAGGAAGAGGACGGAGTCGCAGAGACGCTCGGCGAGGTGTACGTCATTGGTCGCCAGGACCACGGCCGTGCCGGTTAGGCTGAGCAGCTGGAGGCGCTCGATCAGGTCCAGCTCCGCCCGATAATCGAGGGCCAGCGTCGGTTCGTCGAGAAGCAGGATGGAGGGCCGATGGACCAGGGCCTCGACGAGATTGAGCCTGCGCTTCATCCCGAGTGAGTACTCGCCCACAAGCTGATCACGTGCCTCCGATAAGCCGGACCAGGAAAACAGCTCATCAAGTCGCTCGCGGGCGAGCGCAGCAGAAAGCCCGAACTGGTGGGCGAAGAACCAGGCGTTTTGGTACCCCGTCATCTCATCGAAGTGCGCCGCCTGGTCGAGCATGACGCCCAGCCGCCGACGCACCGACGGATCCCGAGCGTTGGTCGAGCCGAACCAGCTGACTTGACCGGACGTTGGCGTGGCCGCGGTCGCGAGCAGCCGGAGGAGAGTCGTCTTACCTGAGCCGTTTGGCCCCATGACGCCGACCACCTCGCCCGCAGCCAGCCTCAGGCGGATGTTGAAGACGCCTTTTCCCCCGCGATAGGCGCGGGTCAGATCGGTCGCGACCAGCAGGCTACGCTCGGAAGCCGTATCGACCTTCATGGAAGTCGCCCGTCTCGATCCACTTCTGGATGACCGCGTCCATCACCCGGTTGGTAACCCGTTCCTCGCCGAGCTGCCGCGCGTTGCCTTCGACCGCCGCCATCACCTGACCTTTGACAAAGGGCGGCATGTTCTCGAGCCGCTTTTCGGCGTCAAGCTCCCACGGCATCTGCGGACCCTTCTGCTGCAACGCGTCCGAGACCTCGCCCCACATCTCGAACTTCACGTCCATCGTCGCGGGCGTGATAAGCGGACCAAGCCCCTTCTTGGCCGCCGTCCACTCGACCCGCCAGCGGCTCAACTCCCGGCAGTAGGAGGGGAGGTTCGCCAGTCGCGCCTCGGCCTCCGAAGACCAGGTGAAGTAATGCTCGAAGGTCTTGGGGCTGAGGGGATGACCGTACCCGATCTTGATCCCGAGCCGCTCCAAGAACGCGGCATTGATCGCCTCCGACGTGCGGGCCGCACGCGACTCCGCGGCATGCTGAGCGAGCTCGCGCGCGCGGTTCGGCTCGAACTTTTCCTCCGCTCGAATCTCCACCTCGTTGAGGCGTCGGACCCCGTCCTCGGTCCATCCGGGTGAAGGCTCGCGCGGCTTCGCGCCATCCCCATCGTGGTGGCCGTGCGCCTTCATGGCCGCCTCGACCACCTCGGGCGAGTGCGCCTTGAGCGCCTGGTCCATCATCATCCGCGCGTCGACGAGTCCGCCCTCGGCGACGTCGGCCGTGATGGTCTCCGCCCGGATCTTGCGGGCGAACTCCTCGACCTTGGTGCGGGCCATCATCCGCATGAAGCCGCCCGGCACGCGCTCCATCCGCAGCACCGCCTCGTCGGTCCAGTTCGGCGGCGCCTCGCCGGCCGGCTTGACCGCCGGCACCGTGTCGCTGACCACCTCGGCCACGGGCCCATAGGCCTCGTCCAGGTTCGCGTCGGCAAAGTCGCGCGTGATGCTGGGCAGCCGCTGGACCCTGGCGATCTTTTCGATGCGGGCCTTGACCCGGCGCCGCTCGTACCCCTTCGGCACGCGATTGAGGATCTCCTTGGCCTCCGCCGTCCACTTCACCTTGAAGCCGTCGAAGGCTTCCTCTTCCTCGACGCCGCCCTCCCGGCTTGCCACCGCCGCCATGGCCGCCTTGTCAACCGGCTGGAAATTGCTGCCCTCGCAGACCGGGCACGCCTCCGGCTTCTCGACTCGGGCCGGTCGCCCGCAGCGACGGCAGATCCACGTCGGGGTTGTATCATCGCTGCCGATCGTCGCCTTGCCCTGCCCCGGCTGAACGCCCATGGCGCGCGCGGCGTGCTCGGGCATGACCTCCGAAACCGCCTGGTCGATGATCGAGGAACTGATGATGGAATGCCCGCGCTCCATCGCGTAGCGGCAGATGGCGGTGCGGGTGATGGCGCGGAAGGCGGCTGGAACCTTTTCCATGCGTGCCACCGCCTCCTCCGTCCAGGTCACGCTGGCTTCCGCCTGCACATCGATGGGCGGGACGAAGGTCCGGCTGGAGAGGAGAACGCTGACCGGCGCCAGCCGGAGCAGGTTGTCGCTGTTGCTGCCCATGTCCATTTCGGCGGCTGAGTGCACGCCGATCCGGCCGATCACGAGCAGCCAGGGCGGGTCCTGGCGGACGTACTGCAGCACCTTCTTGAAGGCCTTGCCGTCCAGCAGCGTCGTTTTGATCTCGATACCCTCGTCGCGGGCGACCGACTGCGCTACTCGCAGGTGCGACTCGTAAATCTTGGCGAGGCCGGTATCGATGATCTCCTCGTGCAGTTGCTCCTGCTCTTTGAAACGGAAGATCTTGGAGGCTTCTGCGGAGAGAACGTCGACGATGCCGTTGAACATCGCGTAGTGGAGGTAGGGGTCGTAGACCGAGACCGCCTCCACCTGCTTGCCAAACACCCGGGCCAATTCGATCGCCGTCCTCAGGCCGGCGAACGACTGCGGGCTACCGTCGACCGCGACCACGATCCGGTCCGAGGCGTCGTCGCGAAAGGGATGCGTGTCCTTGACCACCAGAGAGTCGACCCGGATGCGGCGGACCACCCGGTCGGTCACGCTCCCTACCATGCTGTCCTTGACGGCGCCCATGCCGAGCGCGCCCATCACCACGATGTCGTAGTCAGACTCGGCGATGTCATCCACTAGGCATTCCCAGTTCTTGCCGTCGAAGGTTTTGTATTCGAATGGCAGGCCGGCTCTGTCGCAGGCTGCCTTCATCACGTCCAGGTAGGAGTCGGAGATCAGCTGGAGGCCGCGAGTGATCAGCGAGTCATGAATCTTGCGCTGTCGTTCCAGCTCCTGCTCGTGCTGGTACTCCTCGGGCAGCGTGTATTCCATCTGCTTGAAGCGCACGTCGTGCATACGGGCTGCATAGACATGGCTCCCGACAAGGCTGGCGTTGGTCGCTCCCGCGAGCCGGACGGCCACCTCGATCGCGCCGTTGGAGTGGTCCGAATTATCGAGGGGCACGTAGATCTTTTCGTACACAGGAGCTTCCCTCCCTACACCAGCGCGACCGCCTGAACTGATATTGACAGGCAGACACAATGTGTGCAATCGGCGCGCCATTTGATGATAGGGACGAGGGCGCCTAAATTACCGCAAAATGCCCCAGACGCTGCTGATCGACTGGCCCGGGGCCAAGACGATCAGTCCGTCCCCGCTCCGAAATGCATTCGGCGCGCAGGTCATCGGCTCCAGGGACAGGCTGCGCCGCCGTCGATCGAGCTGCGGAATCGCATCGCCCGTGAAGGCCATGATGAACCGATACGTCTTGTCCATCCAGAGCGTCAGGCTCGGCTGTCCGCCCGGCGCCTGGAGCTCCACCCGGGTGAGTCCGTCAGCGTCGGAAAGCAGGCTCGCAAACGCGGTGTCGAGCTTCGCCGATCCGATCCGGCGCAGCTCGAGGAAATTCGCCGCGCTTCCTTGTACGGGGAGGGCCCGGCCGGTCGGAATCTGCCGCTCGTCGACCTCGAGATACATCAACGCCGGGATGCGCAAGCGCGCGTCATCGATCCGCTCGGTGCCCACCGTCAGGTAGGGGTGGTGACCGGCGCCGTAGGGAAGCGCCTGCGATCCGGTATTCGTCGCCCTCGTCTCTACGGTGAGGCCGCGCTCGGAGAGCCGGTAATCGATGGCCAGCGACAGCGTGAAAGGGTAGCCCTCCTGTGGGTGGAGAAGCAACTCCATGACGACCCGGTCGGCCTCCTGGTCGCCGGCTGTCCAGCTCAGCCAGCGGGTCAGGCCGTGAATCGCGTTGCCCCGGTCCGGCTCGCTCAATGGCGTCTGATGGGTAACACCCCCGAACTCGTATCGCCCGTCCTGCAGTCGGTTCGGCCAGGGTAGGAGTGGCGCGCCCCGAGCGGCCGAGCAGATCTCGTCCTCCGCGTAGCCATCGACCACGTCTTTACCGTCGACCGCGTAGGTGCGCAGGCCGCCGCCGACTTCGGTGATCACCGCGCGCTGGGTACCGTGGCTGATGACGTACTGCCGTCCGGACGGTGGGAAGGCGGCCATGGGCGCTCCCGATAATAGGATGGTGGCGCAGCTACAGCTCGGCCTCTTTGGCACACCGCGTGATGAGCTGGCCGGCACCGTTGATGGCGATGTCCCGGAGTGGATCGAACGCCTTTACCAGAGCTATGGGACCTCGGCCGACACTGCCCCGGCCAGCGCGTCGGTGCTGGCTCTCGGCGAATCGCTCGGCTACCGCCTGCGCAAGCTCTCGGTGTTGCTTTCCAAGATGGAGGCTCTCGGATGGTCGATCAAGCCACGTCGCTGGGACCTGGTCGCCAACACGGATCTCAACGAGGTGGAAGCCCAGGAACAGCTGGAAGCGGCCGGCGTCTGGGTGATTGCTCGGCAGCACGCACCGGTCGATAACGCCGGCAATGTGCGCTGGTCGCACGGGTTGATTCCATAGCCGACACGCCGCTTGTCCTCTCCGAGGACACTGTCGATGCGGATCCCGTGAAGCAATTCGCCGCCTGGTTCAAGGACGCGGTGGCGGCGGAGGAGATCCTGCCTGAGGCCATGACGGTGGCGACCAGTACCCGATCCGGTGAGCCGTCAGCGCGCATGGTGCTGCTCCGGGGATACGACGAACGGGGTTTCGGCTTCTTCACCAATTACGACAGCCAGAAGGGCCGGGAGCTGGCCGAGAATCCGCGCGCGTCACTGGTCGTCTACTGGCCCAAGCTGGGACGGCAGGTGAGGATCAGCGGCGCGGTGGTAAAGCAGTCCGCCGAGGAGTCCAAGACCTACTTCCGCAATCGGCCGCTCGCCAGCCAGCTCAGTGCTTGGGCCTCACCCCAAAGCAAGATCATCGCGAATCGCAAGGTGCTGGAAGATGCCGCGGCCGCGCTGGCGGCGCGGTATGAAGGTGCCCCCGTTCCGCTACCTCCTGATTGGGGCGGTTACCGAGTGATCCCGCAGACGATCGAATTCTGGTTGCATCGTGACAGCCGTCTGCACGACAGGATCCGCTACACGCGGCAGGCGAGGGGCGGCTGGCGCATCGAACGGCTAGCACCGTAAGCCCCACCCTCCCCCGCGCGCGGGGGGAGGGCAGGGTGGGGGCTACTTGCTGCGGTACGCGACGAGCGCGGCGTCGAAGTTGTGGCTCGAGTCGTAGCTGCCGGCCGCGATCAGCCGCATTCCGGCGTGAATGTCTTTCAACGAACCAGCTTTCCGCTCGTGCTTGCCGGTGATCTCGAAAAACTTCGTGCCAGTGTTCACGGTGAGCTTGACGTCCTTGCCCTCGCGGGTGCGGAGGGTGATCATGTTGCCGCTGACGCTCGCGACGGTGCCGGCGACGCGCGGCCGGCCGATGCGAATGCGCTTGGCGTAGAGCTTGCCGTCGCGCGCTTCGTAGCGAACCAGCACGTGGCTGTTGATCTCGATCTCTGACCAACTCGATCTCTCGTTACGGCCTTTGACGACGACGGTCGTGTCCTGGCGGGCGAACGTCTTGCTGCCCTGCTTGGCATTCTTGACTGTCACCTGCGTCTCGTTGATCGCCGTGACGATCCCGCCAAAAGCGTCCTTTGCCGCCGGGCGCTGCTGCTTGGGCGTTGGGCTAGCAGCGGTTGTGGCTGCCGGCGCTGCCATGGCACCGGTGGCCAGTACGGCTGCCAGAACTGCCGCCGCCGTGACTCCCGCGAATACCTTGCCGAACATTTGTGATTTGACCTCCTGTGATTTCGACGAATTCGACAAGGCCATGCTCTCGCTGGCGGCTGAGGGGATTGGCAGCGCAACCTTAGGGGTTGCTGAGAGTTGAGAAGCGGAGGACCCGGCTGGGACCCTCCGCTCCGGGTGCTATCTAACGAAAATATTCGCGCATGGCGGCAGCGTTGCCGGCCTGGCCGAGCGGGCTCATTCCCCAGGCGTCCTCGATGGTCCGAAGCAGACTGTAGTGCGTTTCACTGATCGTCGACCGAACACCCGCGACGCCATTTGAGGCGATGACCAGTGTTGCCACCTGGCCGCCGGCGGCGTTGCCGCAGCAGCCGGCCCCTGACGAGCCCTCGTCCCATGTGATGAACAGGACGCCGCCGTCCAGGAAGGCCGAGGAGCCAAGGATCCCCGGAACCACGTTAGCCAGCCAGGCGTCGCCCGTAGCGATCGAGCAATCGTGCATGTCATTGCACATGTTCGGCGTGATCCAGGCGAAGTTGGGTACCGTCCCATTGGTCAGGTCAGCGCGGAGCTGGGTAAATGGCACGACATGCGCCGCGCAGCGGGTCGCGTTTGTGCGGATGTCGTTGTAATAGATGAAGGGATCGTGCTTTTGCATGTAGGGATAGGCGTCGCCGACGTAGCAGCTCGACGGCATGCTTTCCATGTACGCCTTCCAGGAGCGACCGCTGGACTCCACCTGGTCGGCGAGGTTCGTCGCGTTGACGAAACAACCGGTGCAATCGCTGCTTATCCCAAACGTGCTGCCAGCGGTGAGGGCGAGGTAGTTCGGAAGGCTCGGGTGGCTGACGGCGTAGTACCGCGCCGCCAGGCCGTGGTCGCTTAAGAGGCCATTAACATAAGGGGCGGCGCCATTGCCCACGATGGCAGACGATTCCTCGTTCTCCATGACGATCACGAACACGTGCGAAAAGTTCGGTAGCGTTCCGCCGGGCGTTGGTGTCGGTGTCGGCATGGCGGTCGCGCTGAGCGTCGGCGTAGGCGTCGCGGCCGGCGACGGAGTTGGTGTCGGTGCGTGATGTTTCTGATAACCACGGCTCGCTGGGTGCGTTCGCGCCTCCACTGAGAGTGTCACGCTCGCCGTGAGGACGGTTGCGACGATGGCTGAGACAACAAGTGTCCTTTTCATGCGGCCCACCCTAGGGACGGCCGGGGGTGTCAACAATCGATTTCCTTTACAGGTTCGACCACGCATCCGCTGGTTGAAAAGTGCGCGAGAGGGGTGTCATGTTGCACCGTGCGCGATAAAGCGCCGGTCTCGGCGCTATTCGCTAGGGCCGCGTATTAACGATTCCTTTGCCAATCCGATACCGTACCCGGCTGCCTAGGTAGTTGAGCCTTGGGCGTTGGAGCACTTTTGAAAGTGTTGTGACGGCACGCTCCGTGTTACGTCTGCCGTAGGCTTGCGCCCGTATTGTCGGCCGCATGGGTCCGACCGTTACGTTTCACCTCGCGGAGCTCGAATCTGCTGCCGGCGAGGTACGTAGCTTGGATGGGCGGGATTACGGCCCCATCACGCCGCTGCTCCACGACGACAGCATCAGTGAGGTGATGGTCAATGGCGCCGGCCAGATCTATATCGAACGCAAGGGGCAACTCTCCCGATCGGACGTGACGTTTGCGAGCGAGGCGGATTTGATCCGCGTCATTCGCGAGATCGCCGCCTTTGTGGGTCGGCGTATCGATGACGACTCACCGATGGTGGATTGCCGGCTTCCCGACGGTTCGCGCGTCAACGCCATCATTCCGCCGCTCGCGATCGATGGGGCATCACTCACGATCAGGAAGTTTGCCCGCGATCCCTTCACGGTCCAGGATCTGATCAGCTTCGGCACCCTGACGGCCGAGGCGGCCGGTTTCCTGGAAGCCTGCGTCAAGGCCCATTTCAACGTGCTCGTCGCCGGCGGCACCGGCTCCGGCAAGACCACCACACTCAACGTCCTCTCATCGTTTATTCCCGACACCGAGCGGGTCGTCACGATCGAGGACGCCGCTGAGTTGCAGCTCCGTCAGCCCCACAAAGTTCGGCTCGAGTCGCGGCCGGCCCGGATCGACGGCAGCGGCCGCATCAGCATTCGTGACCTGGTCGTCAACGCCCTGCGGATGCGGCCGGATCGCATTGTCATCGGCGAGTGCCGAAGCGGCGAGGCGCTGGACATGCTCCAGGCGATGAACACCGGCCACGACGGCTCGCTGACCACGGTCCACGCCAACTCGCCGCGCGACACGCTCGCCCGACTCGAGACCCTGGTGCTCATGTCGGGCGTCGACTTGCCGCAGCGAGCGATCCGTGAACAAATTGCTTCCGCGATCCACCTGATCGTGCAGCAGGCCCGACTTCGAGATGGATCACGCCGGGTCACGAATATCACCGAGGTGGTGGGCCGCGAGGGCGACACGATCACCCTCCAGGACGTCTTCCTCTTCGAAGAGACCGGCATGGATGGGAACGGCCGTCTCCAGGGCAAGCTGAGTCCCACCGGGATCCGGCCGAATGCGATGGCGAAGATCTATTCGAAGAGGGTGGCGATCTCGCCGGCGCTCGCCGCCCTGTTTCCTGACCGCAAAGCGCCGGACTTTACCGTGGGGGTGCGCCGATGATCATCGAACAACCGGAGCAGATCGATATGGAGACGATGCGCGACATTGCTGCCGACATGCGAGGCGAGCTGGATCGCGTCGAGGAACAGATGGCGGAGCTCACGCGTGAGCACAAGCGGGCGGTAGCGCTCAAGCAGATCTTTGGCGTCGATCCGCTCACCCGCGACCGCTTCAATCACCTGCACGCGAATATCGACCAGTATCCGGGAAAGATGGCGGAGCTGCGGGAAGAAGAGCGGCTGCTGACGCGCTGGCTCGACCGCTGCCGGGACCTGCTCCAAGCCAAAGCCGCCTGAGCTTTTGCGCAGGCCTGTCAAGGCTCGCGTCCAAGCGTGGCCTCGATGCCGCGCTCGTCGCCGTCTTCGTCGGCGAGTACGGTGACGTCGAGGTAGCCGAGGCGCGCCAGGTCGTCGCGGAGTGCGTCGCCCTGCCCACCTCCGCATTCGAGCAGGAGCGCCCCGCCGCGGCGGAGGAATTTGCGACTGTCGATCAGGACACGGCGGAGGACCTCGGTGCCGTCGGGGCCGCCATCGTAAGCCAGCGGCGACTCGAACGTGAACGTGTCACGTTGGAGCAGCGGCAGCGCCGGCGTCGGCACGTACGGCACGACGCCGACGACGACATTGACGCGTCCTTCGAGCGTGCGTGGGATGGGCTCGAACAGGTCGCCCTGGTAGACCTCCGCACCGTTCGCGACCGCGCAGGCGACCGCATGCTGGTCGATGTCGGACGCGACAACGCGCGCGCCTGGCCGGGCTGTGCTCAAGGTCCTGGCGATCGCTCCAGTCCCGGTGCAGATATCGATCGCCACACCGGTCGACGGCAGCCGCTCGACAGTGAGCCGCGCCAGCGGCTCACTCTGCCAGCGCGGAACATAGACTCCGGGATCAACGCGGATCTCTACGCCGCAGAACGAGACATGCCCGATGATCCAGGCCAGTGGCTCGCCGGTCAGCCGACGTTCGACGAGGGAGTGGAGCAGCTCAACATCGCCGGCGGCGCAAGCGAGAAGCTCGTCGGCCTCCTCTTCAGCGGCGATAAACCCCGCGCTTGAGAGCAGCGCCGTGAGCGCCCCGAGGTCATTCGTTAGATTTCGATCGCGCGAACGATGAAATCGCGGCTGCCGTCCCAGGTCCAGCATGTCTGCAGCGTAAGGGTTGAGACGGCTGTGGCACCGAGCGGCCACATCTGGGTGTTGCTGACGATTGTCGTGCTGCTGACCCGATAGGTGTGCACGCGCCCGGATGGGTCGCCGTAGCGAACGATATCCCCCACCCGCAGGTTGAGGATCGGGGTGAAGACGCCGGGGTTGTGGGCCATGATATAGGTGTTATTCGCGCCGGCGCAGCTCCAGCGCCAGGCCCCCCAACGCGGGACGGCCGCGCCTCCCATGCAGTCGCGGTACCACCCGACCGGCTGGCTGAGCCCCAGCCGCGGGATCACGACGGTATTGGCTCGGACGGCAAGCGGGGCCGGCCGAGGTTGGATTGCCGGCGCAGTCCGTCCAACCGCAGGGGCCGCAACGGCGGCGGCCGGCGAAGCTGGGGTGGTTGATGCCGCGAGCCCCGGGGCCGCTTCCAGCGCCGCCCGCGTCTCCCGGTCGAGCTGGCGGACCAGGAGGTGATCTGAGGCCCCGGTATTCCAGGCGGCGACGCTGGTGGCCTGAATGGGATGACTGGCCGCGGCGGGGTGCCAGGTAAGGAGCGGCAAGCTCAGCAGCCAGATTCCCACCCCGGTGATGAGAGGGCGTCGCCAGCGGCGTAGCGCAGTGGCCATGGGTCGCGCAACGCGGGCGCGGCGACAAGGTTTGCGCCGTTTACGCGATCGTCACCGGGAGGTGACCTGTTTAGGCCGGGGCGCGGGCCATTTACCGATTCTTGACAGGCTCAGACTCAGTTGTTTAGCCTGTTGCCGGGGCGGAATCGGCTCAATTCAGGAGGGAACGATGCTTAGACGGACTATCCGAACATGGCGCGCGCGCGCTGCCAGGCGGGTTGGGGTCCCGCTGGCGCTCCTCGGCTTGGTGACCGGCTTTTCGCCTTTGGCGTCAACCGTCACCGCCCAGGCCGGCACGATGCAGAACTACATCGTGCTCTATGGCGGCTCGGCGGTACCCGCCGACGCGGCGGCCAGTATCGCGAAGGCTGGCGGCTCGCTGGTCTACAGCTACGGCCAGATCGGTGTCGCGATCGCTCGCTCCGATAGCAGCAACTTCCGCGCGAATATTGTCAAGGACAACAGGGTCGAAGGCGCCTCGTCCACGGCTGCCTTCGCAACAAGGCTCAACGATGACAAGGCTTCGAGTGCCGACGCATCCGGACCAACCCCGGGTGACCTGCCGAACACGCCGGCAACAGACGCCGACACTTTCTCCGCCTTTCAGTGGGACATGCGGCAAATCAAGGCGCCAGAGGCGCACGCCATCACAGGCGGCAGCCCGGCGGTCCTGGTCGGCGATATCGACACCGGACTGGACTACCGGCATCCAGACCTCCGGCAGAACGTCGATAGCGCCAACAGCGCTAACTGTCTGTCTGGTGCACCGGTGCCTGGAGCGGCAGCCGCTGACGACGACAACGGCCACGGTACGCACACCGCGGGCATCGTCGCTGCGGCGTCGAATGGGATCGGGGTCGTCGGCGTGGCCCCGAACGTCCGGATCGCCGGCATCAAGGCAGGGAATTCTGATGGGTTCTTCTTCCCCGAAGCCGTTGTCTGCGCGTTCGTCTGGGCGGGGAGCCATCACGTTGACGTCACCAACAACAGCTATTTCGCCGACCCCTGGTACTTCAACTGCAAGAATGATCCGGAGCAACGCGCGATCTGGAAGGCGGAGCAGCGAGCTATCCGCTACGCGCAGCAGCAGGGGACGATTGTAGTGGCGGCGGAGGGTAACTTCGACGACGACCTTGCGCACCCGACCCAGGACGTCATCAGCCCGGATACCGGGCCAGGCGTGCCACGGACCGTCCACAACGATTGCGTTGTGATCCCTGTGGAGATCCCCGGCGTCGTCGGCGTCACCGCCACAGGCAACCTGCGGATGAAGTCGTTCTACTCGAACTACGGGGTCAGCGTGACTCAGGTGGCGGCTCCGGGTGGAGATAGTATTTTGCAGCCGACCGCCGATACCGGCCATGGGCGCGTGTTGTCGACGTACCCCGCCAGCCGGCCCTGCTCGCGGAGCCGGCAGGAACCGACTGGAGACCCGACATATCCAACCGCCGTCTATTGCTGGCTACAGGGCACGTCGATGGCGTCGCCTCATGTGGCTGGTCTGGCGGCTCTGATCATCAGCCGGTTTGGCTCGTCGAGCACTCCGCAGAATGGCAAAATGAGGCCGGACCAGGTCGAGGCGTTGATCGACCAGACGGCTGACCCGACGCCCTGCCCCAACGCGACTGAGCTGGCCCTTTACGCGCCGTTCACGTCAACCAGCAACGGGGCGCTGCAGACCTGCCAGGGCGGTCCCGGTTATAACTCCTGGTACGGTCACGGCATCGTCAATGCGCTCAATGCTCTGACACACGCCTCCGGCTCGTAAGCGCGAACCGCATAACGGCCGGGCCGCTGCCCGGCCTTTTTTTTGTGTCTCAGGCGACCTTTGCTTGCCGTTCAGCGGGGCCGACGTACCGTTCGACCAGGGCGATCAGCTCCTCGAGCTCGTACGGCTTGGTTAGGCACTCGGCGCAGCCAGCGGCGATCGCGGTTTCTCGATCGCCGACCATCGCGTGGGCGGTGATGGCTACCACCGGGATCTTGGCCAGCGCTGGATCGGCCTTCAGCGCCCGGGTTGCCTCCCAACCGTTCATCTCTGGCAGCGAAAGGTCCATCAGGATCAAGCTCGGCTTGAGCGTGGCGGCCATCGCCACCGCGGCTCGGCCGTTTGGCGCCGACTCACACGCAAAGCCGCGTGAGCGCAGGATTTTGAGCGCCATCTTTTGCATCGTCGCGTCGTCTTCAACCACGAGGATCAGTTGACTCATGCGGCCGCTCCTTGCGTTTTACTCTGACCGAGCAGCTGGCGAACCGCATTGGTCAGGCCCTCCGGTTCGATCGATCCCTTCGCCACGAATCGCTGGATATGACCATTTAGCGTCAGTACGTCTTCCGCGGTCAGCTCTTTCGCGCTGACGATCATCACCGGGATCCTGGTCGCGGCCGGCAAGGCGCGCATCCGCGCCACCATCTCGAAGCCACTCATCCCCGGCATCATCAAGTCGAGCAGGACGAGATCGGGTGGCGATTGGGTGATAAGTGTCATCGCCTCATCACCGCTCGCCGCACCGACAACAACGGCGTGCTCCTCTTTAAGGATCTTGGCCAGCATGGCGCGGGCCTCCGGATCATCATCGACAACCAGCACCCGCTTGCCATCGAGCTCAGGCAGCAGCCGGTGGATCTTGGTGATCAAAGCCCCTCGGTCGTACGGTTTGCCCAGGTAATCGGATGCGCCGAGCGCGAAGACCAGCCGCTGATCCTCCACGATGGTGACGACCAGCACCGGGATTCCTGCCGTCTGCGGATCTTCCTTCAGCTTCTCGAGGACCCACCAGCCGGACGCGTCCGGCATCATGATGTCGAGCGTGATGAGCATTGGGCGGCTTTCACGCGCCAGCTGCAATGCATCGGTGGCGTTGGAAGCCTGCACCGTCTTCCAGCCCTCCTGTTCGAGGTGCCGGGAAATCAGTTGGCGAACACTCGGGTCGTCATCCACCACCAGAATGGCGGTTCCGGGCAGGCCCTGGTTGGGCCGGCGGAGCGGCCGCTGCTGAAGCGCCGTTACCGCGCCCTGACCCGTAGACCAGGCGGGGACGGTGAAGGTGAAAGTGCT
>Ga0209378_1001941_pt1 | contig 14437 bp, 15 predicted proteins | sample GraSoiAngelo_156_FD_186170 | JGI IMG/M metagenome (GOLD analysis project Ga0209378, IMG submission 186170) | Grasslands soil microbial communities from the Angelo Coastal Reserve, California, USA - 14_1009_13_40cm (SPAdes) (version 2) | ecosystem: Environmental > Terrestrial > Soil > Grasslands ... | reverse complement strand
CGCGGCGTTCGCCGCAACGATTTGGACCCGGGGATCATCTCTTCCCAAATGACCAGAAAGAATTCTGGCTGTAAGCCGAGCGTTCTGCTCAGGGTCTCCACCTGCCAGCATTTCTGCAGTAGTCTCCTTTAGGCCAAGGTCTTCAGGTAAGATTTCCTCTCTGACTGTTTTCCCGTTCTGCTGTTTGACGATGACAGTCTTTCCCGTCAAGGAAATCTCGTCAGCCCCATCTAGCCCGTAAACGGTCATGACAGATCTTGCTCCCAAGTTGTGGGCGGCGACACACATCGGTTCCAAGAGTTCGCTGTCGTAGACTCCGATGAGCTGAGCATTAGCTCCCGCCGGGTTTGTCAGTGGGCCTAGAATGTTGAAGATTGTGCGTACTCCTATTTCCCGTCTAATCGAGGCTACGTTCTTCATAGCGGGATGGAAATTGGGCGCGAACATGAACCCGATGCCGATTTCCTCGATTGCTCTCTCAACCAGCGCAGGCTCCATCTCCAGATTAACACCGAGCTGTTCTAAGACGTCTGCGCTTCCGCAACGGCTAGTGGAGGATCGGTTGCCATGTTTTGCAACTCTAACCCCGGCTGCAGTGATTACAAACGCCGCTGTCGTGCTAACGTTGAAGGTCTTTGCAATGTCTCCGCCAGTACCGCAAGTATCCAGTAAGTAGCCGTCAGCCTTCGGACATACAGTTCTACTGAAACTTCTCATCACCCTAGCTATGGCAGTGATTTCGTCAACGGTCTCCCCCTTCTTCTTCAACCCTATCAGGAACGCAGAGATTTGGGAGGGCGTAGCCTGTCCGGTCATGATGTCCATCATTGCAGCCTCCGCCTGGTCAGGGGTTAGGTCGTGGTTTTCAAGGAGAGCCGGAATATACTCCCTGATCATCTTGGATTAGGCCTCCGGGAGATTACTGAGCGTGAATTGCTTTTTGGGCGGCATCATGATCTTTTGTTACCCTTTCTTTATCCTGCGAATGAGATCCTCGGATAGGTCGCGAAACTAGGTCTGGTCAGAACTGTTTCGCTCTTCTCACCGAGCTCAGTCGGTGCGTTTCCCGGGTTTGCTTCGCTGTGCACAATCTCTGAGATGGCACGCGTCATGATAGTCGGATCTTGGTGCTGGAAAATATTCCTGCCAATCGATACACCGACGGCCCCTCCTTTGATAGATTCGTAAACATCTCGAAGACACTCGCTCGCACTGTTTGCTTTTGGTCCTCCTGCAACAACGATCGGTACTCTCACGCTGTTGACGACGTCTCTGAAACTTTCGACATCGCCAGTGTAGTTCGTCTGCACGATGTCTGCCCCGAGCTCGTATCCTAGTCGAGCCGCGTGACTGACGACGTCGTGCGAATGTTCGTCCCAGATTTTCGGTCCTCTCGGATACATCATAGCGAGTAGTGGTATGGAATAGTCGTCGCACTCGTCAAGTATTCGCGAGAAGTTGTCCAGCATGTTTTGCTCATGTTCCGATCCGACGTTGATGTGGACTGATACTGCGTCGGCACCCAATCGGACTGCTTCTTTGACGGTGCAAAGCTGCGTTTTCCAGTTGGGGTCACCCGCTAAGCGAGTGGCTCCCGACAGGTGGAGAATGAGACCTAAGCTGGTGGTGTCAACCGTTTTTGCGATTCCAGCGTGCACTAAGATCGCGTCAGCTCCTCCTTTCCCAACTTGGTTCACAATCTTCCTAATGTCCCCGAGTCCTTCGATCGGACCAGCTGGTACTCCATGGTCCATCGGAACGATGACGGTTTTGCCATCGTCGCGGAATATTCGTCGGAGTCTGCGTGTTTTTCCAGATTCCATCGCGATCACCTGGGTATAGTTGACCATCGATTGTTAGCTACAGCGCGGACACCAACTGTGGCCTGAACTCCACGATCGAATACTAGCGGAACTGACGCTGATCTCAGCTTGATTCTTTTCGCGCAGGGTGAATTGGATCCGCTAAGGTTGAAAACGCGTAAACAGCGGGAAAGATTGAAAGTACCTTTGCGACTGAGAGAGGAAGAATGGGGCGAGTCGTGGAGCGTTAAGATTTGGTGCTTGTGCCTAGTCGTCGAGGATGGTCTCGACGCGGCACTCATGCCAGTAAAGATGACCACCCATCGCCCTCACACCAATTATGCCGGCAAGCTTTCCAATTTGCCTTTTTAGGTTTGCGGAACCGGGTCTAAAGTCGACTCGAACTAGCGATTCTGAAAATCATGCTAGTAAATGTACATGATAAGAGAGCGTGAAAAAACGGGAGTTTGAAAACGTGAGCAACATTCTAGATAGGGCCTCGCCCCCTTTTGACGTACGGGTCCATTACGGCAATGATCCCAATCAGTTCGCTGAGCTTAGGTTTCCCAGCGTAAAAGGATCGTTTCCGCTACTCTTCGTTGTCCATGGAGGGTTCTGGCAATCCGAATATGACCTATCGCACATCGGACATCTCTGCGCGGCCTTCACTTCCAGAGGAATGATCACTTGTAGTATAGAATATCGGAGAATCGGAAACCCGGGTGGCGGTTGGCCTGGAACTTTTCAGGACGTTGGTCTTGCAACTCGTAGCATTTTCCGAGATCTGTCGAATGATTCACGCTTCGACCAGGCTCGGACAGCCATCATTGGGCATTCTGCAGGGGGTCATCTAGCCCTCTGGTTGGTTGGCAGTCACCGAATCAGTAAAGGCTCGCCTCTTCACAACGAGCAGAAGCAAGAAATCAGAAGGGCGATCTCGCTCGGGGGAGTGTCCGACCTACGTTCCGCGTGGAAGAAGAAGCTGGGACACGGCATAGTAAATCGGCTCATGGGCGGAACACCCGAGGAACACCCAGACCGATACAATGCCGGCTCACCAATCGAACTCCTCCCGACCGGCGCGAGACAAGTCCTAGTTCATGGAACGGCCGACGATACCGTCCCTGTTTCCCAGTCCAAGGCGTATGTCGAGAAAGCGGAGAAGCTAGGCGACCGGCCCACTCTGGTCAAGCTCGACGGTATTGGCCACTACGAACTAATCGATCCAGAATCGGAGGCGTGGCCAACTTTATCCAATGCAGTTCTGTCTCTGTTGGACATAGGTGGGTAGTAATCGCAGCCCCAAAGAGTCTCAACAACCTGCGATTTCGTCCATCTACGCGCACTCCTTACGCAGGCAGCGAAGAAGCAGGTGAAGGACGTGATGGAAGGAAACCCAATCGACCTAGTCGAGATGCTCAACACGACAGAAGAGGTACTCGCGAAACATGATTGAGGAACCAGTAATGACAGCAGAACCAAAGCCACTTGAGAAGGGACTCATGAAAGCGATCGTCCGCGAACGTTTCGGATCGCCAGACGTTCTCCAGATCAAGGAAGTGGAGAAACCTGCTCCGAACGACATACGTGGAGTATTGGTAAAAGTCTATGCGTCCTCCGTGAATGCCGCAGACAAGCATGACATGAGAGGAGCATCGCTCGTGATACGACTTGTCGGGCCCCTGTTTCGACTAAGCATGGGAGTCCGCCGGCCAAAAGAGCCCGGACTGGGCACCGACTTCGCCGGCGTAGTAGAAACGGTACGGAACGATGTGACTGCGTTCAAACCAGGAGACGAAGTGTACGGCGTAGCCAACGCCGCTTACGCAGAGTACGGTCTTGCACGTGAGAGCAGAATAGCCTTGAAACCGAGAAACAGTTCGTTCGAACAATCCGCGGCTGTTCCGATCGCCGGATTCACCGCGTTACAGGCGCTCCGCGACAAGGGACACGTCAAACCCGGACAGAAGGTGTTGATTAACGGTGCTGGCGGCGGAGTAGGAACTTTTGCCGTTCAGATTGCCAAGGCATTCGGAGCCAGAGTCACCGCCGTGACCAACTCGGCGAATCTAGACATGGTTCGCAAGCTCGGTGCTGATCAAGTGATCGATTACACTCAGGAGGATTACACCAAGAAGGGAGAATCTTATGACTTGATAGTGGAAATCGGCGCGTCTCATTCCGTCTCTGACTACAAGCGCATAATGAATCCGAATGGCACCTTTGTCCTCGTCGGCTTCAAAGACAAGATCGTGAGGCGTCTACTCTATTTCATAATCAGAAGCCGATTCGCGTCACGCGGAGACAAGAAGTTCACGTTCTTCATCGCAAAATCAAACCATGACGACCTCGTCGTCCTGAAGGATCTCATCGAACAAGGAGACATAATTCCTGTGATCGACAGACTCTACCCCTTGACAGAGACAGCCCAGGCTATTCGCTATTTCGAAGAAGGACGCACCCGAGGAAAAATAGTAATCACTAGAGATCATGACACCGACAAACCAGTCTGGTCCGACTCTCACAAACCGCCCGGGAGGGGAACATCGCGATGATTCTTGTTATTGGTGGTTTGAACGGTTTCATAGGTTCGAACACGACAGAAGCGCTAGTCGACTTGGGCCAGGACTGCGTTGTCACACGGCACGAGAATACGGACGTTCCTGGTTTCCTCCAGAAGCATATTGATCATCACCCCGTATCTATCGAACCTGCGGACTCGACTTCAATCGCGGACCTTCGAAAGATCGGCCAGAAGCACAAAATCGATGGCATCGTCAACGTCGCAGGAGGCTTCGCCTCAGGGGAGGGCCCCCTGCGAGGTCTCAAGGGGTACTTTGACATGCTCGACGCGACTTTCCGCATGGCTCAGGAGTGGAAAGTCAAGCGGGTCACATTCTCGAGTACGGGAGGAATGTACCTTGGGCTTTCGGGAACGGTAGATGAAGATCATCCTATTGCTCTTCAGAGTATGTTCCCTATTCTTGCGTATCAGAAAATTGTCGAGGTGGCCGCAGACCAGTTCGCAAAGAAGACAGGAATCAGCACTATCTGCGTACGATTAATGGGAATGTTCGGACCATTTGACGGTGCGCAGCTCGGCCTCCCAGCACGTCTCGTTCACGCGGCTGTAAGCGGAAGGCCCCCGAGCTTCGATGCCGTATTTTTCGGTAACGCAGACGATGCTATGGACCTCCTGTACATCAAGGACATGGCCCGAGCTATCGCACTGCTTCAGATCGCAGATAAGCTCCAATACGAAGTGTACAACATAGCCTCGGGAAAGGTCACACCGAATAGAGAACTTTTGGACGCGGTCGAGAGAGTGGTCCCCAACTTCAAAGTAGACCTTCCGCCCGGACATTTTCCATTTCCACCCCTTCCTCTCCCGGGGACCAAGCGTTTACAGGCGGACACGGGCTTCTCGCCGAAGTTTGACACTCAGTCTGCGATTCGACACTATGTCGACTGGCTCAGAGCTGGCAACCCCAAGTAGTCGAGACCCCTAACGATGCGGCGGGTAAGCAGCTAGTGTTTTGGGGCGCTAGCCCGTCCAAGGTGGGAGCTTCAGTGCACGCTCATAGGCTGCGCGATCATACACCGGGTCATGGTCGCTGTGTGAAATGATAACTTGATCAAAAGGAAGCTTGAGCAATTCTCTCATCGCCGGTAAGGCTCTCTTCTCATGCCAAGGCGAGGACCAGATCCGGAGTACTCCGGCCCTTTCGGTCAATGCGTCGCCAAAAACTATGACCCGCTGCTCAGGTAGCCAGAGAGGGGTCTCGAGCCGCCCTCTTCCATCGTAAAGAGCAACAACGCCTCCCGGAAGCATTCCGTCTGATTCAATTATCTCTAGCTTACTCTTCGGCACGTCGTCGGGCCAAAAGAGTCTCGGGCCGAACGCACGGACATGATAGCGGCTGACGAACTCGTCTATGTCCCGGACGTGATCAGGGATCGTCACCGCAGCGATAGTAGGCGGCCTACTGTCTAGACGCTTCCACAATTCTTCGGCAGACGCTTTGGGGACGAGCGGATCAATCACCAACTTCTCGCCTCCCGACTCGACATAGGTTGACGTCACGATCGGCTGCCAGTCATCGCCCGGCTTCCAGTGATGATGTTCCACACGCCAGATCCACAAGCTAGGTGCTATGTCGCGAATCTCGACCTTGCTGGTCATCGACTGCATGGTAGGTCTGTGTGGTCCAGTAGATGAGATAAGTATTGAGCCGTGCTACGCCGGCAGATTAGCGAGAGCATTCAGATGGTCCTTCTCATTACAACAGTGGCTGTTCTGCCAGTCACCAAGGGCGCGATCGTCTTGAATCCTGCCTTTTCGAACATTCTGACTGTTCCACAGTACATGTAGTTTGATCCTTGATCAGTCTTACTCACCGGATAGGCTTCGACCAACCCCCCGCCCTTCTTCCTTATCGCTTCCAACGCCGCATTCAAAGCGATGCTAGCCACACCACGTCGCCGATGTTGTTTGTCAACGACAAAACAGGTGATTCTGTACAACATCTCTTTGCCATCTTCAGGGACGAGTCCTCGATACTTCTGGGTATGATCAACACGGGGAAGTTCCTCCCTTGGCCCGTACTGGCACCATCCTATGGGTTCTCCCTTCGCATAAACAAGGACCCCGTGCGCACATCCTTTCTCTACAAGCTCTGCCTTCTGCCGATGATTTCTAACCGCTCTCCCGGCCCGGGTCCGCGGCTGCTGGTTCTCAGGCAACAAGTAGGATGACACGTGATGATGCATGCACCAACACCACCAACCGTCCCCTACTACTCCTTGCTTCAGGAAGAGCTTTTCAAAATCAGGCCAAGTCCGCTTCGACAATTCCTTCGTTGAATACTCTGCAGGATACTCGGCGGACATCTCAATTCACGATTATCCGTGAGGAGGACTAAAACCGTATCGATCAATATCGATCAATCGTGGCGTTCGGCATCCGCAAAATCCAGTGGAATAGAAACGGATGAGATTGTAGAAAACCTCCCTATTGTCCGCGCGAACATGCAAGGCAAGTTCCCCCAATATTCCTCTCTAGGGCCGACGCAACAACGCTTATTCAGATTCAGGGCAGAAGGTGAAGTCGTTGCAAAGAATCATCGACGCCCACGTGCACTTGTCTGAACGGGAAGACGACGCCCTCATCCGCTTCGCAAGGACGAACGGGCTGAGATACACCCTAGATGAGTTGCTTGGCACCATGGAGAGGTACGGGATCATGCGCGGGCTCCTTCTTAGCCCGCCCCTGCAAGGAGCAACCTCCCTTCCAAACGACAAAATCATCACACTGTGCACACGGAGCGATGGGAGGCTCGCGCCCGTCATTACGGTAGAGCCCACCCCCAAAGACGTCAAGGCCACGCTCAAGCTCGCCGAGGAGAACAAGAAGGAGGTTAAGGCCTTCAAAATCAGGCTGGGCTACGTGAAGGCATCAGCGCAAAGCCCAGTGTTCAACGGGCTATACGACTATGCTGAATCAGAGAGGCTCCCCGTGCTCTTCCACACCGGAGACACAGCGTTCAGCACAGGGGACCTGTCCCGCTCGCATCCGCTGACACTTGACGGACTAGCCAACAAGAGGGAGGGACTGACCATGATTCTCTGCCACTTTGGCAACCCATGGTTTGAGGACGTTGCCGAGCTCATCTACAAACACCCGAATGTCTACACTGACATTTCCGGATTGATCACAGGAAGTAAGGGATATGCGGAGAAGTATCTAGAGTGGCTTGCCAAGAAGATCAGCGAAGCCATCTACTTTGCAGGCGGCGCAGAGAAAATAATCTTCGGAACAGACTACCCAGTCACGAAACACTCCGAAGCATTAGACCTGGTGAGGAGATTGGATGTTGAGGAATCTGACAAGGAGAAGATCCTTTGGCGCAACGCTGAACGAGTCTTTGGCTTATGACGGCGAAGGAGGATGTCGTGATCAGGGACGTTCCGGCCAGGGAGAGGGCTGGCTTGGAGTGGATACTTGAGGAGAGTTTCGAAGGATGGTACCTACTACATTCGAAAAGGACCCTTCGAGACATAGAAGTGGTCCGAGTCGCTATGTCATCAGGCAAACCGGTCGGGTTGGTCATGCTGAAAACCTTAGAAGGGAACATCGGGTATGTGTACTACATCGCCGTAGCAAAGGCTCATCGAAAGAGAGGCATCGCAAAACTCCTTCTGGAGGACGCGCTTCGAAGCTTCAAGATCTCCCACATGGAAGAAGTGTTCGCTAGCGTGGAAAAGAACAACAAACCTTCTGAAGCCCTGTTCGCGTCAGAAGGATTCACACCGACGAGCTTCAGCGAGGTCTCCAAGAGACACGGGAATCTTCACACTCTCAACCTGTACAGAGAGATGCTAGTCGTTCCCGGCGAGATCCTGCTACGCAAAGCGATGACCTGAGATTTTCTATCTATCGATTGAGTTCAACTGACATCTTGGCCCCTTGATACTCAGCATAACTTGCAAACTCTTCTTCAATTGACCTTTTTTCTCTAGCTTTCAACGGTCGTAGCGGGCTTACATTCACCATTAGTCCCGAGCGACTTTTCTTCCGCTTCCAGGTCGCCGCGACAAATCCATCGAGAAGAATTGTTCGGTTGACCGCCCCGAAGCTACCAAAGACGTCCTTGATTCTGTCGTAAGAAAGGAATCTGGATTTGTCCTTGTATCCCATCATCAGGCTGTCAAACTCGGGAAGAATAGTCACTCTGGGAGTTTCAACTGCCTCGCCGGAGTCTTGTCCGAACGAAAAATACTCTTCGCTCGAATGGAGGTTCTCCTTAGTCAAGTCATTCTTCAAAGAGTCTAGGGCTGTGTCTACCTGGTCCTTTCGAAGGAACGACCAGTACACAATGTCTTCGCGAGTTACCGGCCCGTAACATTCGATGTATTTGCGAACCAACTCAACAGTGCACTCTTCCGGGTCGGGAGGGCTGCGTGGCGCGGCAAGGTAGTCCGCCGATCCCATCCAGAGGCTCTCAGAGCCTTTCCTTCCCGCATTAACCAGGAGACCGAGATAGGACATCTCTGACATACCCGTCCACGATGGCCCTTGAATGGGTGTGCTTGACCATCCTCGTTGCAGTTTCATTCTACTTCGCAGACCATGCCGGGTTAGCCTTTCAATCATGAACTGTTTGACTTCGTTTGACGATACCGCTCGCCCCTTGATGTGAGCCAAGAACGGCTGATAGAGAAACTGGACTCTGAAATCCCGGTCAGGGATGCCACGTTTCTTCGCCGTCCTGTCGAACCAGGGTTGGAAGCGTCTTCCTGGACCACCCAACACGTGTACCCAGTAGTCCTTTGAAGGAATGGTGTGCATTGTGCTTCGGACAGTCCAGGTTCTGACAAGACAACCCTTGGGTCTGAGTTCGGATGTGAGGTCCGAGTCCCGGAACCCGCTTACCCGGACCCAGAACGATGAATAGCTCTCGAGAAGGTCTTGGGAATTCATACCGCAACATGCTTCCGCGACCTTCACAACTGCGCGAGGCCCTGAAGCTTTCCGGGAAAGATACTGTGAAGCTAAGAGCCTTCTGTTGAGACCCCTCAAGACTCGGGAATCTAGCTGTCTGGAGAGATTCACACCGGCAGTAAACTAAGGCTGAGACTTATGCCTTCAAACCGATTGAGTACATCACCTAGCCGAATACACAGCACAGTTGATTAGCGACGAATGTGATTGTTGAAAATCCCTAACGATCATAGATCTAGGAACGCGTCACTGATTCGAAATCGTACGTATTGCCGGTACGTGTTGATGACCCGCTAGCCCTTTTAGCGAAAATCTGATCATACTGTGTCTATGACAAATCAAGGAGAAGAATCGGGACATCGCAATGGCCAGAGGCTGGATGATATTGTTCGAGACGCAGATGAGTACTACACTTACCTCAAGAGGAAGCATGTTCACGAGACACGGTTAGATGTCACGGTGGTGAGCCTCGTCGTATGGTTTGCTTCCTTCGCAGCGATCGGATTCAGCGCATTTGCCCTGTACGGAAGAATGATCTACTATGTCGCTGTCGCCCTTTCGATCGCAGTCGTGATCGGTGTCGTAGCAGGGCTCGTAACGTATCTGGTCAGGCGCAGAAGGGGATTCAAGTTCGCTGAACTCGGCGTCTTGCTCAGCAAGATGAAAGCTGGCGGAGCCTCCTCCGAAGATGGACTTCGCCTTATGGATGCGATGCACCAGGCCGCGGCCGCAGTCAAGAAGAGGAGACTAGACTCTGCATTTGAGTATGGAGTTGTTGCCTTCGCCCTTGTTGCTCTCATAGGACTGAACGCGGGTATTGGAGCACTGGCAGGAGTCATCGTCTATCTCTACTTCAGGTTCGAGGCGCTCAGAGAGTACGAGAGGGGAGAGGAGAGGTACGAGGATTCGAAGAGACAACTTCTCCATAGCCTGTGATCAGGCTTGGAGCGCCCCGACCTCTACGTTCTAGCTCGATTCCTCGACGTCCTGTACGAGAACGGCAGGAGGATGAAGAAGACGAATCTGCAGAACAGGGTTGGCCTCAACTATCCACGGTTCATCGAGTACCTTGACTGGATGATTTCACACGGGTTTGTAGAGCGGCAGACAGATGAAAGCGACTCAGAACTCTACTCACTCTCACAGCAAGGCATTGACGCACACCGGCGTCTCGTAGCCTGGATAAGGGAAACTATGAAAGGGATGCGAATCTGACTATGGTGGGCAAAGGAGAGGAATCTGGTGCCTGATACCGCTGGAATGGATATGGGTTCTGACTGGAAGAGATTCATGCGGAAGCATTGGAGGACAGTTGCCACGATTGTGGTGGCGGGCGTTTTGGCGGTTGCTAGTGCGGTCTATGTTTTCTTGTGGTTAGTGGGAAATGCGCAATCGACCGGCTTAGTGCCTAGGACCCTGGGTCTCTGGACGATGGGGAACTTGGTGAGCTTCATTCTGAACGCGATCTTCTGGGAACTCCTCCTGGTTGGAATCCCTGTTGTTGTGGCCGTGGTGGGAGGCTGGCTGTTGTGGAAGAGACTATCTGACGAGGAAATGAGAGGATATCGGCTCTTTCGCAAGCGCTCACGAACGACAAGGGGTGGTGGCGGAGTATTGCTGTTTCTCTTCATCGCATTCGCCATCAAGGTCTACCTTGATGGAAACTGGAATGTTCCCATCTCAACCTGGACCCTGGACTATGTCGTGGGTTCTATGGTTCTGATTCTAGAATGGACTCTGATCATCCTAGGAATTCCCGCGGCCATAGCAGTTGTTTGGTGGACTCGTCACGTGATGAAGAAGCCCTAGTCTGCCTCTGATACCCCCTACAGGTCTTCTCTTCGCGTGATCGCGTCTCCTGCTCTGTTGAGTAGTAGGTTGATCGATAAGCCAGTGAAGACAATCGAGACCAACACCAAGCCTGTAGCCAATATTGGAAGCGCGGCTGGTCCCGTTTCTGATGCGAGCGCCTCTGAAACCAACACCAGCAGAATGATCGGCGAGACCATGATCAGGTTGATGATTGTCTGAAAGAGGAACCTCCGGATGTCAGCTAGCTCTTGTGCCTGAGACGACAAGATATCATCCGCGGAGCTCTGACCATATCTTGACGCAAACCACATTCCACCAGCCATTGTGATTCCCGCGATTTCCAATGCTCCTGGAAGCGCCAGCACTACGCCCAGCAACAGCGACGGTGAGGACAGCTGGCCTAAGACCAAAGGCACGCCAACCGCGACAGTGACCGGTACTAGATAGAACAGCAACGGCGCTACCCGCGCGCGATACACCTCTTTCACGTACCTGCGCATGCTGACTGGCGATGATTTCAGGATCCAGAGTCGCTCTTTCTCAATCCAGCGGGACGCTGTCCCGGACCCGAACGATCCGATGATGAAGAGGATGAAGAGAAACGAGGTCGGCGAGGACTGGAAAGATCCGGAGAGTGCGTAGATGACTAGGAACCCTGAGAGGAACATGGCGTTGATGAAGAGCGCCCGGGCTTCTCGGGTCCTGCTGATCAGAATCTTCTCTTTCAGTCGAACTATCGACCAGATCGATTTCCCGCGCGGGTCCAGCCGTGAGGTTTGGTTCGGGTGGTCGAATTTTTCCCCGCCTGGCGTTGAGACTTCGAGAAGTTCGTAGAAGTGTCCGCGTGCCATCCGTACCCCGAGAACCAGGAATCCTCCAAGCCAAGCAAACAGCAATAGAAGATCAACGAGATAGTCGATCCCTCCCGGGGTCCCGCTGACAAGACCGACACTGACAATCGCAGCGAGCCCGTTCGGCAGGATCCTCGTAACATCGGCGATCTCGACCGGGATTCCGGGAATTAGCAGAGTTATCGGAAGGAGACTAAGAACCAAGACAAGTACGATGAACAGGTTTCTCCAGAGTTTCTTTCGCTCACCGATCCCGCGCCCTAGCGAGAGCGTGATGTCCGCGGCAAGAAGCAATCCGATTACTAGGAAGACGAGAGTTACGAGCCCGGCCAGAATGGCGGCGGTCATTGGCGTGTGATAGTATGCGGAGAATCGCAGGTAGAGGACGATTATTGGGGGAAACCCGAACAGCACTGTCGTGAGTGAGTTGAGCAGGACCTTGGCTGCAAAGACCTCCCTCGGTGGCACTGGAGAGGTAAAGACGTAGTCGACATCGCTCGAACTGACAGGCAGCCCGCCTCCGTTGAAGCCGCTCTGTATCAGCCCAACGAGATACAGTGCGAGGACGAGACTGCCGGCAACTTCCGAGAGGCCGGTTGTCAATCCAACCCTGTTCGAAAACGAGAGATATGTGGAGCTGCCGAAGAGGATGAAGATCACAGAGAAAGCTTCCCCGATGATTAGGCCCAGAATTGTAGCCTTGGTGAATCGCCCTTTTACCCAGTATCGGACGAGGATTCCAACAGTTCCGAGCGGGCTCGCAAGACTCATCGTCGAGCCGGGTCCTCGCCCTTCTCCTCAGTCAACCGCAAGAACACGTCTTCTAGCCTCGCATCGCTCTCGGTGTTCGCCATTTTCCGCAGACCCTCAATATCACCCACCGCTACAATCTTTCCATGATCGATGATCGCAATCCTTCCCGCGTGTGTCTGAGCAACGTCCAGATCATGAGTCGACAATATCGTCGTCACGCCCCTCGCCGTCTGGCCACCAATCCAGTCCTTGACCGAAACGCGCGTCTTCGGATCTAATGCAGTCAACGGCTCATCCAACACCAGAACCTGGGGACTGTGCAGACTCGTAGCAATCAACGCCACTTTCTGCTTCATCCCTTTTGACAAGGTTCCAACCAGACTGTTTCGTTTCTCCTCCAAGCCGAAGCTGTTGAGCGACTCCGAAATCTCCCGGTCGAGAAGATCATCCGCGACTCCTCGGATCTTTCCAACAAACTGTAGAAACTCTTGCGTGGTAAGGCCGGTGTAAAGACTCGGGTTCTCCGGCAAGTATCCGATCATCTTCTTCGCCTTCTCAGGGTTCACGACGATGTCTATGGCCCCGATTCTGATCGTCCCGGTTGTCGGTCTGAGGATTCCTACTAGAGTCTTCAGAAGAGTACTCTTGCCCGCTCCGTTGGGTCCGAGGAGTCCGAAGACTTCGCCTGAAGCTATCTTGAGGGAGACGTTGTCAAGAGCAACGAGGGCTCCGTAATGTTTTGTAAGGTTCTCGATGGATATTTCGACCATGCTCGTCGACTCTTTCTAGAGGACCGATGAGCGAGACATGTGCGATACTTAACGACCAGCTCGACGCATCACCAAACCCATCCTCTTCCAAGAAGCTAGGTGTGCATCATTGTTGACACTGACTTTCCAATAAGACAGAGAGAAAGAAAAAGAGGAGGGTGTAATTCTTGATCAGGCGACAGTCTAGTGGTGAATCAGTCCGTGACCAGTGCTCTGGCCGCTGAAGCTCTCGTGGCCTCGGTGAAGTGCATCGTAGTGGACGCCGCACAAGCTCTTGCCGCAGCTGTTGCAGAATTCCGACGCCCGTTCAGTGCAACGGTTGCTCGTCGCCATTGTCTCGTCGAACGAGCCGAACCCACCAGTCTCCATCTCTTCGCAAGTCTTGATCTTCAGGCTCTCATGAGCACTATGCTCATGGGTTGGACTCCCGAAAGTGGTCGGCTGATGCGCCGGGGTTGGATGAGTGCTGGTAGTAGTGTGCGGATTCGGATGGGGCGTACCAGTGTGATGCTCTGGATTGGTATGCGTGTTGTTCTTGGGCTTCGTCTTGGATTTCATGTCGACTCATCAAGGAAAAATCCGCGGCCGGTCATAGTCTATTTCTAACCCGCACTCTTCGAGCTCAGTAACAACCGACTCCCTAGATGCTGATTGTGAGCGGCCTCCCGATTCTCACAAGTCTTAAATCGAAATGCTTCGCGGGCCGAGTTTCAGGCGCGTGAGTGGGGCCTCCCACCCGTTGCGCCTCGCAAGAAAAAACCCCGGAGTAGGGAGGCAGATTGATCAGACCAGAAAATAGAAGACCATGGGTTCCTAAAACCGCAGAACTCACGCTTACTGCCGGCCTAGCGGCTATCTACGCCATCACAACTTATCTCCCGCTGAGCAAGTTCATAGGCGGACCGGGATTCATCACTCTCGAAATCGTCATGCTCCCAATAATCGCCG
>Ga0209378_1001939_pt1 | contig 14451 bp, 13 predicted proteins | sample GraSoiAngelo_156_FD_186170 | JGI IMG/M metagenome (GOLD analysis project Ga0209378, IMG submission 186170) | Grasslands soil microbial communities from the Angelo Coastal Reserve, California, USA - 14_1009_13_40cm (SPAdes) (version 2) | ecosystem: Environmental > Terrestrial > Soil > Grasslands ... | reverse complement strand
CAGCCAAAATCTTCGAAGAGAGCCTAAACAAAGTCGTTCTCGTCCAACTGAAAGGAGGACGAAGCGTCAGGGGAAGATTGTACAGTTTCGACCAACACATGAACCTCGTACTAGAAGAGGCCGAAGACGTAACAAATACGGATGCGACAAAAAAGCTCGGCACGATAATCGTCCGAGGAGACAACGTAGTCCTAGTTTCACCTCCACCCAAAAGGTAATCCTCGAACGGCTCCACGCTCTCCAGCGATCGCGGGACATCGATGCCATGCACTTTGGTCGAACGATAATGGTTCTGACGCGCGATGTCGGTATCAGTGTCGTTTTTGAACCAACTAGCTTGATCAAATTGTAAGGCACGCTTTCGGTTCCTCGATCAGATACTCTGGCAATAATTGCCAAGAGCCACATCTTCTGTTGAGATTGCATTAGGATTTCTACAAAGGTTAATTAGAATCTGCTCTCGATGAGCCGAGAAAGCTACCGTGAGAAGTTTTGATTCGATGCCTTACATGTCTGATTGTCATCATGATATCTTCAGCTCTTGGTGGCGCCATCCTCCAGTCCCACTCTGATAGCTACTCCCTCCATGTGCCGGTGTCTGCCGCACCTGCGTCTACAGATCCTCTAAACGTCACCGGCACACAACATGCGTTCAACTACAGCTACTCCCAAGCGAACCTCTATACAGGTATAGGCAGTGCCCCGGTGATACTCCCGGCTCCAAATGCCACTGGGACGCAGTTTAGATGGTTGAGCACGGTGACTCGAACAACCGACAATACACTGATTCCGACAAGCGGGTTCAGGTTCAACATCACGAGCCCTCCACCTCCCTCGCAGGGTAAGCAGGTAGTGAACTGGACCCTGACTATCCCACAATTCAACTGTAAGACTTGCACCTCCGTACAGGTGCTCTTCGACTTCTTCGGAAATATTACGCGGGGAACAAACGCCACCTACGCACTCTTTAATGGCACACAGGCAATACAGCCCCCTGTAACATTTACAGCCCTTGGTGAGTTCCCTGCCGCTGCTACCGTTTCCTGCCCAGAGATCTTCTGCATACCGGTCACCCGCTACGTGGGTTACAAGCTGACGTTGTCTTTCATCTTCGCGTGGAACGGAACCGAACTTCCAGGAATGTCGGCCGATGTGGGAGAGATCGAAGTTGCATCCATAGGGGACTCCATCCCGTCATGTGTCGCTCCTGTCTCATGCCATTTCATGCAGCAGGACCAGTCAAATTCCAGCTCGATAAATCATAACACGAACCTGTCGTCAGTCAGCTATAACAACACTCTCACAACCCATGTACAACCTGGAAATGTGAGCACCACTCGGCTCTGGTGGGAAATCGAAGCGATCAACATCTACTATCCGGTGGGATACAATGTCACTCAGATCAAACTGAACGGCACTCTGGTCTATCATGCACTTTCCGAGGTCCCGCTAGAAAAAGACCATTGCGCGCCTGGTACGGGTTGCGCAGAATCGCTAATTGCCCTGAACATTACGGACTTTACGCCGTTAGGGGCAATGCATAACTCGACGATCACGATAATTTCGACTACGCCCAACTCCATCCTTCAGTTCACAACCCTGTCGGGAGGAGTGCCAACCCGATTCTTCACGTCTGGAGACCAGATCGGCATCAAAATACTCAACAGTCCCTCCGTGGTCAACGCGTCGATATCACAGCAAACCGGTCAGCTGAACATAACCTTCCCACAACCCCTACCAATTCAGACAAGCCCAACAACGACCCTCTCAGGAGGAGTCTTCAGCTTCAACCTCCCCTCGGACTGCGGATTCAACGGAGAACTCTGTGCGAGAGACTGGAACGTCTCCGCCGTCTTCACCAGTGGATTCGATCTTGGGATAAAGTCTGGCTTGTTTAGGATCGACTCGTTGCAGGTATCCTTTACGGGGAGTACGGGAGGAGATAATGCTCTCAGCATTCAAGGACGACTTACATACGGTAATGGGACGAAAAAAGCGTCAGGCGTCAACGCAACCATGTTCGCCATCGATACGGGCACGCCGGTGAATACCCCCGTCACCAATAACCAAACCAAAATCTCGTCAACACTTCTCTACATCTCGAACGTAACCCTCGTGAACGGAGTCTTCACGCAGGGCCAACCACTCATCATGCTGTTCACAGTCGTCAACCCTAACCCCTCACAACTATACAATGCGACTGTAACAATCGAACATGAATGGCCGGGTCCTCAGCCACACAATATGAGCGTGACATTTTCGCTCCATCCCGGGGACCTTCTGGGCGATCTGCCTTTCAATTCTAACGCACCTCAGACCTACAAAGCTACCATATTGTTTACCGGGCCGGGGGTTCAGGTCACGCTGACGAACCTCAGGACCTCACCCAACCCCTATCCCGGCACGATGACCCCGGGCACGAGTCCTGTAGTACCGAACAGACCACACGCGGGCCTCTTTAACATCACCCTCACAAGCAAGATAGGCAACACCACGGAAACGCCCTCCAGCTTCATAATCTCCCCGACCTATGCATACGTATCATCATCACTAGTCCCAAGCCGGTATCTCGCCGCCTCGAACCTGATCGTGACTGATCCGAACGGAAATTTCTCCACCACGATAACCTCCCACTCCCTCCTCGGCGCCAAGAACCTGGTCGTGTTCCTGCTCGCGAGAGACGCGACTGGAATCGGCTTGGTCAACAACTTGTCTAGTATCGCGCTGACAGATTCGACAATCCTTCTGTCGACAACGGACTCGATCGGAACGGTCGCAAAAGACCAAACCGTCACTGCCACACTCCATCTAACAAACAACTCCACCAAGATCACTGAGGTCATCACAGTAAACCTCTTCATCCAAGGTAACCCACAACCTGTTGGGACGAAGACCGGGCTAACAATTCCCCCCGGAGAAAGCCGAACAGTGACACTCACATTTCCTGCCCCTTCGACAGTTGGATCATACACGCTCACGTTTTCCTCACCAGAATACGGAGGACCCCTAACGAGCCAGACACTCCAAGTGACAATCCTCCAGAGCAACCTCCAAATCTTGATTCCAGCCGCGATAGGGGTAGTCGCTGCGATAATCATCCTAGGGTTCTACTTAGTAAGAAGGCAACCGGAGACAGCAGAGACGGAAGAAAGAACAAAGCCCGCGGGTTCTAAGCCCAAGACGCCTGGCACAAGGAACCCTCCTTCCAAATCCTTAACTCGAACCTAAGACCTTAGTTAACTGGAATCTAGATGGAAAGTGGTTCTGAAGAGACGCCACAGGAGGCTCCTTTGCAAGAACCGTCTGTGCGAGACAGAAACCCCGGCGGACTGTTCTACGAATGCATCAACTGTGGATCAAGACTTACGGCAGACCAATTGGCGATGACGCCTGAGATCAAATGTCCCTTCTGCGGCTATAGGATTCTTAGAAAAGTTAGGCCGCCCATCGTTAAGCACGTGAAGGCCAGATAGAAACCGACACTGGAAGGTAACTTCTTCTTATCGCCTCTCGGGTAAAACATTATACTGATTCTTGAACCATTCAACGACGATCAAAAGTTTGGAGCAGCCGATCCCTCAGCTAAGAGACAAACACAGGCTACTCTCTGAACTTGCCAGACGCAGAGGTTTCTTCTGGGGTTCCTTCGAAATATACGGAGGGGTAAGCGGCTTTATCGACTTGGGCCCCTTGGGGACCGGTCTGAAACGAGAAATCGAAGATGCATGGAGAGCGTTCTTCCTTATGCGCCACGGCTTCGTCGAGATTTCGACTCCGATCATAACCCCGGAACGAGTCCTCGAAGCCTCGGGACACGTCCAGAATTTCAAAGATCCGATGACGGAGTGCACTAACTGTCATCGAAGGTTCAGAGCCGACCAGCTGATCAAGGAGAGCACCGGCGCCGAGACCGAGGGCTTGGACCTGGACCGGCTATCAACGCTCCTCAAGCAGGTAAAATGTCCTGAGTGTGGAGGAATCCTAGGGTTACCCCAATACTTCGTCAACATGTTCAAGACAAACATCGGCCCATATGGAGAAGACCCAGCCTATACTCGACCCGAAGCAGCGCAGGGAATATTCGTCGACTTCCACCGAGTACTCGAAGTGATGAGAGAAAAATTCCCCCTAGGGATCGCTCAGGTCGGGACAGTGTTGCGAAACGAAATTTCACCCCGCCAAGGACCCATACGATTGCGCGAATTTACCATAATGGATTTCGAAATTTTCTTCGATCCTGAAAAACCAGAATGCCCCTACCTTGAAGAGGTGAAGGACGACAAGCTCTTCATCGTAACTGAGGAAACTAGAAAGAAAGGAAGAACCGACACTACTAGAATCACGACGGCTGAAGCTCTCGAAAAACGACTTGTCAAATCCCCGTGGATGGCGTATTTCATGGCCCAGTCCACAAGATTCCTTTCGCATTTAGGTATCAACCTGCAAAGCCAACGGTTCTTTGAGAAACTATCTAGTGAAAGAGCGCACTATTCCGCTCAGACTTTCGATCATGAAGTGAAGCTTGACAGGTGGGATTGGGTAGAGGTGGCCGGGTTCGCCTACCGAACCGACTACGACCTTCGCAGTCACATGCAGGCCACGGGGATCGACCTGCGAGTTTTCAAAGCGTATGATTCACCGATTGAAAAGAAAGTCCGAACCATCAGACCGAATCACGAAAAGATACGCCAACGACTCGGGGCAGACGCTGGAAGAATCATCAGCCTCCTAGCAAAGGAGGACTTGCCTCGGATCCTCCAAGGTAAGAGACCCGGCGATTCAATCAAGATTGGTGCTCACGAAATTCCGGTCGAATTCTTTGACACAAAGGAGGAGACCGTAAAAGAGGCTGGAGTAAAATTCCTTCCCCACGTCGTTGAGCCCAGCTTTGGAGTAGAGAGACTTGTCTATTCCACGCTGGAACATAATCTCAGGATGAAGGGAGAAAGGCTGATTCTGAGCCTACCCTTCGCGATCGCCCCGACACAAGCCGTCGTTTATCCCCTCGTGAACAAGAATGGACTCGTAGAGAAAGCCCAGGGTGTCTATCGAAGCCTACTCCATGGCGGCCTTCGAGTCGAGTATGACGATGCGGGGTCCATAGGGCGAAGGTACGCGCGGGCTGATGAAGCGGGGATACCGCTCGGAATCACGGTCGACTACGACACCATGGAGGATGGTTCGGTCACACTCCGGGATCGAGACTCGTGGAACCAGATAAGGGTCCAAATCGACGACCTCAAGTCGACAATCGACTCCATTGTCAGCAGTGGGTTCCCCGCAAAAACTGGCTAGGCGTACTGCAACTAGTTTTTATGGGAATGTCGCCTCTTCCTTGCAGTAGACCGACCCCGGTGTTGATGTTGACCTTTCCAGTTGAAACCGAAGCTAGCATAAGACGTAGAATCCTTGACATCTGTCGGGATCAGACGAGAAATGTTGTCGAGATAACGCGAGAGCTTGCTCTGATGACTGATAGCGTTGGCGACGGCAAGGGCAAGGACGCGAAGGACCACTATCAGAACATGGTCAAGATTCTGGACGATTTCGAAGGCACCAAGAAGAAACTGCTAGAAGAGGTAGCTTCATTCGGGGCCCTCTTGAGCAATCGGGAGGACTTCATCCGACTCATTTTCCGGGTAGGCGAAGTAGCCGACTACGCTCAGGGAATAGGCTATCGACTGACCGCGGTTATCGATCGGAGCTGGAAGGTCGATAAGAGATACACTAAACGACTATCCGAGCTCATCGGACTCGTTCTCGAAGAAATGTCCAAGATTCGCGAGACTATGATGTCTCTTGGATTCAACCCGACAAAAGCTATGGAGCTCTCGAAGGGCGTTGAGGAGACAGAAAGGAAGGTCGACACCGCTTACCGCTCGTTGGACTTGGAAGTGCTGGACGAGAAAATTCCTCTGCGCACACTCCTGTTGATCAGGGATCTCAGTGCGCATATGGAGAATATGGCGGATCTCGGGGTAGACGTTGTGGACCTAATCCGAGTCATCGCTCTAACCGCCTAGCAAGGCCATGAAGACGCCCTCGGCTCAGGATCAAGCCGAACTTATTGGGACGAGGCTCATAATCTGGGATTACAAATCAGGTCTCGGCATATACAGATCAGGATTCTTCGGAAAACCAGTAGGCATCCCCAAGCCAAAACCTGACCAGGACTTTGAAGTCCCACTTCTATTAGATCTGATGGAGGGACTTTACTTGCTCGAACACAAAAGGATCGGCGTCATCGACGGACGTACCAAGAAACCGGTTGGAAAGAGTGTCCTGCTAAAGGCTGCTCGGGATACCTATCGAGGCTTCAGCGCCGCCTACCAAGTGTACAAGGATTTGAGGGAGAAAGGCTACGTCGTCACTCCAGGAATCAAGTTCGGAGCCGACTTCGCCGTCTACGAACACGGCCCAGGAATAGACCACGCACCATTCATCGTCTCTGTTGAGACTCCTGAATCAGTGATGGGACCTTTCGAGGTGGTCCGAGCTGGAAGACTTGCTACGACCGTGAGAAAACACTTCATAATTGCGATTCCGGATACCAAGTCTGGAAAGATCCGGTATCTGGTGTTTCAATGGTTCAAAGCGTGAAGAACAGCTTGTCTGTACTAGAGCGTAAGCTCCTCTAATCCACGCGGGTAATGAGTAATGAAGTCCACTCCTTTCTTAGTAATCACAACCGTGTCGGAGTGTCGGAATCCCGCGTAGCCAGGAAAGTACAGACCTGGTTCACAGGAGAACACCATTCCTTCGCGCATGACTGTGCGGTCCCCCGGATCGAGCCAGGGTGGTTCATGGCCATCCAGACCGATTCCGTGGCCCGTGTGATGTCTATGCGCTTCCATGAGTCCAGAGCCTTCAATAGATTTGCGAGCTGCCTCGTCAACCCTGTTGCAGGTTATTCCCGGACGGAACTCTTTGAGAGCTGCGTCCTGGGCTTTCAGCATCGCTTCAAAGTAACGCTTGGCTCTAGAATTAGGTTTTCCAACAATTACGGTACGTTCAAGCTCGCTCGTGTAGCCTCCCACTTCTACTCCCGCTTCTGAAACAAGAACATCTCCTCTCCGAATCTTGTTCCTGGTGTAGACTGCATGAGGAATCGCAGAGTTCGCACCTACTTGTCCACGGAACCCAACGACTAGTGGAGACAGGGCTATTTTCAATTGGAGGTAGGATTGTCCGAGTTTCTTCACCATTCTGTCGAGTGCATCGTAGCTAGATTTCACAGCTACCAAGGCATCGTGAAGACCAGCGTGAGTATTTTCGAGCAGGATCTTGTGTGCTACCTCAGACCATTTCGCGCTTTCTCGAAGGAGCCGTATTTCCTGTCTAGATTTAATGAGCCGCAATTTGTCCACAATGTCTCGTCCATCAATGAACTTCGCCCGACCCATTAGATCCTGCAATGAAGGTCCTCGATACCCATAGCCTCCGGCCGCTCCCTCAGCGGAGTCTGTAGCAATTCTGGAAGAAGCAAGTGCTTTCTGAGCCAAGAACTTGGCAAAGACCCGCATAGGATGTATTTTCCCGGGATAGTCAGGATAGGTCAGGACCTCGTCGGCTAGCGGGCATTCCTCCCGAATGTGGTCATACTCTAAGTGTGGAGCCATGAAGAAGGGCGGCTTCTCATTGGGAATTACCGCCGCAAGTGGGCGTTCTGTCGAAATATGCGCGAAGCCTGTGGAGTATAGGATTCTCGTCGAGTTGGTCAGATAGAGAGCTTCTATCCTATTTTTTCGAAGCGTGTTCTGAATCTTGGCGATTCGGTTTTTGTGTTCCCCGGTGCTGATCTTCAACTCATCGGCAGCCATATGCTACGGTTGGCGGCTTCAACCTGTTAATAACAAGTAATCCGTCCACGGAAAAGAAGCGGCAGGCTGAGGAAAAAAGCAGCCTAGTCGATCCTTATCTGTTTAGGTTTGTTCCCAGGGCTCTTGCGTGTAAGGACCAGTTCCAGAACTCCGTTCTTGTAGCTCGCTTTCGACGTATCAGGGTCCACTTCAACGGGGAGTTCCAGGGACTTGGAGTAGCGCCTCTTGTCTGTGTCTACTTTCAGTACGAGGTTTCGTCCGTCGCACTCGAGTGCAATGTCTGACTTTTCCACGCCTGGAAGTTCAGCCACGACTTTGACGGTGTCTGACTGAACCATTGCGTCAACTAGGGGTTCGCGTTCCTCTTTGACGTCGAGGCTTGGCTTCGCGGTTCCAAAGGGTCCTCCTTTGAGTGATGGCTTCACGTTGCCGAATTCTCTGACTATTGGTTTGCCGTCTGGTCCTATGCTGAACGAGTAGCCGTAGACGAAGGGTCCCAATTCTCTGACTGTTCCTCCGTCGGGCAGTTTTCTCTCCCTGACTAGGTCCTTCGGTAGTTCGAGGCCGCGGAGCATCTCTTCGAAGTTCTTGTCGAAATCGTCGAACCAGCCTGTCAATGGAGATCGGAAGCGTCGTTTGAACCATTCTGGGAAGAATTCATTGTCTTCCATCCGATTTCACCTCCTTGTGCCTATAATCGTCGAGGGTCTTGCGCGTGTTCTCCAAAAATGCAATGAACTCCGGTAGGACTGCTTTGCCAAGCTGGCTCAGCTCGAAGGTTCCTTCAACCGGTTCATTGACGATCCCTGCTTCTGATAAAGCCGTGAGGTTGTGATAGACGAGTTTGGGGTTGATTCTCGCCCGAAACTCTCTCTTGAGAGCTGATTTCTGAAGCAGTGGCGCCAGCATTCTCATGCGAGTCTCGTTCACTAGGAGCTCTATGGTGCGTAGGGTTTGTTGTAGGGTCCGCTCTAGCGTGTCCTCGAACCATCCAAGCGTCTCGATCTGTAGCTTCCCGTTACCTAGCGCTCCGGGGACCTCTTCCTCAATTAGATCTGGAGCGATCTCTTCAGGAGAGAGAATCAAGGATCGAGCGTTCTGTGAATGGCTGACGAGCCGGACGCTATTCCAGACCAACTCTTCTGGAAGACCCGCAGAGCAGAATACGACGATGATCTCGTCTTTCTTGACTCCGCAAACATCCGCATCAATGGTGGAACGGTCCTCGTCTTCCTCCAGAGAGGGGTCTAGATATGTGTCGAATCCTTTGCTTAGCAGCGTCCTCGATGCTATGTATTTTTGGAAGACCTCGAGCTCCTTGTCGTCGGCTGAATCTCCGAACCTGTTGCTGAACGTCCCGTAATCTAGAGCTGATCGTGGCTCAACCCTTCGTGTTGCATCTTCGTTTGAAAGTCTTAGGTTCGTCGCGCTAACCCTCTTCTGTTACCTAGGGTAACAGGTGGGACAGATAAATGTTACCTGAAGTAACTAGTCGCGTGTCAGTACACTAGTAGACTGAGACTCTTGTCACGCCATTGATCTTGAGAAGCTTGGGGATGATCTCTCCAGGGATGGCTTTGTCTCCAATCAAGATGAGTTTAGGCTCCGGGGTCAGTTCTGGATCATCGACCAGGGCCTGTCGGATGCTAATTCCCAGCTGCGAAAATAGTAGAGAGGCTCCAGCGATGATTCCCGGTTTGTGAGGGTCTTCAACAATAATTTCCACTACACCGAGCCCTAGCTGCTTCGCGACCCCTTTCAGGGATAGCCCGGCGGATCGGAGATTTGAAAAGAGTGATCTAAGCTCTGGGTTGGTCTCCACCATTCTTATTGTCTCGTCAACGGTGCGCCTATCGACCCCCGCGGACTTTGCAATTCTCACTATGGGGATCTCGATATCATTCAGATAGACCTCATTTCCCCTAAGCCCTAGACCGTTTTCAAGAAGGATACGTACCACCCTCAACCTCTCAGGGTGTCCTTCCATCATGGCCTGTATCTTACTCCACATTATTCGCCGAACGCTCATGTACAGAACTGTACTGGCAAGCTTAAAATCTTGCCTAGACGAACATTCATAGACGCTTTATTTGCAGAAGCTCGCTACACGCGACCTCACAAGGATTAGTCTGTCTCAGGAAGAAATTCCGACTCGCTGGTACAATATTCAAGCTGATCTTACCGAACCCCTGCCTCCACCACTGGACCCCGGAACCAAGCAACCCGTCAATCCCGCCTCCTTGGAGAGAATCTTCGCAAAAGAACTGATTCGCCAAGAAATCAGCTCCGAACAGAATATCACGATCCCGGAAACGGTTCGAGACGCCTATATCCAGATAGGGAGGCCAACACCCCTAGTTAGGGCGAGGAGACTCGAGAAGTATCTCAAGACCCCTGCCAAGATCTTCTACAAGGCTGAATATCTCAGCCCAACAGGAAGTCACAAGCCTAACACGGCCCTAGCACAGGCATACTACAACAGTCAGCAGGGCACTCAGAGGCTTGTAACCGAATCCGGAGCCGGTCAATGGGGATCAGCGCTCGCCCTAGCTTCATCCATCTTCAACCTGAAGTGCCGCGTCTACATGGTCAGAGTCAGCTACGACCAGAAGCCAGGACGACGAACGATGATGGAAACTTATGGTGCACAAGTCCTACCATCGCCTAGCAAGGAAACAAAATTTGGAAAATCCCTCCTTGACCAGAATCAAGACCACCCCGGGACTCTGGGAATTGCGATCAGCGAGGCGTTGGAGGACACCGTAACTCACGAAGATTCTCGTTACTGTCTTGGTTCTGTCTTGAATCATGTCCTGCTGCATCAATCAATCATCGGACTTGAGGCCAAGAAACAGTTCGAGAGCATCGACATCGACCCTGACCTCATCGCAGGGTGCATCGGAGGAGGATCGAACTTTGCCGGCTTCGCCTATCCTTTCCTATCAGACAAGTTGAGAAACAAATCTGAGACAGAGTTTGTCGCCTGTGAACCAAAGGCTGTGCCTTCAACAACACGGGGAACGTACACCTACGACTTCGGGGACACTGGGGAAATGACTCCGTTATTGAAAATGTATACAGTTGGGCACAAATACGTTTCACCGCCTATCCACTCGGGAGGCCTCCGATATCACGGAAAAGCTCCTTCACTCTGCTACCTCATCAACAAGGGACACGTGAAGTCTGTAGCCTATCATCAGACAGAGGTTTTCCAAGCGGCGAGAACATTCGCCCAAACCGAGGGCATGATCCCCGCTCCAGAGACTGCGCATTGCATCAAATACGTCATTGACGAAGCATTAAGATGCAAGGAATCAAACGAACAAAAAGTCATAGCCTTCAACAATTGCGGACACGGCCTCTTGGACCTCAAAGCATACGAAGACTTTCAAGCAGGCAGACTTGTGGACTACGAACCTGCCAGTATTCAAGTCGAATCCTACGTACAATGAGAGGCAATTCCAGGACAGAGTCGTTGAGCTAATCTCAATCGAGAGGCGTCCCGAGGACGCGCTCGAACTCCTCTCCAAACACTATCGCGTTGACATGCCTGCTCTTAGAATCGGACTTCCCCGCGGGGAGAAGAGAGCGTTAGGCTGCTATGTACATCGGGAAAAGACGATCTACATATCGAGCCAAGAGTATCTCTACGACCCTTACGTGCTGATTCACGAATTCTACCACCACTTGAGAAATGTCGGAGGGAAACACCGCGGCACGGAAAGACACGCAAAAGAGTTCGCCCTGTCCTTTCTCAAGACAACGTAAGCCTAGCTCCCTATCGATTAAGGATGCACGTAGGCTAGTGGTTTCCCGCTTCAGGTCCAAAGTGTGTTGGGCAGCGTTTTCTCCGGAATATGCGCGATATGCTTGGTCGCGTAGACTTCGCCACAGTGCGGGCAGCGCAGGCTGCGCCGCCACATTCTGTAGACCAGCCTTAACGCGATGTAGCTCATGAGAAAGACGATGACTCCGAAAACCGCGGCGTCAGCGTTGATGATGAAAATGAAATAGTGGAAGTCGACCATTTGTTAGGCGTCCCCCGGGCCGGCATGAGATTGCTGTGGATATCCGTGTGGACTCTGTCTGGAATCCATAGGCTATATTGGCCGGCAGATGGTATAAACCTACCTCGGATAGAAAATGCTCAATTCTTCTATCGTTCATTGCGCGGTTCTGAAACGGAAAGAAAAGCTTACGGTGGGTTGGTTGGAGTTGCAGCCTGTTGGGGCTGAAGAATCTCATCCGCGTGAGTGATCTTCACCAGACCCTTCAACAACAATCTATTCGTCATCTTTGCGCAGATGTCACAATCTTTGCCTGGACAATAGCCCTTCAGGAAATTCTCGCACTTCCACCGATAATTTTCGATCTCCACTGTGGACATAAAATAGAGCCTTTCTTCGCATTCTCCCTTTCCCCAAATCGACTAAAGCCTCGCGTAACTAGCCGGCAAAATTCCCAGTAACAATCATGACGACCGTCGGCTCCTCTCCCTGTAGATCTCTCGTTGAATCAGGAATCGCATGATCTCGCTCGTTCCCCCGCCAATCATCATGAATCTAGCGTCACGGAAATAGCGCTCGATCGGTAGATCCTTAGTGTATCCAATTCCTCCGTGAACCTGCAATGCTTGGTGGGTTATTTCGAAAGCTGACTCAGTGGCAAAGAGCTTCGCAGTGGCGCCTTCGAGTCTTGCTAGTTTTCCTTCATCGAGCAGCCGGGCCGCCTTGACGATGAGCAAGCGGGACGCTTCAAGCTTAACGAGCATGTCTGACAGTTTGAAACTAACCCCTTCGAACTCTTTGATTGGCAGGCCAAACTGCTGTCTCCTTGACGAATAGTCTACGGCTGACTCAAAGGCTGACCGAGCGACCCCCAGCATTCCCGCCGCGACCGCGGGGCGTTCCCGATCAAGCTCATCAAGCAGTATCGGGAATCCTCGGTGAAGCCCCCCAACCACATTTTCTTCAGGAACTCTTACGTTGCGAAATCTGAGGTGGACGACGTTTGCGCCGTGCATCCCAAGGAGACCATACGTCTTCACCACTTGTACACCTTCGGATTCCCTCGGGACAACAATGGCGCTGACTCCAGACTTGGGAGGCTTTCGAGGCTCAGTGACGGCGAAGACGAAGAGGAAATCGGCAACTCCACCATTTGTGATGAAACGCTTCTCACCGTTGACAACGAAATCCTGCCCTCGACGTTCTGCGTGCGTCTTGATAGAGGCCGCGTCTGACCCCGCTCCCGGCTCGGTTAGGGCAAGCGCCCCGACCTTCTCCCCCGCGAGCACAGGACTGAGAAACCTCTGTTTCTGCGGCCTACTTGCAAAGTAGGCAAGTGGCGCAGCGTACAATGCCCCTGAAGCCAAGCGGGCCATTTCTGTAGCCGCGCTTACGGCTGAGATCTCTTCGGCCACAATGACCTCAAAGCTCCACCCTAGACCATGGCCTCCATCACTCTTCGAAAAGGCAACACCGAGAAGCTGTTGCTCTCCGAGTTTCCGAAGTATATCCCGAGGAAACCATCCCTCTTCGACTTTCTCAGCTACGGGAGCAACATGCTCCATTGTGAAGCGCTGAACTTTCTTTCTGAATTTGGCTTCAGGATTTGATTCGAAAAGGTCCATGCTACGAGACCGGAGGTCTGGCTGAGACTAATAGTGGCGACCCTATTGCCTCAAAACCTGCTAAGCGTATTGCGTGGGCGCGAGTACTAGAGGCTTTGGCCGTGCGATCAGCGCCAGAGTCTCTTGGAAGACAGGCCGGTATGCGATCCCGTACATGATTAGGCCATCCTTTCCCTCGTAGTCGAGTCTCCGCAGGACGCCCTCAAGCTTGACACCGGGTTTCAAGTCCTGAAGCTTTGCGTCGACAAACAACACTTTGTTCTGGTCGAGTAGCTCGAAGTTTGACATGAATCTCTTCTTGAGAGGTAGCTTGGATACGCTCTTCAATCGAGCAATGAGAGGGTAACGCTTGACCTCCATCTTCCCCGTGCATTCTGAATCAAGACACTTCTCTCTGGCAGGGAAGTAGATCCGTTCGCATCCATAGCATAGACTGAGAGTGAAGGATTTGCCGTTTACCGGCTCTACATCCCCCACGAGTCTAGGGATCTCAAGCCGTTGCTTTATTCTATGTAGACGAGCCCTGATCAGATCCTGGTAGGTTTCTATCTTTATCGTCGTCTTCCTCTTGACATATTCCTCCACAGTGGGAGTCCGACCCCTCTTTTCTTCTATACCATCTTGAACCTCGAACCAAGTTGCGTTGGAATATGCTCCAGAGCCGTAGGATACTGCTAGAACCTGATCTCCGGGCTTGGAATTGTCGAAAACGGATGCTAGAGATATGAGTGTCGAAGCCGCATAAGTGTTGCCTGTGTCCAAGACCTTAAGCCAAGGCTTGACTTTCTTCTCGATATCCTGCTCGGTAAGCCTCATTCTGTCGGCGATGGATTCATCCTCAACGTAAGGAATCTTGTCCTCGGTCAGAGCTGTGCATGTCTTCATGGGCAGGTATCCAGAGGGTTGATGGAAGGTTATTGCATCGAACTCTGATAGAGAAAGATCAGGATGCTTACGGAAGAGATTGGCGATGGCACCGATGACATGCGACTTGTAGGC
>Ga0209378_1001938_pt1 | contig 14456 bp, 10 predicted proteins | sample GraSoiAngelo_156_FD_186170 | JGI IMG/M metagenome (GOLD analysis project Ga0209378, IMG submission 186170) | Grasslands soil microbial communities from the Angelo Coastal Reserve, California, USA - 14_1009_13_40cm (SPAdes) (version 2) | ecosystem: Environmental > Terrestrial > Soil > Grasslands ... | reverse complement strand
CCCCAGGCCGTCAGCAGAATGTTCCCGATGGCATACGGCACCGTGTAGCCGAGCGCCGGCACCTTGCTCTGCGCTTCATCCTGGATGGCCCGGAGCGCGGCCGTGATCGTTCCCGCCCCGGCGCACGCCCCCAGGAGGATGAGCGGATTCATTCTGAGCACGTACCGCCCGAAAAGAATCGCCACGGTGTGAGGAATCAGGGCGCACACCAACCCTACGACGACGAGGCTGATCCCGGTTGTCTGAAGCCCAGCGACGAACCCCGGGCCAGCGCTCAGGCCCACCACACCGATGAAGACGCAGAGCCCGACGGTGTCGAAGATCCAGATCGCTGGTTCGGGTATGCGGCCGATGAGCGGTCTCACGGAACGCAGCCACCCGAACACGAGCCCCATGACGAGAGCGCCGCCGCTGGCGGTGAGGGTGAGCGGCAGCCCGGCAATCGTGATCGAGAGGAGGCCGACGAGCCCCCCGAGCACGATGCCGGTGCCGACGAAGATCATATCAGTGGTGTTCGTTGGCCAGTCGGGGTACCCGAGCTCCTTGGCCGCCCGCTCGACCTCGGGTCTCGGGCCGACGAGGCTCATGACATCGCCACGGTCGATCGTCATCTCGGGGACGACCGGCATCTCCTCACCGGCTCGCACGAGCTTCTGCAAGAAGACGCCGCGGGCGACCTCGTGGCGGGCCAACTCGGCCACGGTCTGTCCGGCCAGCGTCCTGTTCGTCACCACGACGTCCAACATCTCGACGGGGATGTCGAGCAACGCGTGGTCTTCCACCTCGGGCCCAATCTTGGCGCCGTGCTCCACCAGCACCGCACGCCGCGTGGCCACCGCGATGACATCGTCCTCGAGAATCACCGTGCTCGGCTGCGGTTCGACGATCTGGCCCTGACGACGGATCCGCAGAATGAAGACCCGTGCGTCCTTGGGCATCGCCTCGATTTCGCCGATCGTCCTCTTGGCCAGGAATTGGTTCGACACGCGGTAGGCTCGAACATCGTACCGTCGCGCCGCGGACGTGATCCCGGGCTCCAGCTCGGCAGCCCCCACCGTCTTAGCCTGAGCTCTCCTGCCCTCCTCTTTCAGGTTGATCCCCATCAGCTTCGGCCCGATGACAGGAAGGAACCAGACCAGTCCAGCGGTGCCGATCAGGTAGGTCACCGCATAGGCGATCGGAATGTTGTTGATCAACCGGGTCTTCTCTTCGGTCGGGATCGCGAGGCGGTTGATCGCTTCCCCGGCGGTCCCGATCACCGTCGACTCCGAGAACGCCCCGGCCAGGAGCCCCGCGGCGGTCCCCATGTCGTACCCGAGGAGCTTCGCAGCCACGAAGGCGCTTACCAGACACGTCACGCAGAGGACCACCGTGAGCGCGACCTGGGACACGGCGTCCTTCTTCAGAGCGCGGAAGAACTGGGGCCCGACCTTGTACCCCGTCGTGAACAGGAACAGATCGAAGAACACGGTTTTCACGATGGCCGGAACCTTGATGTCGAGCTGGCCGATGAGCACGCCCGCCAGGAGCGTGCCCACCACCGTCCCAAGGCTGAAGCCACCGATCTTGAGGCGACCAACGAGGAAGCCCAGCGCCAGCGTGAGAAAGATCGCCAGCTCGGGGTTGTGCCGCAGGGCATCCACGAACCAGTTCATGGCTCTCCCTCCCTGGTCGCCCCTGAGGTTTCTTACTCCTTCTTTGCGCCCCTGGAGGCCTCGAAGGCATCGCGGTAGCCGCGCGCGACCGACCGAACCCCGCGTCCGATGTCGTCGTACACGTCATCGGCCAGATTGGCCAGCGAAACGCGAAGCGACCAGTCGGGCGCCTCGAAGCCACCGCCGTTCAGCAGCACGATTCCGTGGTCCTCGGCCAGACGGAAGGCGAGATCGAGCGGGTGGACGTTCTTCTTGAGGTATTCGACCGCGTCCTCGCCGATGTTCTTTCGCGCCCAGAACTCGAAGTCGATCAAGCCGTAGTAGGCATCGAACAGCGGGTTCGGCGTGACCTGGAGGCCCAGGCCTTCGATCATGGCCAACGCACGCCGATGGACGATCTCCATGCAGGCCTGCTGGTAGCGCCTGGCGCCGTCCATCATCTCGGAGAGGGAGAACAGGGTCATCATGACTTGCTGGGGCAGCGAGAGCCCGGCGGTGTGGTTGAGGGCCACGTCACGACTGTCGGCCACGATGCGGTCGATGAACTTGACCTTGCGCGGCTCGAGGGTCAGCGCGCCGTAGCGCTTGTCGAGCGCCTTGAGCTCCGTGTCGGGAAGCTTCGCGATCATCTTGTCGAAGATGTTGTCTTCGTGGACCGCGATCACGCCGAGCCGCCAACCCGTGCAGCCGAAGTATTTCGAATACGAGTAGACGCCGATCGTGTTCTGGGGCGCCTCGCCCAGCAGGGACCGGAACTCCGGGACGAACGTTCCGTACACGTCGTCCGTCAGGAGCATCAGGTCGGGGCGCCTCTTCACCAGATTGGCGATCTTGCCGATCGTCTCCTTGCTGAGCGCGACGCCCGTCGGATTGCCGGGGTTGACGAGGAAGAACGCCTTGATCTGCGGATGCTCCAGCTTCTTGAGCTCCGCGTCCGTGAACTGGAAGCGGTTCTCCTGCGGGGCATGGATGTTCACCACGTTCAGGGCGTAGTCCTCGAGGTGCGTCATCTCAATGTACGGCGTGAAGATCGGTGTGCCGAGCGCGATCGTGTCGCCGGGCTTGAGCAGACGATTGGCTTTCAACGACTTGAAGATGTAGCACATCGCGGCCGTTCCGCCCTCGACCGCGTAGAGGTCGAACTTCCCGGCCGGTCGGGGATCCCCGCACATCGCCCACATCAGGTACTCGTGCACGATGCGCTCGTTGTGGACCAGCATCCGGTCGGGCACCGGGTAGTTGTCGCCGATGATCGAGTCCACCAGCTCGTGGACGAACGCGTCCCGCTCGAACCCGAACGTCTTCACCGCGAACGGCACGGCCGACGAGAGGAAGGACGCGCCGGGCATGTCGGCGTGCTTGGCGAGCCAGGCCTCCAGCCGGCCCGCGATGCCCTGAGCCTGCGGCATTCCCCCGATGCCGGCCGGATGCTCCATCACGCGCTGGCTCTCGGTGACCGCGAACTGGCCGAGCAGGAAGAAGCCCTGGCGTGGCGTCGTGGCGATCCAGTTGGGATTCCCCCGGCCGGCGTTGAGGAACGCCGATTGCGTGGTCTTCGAGGTCTTCTTGGCCAGCTTGATCAGCTCGTCCTTGATCTCGAACGGGCTGAGCGTCTCGAACTTGCGGAGATTCAGAAGGTCCATGGGCGTTTGTCTCCTGCGTTTCCTGGAATTCGTTATGACAGCAGCATGATGATGACCATGCCCCAGATCGTGAGCAGCGTGTTACCGACGGCGTAGGTGACGGTGTAGCCGAGCGCCGGCACCTGGCTCTGGGCCCGGTCGCAGACCAGCCCGAGCGACGCCGTCGTCGTGCGCGCCCCGGAGCAGATGCCGAGCAGGAGCGCGTCGTGGAAGCGGAAGACATACTTGCCGAGGTACATACCGATGATCAGGGGCACCGTGGTCGCCACGGCTCCCCACAGAAACAGGCCGATGCCCTGCGTCTGCAGGCCTTTGACGAAGCCCGGGCCGGCCGTGAGGCCGACCACGGCGATGAACATGTTGAGGCCGACCGAGTTCATGAACCAGACGGTGGAAGACGGGATGCGTCCGAAGGACGGGCGCACCGAGCGCAGCCAGCCAAATACCAGGCCCGCGATGAGGGCGCCGCCGGCGGTGGACAGCGTCAGCGGCACCCCGCCGATTTTCAGGACGAGCGCCCCGACCAGCGCGCCGAGCGTGATCGCGCCGCCGATGAAGGCAACGTCGGCGACATCGCTCGGCCGATCGAGAACGCCCAGGTCCTTGGCCGCCGCGGAGGTGTCCTGAGTGCGGCCGACGAGCGTGAGGATGTCACCGCGGTTGATCTTCGTGTTCGGGAGGATCGGAATCGAGGTGGCGACCGCGCCACGCGTGATTCTGCGGAGGAACACGCCGCGGGCGGTGGGCCGTTGGGCCAACTCGGCGAGCGTCTTGCCGTCGACGGCCTTGTTGGTCACGTAGACGTCGACGCCCTCGACCGGCACGCTCAGGAGCTCCGGGTCCTCCACCTCTTTCGCACCCGCCCCGATCAGCTTCAGGAGCACGTCGCGCGCGCCGACGAGGGCCACCACGTCGCCCTTGCGCAGCACGGTATCGGCGCTGGCCTCCTCGATCTTGCCGTCGCGGCGGATTCTAAGAATGAAGACGCGCGCATCGGGCACCAGCGCCTCGGCCTCGGTGGCCCGGAGGCCCTCGACCCGGGAGTTCGCCTGCAGAACGAACGCGCGAATCTCCCAGCGGTGCCAGGCCGAACCGGCGCCGCCCAGCTCCTTGACGCCGCCCTGCTTTTCTTCGTAGTCCTTGCAGGCGGCAGGAAGGTTGATGCGGAGCAACGCCGGCCCCACCAGCGCGATCACGATCGCCGAGCCGACGGTGCCAAAGATATAGCTTACGGCGTAGGCGATCGGCATCGCGTCGAGGAGGCCTTTGGCCTGGTCCGTGGGTAAGCCTAGTCGGTTGATGGCGTCCGTCGCGAGGCCCATCGAGGCCGAGATCGTCTGCGATCCCGCGTACAGCCCCGCCGCGTAGCCCACGTCGTATCCGGCGACCTTCGCGACCACGACGGGAATACCCAGGCAGAACACGCAGAGGACCGCCGAGAAAATCGCTTGCGGCAGGCCATCCTTGGCGACGCCCCGGACGAACTGCGGCCCGACGCCGTAGCCGACGGCGAACAGGAAAATGAGGAAGAAGGTCGACTTCACATTCGGCGAGATCGTGATCCCGAGCTGCCCGATGATGACAGCGGCCAGCAGGGTGGCCGTGACCGCACCAAGGCCGATGCCCTTGAAGGTGAACTTGCCCACGTAGTAGCCGATGCCCAGGGAGAGGAAGAGCGCGATCTCGGGATAGGAACGCAATGTCTGAGCGAACCATTCAAACATGTTGCCCTCCGTTCTCCGCGCTGGCCGATGCGGATTTCTTCCGGCCGAGGGCCGACGGCTTGAGCAGCTTGAGGCCGCGGCTCGCTTCGAAGCCGTGGATCTCCTTGACGTCGAGCTTGCGCATGAACCCGATGGTGCCGGCATCGAGCACCTGGCCCGGCACCATGATCGGGAAGCCCGGGGGATAAGGGATGACGAAGCTCGCCGAGACCAGCTCCGGCCCCGTCGCGAGCCGCGCATCGACGTCCGGGCTGTTGAGCGGGAGATACTCGCAGCCGGCCTCGTCATAGGCGGCGTAGAACCCGGCTCGCATGTCGCCCTCGATGGTGGCGCTCGCCGGATTCTCGCGGAAGCTGTCGTGGAAGCGCGTGAAGTTGGGGAGATCGGGGACGTCTTCCATGAGCGACTTGACGCGCGCTTTGAACGCGGCGCGCTCGCCGTCGGTCCCGCGGGTGAGCTGCTCGTCGAGGTCTCTCGCGATCTCGCCGAGCACCTTGAGGAGGTGCGCGACGTCGCTGAGGGTGTTGTTGATGTTGGTCTGGAACAGCACGCTGTTGCGTGACGTCTTGTTGAGCTGGATGCTGTACTTCGACGCGAGCAAGCCCTTGAACTGGGTGCCATCGAAGCCGGCGGTGCCGCAGACGAGGGTCAGCCGCGTGGGATCGAGGAAGAACTCGTCCCGCTGGATCGCCTTCACGGCATCGGCCCAGCTCTGGCCGGCCTTCAGGAAGCTCCCGAAGCCCGACGGCCGGTACTCGGCCGGAATCATCTCGTCGGCGTCGAGCACGCGGAAGTACTTCGAGATCACGGGGTGGCTGTTGACGGCGCGGCGGATGTCGAGCGCGAGCTGGATGGCGCGGGCGACGAGCTCATACCCCTCGAGCTCCATCTGCCGGCGCGCAACGTCGAGGGTGGCGATGATCTGGAGGTTGGGCGAGGTCGAGGCGTGGGTGAAGACCGCCTCCTTGAACTGCGCCTCGACGTGGTGGAAGTCGACGTCGCGGACCAGCACCATCGAGCCCTGGCGCAGGCTCGACATCGACTTGTGGGTCGAGTTGGTCTGGTAGATGCGTAGCCGGACCTTCGACGGATCGGGCTGAAGGCGCGTGTCGAGGACGCGCGGGTCCTTCGGATCGAGTTCGCGCCCCAGCGACTTTTCCTGCGCGGCGAAGGCCTCGGTGGCCGCCGGCGTCTGGAGCCACGCCTCGATATCGGCCGCCGCGCCCATCGCGGTCCGCGGCCTCAGGAACGGCGAGAACCGGGCGAATCCGAACCACGCCTCGTCCCACAGGAAGACCAGATCCGGCTTGATCGCGAGCAATTCCTCCATCACGCGGCGCGTGTTGTAGACGTGGCCGTCGAAGGTGCAGTTGGTGAGCGTGACGAGGCGAACGCGATGGAGAAGACCCGCGGCCTTGAGATCGAGCAGAGCCTTCTTCAGGGACCGGAGCGGGACGCCGCCATACATGGAGTAGGCGGTCATCGGATAGGCCTCGACGTAGTACGGCTGGGCGCCTGCCATCACCATGCCGTAGTGATGCGACTTGTGACAGTTGCGGTCGACGATCGCGATGTCACCCGGCGCCAGGAGCGCCTGTTCGACCATCTTGTTGGACGTCGACGTGCCGTTGGTGACGAAGAACACGCGGTCGCATCCGAAGGCGCGGGCCGCCATGTCCTGGGCGCGCTTGATGGTGCCGGTGGGCTCGAGGAGCGAGTCGAGGCCGCCGGTGGTTGCCGAGGACTCGGCGAGGAACAACGTCGGGCCGTAGAACTCACCCATGTCGCGGATCCAGTTCGACTTGAAGATCGACTTCCCACGAGCGATGGGCAGGGCGTGGAACGTGCCGATCGGACGCTGGGCGTAGCGCTTGAGGTTGTCGAAGTAGGGCGTCTCGAACCGCTCGGCCACCCCCTCGATGGCGCTGAGATGGATTTCGAGGGGTTCCTCGACGCCGTAGAACACCCGGCGGACACAGGTCGCGACGTCGGGGTCGCTGGCGACCGCGTCCACGTTGCGCCGGCTGAGCAGGTAGATGTCGACCTCGGGACGGACCCGCTTCAGCGCGCGGGCTAGCTGCGTTCCGTACTCCTGCGGCGCAACGCTTTCAGCATCGACCTGAAGCTGGGTCGCGAGCACCTGGTGCAGGATGGGCGCATCGTGAAAGGACGGGAACCGGAAGCCGTCCGAGATCACCACCGACTGGATGCTGCCGTTGAACAGAACGGCCAGGATCGCGTCCTCAAAGCTGCCGACCACGACACTCTCGTAGATGAACTGATCCTCCGGCCGCCGCAGGCGCCGGAGCTCCTGCGTGGTGGAAGCCCAGCGTGCCGGCGGGGCGGGCGTGACGATGAGCATCTCGAAGTATGGTCGCCGCGTCTCACCCGATTCCAGCCGAGGCGGCAGGCGAAGCGCGGCGGCGCCATTCGTCGCATCGTCGCTCGTCTCCCAGTCCGCGGCGTCCGCGCGGTAACTGTTCGACATCAGCGCGTTGTAGATGCGCTGCACGAGTCGCGCGACGTCGCCCGCGTCTCCCTGGGCGATCTCGTCTTCAACGGCGCGGAGCAGGCGCGGCCCCGGATAGCCGAAGAAGCTCTCGGCCGGACGCAGCTCCGCGAACGCGGTCTCGACCGCGGTGCGGCCGCCCTCGTCATGCTTGGCCGCCCAGGCCTGCGTCGCGAACGTGAGCTTGTACCAGCGATCGAGCCGCGCCTCACCGGTGGAGAAGAGACGGTCGATGCGCTCGGGTCTCTGGGGCACAGCCTTCATGGTGACCTCTCCTGTCGTGCTGAATAACGCCTGCGGACTCTGGCAGGCGGCACCACGGTGGGCAATCGGACCATGGTCGTACCCTGGAGCCGTATTGGACCTTGGTCTGATATCCTCCGGACCGAATGTCGTGGTGGGATTCGACCCGACAGCGAGGTGTCACGACGATGGATCTGCCGAGACCAGTCATGCTCACCGCGTGGTGTGTCGGCGTTGTCGCAGCGACCCTTCCCGTGGTACCGACGGCTGCGCAGATGACGGTCGTTCCGCGCGTGGTTCATATGGAGCAAATTGCGTGCGCCGAGTTACTTGCGCTTCCCAGTGAGCGCCAAGACCGTCTCCTGATCTACTTCGACGGGTACGTCGCGGGCATGCGCCGGCAGACGACGTGGGACGAGCGCGTCGAAGGCGAGATGATCGATCGGGCCATCGGATACTGCAAGGCGGACCCCAGCCAGACCGTCCTTTCGGCCTTCATCAAAGCCGCGCCTCGATGACCACCACGCCGATGGCACAGGGGCGCCGGTGCGCTCTCCTGTTCCTGGTCGGCGGCGCGGCGATCCTTGCTGCTGCGTGCGCGACGCCGGTCGGCGCGGTCGGGGTCGAGCCCGACGTCGTGCACCGGACGCTGACGGGAAGTGTGCTCTCCGTCGGCACGCCGAGCATTCCCACGCAGAACGTGCTCCATGAACAGAACCTGGCCGAGCGATTTGACGAGGAGCCGGAGGCGGCGCTGGCCGACCTCCACGCCGCGGTGGTCAGCGGCCGACGAGGGGTGAGCGCGCTCTTCGCGCTCTCCGAGCTCTCGTTCTTCCACGCCGAACGGACACACAAACGCGCGTACTACCTCGCGGCCGCGGTCTACGCGTACGCGTTTCTCTTCCCGGACGATGAGTCGACCGATCCCGACCCCTTCGATCCGCGGCTCCGGCTGGCTGCCGACCTCTACAACCGCGGCATCACCGCGGCGCTGGCGTCGGAGAACCGAGCCTACGTCGATCTCCGTTCAGGAGTCTTCGCTTTGCCGTTTGGCGAGCTGCACGTTTCGTTCGACCGTGACGATTTGATCTGGCACGGACGCGAGCTGACCAAGTTCGTTCCGTGGCCGAGCTGGACGTCTTCGGGCTGAGGGCTCGCTACCGGCGCTCCGGCATCGGCGCGCCGCTGGCGGCCAGCGCAATCGTGCGCGATCCCGAGGAAGCGGCGCGGGATTTCGTGGCGCCGAGGCTCCAGGTTCCCGTGACGGCCGTGCTACGAATCCAGGGCGGGCGGGAGAGCCTCGCCGGCCCGCAGATTCGGGCATCCCTGGAGCTGTACGTCTCGACGGAAACCGAGCTGGTGACGATCGGCACCCGCCGCGTTCCCCTCGAAGTGGAGCCGACCGCGGCGCTCGCGTACCAGCTCGGCCAGAGCCCGATCTCCGCGAAGAGTTCGAGGGGTGGGCATTCAGCTACAACACCGGCAGCCCGATCGTGTATTCGGCGATGCTCCTCCGCGAGGCCCTCCGTGACGCGGTCAAGAAACTCGATCCCACCGGCGTCGACCCCGGGCTCAAACGAATGGTCGTGATCGGCCACAGCCAGGGCGGTCTGCTGACCAAGATGATGGCCATCCACAGCGGAGATCGATTGTTCGCGGCGGCGTCTCGGCGGCCGCTCGATGAGCTCGTCCTCTCCGACGAGACCCGCGACTTGCTGACGCGCTCGCTGTTCGTGGAGCCGCTGCCGTTCGTGGAGCGTGTGGTCTTCATCGCCACACCGCACCGCGGCAGCTACTTGACGCTGAATCAGCTGGCGGCCTGGGTCACAGGGTTCGTGAAGCTGCCGACAACATCGTCGGCGCCGTGGGAGAGGTCGTCACGAAGAACCGGGAGGCGCTGACCGCGACCGGTGTCGCCCGCACGAGCGTGGACAACATGAACCCGCGCCACCACTTCATCCGTGCGCTCCAGGACATTCCGATCGCCCCGGCATTCACGCGCACTCGATCATCGCGGTCCAGGGAACGGGGCCGATCGAGGATGGCGACGATGGCGTCGTCAAGTATTCGAGCGCGCACATCGAGGGCGTGGAGTCCGAGCTGGTGATCCGATCCGGGCACTCCGTGCAGGGCCATCCGCTCGCGGTGGACGAAGTGCGGCCCTGCGCCTGCACGCTGCCGGGGAGTAACCCGCACGGGCTCGAAAAACGGTTTCGATAGGACCAAGGTCCTATTGGATCGGACTCGGACGCCGGTGATCATCCGCCGTGGGGACGTCATCGTCACGGCGCCACGAAAGGAAAGTCGACCATGCGACGTGGATCACGCGGGCTGATCGTCATCGGAAGCGTTCTCGCCTGTTTCCTCGCCGGGGCGGTTGGTGCCCAGGACCAGGCCGCGGACAACATGAACATCCTCCGTGAGAAGGCCCGGGTGGACAAGAAGGTCGTGGTGGCCTCGGTGCTCGACCTCACCGAGAGAGAGGCGACCGTCTTCTGGCCCGTCTACAACGCCTACCAGAGCGACATGGTCACCCACTACGACCAGCTCCTGAAGCTGATCGACGCCTACGGCAAGGCGTACAACGCGATGAGCGACGAGACGGCGACAAAGCTCCTCGCGGACTACCTGGCGCTCGAGCGGGCTCACGTCGCGCTGCTCAGCTCGTACGTCCCGCGCTTCGAGAAGGTGCTTCCGGCCAAGAAGGTCGCGCGTCTGTACCAGATCGAGAACAAGATGCGGGCCCTCGTGAACTACGAGCTCGCGAAGCAGATTCCCCTGGTCAAATAGAGGAGACCGCACGATGGTCAAGACGCGAGTCGGAGCCAGCCTCCTGGCGGTTGCTCTCGTGGTGATGACGTCGATGAACACGCAACCCGCCGTGGCGGCATCCGCGACGGAGATCAACCGCGACGTCGACGCCGCCCTGGCCAAGCTGTACGCCGACATTCCCGACGCCCGAACGCTCGCGGAGAAAGCCCGAGGGGTTCTCGTTTTCCCGAACGTCGTCAAGGCCGGATTCCTCCTCGGTGCCCAGTACGGCGACGGTGCTCTCCGTCGGCAGGGCAGGACCGTGGCGTACTACAACACGGTGGCGGCGTCGTACGGCCTCCAGGCCGGCGTCCAATCGTTCGGATACGTTCTGTTCTTCATGACCGAGCCGGCGCTCGAATATCTCGACAAGAGCGACGGCTTCGAGCTCGGCGTGGGCCCCAGCATCGTCGTCCTGGACGCCGGGAAGGCCAAGACCATGACGACCACGACGATGCAGAACGCAATCTATGCGTTCATCTTCGATCAGCGGGGCCTGATGGCCGGCATGGGCCTGCAAGGCTCGAAGATCAGCCGGATCGACCGCTGATCGCGCATCGTCCGTCTCAGGAACCGCCGGTAACGACTGAATCTTCCATCACGAAGCCAGATCCGTTGTCACAATCGAACGCGTGAGCCGTGAGCTGGGCGCGGGAACGACGGAAGGCCCGCGGGGCGGCGGAGCGGTTGCTCCGCGGCTGGGACCGTGGGCGGTCAGCCGTACGCGCACACGCCCGGTCTCGTCGAGAAGCACGAGCTTGCCAGCCCCGCGCCGGAATGCGCTGACTGCGCCAAGGGCGGCGAAAAACCGGCTTTCCTGGTCCATGACAGCGGGCGCGCAGGCCATGCGCGTCGTGCCCGCCGGCTTCAGCCGGATCGTGCCTTCGCCGAGCTCGAGTGCGCCGAAATAGCGGTTGCAGGCCGCCTGGCCGGTGATGCGCTGGGCGCTGTCGAACGAGAGCGTGGATTCGATCCGCTCGAGGACGCGCTGCTCGTCGATCTCCTCGGCGAGCCAGGACGTTCCGATCAGCGACGCGGCGGGAGCCGCCGACTCGGTAGAGCGGCATCCAGTCGCAAGCCCGGCGATCGCCAGCAGCGCGAAGAGGATTCTCGTGAAGACGTCACAAGGAGCCATCGCCGGGGAGTCTACGGCGAGCAGCGGCCAAGCTCGTCGCGGAATACCGCGACACGATCCTCGAGTTCGTGAACCCGCCGTAGGACGACGGTCCCGTTCACCGATGCTCATTCGCGGCGGAGGTGTACCTCCTGCTGCGGCAGGGCGATCGCCATCCCGGCGTCGCGTAGCGCCGCGTATACCGAGACGCCGAGATCGCTCTTGACGCCGAGAAGGGCGTCCAGCCGATGCGTCCACGCCTGCAGCTCGAAGCGGAGCGCGCTGTCGCCAAAGCCGAGGAAGAACGCCTGTGGGGCCGGCTGGCCGGCGATGTCGTTCTGAGCCTGGGCGGCGCCGACCAGGACTTTCAAGACCATGTCGGGGGCGGTGCCGTAGCTCACGTTGACCTGGATGTCGAGGCGCCGCAGCCGTTGGATCGGCGTCCAGTTGGTGACCCTCTCCGCGACGAGCTGGGAGTTCGGCACGATGACCTCCGCACCCTCACCGATGCGGATCGTGGTCGAGCGAAAGCCGATCCGGCGCACCTGCCCCTGCACGTTGCCGATCTGGACCTCATCACCGATGTGCACGGGCCGCTCGAAGAGCACGATGAGGCCGGAGACGAAATTGTTGACCACGTTCTGCAGGCCGAATCCCACGCCGACGCCGAAGGCGCCACCGAGCACGGTCACGCGATCGAGGTTCACGCCGAGCACGAGCAGCGCCACGATGAAGCCGACGGTGACGATCGCGTAGCTCACCAGGCTCGACAGCGCGTAGGGCAACCCGGCGCCGAGAGAAAGCCGGGGGAACACGTCCTCCTGGAGGACGAAGCGGACGAGGGACGACACGAAGAACGCGGCCCACACGGTGACGACGAAGGAGAGGACGTCCCCCACCGAGATCTGGAGGGCTCCGCGCGTGAGTTCGGCGGCCCAGATGGTTCGGCCCGTGGCGATCATCGGCCTGAGCAGGCCCAGGGAGTCGAGGGTCACGGCGGCCCACACGGCGAGCGCGACCGTGCGCAGGAGACGATGCGCCCGCTGCTCGATGTAAGCGCGGTGCTGTTGCACCATCCTGAGGAATCGCAGCGGCGGCAGTCGAAGCGCGAGGTCGAAGAGCCCCTCGGCGATTCGCCGGCCCGCGGCCAGGATCAGCCCGACGTACGCGCTCTGCAGTGTGCTCGACGCGAGCAGTCGCGCCAGGCTCATGTTGCCGACGGCGCCGGAGACGAAGGCGACGGTGAACGCCGCGAACGCGGCACGGAGAGCCATCACTCGGGTGAAAGGACTCGGCAACGCATCGATGAAGACGACTTCGTGCCAGCGGCGGGTTCGCAGGACCCATCCGATGAGCGTTGCCGGCACGAGCATCTCGAGCAGGAAGACCGTTCGCTCCAGGAGCGGGAGGGCCGTGAAGAGCTCGCGGAGGCGGTAGGCGAGAAAGAACGCGCCGAGGCCGTAGACCCAGGGGACGAGGCGAGGCGCGACGAGCCGCCGGAAAATCGCGACCATTGCGAGGAGCGCGCCGGCCTCGAGCAGGAGCCAGGCTGTGCGCGGCTCGCCGGAGTAGATCCAGGGCGACGCCAGCACGGCCAGCACGGCACCTGAGGCCACCGGTCGTTCAAGGGCCATGGGAAGGGCCGGCAGGGCTGCTCCATCCTCGCCGGCCCAGACGCGTGCTCGCGTTCGCGTCCACCAGAGAGCCGCGACGAGGACCAGGAAGAGCACGACGTGGACGACGATGCGCTCTGACTGGTCTTTCACGAACCGTACAAGAGAGTCGGTCTGGGCTGCGAACGACCCCTCGATCCTCCCGGGCAGGTCGACGAGCCCTTCGGGACGCATTTTCCAGATTGGCGGGCTGTCGAGCACGAACAGCGCGCCCGCGGCGCGCCGCCGAGCCCGGTCGATCAGGTTCAGCGCGTCATCGCAGCGCGCCAGCTCCTTCGCGACCTGATCTTGCAGGACCAGGATGGCGACATTCTGAACGTCGACACGCTTTTGGGCCGCCGCCACCGACGCGAGGACCTCGTCGACTCGCGCGACCACCTGAGCGGGCGCCCTTTGCTTCACGATGTCCGCCCGAGTCCTGGCCCACGTCTCGCGCAGCTCCGCCAGCCGCTGGCGTTGCTGCTCCAGCCAGACGGCCCGGGTGGTCAGCGTATCGATCCAGGCGACCAGCGCGACCCGGCTCGACTGCCATGCGTCGACGAGCGCGTCGAGCGTGGCCAGTCCGGGTCCCGAGTCGAGGGTTTCGCGGGTCCGCGCCGTCCGGTCGTCGAGACGCGCGCTGATATCGGGCAGGGCACGATCGATTCCGACGACGGGCCGGCTCGGCTCGAGGTCGCGCTCGAGCGTGCGCAGGTAGTTGACGACTTCATTCGCGCGCGCTGAAACCTCGGCGCTGGGGATCGAAGCGGGGGGCTCCTTCGGCGCTTGCGGAGCTTGTGCGCCGGGGGAAGGAGATTGCGTCGGGGCGGGTTGAGGTTGCTTCTCGGCGGGCGCAGCGTATGCGCCGGGCTCGCTCACCGGCAACAGCATCACGACGATCATCAACAGGAGCACGCGCCCCGCGAACGACTTCACGGGCAGAGCATGGCCTAACCCTCCCGTTGCAGTCCATAGGGACCTTAGGCTCACCGCTCCGCTGAGTCCGTTGGACCAAGGTCCCATTGGAGCGGAGCTGGCGGCTGGCGATCATCCGCGGAGCGTGCCCACTGCCCAGACACCGAGTATCTTCGATCCAGTTTCCAGC
>Ga0209378_1001933_pt1 | contig 14475 bp, 19 predicted proteins | sample GraSoiAngelo_156_FD_186170 | JGI IMG/M metagenome (GOLD analysis project Ga0209378, IMG submission 186170) | Grasslands soil microbial communities from the Angelo Coastal Reserve, California, USA - 14_1009_13_40cm (SPAdes) (version 2) | ecosystem: Environmental > Terrestrial > Soil > Grasslands ... | reverse complement strand
CAAAGCAGCTCGACATCGAGACGGACGCCCTCCCCGTCGGCGGCGGCGCGATGCTTTCGGAGGGGATGCTGGCCTTGGCGTCGCTCATCGCGTACATGGTCCTCAGCAAGGCATTCGTCTTTGGCGTCGTGGGTGACCCCACCAATCCTCCGCATACCAACATTGCGTCATGGCCGGTCGGCGCGGCGCTCCTCGTTTCCCGAGTCATCGGAGTGAGCGCCACGAATGTACTCTTGACAACCTTCTTCGGCTTGGTCCTCGTCATTTACGCGCTCACGGTCCAAGCGCTCGTCACTCGGTTCTTCCGCCTCGTCGCCGCAGAGACCTGGAGTGAGGGTCGGTTCCGGGTGTTCGGGAACAAGCACGTGTCCACCGTCGTCGGCCTGGGTGTGCCCTGGGCATTCGCGGTCACGGGGAGCTGGTGGGCCCTGTGGTTGTACTTCGGCGGCGCGAATCAGCTCCTCGCCGGCCTCGCGATCATGCTCATTACCATCCATCTGGCGCGAGTGCGCGCACCGACGAGGTACTCGCTGATCCCGGGGATCTTCATGGTCGTGACCACGCTGGCGGCTCTCGTCTGGCAGACCTGGACGTTCCTCTACTCCGTCTGGCTCTACATTCAAGGAGACAATTCGTGGATCATCCGGAATGTCCGAGGTCCGATCCAGACCGATTCGAACCTGATCCTGATCGCGGTTGGGATCAATGCGGTGTTCGTCCTCGTTGGCGTCGTGCTGTTCGGCATCGGGCTCTCGATGGCGATCCGCCTGTTCCAGAGCTACCGCACCAGCATGACGGAAGCCCGAGCGCGCGCTCCCGCAGCGGCCGACGGCGGGACGCGCGAGAAGTAATCTTCGCGAAACGTCAAGCTATTGAGGCCCTGGCGCATCCGTCCTGGGAGGAGCGAAGCCCGATGGCCGACTCGAAGGACCCCGCGACACCGAAGTCCCGTGGGAAGAAGGTCAAGGAAGCCGCGAAGGGCGTCCTTTACGGCATGGCCGCTCACGGCCACGTCACGGCGGCGCTTCGCACGCGGATGTACCTGGAGCATCTCTTCATGTTCATCACCCTCGGCGACATGCTTGGCGTGCCTATCATTCCGCCGTACTACTCCCTCAAGATCCTGCCGTACGCAGTCCCGAACATCAAGAGCTGGAAGCAGAGGGTGTTCCGGGAGCGGGATTTCACCGATCAGGTCTTCTGAGGGAATCCATGGGCCTTGCCTCCTATTTCGAGACGAAAGGCGACAAGGGGATCGTCATCTTCGCAGGGAAAGGCGGCCTCGGCAAGACGACATGCAGCGCAGGCCTGAGCCACTACATGGCATCGAAGAGGAAGAGGAACGTCCTCTGTTTTTCGACGGACCCGCAGGCGAGCCTCAGCGACATCTTTGACCGGGACATCTTCGGGAAGGGGCTCGTCTCCGTCATTCCGAACCTGGACGTCGTTGAGATTGATGCGGACCGACGTGTAGCCGACTACCAGGGCGAGGTCAAACAAAAGATCCTCACGATGTACGGGTTGTCGGAACTGCCGGCGGAGATCGAGGAATACATCGACTCGACGTCCGCCGAACCGGCGATGTACGAGTCCGCCACGTACGACGCGATGGCGGACCTAGTGGCGACGAGCGGCCACGACTTGTACGTGTTCGACATGCCGCCGTTCGGCCACGGGGTGCGCATGATTGCGATGGCGGAGATCCTGAGCAAATGGGTCGGGAAGATTACGGAGGCGCGAGAGAAGGCCCAGGAGTACGAGGCGGTCGCGGCAACGTTGAAGGGCACGAAGGTCTCCGAAGACGAGGTCCTCAAGGAGCTCCAGGACATCCAGGCGAAGATCACGCGCTTCACCGATCTCATGGTCGACCAGCGCCGGACATCGTTCTTCATGGTCCTGATTCCGGAGCGCATGGCGATTCTCGACACGGAGCGTGCGCTCGAGATGTTCGATGCCCTCGGCCTCCAGATGGCCGGGCTGATCGTGAACCAGGTGTATCCCGCGGAATTGGCGGAGGCGAAAGGCGGTGAAGCGGTCGAGTTCCTGCGGAACCGCGCGCGGATGCAGCGGAAGTACCTCGATGAAATCAAGTCGAAGTTCGCGGGCAAGGTCGTCGCGATGCTCCCGATGTACCCGCGGGAACCGCGTGGACTCGACATGATCGAGCGGGTGTCTCAGGATCTTCTCTTCGGACCCGCTCTCTGAGGTGATGCCGTGTGACGACCCTCCCCGAACTCCTCGAGCAACGGCCGAAGATGCGCTACATCTTCACGGGCGGGAAAGGCGGCGTCGGAAAGACGGTCGCGGCAGCAGGGCTCGCCTACCACTACGCATCCCAAGGAGAAAGCGTCCTAGTCGCGTCCCTGAACCCGGTCCATTCGCTGTCGAGCCTGTTCGGCCAAAGCCTGTCCGGCGGCAAGGTCATCGAGGTGGCCGGCGCGAAGAACGTGCACGCCGTCGAGGTCGAGACGACGGAAGTCGTGGAGCGCTACCGCAATTCGATCCGGGGCCGGGTGAAGGAATTCCTGAAGTGGGCGGACATCCCCCTCGACGCGAGGCCGTTCATCGAGATCGCCGCGACGAACCCTGCGTTCGAGGAGAGCGCGATGTTCGACCGGATGGTCGACTATATCCTCAAAGAAGGGGAGGCGTACGATCGCGTGATCTTCGACACCGCGGCGGTCGCAAACGCGGTCCGCCTGATCGGCTTGAGCAAGATCTACGGCCTCTGGCTCACGCGCATGATCGATTCGCGCAAGGAGGCGCTGAGCATGCGCGTCCAGCTCTCCTTCCGGAAGGAAAAGGTCATGGCGGAGGTGAAGAAGGATCCGCTGATGGCGGACCTCATCTCCATGAACGAGCGATTCGAGAAGGCGAAAGGCGTCCTCGTGGATCCGGAACGGACCGCGTTCTTCTTCGTGACGCTGCCGCTCGCCTTGCCGATCGCCGTCGTGCGCCGGTTCATCGGCATGGTCCAGAAGTTCAACATCCCGATCGGCGGAGTCATCGTGAACGAGGTGCTCCGTCCGGAGATTGCCCTCCAGGACGGCGCGGGCGAGTATCTGGCGAACAAGTACCACGAGCAGACCGCCTACATGAAGGTCCTGTACCGCGACCTGAGACCGCTCGTGCGGTCGTACATCCCGCTGTATCCCTCCGAGGTCACCGGCGTCGACATGGTCCGTCGGGTCTCCGAAGATATGATGTCGTACACGCCGCCCTTCGCCGCCGAGCTGGCGGGCGCCGCATGAAACCGACGACCCGGGATCACGTTGTGGCCGCGACGCATTTCGTGCTCGGTCCGTCAAATTTCGTCGTGATCCGCCTGCCGGACAACTGGGATTTACGGCTCGGCCGTCAACCGATGGACGTCGACTACACGGTCGCGTACGACGGCGTACGGTGGGCCCAGGAGGGGCGTGCCTCCGGCCTCCTCGTCGACGTGCAGGCTCGGCGGGCGATCGAGCTATCCGTCCGCACGGCGCGCGGGACGGTTCCCCCGCCGAAGCTCGAGGCGCCCCGTCCCGGGACTTGCAAGATGGGGGGCCATGACGCGTCGTACTCCGTCGGGTCGGCTCATCTCGGCCTGTTCCGCACGAAGCTCTATCATGTCCTTCATGTGTCGTACCGGTGCGATGAGACCCAGCGCCTCGTCGACCTGCGGTTCATGCACCGGGGGACCGCGGAGGTCCTGGAGGGACTTGTGGCACCGATAGCGGGCACGCGCTGTCACTAGGCCCCCAGACGTTTCGCCAGCTCGAGGATCGCCCCGATTCCACGGGATGCGGCGCCCGGCGCGACGGACACCGAGGCCGCAATTCCGGGACTCGTTCCCGCGGTCACATGGAGGGCGGCAATCCCGTCCATCGTCTCCGGGCCCAGCCCTTCGAGGATCCGACGCGCCCCGCGCTCGTCGTCCGAGGACAAGAGGCGTTCGCGCGCCCCGAGGGAGAGCGGTGACCAGCTCGCTTTCGCATTGCTCCTCCGTCGTCCGACCCGTGTCTCCGGGTCAACGAGTTCGAATCCGATCCGCGGATCGTTCCGGAGGGACGCCTCGACGAGCGCTGCGTCTCGTCGTCCCTGGGCGGTCGCGATGGCCCAGTTGATCGGCATCTCCCGCGGCCGCAAGGTCACCGTAACCGAGAATTCCCGGAACGGCGGGTTCGCCCCCTCCGTCGTCATCCGAAACGCGGTCGTCCCGAACCACTGGATTTTCGAGGTCCCACCGAGGCCCACGACCGCGCGCTTGAGTTCCGTCCCGATCCGGCGGGCGAGTCGCCGGGAGTAGACGAGGGCACCGTAGTACCAGACCAGAAAGAAGCCGGCGACAAGGACGACCGCGATGAGGCCCGGGTCGACATCGGCCACGGCGGACCGAAACGCGACAGGCCGCTAAAGGTCTCCGGCCGCGCAGGAAAACGTTTAGCGCCGGCCGGCCATCCGCTCGGAACGGTGGACGGCGTGAGCCGCTGGAGGCGCGCCTTGCAGGTCGTCAAGGAGATGCTATGGGGCCTCTTCTTCTTCGACCTCTACACCGAGAACATGAAGATGCGCATCCGGTACAACGACGCCGTCAACCTTCTCGTCTTCTCGGAGCAGCTCGGAATCCCGCTCATGAATTCCTACGTTTCCATGCGTCTGCTCCCGTACTTTGTCGGGGAGCTCGAGGGATGGAAGCGCCGCGAGATGCGGGAACGCGAGGTCCTGGAGGATGCGCCTGAGATTCACTAGGGCGCGCCGTGCAACCGCATCGCCAGCACGTGTTCCGCCCAATGCCGTTCCATGCCGCGCACCCGCGGCACGGCCAGCGGCTGGCGAGCGGGACGTGGCTCGGATCGTGCAGCGTCGTCCCGTCCCCGAGCCCGCAGCTCCAACATCGGTCCAGCTCGTATTCGTTGCGTTGCGAGCAGACAAGGCAGACCCAATCCGCGCGCCGAGCGCCTGAACGGAACGCGTGGTGTCGTCCCCATGCGAACCCGCCAAGGCAGGAAAGGAAAAGGGCAACCGTCGCGATCGCAACAGAATCCATGGGGGGAACGTCGCGTCGTTCCCGGACCGAACTAAATACGTTGCTCGCTGCCTATCCAAAATGAGACTCTTGCGCGCCCCTCGCGAATCGGTTTCCCGGGCGGTGGGATCGGTTGGATCAATGCCCGATCACACGCGAGCCGAAGTAGAAGGTCACGACCAGGGAGAGGGCTTGGTCCGCGCGGCCCGCGATCAGTCCTCCTTGTTTCGTCACCAAGGCGAAACAGATGTACGCGGTCAACCCCAAGGCGCCGACCGCGACGACATCGCGAAAGATCGTCGCGAGGCGGTGGCGGATATGACTCTCGTGCGCTCGACGATGGACGAACCAGGAGGCGGTGGCCCCGAGGATGTAGCCCCCGAGGACCTCCAGGACCGCCAGGAGGTCGGCCGGAATGCCCCGCAAGGACGGGTTCTGACTGAGGAACCACGCGGTGAGGCCTGTGAAGCCCAGGAAGATCAATATTCGAACGAGCCTCGGATGGTGCGGTGGAGGCTGCCCCGGCGGGAGTGACGGCGGGGTCGACGCTGCGCGGCTCCCGAAGTAGAAGGCGATGACGACCACGACGGCGTTCACGAGGACCGTCGGTGCGGAACCTCCTTGAAGGAGGACGTATCCGTACGCGGCGGTCACTACGATCGCGATGGCGCCGCGTACGCTCCCGTGCGGGAGTCGAAGGGGCTCGGGCAGCTGGCCAACGGGAGGGATGGCCACGTTCGCGCACCGCGGATGGGGCGCTTAAGGCTGACGATGTTCTCGTCGAAATTCAGAAGAAAGAGGCAATCGCCTGTGTCAGGCGGCGCAGCAGGCGACCGTCGTTCTCGGATTCGCGCGATGCATCGTCCGAGTGGTTCGGGCGGACTCCGGCCGCAAGCCACGCGCTCTCACAGTCCCCGAATTCGGTCCGAACGTACCGATCGAGATCGGTCGCGCGGCTTCGCGGCAACCCGGCCACGATCGAGGTGTACGGAGGGACGCTCATCATACGGGCCACCTCCGGGTCCACGGATCGACTCCGCGCACGGCCCAAGCGTACCGGACCGCCGAGTCCGACGGGAGGGCATCGTTCGTTTCATGAGTTGACTTCGTAAATCGTCCGTTTCTCTTGTTCCAATGCATGTTTGTCTTACTGGAATGGTCGTTAATAAAGCCTTTGTTTCAGTTATAGAAACATTTATGATAGAGCACAAACATACATTGTTCCGGAGGCGACCGATGAAGGCATTCAAGGTCATCAAGAATCCGGAGGCGTTCCAGCTCCTGGCCGACGAAACCCGGAGGCGGATCATCTATCTGCTTCGGGCGAAGGAGATGACGGTCAGCCAAATCTCTGCGGAGCTCGGCCTCACCCCGCAGGCGATTTACCATCACATCCGCAAGATGCGCGACGCGGACCTTGTCGAGGTCGCTCGCGAAGAACGGGTGGACCATTTCATCGAGACGTACTATCGCGCGACGGCCGAGATGTTCAACCTGTCCCACGGCGAGGGGATGTCTCCGGCGTACGCCCAGCAGAAGGTCACGGAGGCGCTACAGGCCCTGTCGAAGATCGGGTTGCGCGTGCGGACGGATCCCGATGTCGTGTCTCGGATCGTCGAACTCGAGAAGCGGATGGAGGCGGTGGGCGCGAAAGAGGAGCGGGCCGAGGCAATCGCAACCCTCGAGGACGTCGACTTCTTCGTGAAGCAGGACGTCGGCCACCTCGCGAAGCTTCTGACGATGTCGGACAAAGAGTTCACCGAATATCTGAACGTCGAGCGCGAATACCGCAAGCTCTTGCGGTCGCTGCTCGAGGAACCGACGAAAGTCGAAGCGATTGCCAAGAAGGCTTAGAGCTCTCCGATCTCTTCGCGGGAGATGACGAGTCGCTGAATCTGCGAGGTCCCTTCCCAGATCTGGAAGATCTTCGCGTCCCGCATCCACTTCTCCACGGGCTCATCCTTCATGTAGCCCGCCCCGCCAAGGATTTGCACTGCGTCCGTGGTCACGTCCATCGCCATGTCGGCCGCGAACAGCTTCGCGATGCTCGCCTCCTTGTTCATCGGCAGGCCGTGGTCGAGCATCCACGCGGCCCGCCACGTGAGCAGGCGCGCGGCCTCGATCTTCGTCTTCATGTCGGCGAGCATGAACGCGATCGCCTGCTTCTTCGCGATCGGTGTCCCGAACGCCTTCCGCTTGCGGGAGTAGTCGAGCGCGTACTCGTAGGCCGCCCGAGCGATTCCCACGGCGCCGGACGCGACGAGCGGCCGGGACGACTCCAACGTCTTCATCGCCCCATAGAACGCGGTGCCCTCGTCGGAACCGAGGAGGTTGTCTTCAGGGATCCGGCAGTCGTCCAGGATGACCTCCGCGGTGTGGCTCGCGCGGACCCCCATCTTGTCCTCGACCTTGCCCGCCTTCAGCCCGGGCGTGCCGTGCTCCACGACGAACGCCCGGATGCCGAAGTGGGCGCGGCTCTTGTCGAGCGTCGCGAAGACCACGTGGATGTCCGCGATCCCGCCGTTCGTGATGAATCGCTTCACGCCGTTCAAGACCCATTCGTCGCCGTCCTTCTTCGCCGTCGTCGAGATGTTCGCGACGTCGGATCCGGCGTCGGGCTCCGTGAGGCAGAGCGCGCCGAGTCGCGCTTCTTTGCCGGTGAAGCGAGTCAGGAACCGCTTCTTCTGGTCCTCCGTCCCCATGTGGATGATCGGGAGATACGCGAGGCCGGCGCCGATCAGCCCGGTCGCCATGCCGGCGCAACCCCAGTTCAGCTCTTCGTTCACGATCACGTGCGTGAGGGCCGAATCGATGCCGCCTCCGCCATACGCCTCGGGGATGAAGGCGGTGTCCAGGCCGAGCGCATGCGCCTTCCCGATGACGTCCCAAGGGACCGTCCCTTTCTTGTCGTACTCGAGGGCGACCGGCCGCATCTCGCGTTCCGCGAATTCGTGCGCCGTCTTCTGGAGGAGCCGTTGTTCATCCGTGAGGTCGAACTCGACCATCGTCTGTCCGCCGCCGCTCTCCGGGACGATGAGCCCCGCGATATTTAATCGTTCGATAGACATGACCTCCGTATGCGCGTGCTCGTGGCGGGCGCCAGCGGGGTGCTCGGGCGCCGAATCGTTCGGCAGCTCGTCGCGCGCAATCACAGGGTCGTGGGCCTCGCACGAAGCGAAACCGCAGAGGCGACGGTGCGATCGCTCGGTGGGGAACCTCGTCGCGCCGACCTGTTCGACGCGAATGCGGTCGCTCAGGCGGCGCAAGGATGTGAGATCATCATCCGGGCGGCGACCGCGATCCCGACGAAAGTCCGCAGCGGACCCACGGATTGGGTCATGAACGATCGAATCCGGCGGGAGGGGACGCGCTCGCTCGTGGCGGCTACGGCGCGCGTCGGCGCTCGGGCATTCCTCCAGGAGAGCGTCGTCTGGGCCGTCGGGACGCTCGACGGACGCCCGTTCGACGAGGACGCATCACCCGCAAGAGATCCAATCCTCGCCTCGGCCCTCGACGGGGAGCGGATCGCCCGGGAGGCCGGTTCGTCGCAAGGTTTCCCCACGCTCGCGTTGCGGTGCGGCGGATTCTACTCCGCCGATGGCTGGCATACGCGAATTCTGGCCGACTCGATCGCCAAGGGACGCCCGGTGCTCGTCGGTCGCCAGAGCCCGCTGTGGTCACTGATTCACACGGACGACGCCGCGAGCGCCTTCGTCACGGCCGCCGAAGCGCCGAAGCCCGGCGTGTGGCATGTCGTCGATGATCGCCCGGTGACCCTCGTCGAGTTCCTAGGGGAGATGGCCAAACGACTCGGCGCACGCCCGCCCCGCCGAATGCCGCGGTGGCTCGCGCGGATGTTCCTGGGTCGATACGGGACCCGGCTGTTGACCTCCTCGTTCTCGACCTCGAATGCGCGATTCCGACGGGACTTCGGGTGGCGACCTTCCTTTCCGACGTACGAAGAGGGCCTGGATGAGGTCGTGAAATCGTGGCGGGCCGAAGGCTTCCCGTCTCGGAGGTCATGAGGGATGGAGCGCCTCGACCGGTATTTGATCGGCTTCGTGCTGGCCCATTTCCTCGTGACGTTGGTTCACGCGACGGCACACTTCGCGCTTCAGATTGTGCCCGTCGGTCTCGATCTCGCATTCATCCTCGGCGTCATCCTGATCGGCCCCCTCGTGGCCCTCGTGATCCTGCGGTTCAATCCGCCGCTCGCGGCCGCGCTCCTCGCGGTCCTGATGGGCGCTTCATTCGTGTACGGACTCGTTAGCCATTTCCTCGTCCCCGGTCCCGACAACGTCGCTCTCATCGGGTCGTCAACCTGGACCGTGCTCTTCGTCGCGACCGCCTCTCTCCTCGGCTTCCTCGAAGCGAGTGGCCTCCTGGTCGCCGTGATCGCGTTCTGGACGGCCGCTAGAACTCCTTCGGGACCTGTTGCGCGAGTTGGGTGATGCGGCCCAGGGGGCCCATGAGGGCCATGACCTTCGGCATCGAGCCTCGGAATCGGATTCTCCCGCCCAACACGAGCCCCTGGAAATCCTTCTCACCTTTCCCGAGCTGCGCCCACGCCTCGTAGGTTCCTTCGAACTTGAAATCCGCGGGGACGTCAGCCGGGACTTCGTGGACCGCGACCCGGCCGGCCTGAATGTCGACGAGGAACGACGCGTTCCGATCGGAGCACGTGAGGACGATCTTCGCGGTGATCCCGGCGGCCTTCTTCCCCCACTCCGAGTCCGTGTTGAGGCGGCTCGCAATTTCGTCGAAGAATCCCTTCGTGAAGTACTGCACCATGGACGCCGCCTTCGCGGCCCCGAAGCGGGCCGACAGGAAAAAGCCTCGGGTGGCGTGACCGAGTCGCCGTGCGACGGGAAAGGTTTTACGGACCGCGGCCTCTGCGCGGCCGCGCGTGGGTAGCCAAGCCTGGTCAAAGGCGAGGGACTCAAGATCCCTTCCCGAAGGGGTTCCCAGGTTCGAATCCTGGCCCACGCATCACTAACTCACCCTTACTTGTGGGCGAGTGGGAGTTGATCGGGGATGCGTGTGCGTGCACTCATCTTTACTCCGAACTTTGATTGCTAACCTACAGGTCCACCACTTGACGGTAACGACTTCATTAAGCAATGAATTAATATACTATTCTTGCCCTCCTCCCTATTGGTGACGTCTTCCACGTCCATGATTTCGCACAAGGGTCCAACCGTGGCCACGCTGAAGGCCATCGAAGATGTTCTGCGGCGCCAGGCGATGCCCATGACCCGGTATAAGATTCGGCAGGCTCTCGGTTACCGAATCGGCCAGCCGTTGCTCGACGAGGGTCTCGAGTACATGGCCGACCACGAGATGGTCTACGACGAGGGGCCTGGCGGGCAAGTCCTCTGGATCCGGACCTCCGCCGCGACGCAGGCTAGGCTCCGCGGCGAATAGGCGGTCTGCTTGGCCAAGCCCAAGCTTCTCGGTGTCGATTACGCCGCGGAAGCCGCCCCTGTCCTTGAGGAGTGGCGTCGCTTGGCGAGGGAAGGCGGTGGCGAGGAGAAACGCCTGGCGAAAGCCAAACTCAAGAGCCTCGCGACTTTCGAGACACGTGCGTGGACGAACCCCTTAGCCGCCGGTGACCCCGTTGCCCGGGATCGCTGGCCTGGCGTCCTCGTCCGTGACTACGGGGACGACATCCCGAACCTCTTCCGATTTGAATTGGCCGAGCGGTGGCGCGGCTACTATTCGCTCGTTGGCGAACCAGGCGGCGCGAGGGTGTGGATTCTCTACCTGTGGGATCATCGCACTTACAGCAAACAGAGCGGATACTCGAAGAAGTAGCCGATCCTACGACGTCCGAGATTCTCCCAGGAGAGGCCCCGGCCACGAGGTCCAACGAGTGCACCCGCCCCTAGTCGTGGTCGAATCCTGGCCCACGCATCGGATTCACCCGTACTTGTGGCCGAGTGCAGATGAACTCATCCTCGCGAAGGGATGCGTGCGGCTAGTGGTCCGAGGCGCCGGCATCACATCGTTGCGGAGAAGAGTCGAGGTCCGACCGCTCGTGCGACTTCGGCCGAAAGGCCGGGCGAGCATCGCAAGGTTTATTCGTTCGTGCGTCCATTGCACGAATGCATGAAGACCGTTACTCTCGACGAGGAGGCCTATGAGATCCTCGCGGCGCTGAAGGTCGATGCCCGGGACTCGTTCAGCAAAGTCGTGAAACGGCACTTCCGCAAATCTGGCCGCATTCGTTCAAGCGCAGGGAGCTGGGAGGACGCGACGGACGACGAAGTTGCGGCACTGCGGCAGGAATCGCTTGCGGTGTTCGAAAGCCACCGGCGGCAACGGTAGAGCTGGGACTGATGCCGGGTGTCGTCGTCGACTCCAGCGTCTTGATTGACCATCTCCGTGGCGTGGCGAGAGCGACGGAATTCCTTGAGACGGAACGACGCCGCGGCCCCGTCCAGGTGCCGGCACTGGCGGCCTGGGAGCTCTGGAAGGGAGCGACGAATGCGCGCCGAAGGGCTGGCGTACACGATCTCCTCTCCTCTGTCGATGTGGACCCGTTCGCTCCCGCGATGGCCCAGCTTGCCGGGGAACTTCATGTCCGCCTCCGGGCAACGGGGCGGACGCCACCCTCGTACGATCTGCTCATCGCGAGCCATGCCCTGCTCCGCGGGCTGCCGCTCGCGACGCGGGACCGCGACTATTCCGTGGTGCCCGGCCTCCGGGTTGTCACCGTTGATTAAGGGGTCGTCCACGGGAGAGCCGACGGAGCCGGCGGCCTAGGCGAGCGAGAGATGGGAAATACGACAACTTGTAGTGGCTGTGAGATTCCGAACGGGAAGCGGTGCAACGAGGCTCCTGGTCATATGGCTCATCTGAGCCGCGGTTGCCTCCAGGGGCCCCATGACGCCCGTCTCGCGACGCACCTGAGGGCCGTCGGCATACGTTCCATTGTGACGCTTCCGCTCAGGATTGCGTGCCCTGACGTTAGAATCAATCCGTGAGAACGGGGTCGCAAGAGCTAAGAAACCGTCGCCTCCATCGCCCGGCCCTCGGTGGGAAAAATGAGACCAGTGATGGAGCCCCAGAATCGTCCCCAGAAGCGATCGCCCTTCGCCATGCAATGCACGGTCAATCGCGCGAGCTTGAGGCCCAATTTGGGCACCTCCGTGTATGTGGCCGTGGACCTGACCCCGTCCGCCGCCGTCGTCGCCGCGCGAACTCGGAGCATTTCCCTCGCGATCGATTCGAGCGGGTCGATGGACGGCGAGAAAATCGAGCAGGCGAAAGCGGCGGCCCTGGGCCTGCTCAAGCAACTGCGCCCGACCGACCAGATCTCCATCGTGTCTTTCTCGGACACGGTGACGGTCCAGCTACCCATGGCAAAGGTCGGAAACTCCCGCGAGGTCGCGGCGGCGGTGAAGGCCATCTCGGTCAGCGGCCTGACCTCAATGTACGCCGGACTGGAGGCCGCCTTCCAACAGGCGCGCCGGGGCGCTCAGGAAGCCGGTATCGTGAATCGGGTCATCCTCCTGACGGACGGCAATCCCACCGTCGGCAAGACCGACGGCCGGGAGTTCGTGAGCCTCGCGCAGAACATGCGGGAAGCCGGCATCACGATTACCGCGATCGGCATCGGGACCGACTACAACGAGTCTCTGCTGCAGAAGGTCGCCGAATCCGCCGGAGGACTGTGGCACCACATCGACGCCGGGAAGGGCGATCTGCCCCAGGTCTTCCAGGACCAGGCGGCGCAGATGGCCGGGACCGTGGTCTCGAATCCGGAACTGAAGGTCTCGATCATGCCCGGTTCGGAGCTCGCCGACGCGTACAGCGTCCGACCCGTCCTGAACCGACTGCCCCGGCCGAAGCTCGAAGGGGGCGCGTTCACGGTCCCGCTCCGAGACCTGATTGCCGGTGAGGCGCAGACGCTCGTGTTCCGCATCGGCGTGCCGGCAAAGCCCGCGGGGAGGGCCACGCTGCTCCGATTCTCGTTGGTCGAAGTCCAGGCGGACGTCGAAGTGACCTTCACCGACGACTCGAGGCAATGGGGCACCGAGACAAACCCATACCCGCGCACCCTGTTGAGTTCCGCGGAGGCCACCGTCCTCATGCAGAGGGCCGTGCAGACGAAAGAGAAGTCGGCGCTCGAGAAGGCGGAGACGATCATGCGGACGCTCGCCACGGATGCGGGGGCGGCCGCCGCGGCTCGGTCGAACCCGGCGCTGAACGACGTCGTCACGACGATGCGGGATGCGCAGGCGACGGTGGCGCGGAGCGGCCTCCAGCTGAGCGACTCCGCCAAGAAGGATTTCCTTCAGGCGACGACGATCATCGGGAAGAAGAAGCCGAGGAAGTGATGTCGTGACAAGTTGTCCGGATTGCGGAAGCGAGAACCGGGATGACGCTCGGTTTTGCGATGGGTGCGGCGCGAGGCTGGAGCGTGAGGTCGGGAAGACGCAACCGCAGGTCGCCCCTGAGGACCAAGGCCTTGCCCTTTCGTTGAATGAAGACGAGGGCGCCTTCGATTCGACGCCGAGCGAGGATGCGGGTGTGCCCGATGCGTCGGGTGAGCCCGAGTCCGGTCTCGATGTGACGGAAACCGAGGGAGAAGCCCCGGCCGAGTCACCGGACCTTGGCGACGTGCCGACGGGTGCCGACGACGGGTCGACGGGCGCCGAGGACGATCTCCCGGCCGAGCCGTCCAAGTCGGGTTATCTCGTCTTCCCGGATCAAACCGAGCAGCCGATTCCGGAATCCCAGTGGTTGATCGGCCGCGCGGATCTGGCGAAGTTCCTCCCGGACCCGGAGATGGCCAACGAGATTTCGCGAGGCCACCTGACCGTCTTTCAGGAAGGCGAGCGGTTTTTCGTCGAAGACGGGACGACGATGGTGCAACGGAGACCCAGCACGAACAAAACGTGGCTCGTCCGAGGCAGTTCCCGAATCCTGGTCACCGGAACGGGTCGCACGGAACTCCGGGACGACGATGAGATCGACGTTGCCGAGTTGGTGAAGCTCCAGTTCGTCGTGAGATAGGTCCGCGGACGGTATGACCCTCTCCCTTCCGTGCACCTTGAAAGGTCGGAGGGGCCGCTATCAGGTCATCAGCAAGATGACGGAAGGAGGGATGTCGACCATCTACGTGGGCAAGTCGACCCGCGGCCAGGCCGTCATCGTCAAGGAGGCGAGCGGGGCCGATCTTGCGCAGTCGGACGAACGGCTTCGGATTGAGGCCCAGATCTTGCGGACCCTGAGCTCCCCCGGTCATCCGAGGGTCGTCCGATATCTGGATGAGGGCACCAACCTGGGGCCTTTCTGTCTCGTGGAGGAGCAACTTGAAGGCGAGACCCTCGGCGAGCGCTACCGGGACAAGCCGGCCGATGCGGCCACCGCGACTCGACACATCCTCCAGCTGCTCGAGGCCCTGTCCTATCTTCATCGTCGGAACGTCATCCATCGGGACGTGAAGCCCAAGAACATCA
>Ga0209378_1001932_pt1 | contig 14478 bp, 12 predicted proteins | sample GraSoiAngelo_156_FD_186170 | JGI IMG/M metagenome (GOLD analysis project Ga0209378, IMG submission 186170) | Grasslands soil microbial communities from the Angelo Coastal Reserve, California, USA - 14_1009_13_40cm (SPAdes) (version 2) | ecosystem: Environmental > Terrestrial > Soil > Grasslands ... | reverse complement strand
CGTCGCGCAGATCTTTCCGGCCGGCCAGCGCGGCGCGTTGCTCGCCCTCAACCCCAACACAGGCGAGATCCTCGCGCTGTACAGCTCGCCCGGCTTCGATCCCAACGCCTTCGTCGGCGGCATCGATCCCGGCGCCTGGCGTCGCCTCAACGAGAGCGAGAGCCACCCTCTCTTCGACCGCTCGATTCAGGCTCGCTATCCGCCGGGCTCGACCTGGAAGCTCGCTGTGGCCGCGATCGCCCTGAAGCGGGGCCTCGTCACCTTTCGCAGTCACATGCCGATCCCCTGCCGCGGGGGGCTGCAGTACGGCACCCGCTTCTTTCGCTGCTGGTCGGCGCAGGGGCACGGCGACTTGGCCCTTGCCGACGCGATCGCCCAGAGCTGCGACGTCTATTTCTACCAGCTCGGCCTCAAGATCGGCCTCAGCTCGCTGCTCGAAGAGGCCAACCGGATCGGATTCCACACGCGCACCGGCGTCGACCTGCCCGGAGAGATCACACCGGAGTTCCCCGCGGGGACCGAGTACTACGACCGCGCCTACGGCCCCCGCCGTTGGACTTCGGCAGTGACGCTGAACCTCGCGATCGGGCAGGGCGAGAACGCGCAGACCCTCGTCAACATGGTCCGCTTCTACCAGATGCTCGCGAGCGACGGCCGGGCGCGGGCACCGTTCCTGGTACACCCCGCGTCCAACACCGATGTGACGCTCGGGCTGAGCCCCGATCAACTCGCCGGCCTCCGCCAGGCGATGATCAGCGTGGTCGAGCGCGGTACCGCGCGCGGCGCCGGCCGCTTCGGCGGCACCATCACGATCGCGGGAAAGACGGGCACCGCTCAGAACCCGCACGGGCCCGCGCACGGCTGGTTCATCGCCTTCGCGCCCGCCGACAAGCCCGAAATCGTCGCGGGCGCGATCATCGAATTCGCCCGCGAAGGGCCCTTCGTCGCACCGCTCGTCACGCGGGTGATCGGGCATTACCTCGGCGTGGACACGACCATCGCCTCCCACATGCGCATCGTGCTCCCGACCGACACAGCGCCGCGGCCGATGCCCATCCTCCCGGGGCTGCCGACCGAGGACACGACCGTCACCGATACCTCACACGCCGACACTACCCGCACGGATACGACCGGTGCGACCCCGACTCCGCGAAATCGATAGACCGCTCGCCGGCGTAGTCGTCGCGCTCGCCGCCTATGGGCTGGCCGCGCTGTACTCCGCCGGGCAGACCGACGTGCCCACGTTCGTCACCACGATCTGGCACAAGCAGCTGATCTGGCTCGCCGTCGGCGCCATCGCGGCGTTCCTCATGTTTGGCCTGTCGCCCCGACTCCTCGAGTGGGCCACACCGTACGCCTACGCGATCGCCGTGCTGGTCCTGTTGCTCACGCTTGCGGTAGGGACGGGAGGCGGGACGGCGGCGAGCTCGAAGTCGTGGATCACGCTGGGCGGGCTACGCTTGGGACAGCCGGCCGAGCTCGCCAAGCTGGCGGTGATTCTGATGCTGGCGCGGTGGCTCGCCGAGCGCCGGGAGCCGCCGGCCACGTTGCGCGACCTCGTGTACCCCAGCATCATCGTCGGCGTGCCGTTCGCCCTCGTCGTGCTCCAGCCGGATCTGGGGAGTGCGATCGTGTTCATCGCGATACTGTTCGCCATGCTGTACTGGGCGGGCACCAAAGCGTCGCTGCTGCTGCTGTTCGGCTCGCCCGCCATCGGCCTGGCGCTGGCGTTTTCCACGGCAGCATGGGGCGCCTGGATCATTCTGCTGTTCGCCCTGCTTCTGTGGTGGCGGCCGTACGTGTGGGAAGGCCTGTCGGTCATGCTGGCCAACATCGTCATGGGAATCGTCGCCGTGCCGTTCTGGCGGCGGCTCGCACCCTACCAGCAGAACCGGCTGCTCGCGTTTCTGAACCCCGAGGTCGACCCGCGCGCCACCGGATGGCACGTGATCCAGTCGAAGATCGCCATCGGGTCCGGCGGCTTCCTTGGCAAGGGGTTCACCCAGGGGCCCCAGAAGCGCCTCGCGTTCCTTCCCGCCCAGCACACCGACTTCATCTTCCCCGTGGTGGGCGAGGAGCTCGGGTTCCTGGGCGTGGTCATCGCGCTGGCGCTGTTCGCGGTCCTGACCCTCATCTTGCTGCGGATCGCCCGGCGCGCTACCGACGCGTTTTCCAGCCTGTGCGTGTTCGGGATCGCCGGCATGCTGTTCACCCACATCGTCGAAAACGTGGGGATGACCGTGAACCTCCTCCCCATCACCGGCATCCCGCTCCCGTTCTTCTCGTACGGGGGGTCCTTCCTGCTGGCCTGCTCGCTCGCGGTCGGCATAGCGCTGCGGGTGGCCTGGGACTCCCGCCAGTCCGGCTACGCTGAATTGTGACAACGAGTTATGGGATCAGGACTGGCGCGCGCCCAGGCCCGATCCCAGATTTGTCGCCTTCTAGAGCCCCCCTATGGCGCGAATGGCCTGGTTCAAAAAAGAGCGCAAGCCGCGCACGTCGGAACGGGTCAAGCTGGAGATTCCGGCTGACGCCTGGGAGAAATGCGACGAGTGCGGTCATATCGACATCAAAGACCGGTTCATTCGCGCGCTCAACGTGTGCCCCAACTGCGGGCATCACCGCCGCATCAGCGCTCAGGACTACGTCGACCTGCTGGTCGACGAGGGGTCGTGGCATGAGCTGGATTCGGGTCTCAGGTCCACCGATCCTCTCACCTTCGAGAGCTACCGCGATCGCCTCGTCATCGCCGTGAAGAAGGCGGGCCCGCTCGAGGCCCTGCGCTCGGGGTTCGCGCGCCTGGACGGCATGCCCATCGACCTCGCGGTGATGGATTTCAACTTCATGGGGGGCTCGATGGGGTCGGTGGTGGGGGAGAAGATCGCCCGGCTCACCCGGCGCTCGGCCGAGAAGCACGTCCCCCTCATCATCGTCTCGGCGTCCGGTGGCGCCCGGATGCAGGAGGGCGTGCTGTCGCTGATGCAGATGGCCAAGACCTCGGTCGAAATCGCCCGGCTCCGCTCCGCCCGTATCCCCTTCGTCTCCATCCTCACCAATCCGACCACCGGCGGCGTGTCGGCGTCGTATGCGATGCAGGGCGACGTCATCCTGGCTGAGCCTGGGGCGGTGATCGGGTTCGCGGGTCCGCGCGTGATCAAGCAGACCATCGGCCAGGACCTGCCGCCGGGATTCCAGACCGCCGAATTCCTGCTCGAGCACGGGATGGTGGACGCGGTCGTGCCGCGCAGCGAGCTGCGCGACACCACGGCCCAGTTGCTCCGCCACATGGGCGGCCGCCGACCGGCGGAGGCGGCGGACTGAGCCGGTTGTCCTTCGAGGACGCCTGCCGCTTTCTCTTCGCGCGACAAGGGAGCCGCATCAAATGGAGCCTCGGGCCGACCGAGGGGCTCTTGGGCGTGTTGGGGCACCCCGAACACCGCTTTCCATCGGTCCACGTCGCGGGCACGAACGGCAAGGGCTCGACCTGCGCGTTCGTCGCGGCGGAGCTCCGCGCCCGCGGCCTGCGGGTCGGGCTGTACACGTCCCCCCACCTGGTCTCGGTACGCGAGCGCGTGGTCGTGAACGGTGTCCCCATCACAGAGGAGGCCTTCGCCGATTGGGCCGGCACGCTGCAGCCCCACGTCGAGCGCCTGGACGCGAGCTTCTTCGAGGCCACGACCGCGATCGCCTTCGCCGAGCTGGCGGCGCAGGGGGTGGACGTCGGCGTGATCGAGGTCGGGCTGGGGGGGCGGCTCGACTCGACCAACGTCATCACCCCCCTCGTCTCCGTCGTGACGAAGATCGCGCGCGAGCACACCGATTACCTGGGCCCCGACCTCGCGTCCATCGCGCGGGAGAAGGCAGGCATCGCCAAGCCCGGCGTCCCGTTCGTCACGGGGGAGCGGGATGTGGACGTGCGGCGCGTGCTGGTTGACGAGGCGGAGCGCCGGGGAGCCGATCCCGTCATCCTGGTCGACACCGATCGGGCCCCCCCACCGCACGCCCGGCCGCTTGGCCTGCAAGGCCGGCATCAACACCAGAACGCCTGGGTCGCGCTCGCGGCGCTGAACACCCTGGCGCCCCCCTTCGGTCCGGTCGGCGAAGCGTGGCCCGACAGTTTCGCGCAGGCCTACATCGCGGGGCGGTTCGAGGTGCGCGGCAAGTGGATCTTCGACGTGGCGCACAACCCCGACGGGGCGCGGGTGCTGGCGCAAACGCTGCACGACGCCGATCCGGCGCGTCCCCGCCGGGCGCTCGTGGGCGTGCTGGGCGACAAGGACTACCTCGGGATGATCGAGTGCCTGGCCGAGGAGGTCGATGGCTTCGTGTTCACCGTGCCGCACACGGCGCCGACCAAGCGTCGGTGGGACCTGCGGCGCGTCGAGCGCGAGCTCGGTGCGCTCCGCGTCGCACACACCTTCGAGCGCGACTTCGAGCGCGCGCTCGAGCTGGTGCAACAGGACGCGCAGACCGTGGTCGTCACCGGCTCGTTCCACACCGTCGGGGACGCGCTCGCCCGCTTGCCCGGCTTCGCGCCGGTCCCCTAAATTGTTGCGATGCAAGGACAAGCCCTCCCTGGCTTTCGCGACTGTTACCCTGAAGACCTCGCTTTCCGGAACTCGATTTTCGCCACCTGGCGCGAGGTGGCGCGGCGCTACGGCTTCCAGGAGTACGACGGCCCGCCGCTCGAGCCGCTGGAGCTCTATACCGAGAAGAGCGGTGCGGAGATCGTGCAACAGCTGTACGCCTTCGAGGACAAGGGTGGCCGCAAGGTCGCGCTGCGCCCCGAGATGACCCCGACGCTCGCGCGCATCGTGGGCGCGCGGGCCCAGGCCCTGAAAAAGCCGATCCGCTGGTTCTCGATCCCGCAGCTGTTTCGCTACGAGCGGCAGCAGCGAGGACGCCTGCGGGAGCACTTCCAGCTCAACATGGACATCATCGGCGAGGCCGGCCCCGCGGCCGACGCCGAGCTGATCGCGGCGGCGATCGACATCGTGCGGGCGTTCGGGTTCGGGCCGGGAGATGTCCAGGCCCGGGTGTCGGACCGGCGCGTCCTCCGGACCCTGCTGCTGGGTGGCGGCCTTTCGGAGCTGCAGTTGCCGACGGCGTTCGAGGTGATCGATAAGAGCGAGCGGGTGCCGCAAGACGCGCTCGCAGAGATCCTGGGGAAAGCGGGAATCGGGAAGCGCGCAGCGACCACGGTGTTCGGGATCGCGAATCTCCGAAGCATGGAGACCGTGAGCGCGGCGCTCGCAGGAGTGCAGGGGGGGGAAGCGGCAGGGGAGTCGTTGCGGACCATGATCACAGCGCTCGGCGCCATGGGGCTCGGCGACTTCGTCTCTGTGGATCTGACGATCGTCCGCGGCCTCGCCTACTACACGGGCATCGTGTTCGAGCTGTTCGACACCGGCAAGGAGCTGCGGGCGATCTGCGGCGGCGGCCGCTACGACAACCTCATCCAAGAGATCGCCGGCGTGGATCTGCCCTGCGTCGGCTTCGGAATGGGAGATGTCGTGCTCGGCGAACTCGTGAGGGGGCGGGGAAAGCACGCCGAGGCGCCGGGGCAACTCGACGCCTTCTTGGTGGCGGTGGGCGGCGAGGACGTCGCGCCCGTCCTGACCCTCGCCGCCGGCCTGCGGGACCGCGGGCTAGCGGTCGAGTATGCGCTCCGCAACCAGCCGATCCGCAAGCAGCTGGAGCTGGCGGCGGCGCGCGGGGCCCCCCGTGCCGTGATCATCGGGCCGGACGAGCGCAAGGCGAAGGTCGCCGTCGTGCGGGACTTGAAGACGGGGAAGCAGCGCAAGGTGGCGTTGACGAAAGTCCGGAAGGGTGTCTTTAAGTAATGGCCCAAGCCCAGAAGATCACTCCCCGCGCCAAAGATTTCAGCGAGTGGTACAACGACGTCATCATGCAGGCCGAGCTGGCGGACTACTCGCCGGTGCGGGGCTGCATGGTGATCCGGCCGCACGGGTACCGCATCTGGGAGCTGATGCAGCGCGCACTGGACGACATGTTCAAGGCGACGGGCCATCAGAACGCCTACTTCCCGCTGTTCATCCCGCAGAGCTATCTCGCGAAGGAAGCCGAGCACGTCGAGGGGTTCGCCAAGGAGGTCGCGCTCGTGACACACACGCGGTTGCGCGCGACCGGGAAGGAGGGTGCGGCCGCTATCGAGGTGGACCCCGAGTCCAGGCTCGACGAGCCTCTGGTCGTGCGGCCCACCTCCGAGACGATCATCTACGCGATGTTCGCGAAGTGGATCCAGAGCTACCGCGACCTGCCGCTGCTCATCAACCAGTGGTGCAACATCGTGCGCTGGGAGCTGCGCACCCGGCTGTTCCTGCGGACCACGGAGTTCTTGTGGCAGGAAGGGCACACGGCGCACGCCACCGAGGCCGAAGCGGAGGCGGAGGCGCGCCAGATGCTGGGCGTGTATCGCAAGTTCCAGGAAGACTGGATGGCCATGCCGGTGATCACCGGTCGCAAGACCGAGAGCGAGAAGTTCGCCGGGGCGCTGCGGACGTACGCGCTCGAGGCCCTGATGCAGGACAACAAGGCGCTCCAGGCAGGGACGTCGCATAACCTCGGTCAGAACTTCGCCAGGGCGTTCAACCTGCAGTATCAGACCGCAGCGGGCGGCCTCGAGTACGCCTGGAACACCTCCTGGGGGGTGTCGACCCGGATGATCGGCGGGCTCGTCATGACCCACTCGGACGACAACGGCCTCGTCTGCCCCCCGCGGCTCGCGCCGGTGCAAGTCGCCATCGTGCCGATCTGGAAGTCGGAAGAAGAACGGGGTCAGGTGTCGGGGGTCGGGGGTGAGGTGAAGGCGGAGCTGGCCCAGGCCGGCATCCGCGTAGAGCTCGATCTCCGTGACAACATGAAGCCGGGCGCGAAATACTTCGAGTGGGAGGCGAAGGGCGTGCCGCTGCGGCTCGAGATCGGCCCGCGCGACGTGGCGGCCGGGCAGGCGATGACGGCGCACCGCACCGGCGGCAAGGCGCCCGCCAAGCTGGAGGGGATCGCCGCGACCGTGCGCGCTGCCCTGGACGAGATCCAGACCGGCCTGTTCCACGCTGCACGGGACCGGCGCGAAGCCCACACGATTCGCGGGGTGACCAAGGCCCAGTTCGTCGAGTTCATGAAGGGCACGGGCGGGTTCGCCTACGGGGGGTTCTGCGGGTCGGCCGCCTGCGAGACCGAGATCAAGCAGGCGACCGCGGCCACGGTGCGCGTCCTTCCCGATCCCGAGTTCCGTTCCCCGGAGACGCCCAAGACGTGTATGTGGTGCGGCAAGCCGAGCGTCGCCGAGGCGGTGTGGGCGCAGGCGTACTAAGACGCCCCCAGGGGCGCGCTAAGCCTCTAGCTTGAGGTGGAAACCTCCGCGCCGGTACCAGGTGGACGCATTTATCCGCCGGTGCACGTGCAGCTTCTCGAGGATGTTGTGCACGTGGTTCTTGGCCGTGGCCAGTTCGATGCCCAGCTGGCGGGCGATCTCCTTGTTCGACATGCCCTCATCGACCAAGCCAAGAATCTCCCGCTCCCGACGCGTCAGCGCGTCAAATGGGCTGTGTGTCTCCGCTGCGAGCTCCTGGCTCAGTGTGGCAGCCAGCGCTCCCACTCGGCGCAGTAGGCTGAAGGCCACGCGGGGAGGGCAGTACAGCTCTCCCCGCGCGGCGCTCTGTATGGCGATGAGGAGATCGTCGAGCGAGCCGTCCGGCAACACGTAGCCGGCGACCCCCGCCTCAGCCAACTGCGTGATCTCGGTCTCCGTCTCTCCCACCGTGATGACCACCACCTTGACGGCCTTGGCGTGCTGTCTCACGTCCCTCACGATGTTGGCCGCATCGGTCATCGTGGCGTCGATCAGCACGATGTCTGGACTGTCGTCACGTGCGCGCGCCAAGATGTCTACGCGATGCGACGCCGTTCCCAGCACCTCCACAGCACGACTTCGGGACACGGCCGCGGCGAGCGCCTCAAGATGAACCCGGCATCGACCAGCAATGAGCGCACGAATCATTGTTTGCGAACCCTAGGGTTCATGCCTGGATCTAGGCAGTCCCCCAACGATCTAGTCCGTGCACACCCCTCTTTTTGAACCCGCCCAGACTATTGCCCAGCTACCTCATCTCTAAGCAATGATGAGTGTTGGGACGGGATGCCGCAAGCCCGGAGGGAGCGATGATGCAGCACGACAGGGCGGACCGAACGGAAGAACGTCGCAAGGACTCGAGCGTCAGGGGATATGTCGGGGCGCCGGGTTCGGTCGAGAGGGCGTCCGACGTGGGGAGGCCCGCGGGGCCCTTGGGGGTTCTGCTCGTCACCGCCTCAGGCGAGGTGAAACAACAGGTGCTGCTGATCTTGCGTCGACTTGATTACACCAAGCCCCTGGGCGCGAGCCGACGGATGCAGGAGGCGCAACGGTGGATCGAAGCCCTTCAACCGGATGCAGTGCTGCTGCACGTTGCTGCGTCGGACCGCGCGGTGCTGTCGCTCCTGCCGACGATCCGCGACCTGCCGAGCCCGCCGGTGGTTGTGGTCCTGAGCGAAGAGTCGAGCGACACCTTGAAGGAGCACTGCCGGGAGAGCGGAGCGCAGGTTTTCCTGGACATGACACGCCCTGAATGCGACGGGCTGCCTAGCGTCCTGGCCACGCTTTGGTACGATCGTCGACACCCACAAAGACGGGCCCAGAACCTCGAGCACATCGGCCTGCAGTGGTGAGTTCCACGCCTATGCCAACGCTGTATTGGACGAGTGTCCGCTCAACGACAGACCGCCCGAGTGTGACCTTGCTTGCAAAGCGGAGGACGAGTCCGTAGTATGGAGTGTGCAGAACGTGCAGTTTCCCTAGGTTGGGCCGAGGCGTCCCGTGGGTGCAGGGCAGGGCCGGGCATCTCCTCCAGCAGAACGGTGGGCCCGCTTGGTGGTCGATGTAAAATGCCCGCTGCGCCGTGGCGCGTGGTACCCCGTGCTCAGCGCCGGTCCCGAGGAAACGGTCGTCGTGGTGCGCGACCGCGCCGTAATCCTGCCACACTACTGCCTCGAAATCACGAACACCCGCCCCAGCCAGTGGGCTGTCGTCGCACGGGCATCGTTCGCGCCATATGCCGTCTGCCCGAGTTGCGCTGATCGGGTGCCGCTGCGGGGCTGGCCCGCGCAGCTGTGGTGCATACGATGTCATCAGACGTTTGGCGTTGAGCCGGCCGACGCTCTGGTTGTGCCGGAGGATGGCGATGCCCACCCGAATCCCCCCAACTGAAGACTGAAGAGCGACGCGAGCGCGACCCACTGCCCTGGTAGGCGTGTGAGGCATCGCCACCTCACTGGGTGAACCTGCCGCAACACGCCTTGAGCAGGTGGCTGACCCAGACGTTGGGTCGAAAGGGCATCTCCGTTTCCAGCAAGGCAATAGCTTGACCGACCGGAGCGCCGGAGTGGCCCCGGGAATGCAGGGCCGGCGGTACACAAGTGCCGGGCCGGCCACGCCCTTGCCCTGCCTGGTGGGAAGCTGGGCTTGCTTGCCAAGCGAGGCTACCACATGAGCAGCGAGACTACCCCACGGCAGGTGCCCCCGCAACGCGGTGGGGACCGGCGGCGGAACTTCGGCCGCCGCATTGTCCGGGACCGGCGGCGTGACGCCATCGCGGTTCAGGTCGAGCGCCGGAGCGGCGCGGATCGCCGATCCGACGACCAGCGGCGCACACGAGCGGACCGACGCACTCGGCCATCAGGGGGCTTCAGGTTTCTAGAGCCCTAGTCGGCGCGGTTGCGCAATCTCCGGTTGGGTTACGCAGCCAGAGAATCCCGCCGCACCGCAGCCAGCAGGTGCGTCCCGGCATCGAGATACCCGGGCTCGACACACGCCACCGCCTCGTACTCGAGCCACGCCTCCCACTGCTCCGCGGTCGTGATGAACTCGGTTTCGACGCCGGTCGCGAGCGCGCTCGACGCTGAAATCTGCTCGACCGTGAGGCCAGGCTTCTCCAAGAACGCCCGGAGCTCCGCGGCGCGGTACATGTGACAGTAGTGCCGCGACGTCGGATCCGTCTCCGCGGTCAAGTCCCCCGTGGCGACGATCGTCCGAATGGCGGCGCGGGGCATGTCGCGGAGGGCCGCGCGGTGGCGATGCAGCGTACCGCACAACGACATGACGCTCAGCAGCAGGTAGCCGCCCGGGCGCAGCACCCGGCCGCACTCCGCCAGCGCTGTGTCGCGACGCTCGAAGACATAGCTGAAGGGTCCGCCGAACGCCACGACGCCATCGAAGCTCGTGGCGTCGAAGACCCCGAGGTCGCAGATATCCAACTGGTGCCAGGCTTCCACACTGGAGGCGAAGCCGCGCGCTCGCGCGGCCTCGCGATTCAACTCGAGCTGTCTGCCTGAGAGATCGGCCACGGCCACGCGAGCCCCCAGGCGGTGGAGCAGCTCGGTGAATCGGCCAGGGCCTGCCCCGACGTCAAGGATCCGGTGACCGGGCCGGACGTAGCGCTCGAGCAGCGCCGTGTGCATGGCCAGGGAGACGCGATCTCCCAGGGTGCGGTCGAACCGCTCCCATTCTCTGGTGCCGAGCGCGTCGAAGTACGCGGCGATCGCCGCGGGGCTATAAGTCATCTCGCTTCGGCGAGGATCACTATCTTGGGACTAGCGGCGTCGTCGAACCGCCCGCCTCCGTAGTCGGCCGAGACCGCCCGCACGCCGAAGGCGGCAGCCTCCAGTAGGGCGATCAGCTCGCGGCACGTATAAAGTCGCTGCCGCCGCTCGTAGTGGGCGACGCCGTTCGGCTCTCGCGCGGTGATTTTCTCGATCAACTGCGCGGGCTCGCGCCGGAGCGTGCGGTCGATTGCAAGCACCACGGAGCCTCTCCGCTCCTCATCATGCGGTCGGAAGTCTGCAAGGATAGGGGTTCCGTTGGCCACGGCGATGAGGAGACGTCCCTTCGGCTGCACGACTCTCCGGATCTCCCGTAGGACCGCGACGTTCTCGTCCTCCTGGTCGAAGAACCCAAAGCTGTCCAGCAGCAGTACCCCCCCGAAGCTCGGAGCGAGCGGCAGGCTCCGCATGTCTCCGCGAACCCAGCGTGGCGACGTTGCGGTGCGCGCCGTCTGCTGAGCCGCGATGGTGAGCAGGGCGCGGGAGGCGTCGAGGGCCACGACGCGGCGCCCCAGGGATGCGAGCGGCACGGCGTAGCGACCCTGACCGCAAGCGAGGTCGAGCAGTGGCAGCTCGCGAGGCGGGTCGAGGAGGGTCAGAAGGTGCGCGGCTTCGGCGTGTGTAGCAGCGGACGCGGGGCCCAGGGCCCAGCGCTTCTGGTACAAGTGCTCGAAGTAGGATTCCGTCCAATGCACAGATATATTTTGCGCGAGACCAGCCTTGATATTGACACTGTTCCCGCGAGGCCGCACTACCCATTGCCACCTCAATCCTTCGCACCGTGGGCGCAGCCGCACTAGGCTTCGACCCGGCGCTGCTGCGCGGCATCGCGGAACGCGTCGGCACCCCGGCGTACGTGTACAGCGCCAACCTGATCCGGGCGCAGTACCACGCCCTGCACGACGCCTTGAAAGACGTGCCGCACCGCATCTGCTATTCCGTCAAGGCGAACGGCAATATCGGCGTGCTCAAGGTGCTCAAGGCCCTCGGGGCGGGAGCGGACATCGTCTCGGTGGGCGAGCTGCGCCGCGCACTCGCGGCGGGGTTCGACGCCGACGCAGTCGTGTTCTCGGGCGTCGGCAAGACTGCGGCCGAGCTCGAGGAGGCAATTCGCGCGGGCGTCGGGTTCCTCAATATCGAGTCTCCGGCGGAGCTCGATGCGCTCATCGCAGTGGCCCACAAGGTCAAGAAGCTGGCCCGCGTCGGCATCCGAGTGAATCCCGACGTCGCTACCGAAACGCATCCCTACACCAAGACGGGAGAGAAGACCGCCAAGTTTGGCGTCCCGTACGACGAGGTCGTGCCCGTCGCCCAGCGCATCGTGGCCGAGCCGCTGTTCGCGCTGCGCGGCCTCGCGATGCACCTCGGGTCGCAGATCACCGACGTGGAGCCGTATCACCGCGGGACCGTCAAGCTGCTCGAGCTCGTGGCGGCGTTGCGGGCTTCGGGCGTCACCACGATCGAGGCGCTCGACGTGGGCGGCGGCCTGGGGGTGCGCTACCACAACGAGAAGGCGCCCACGCCCGCCGCGTTCGCGCAGGCGGTGGCGCCCCCGATCCGGCAGGCGGGGCTGGCGCTGGTGTGCGAGCCGGGGCGCTACCTCGTCGCCAACGCGGGCGTGCTGCTCACCAAGGTGCTGTACCGCAAGCACGCGGGCGGCAAGGAGTTCGTCGTCGTGGACGCCGGCATGACGGACTTCGTGCGGCCCAGCCACTACAACGCCCATCACGAGATCGTGCCGCTCCGGGACGGGGCGCGGCCGGAGGAGCTGGTGAACATCGTCGGCCCGATCTGCGAGTCGGGCGACTTTCTCGCGCTCGACCGCAAGCTGCCGACGGTCGAGCCCGGGGAGTATCTCGCCGTGCTCGGCACCGGCGCCTACGGGTTCGTGATGAGCTCCACGTACAACCAGCGGCCCCGGCCGCCCGAGGTCCTGGTCGAGGGGGACCGCTACTACGTGGCGCGCCAGCGCGAGACGCTCGACGACCTGCTGCGCGGCGAGGTGCTCGATCCCACGACCTGGTACCAGGGAGGATCGTGAACAAGATCCTGATCCTCGACTACGGCTCCCAGTTCACGCAGCTGATCGCGCGCCGCGTGCGCGAAGCGCACGTGTATTGCGAGATCCACCCCGCCGCGCGCGGCACCGATCTCGCGTTCGTCCGGCAGTTCGACCCGAAGGGGATCGTCCTCTCCGGCGGACCGAACTCGGTATTCGATCCTGGCACCCCGACTGCGGACGCCGAGCTCCTGGCGCTCGGCGTTCCCGTACTGGGCATCTGCTACGGGATGCAGCTGGTCGCGCACCTGATGGGCGGCGCGGTGCGCCCGTCGCGCGAGCGGGAATATGGCCGCGCCGAGGTGATGATCCGCGAATCGGGCGGCCTGTTCCAGGGATTCGAGCCCCAGACGTGCATCACCGTGTGGGCGAGCCACGGCGATAAGCTCGACCAGCCGCCTCCGCAGTTCCGCGTGACCGCCTCGAGCGCCAACGCTCCGGTCGCCGCCATGCAGCACGAGTCCCGGCCCATTTACGGTGTGCTGTTCCACCCCGAGGTGGCTCATACGCCGCGCGGCGGTGAGATCCTCCACAACTTCCTGTTCGCGATCTGCGGCTGCACGCCCGACTGGACGCCGGGCCACTTCATCGAGCACGAGGTCGAGCGGATCCGTTCGCTCGTGGGGCCGACCGCGCGGGCGATTTGCGGCCTGTCGGGCGGCGTCGATTCGGCGGTCGCCGCGGCGCTGGTGCACCGCGCCATCGGCGACCGACTCACCTGCATCTTCGTGGACCACGGGTTGTTGCGACTGCACGAGCGCGAGCAGGTGGAGACGGCATTCCGGGCCCACCTCGGCATGGATCTCCATGTCGTGGATGCCGCCACCGCGTTTCTGAGCGAGCTCGCCGGCATCGACGACCCCGAGGAGAAGCGCCGCCGCATCGGGCACACGTTCATCGACGTGTTCGAAGACGCGGCCCGCCATGTGCCCGGGAACGTCGGCTTCCTGGTCCAGGGAACGTTGTATCCCGACGTGATCGAGTCCGCCTCGCCGCGGGGCGGGCCGTCGGTGACGATCAAGACGCACCACAACGTCGGCGGCCTGCGACCCAATCTGCCGTGGAAGCTCATCGAGCCGCTGCGCGAGCTGTTCAAGGACGAGGTGCGGCAGGTGGGGCGGGAGCTCGGCCTGCCCGAGGAGATCGTGGGCCGCCATCCATTCCCCGGACCAGGGCTCGCGATCCGCGTGCTCGGACCGGTGACGGAGGAGCGGCTCGATCTACTACGGCGCGTGGATGCGATCTATATCGACGAGATTCGCGCCGCTGGGCTGTACGACCGGATCTGGCAGGCGTTCGCCGTCCTGCTGCCGATCCGATCCGTGGGCGTGATGGGCGACGGCCGTACCTACGATCATGTGGTGGCGCTCCGCGCCGTGACGAGCCGGGACGGCATGACGGCCGACTGGTTCCCGTTCCCGCATGACGTCCTGGCGAACATTTCGAGCAGGATCATCAACGAAGTGAAGGGCGTCAATCGCGTGACTTACGACGTCAGCTCGAAGCCGCCGGCGACGATTGAGTGGGAGTAGGCGTTGCAACGCCTCTAGATGTTCTTGTCTTCCAGCAGCTTCAGGAATTCCTGGGCGGTAGCCAGCTTCGCGAGCGTCCCCGGCACATCCGGCTCCTTGGCGAACTGGGCGATCTTACCGAGCACCGGGAGGTACTGGTTCGACACTTCGAGGGGGGGAGCGACGATCAGGAAGAAGTAGTGCACCGGCTTGCCGTCGATGGCGTTGAAGTCGAGGCCCTGCGGCTTGCGG
>Ga0209378_1001931_pt1 | contig 14482 bp, 16 predicted proteins | sample GraSoiAngelo_156_FD_186170 | JGI IMG/M metagenome (GOLD analysis project Ga0209378, IMG submission 186170) | Grasslands soil microbial communities from the Angelo Coastal Reserve, California, USA - 14_1009_13_40cm (SPAdes) (version 2) | ecosystem: Environmental > Terrestrial > Soil > Grasslands ... | reverse complement strand
CCCCGGAACCGGTTGCGCCGGCAAAGCCGGCGCTCGAGCGGAGCCGGCGCTCGAACCCCGAGGAGTTCGGGGCGGGCCGAGCGGGCTAGGCGAGGCGCCGCCGTCGCGCGGGGGGCGGCGGCGCGGCGACTCCGAGCTCGCGAATCAGGCGGAGGAGGTAGGTGCGCTGGAGGCCGAGCACGCGCGCGGCATGGGTGCGGTTGCCGCTCATCCGGTGGAGCGTCGCTTCGATCAGCCGTCGCTTGAACTCCGAGACGGCGCCGTGATAGCCGAGGCTCGACTCGCGTGGCGGGAGCGGCGAGGGCGCCGGCAGCGTGGCCATGCCCCGGCGTGACGCAACGGTTGTGCCAGCCGCCGACGCTCGATTTCGCTTTGACTTGGGCCCACCGCATTCCCGGAATGCCCAGGACGCCTGGCGGAGTGCAGCGGGAGATGTGCAGCTACTTCTTCGTTGCGGGCTTGACTCCCGGGTTGTCCTTGAAGAACTGCTTGTTCAGCTCGATGAAGTTCTTCCACTGCTCAGGAGTTTCGTCCTCGGCGAAGATCGCCTTCACCGGGCACACAGGCTCGCAGGCGCCGCAGTCGATGCACTCGTCGGGGTGGATGTAGAGCATCGTCTCACCCTCGTAGATGCAGTCGACCGGGCAGACCTCGACGCACGACTTGTCCTTCACATTGATGCACGGCTCCGCGATTATATACGGCATCGAGGCCTCCCGATTATCGTACGCCCTTGCGGCTGGACGAAACTCATGATTTTGTACCCGAAGCGCCTCAGCGTGTCAAGCGTTCGGCATTGTAGCGGGGGCCGCGAGGTCGCGAAACTCGGTGGGTGGCCTGAGAGTGGCGCACGGAGCTGCGGGGTCCCAAGCCGCTATTGCGTCCGGAGGCGCGGGTCGAGAGCGTCGCGCAGCGAGTCGCCGAAGAGGTTGAACGCGAAGACCGCGAGGCTGATCGCAAACCCGGGGAAGATCGCCATCCACGGCGCCGACTCGGCGAACTGAACGGCGGCGCCGCGAAGCATGAGGCCCCACGCGGGGGTCGGCTCCGCCACGCCGAGGCCGAGGAACGAGAGCGACGCCTCGAGCAGGATCGCCTGCCCGAGGTACGCGGTGAGCATGATCAGATAGGGCGCCATCACGTTCGGGAGCATGTGGCGGAGGATGATCCGCCGGTGGCTGAAGCCCGCCGCGCGCGCGGCGTCCACGTATGGCATCTCCCTGATCGCGAGCGCGCTCGAGCGTGCGACGAGCGCCGCGCGCGGGATCATCGGGATCGTGATCGCCATGATCACGTTCTCGATACCCGTGCCGAGGATCGAGACGACGGCGAGCGCCAGGATGATCAGCGGGAACGCGAGGAAGATGTCCATCACCCGCTGGATCAGGAGATCCACCTTGCCCGCGAAGTAGGCGCTCGTCACCCCGATCACCGCGCCCAGGGTCGCGCCCAGGAACGCGCACGCAAAGCCGACCAGCATGGCCGTGCGCGAGCCGTAGATGATGCGCGAGAGCACGTCGCGGCCGAACGCGTCGGTGCCGAGCCAGTGGCCCGCGGACGGCCGCGCGAGCATCGCGCCGTAGTCTGTCGCCAGCGGGTCATAGGGGGCGATCACGTGGGCGCCGAGGCCGACGAGGATGTTGATGAGGACGACGACCGCGCCGATGGCCCCGAGCGGCCGCGCGCGGCAGAACTCGAAGACCGCGCGGCGCCAGCCGCCGCGTTCCGCGACCTCCGGGATTTCGCCGAGCGCCGCCGGCTTGACGGCCATCATTGAACCGGGTGCGGGCACCCGGGCTGTCGCCACGCCCGCACCCCGCCGCGATCACGCATTCCGATCATTTCCACCCGCGATCCGAGCCGTTGCATTACCGGAACCTTATTCTGGGATCGATCCAGGCGTACGCCAGGTCGACCAGGAAGTTGACGAAGATGAAGACGAACGCGACCAGCATCACGAGCGCCTGGGTGAGCGTATAGTCGCGGTGGGCGACGGCCTCGACGAAGAGGAGCCCGAGCCCGTTCAGGTTGAAGACCTGCTCGGTGACGACGAGCCCGCCCATGAGGAACGCGAACTCCAGCGCGATCACGGTGAGCACCGGCAGCATGGCGTTCTTCAGCGCGTGGCGCGAGAGGATGAGCTGCTCCCAGAGCCCCTTGGCGCGCGCCGTGCGGATGTAATCCTCGCGCAGCACCTCGAGCATCGCGGAGCGCGTCATGCGCGTCGCCACCGCCGAGTACCGGTAGCCCACGGCAAGCGCCGGCCAGATGAGCTGCAGCATGTTCTGCCACGGGTTGACCCAGAACGGCGTGTAGACCATGGGCGGGAGCCACTTGAAGACGATGAGCAGGCCGAGGATGAAGACGATGCCGAGCCAGAACGAGGGCGTGGCCAGCCCGGCGATCGAGACGATCCGGACGGTGTAATCCACCCACGTGTCCTGCTTGAGCGCCGCGAGCACGCCGAGCGGGATCGCCAGCAGCACCGCGATGATCGTCGCCATGATCGCGAGCTGGAGCGAGAGCGCGAAGCGCAGCTTGATCTCCTCGATGATGGGCGCGCCGGTCCACATGGACTTGCCGAAGTCGAGCCGGACGACACCCGCGATCCAGACCAGGAATTGCTTCCAGAGCGGCTGGTCCAGGCCGAGCCGGGCGCGCTCCGTGTCGAGGTTCTCTTTTTGCGCGAACGCGCTCTCGCCGGCGAAGCGCAGCTCGACGAGGTCGCCCGGCACCACGCGCATCAGGAAGAAGATGAGCACCGCGACGCCGAGCAGCGTCGGGATCATCAGGACCAGTCGCTTGACGATGTACTTGCCCACGCGTCTCTACTCAGTCAGCCACACCGTGTCGAGCTGGTTGTTCAGGTAGTGACTCGGCGTGACCGTCCATCCCTTGACCCTCGCGCTATGCGGCACGATCCGATGCCACTGGAGCGTGTACATCGAGTGCACTTCCTCGTCCAGGAGACGCTTCTCGAACTCCCGCACGTACTTCTTCCGCTCCTCGGGATCGATCGCCCGACTCTGCTTCACGTACAGCTCGTCGAGGACGGAGTCCTTCTGCCGGGTGTAGTTGGCGTCGCTGATGCCCCTGGGAGCGGCCGACGTGGGCCCGCTCTGGAACTTGTACAGGTCGAGGTCGGGCTCGACCATGTAGCCGCACTGGGCGTCCATGGCGACCTCGAAGTCCCCACCGCGCAGATCGGCGAACCACTTGGCCGTCTCGGCGACCTCCTGCCTTACGTTGAGGCCGACCTGCCGCCACTGGTCGATGAGCCAGACCCCGAGCGGCTCGTACGGCATGGGGACCCCGCGATTCTTGAACGTGAACGCGAAGCCCTCCGGGACCCCGGCTTCCTTCAGGAGCCGCCGCGCCTCCGCCCGCGACTTGTTGATGTCGGGCCAGTACCCGGCCAGCTTCTCCAGCTCGGCCGGCGGAGTCGCGAACGGCGTCCCCGGTACCTGGACGCCCGCCACCGCCTTCACGATCGCGATCTTCGACAGCGCCTGCGAGCCCTGATAGCGGTCGAGCGCGAGCGTGAGGGCGCGGCGCACCCGCTTGTCGTCGAACGGCTTCTTCTCGTGGTTCATGGTGGCGAGCAGGACGCAGTCCCAGGGGCTCTCCTGCACCGCGATCCGGGCGCCTAGGGCGGCGACGAGACTGTCGCGTTCCGCCGGCGAGAAGCCGCGGAACTGAATGTGGGCGCGCTCGCCCCGGATCGCCGCGACCTGGGCCGCGGAATCCTTGATGAAGAGGGCGCGATAGCCGTCCAGATACGGCTTGCCCTTGTCCCAATAGTTCGGGTTCCTCTTACCCACCCAGTGCGAGCCCTTCACGTGCTCCACGAACACGAACGGGCCGGTGCCCATCACGTTCGTCTCGTACCACCGGATGTCTTTCTCGAGAATGTCGGCCTTGTAGATCCAGTTCCACGGCGAGGCCACCGACGAGAGAAAGGAGGCGGATGGGAACTTGAGCCGGAACACGATCGTGTGGGGATCGGGCGTCTCGACCGCCTCGATATTGACGTACGACCCCTTGCGCTCCGACGCCACGCCCGATGGCGGGAAGACGATCTTGTCGTACGTGGCCTTCGCGTCTCGCGACGTGAACTCGGCGCCGTCGTGAAACTTCACACCCCGCCGGAGCCTGAAGGTGTAGGTGCGGCCGTCCTTCCCCACCGTCCACGATTCGGCGAGGTCGCCGACGACCTTGCTCCCGCTCCGGTCCATCGGATCGATACGAAGCAGGGTGTTGTAGTGGGGCGCCATCGGGTGGATGAGGGCGAACGTCGACTCCCGGTGACCGTCGTAGGATGGCATCTCGGACGGCACCGCGAAGATCAGTTCCCCGCCATAGCGGGGCGTCCCCTGCGCCGCTGCGGGTGGGGCCGCCGGCAGCCACAGGACGGCGAACAGTGTCACCAGCGGGCCTAGGCAGCGTCGCATGAGCCACCTCCGCGGGCGCACCGGGCGCGGACGCTATTCAGCAAGCCACACCGTGTCGAGCTGCTGGTTCAGATAGTGGCTCGGGCTCACCGTCCACCCGCGCACCCGGGCGTTGTGCGGGATGATCCGGTGCCACTGGAGCGTGTAGAGGTAGTGCGCTTCTTCGTCGACCAGCCGCCGCTCGAACTCCCGGATGGCCTTCCGGCGCTCGTCCGCGTCGACGGCACGGCTCTGCTTCTCGTAGAGCTCGTCGAGCACCCTGTCCGTGTACCGGCTGTAGTTGGCTGGACTCTTGTCCTTCGACTGGAACTTGTAGAGGTCGAGGTCGGGCTCGACGATGTAGCCGCACTGGAAGTCCATGGCCGCCTCGAAGTTGCCGCCCCGCAGCTCCGCGTAGTACTTCGCCGCCTCGATGACCTCCTGCTTGACGTTGAGGCCGATCTGCCGCCATTGGTCGATGAGCCAGATGCCGACGGGCTCGTAGGGCATCGGAATGCCGCGGTTCTTGAAGGTGAAGGCGAACCCGTCCGCGACACCAGCCTCCTTCAGCAGCCGCCGTGCCTCCGCCCTCGACTTGTTGATGTCACGCCAGTAGCCGACCAGCTTCTCCAGCTCGGCCGGCGGGGTTGCGAACGGCGTCCCCGGCACCTGGACGCCCGCCACCTCCTTCACGATGGCGATCTTCGACAGCGCCTGCGAGCCCTGGTAACGGTCGAGCGCGAGCGTGAGGGCGCGGCGTACCCGCTTGTCGTCGAACGGTTTCTTCTCGTGGTTCATCGCGACCAGGAGCGCGCAGTCCCACGGGCTCTCCTGCACGGCGATCTTGGAGCCGAGGGCGGCGACGAGGTTGTCGCGCTCGGCCGGTGAGAAGCCACGGAACTGGATGTGCGCGCGCTCGCCGCGGACGGCCGACACCTGGGCCGCCGAGTCCTTGATGAAGATCGCCCGGTAGCCGTCGAGGTAGGGCTTGCCCTTGTCCCAGTAGTTCGGGTTCCTCTTGCCCACCCAGTGCGAGCCCTTCACGTGCTCCACGAAGACGAAGGGACCCGTGCCCATCACGTTCGTCTCGTACCACCGCATGTCCTTGGCCAGGATGTCGGCCTTGTAGATCCAGTTCCACGGCGAGGCCAGCGACATGAGGAACGAGCCCGACGTCCACTTGAGACGGAAGACGACCGTGTAAGGGTCGGGCGCCTGCACCGCTTCCACGTCGAGGTACTCGCCTTTCCGGTCGGACGCGACCCCGGCGGGTGGGAAGATGATCTTGTCGTAGCTGGCCTTAACGTCCTTGGAGGTCATCTCGCTCCCGTCGTGGAACTTGACGCCCCGCCGGAGCTTGAGGGTATAGGTCCGGCCGTCTTTGGAGATGGTCCACGACTCGGCGAGATCCCCCACGATCCTGGTTGCCGTCTTGTCGGCGGGGTCGGGCCGGAGCAGGGTGTTGTAGTGCGGGGCCAGCGGGTGGATGACGCCGAATGTTTCCTCGCGGTGGGCGTCGTAGGACGGTGGCTCCGACGGAACGGCGAAAATCAGCTCGCCCCCGTACCTGGGCTTCTCCTGCGCCCCCGCGGGCACGGCCAGCGTGGCGGCGAGAATCACGGTCAACAGGCCTAGGCGGCGTCGCATTGATCCCTCCAGGGTTTTTCCAAGGAAACGTGGGAAGCGCACGAAAGGTTTCAGCATTTAAGCACGTGCAGGCCCGGGGTCAAGCCAGGATGCACGCCGCCCGGTGGCCCGGCCTGATCTCGCGCAGCTCGGGCACCTCGCCCCGGCAGCGGTCGACCGCGATCGGGCAGCGAGGATGGAAGACACACCCGCTCGGCGGATTGAGCGCGCTCGGCACTTCGCCGCCCAGCACGACCCGCTCACGCTGGGCTTCGAGCGCCGGATCGGGGATGGGCACGGCCGAGAGCAGTGCCTTCGTGTACGGGTGCAGCGGGGCGTCGTAGAGCGACTTGCGGTCGGTGATCTCGACGATCTTGCCGAGGTACATGACGGCCACGCGGTCGGAGATGTGGCGCACGACCGAAAGGTCGTGGGCGACGAACAGGTACGTGAGACCAAACTGCGCCTGGAGATCTTCCAGCAGGTTGATGATCTGCGCCTGGATCGAGACGTCGAGGGCCGAGACCGGCTCGTCGCAGATGATGAGCGCGGGCTCGACGGCGAGCGCGCGCGCGATGCCCACGCGCTGACGCTGTCCGCCGGAGAGCTGGTGAGGATAGCGCCGCGCATGCTGAGGCAGGAGTCCGACGTGCCCCAGGAGCTCGCGCACGCGCGCCGCGCGCTGGGCCGGGTCGGGGACGATCCCGTGCACCGCCAGGGGCTCGGCGATGATCTGCCCGACCGTCATCCGCGGGTTGAGCGAGCTGTACGGGTCCTGGAAGATCACCTGCATCTTGCGGCGCACCGGCCGCAGCTCGTCCTCGCCGAGGGTCGTGAGGTCGCGCCCCTCGAAGACGATCTGCCCGCGCGTCGGCCGCTCGAGCTGGAGGATGCACCGGCCGGTCGTCGTCTTGCCGCAGCCCGACTCGCCGACGAGCCCGAGGGTCTCGCCGCGGCGGATCGAGAAGCTCACGTCGTCCACGGCACGGACGACGCCGGCCCTCCCGCCGAAGAGCCCGCCGCCGACGTGGAAGTGTTTGACGAGGTTCCGAACCTCCAGGAGCGGCGCGTCGTCGTTCATGTCGCCGCCCCGCTCCGCGCCACGGCCCGGTCGAGGTTCGCCGCTTCCCAGCACGCGCTCACGTGGCCGCCCCCGCCGATGGGGACGAGCCTCGGCCGCTCGACGGCGCAGCGCGCGACCTGGAAGGCGCAGCGGGGCGCGAAGGCGCATCCGGCGCCCAGGCGCGTGAGGTCGGGCGGCTGGCCCTCGATCGGGTCCAGGCGCGCGCGCCGCGGCTCGTCGAGGCGCGGCACCGAGCGGAGGAGGCCGAGCGTGTAGGGGTGGCGCGGGTTCGCGTACAGCTCCCGCGCGGTCCCGCGCTCCACGATCCGGCCCGCGTACATCACGTTCACGCGATCGGCGTAGCGGGCGACGACGCCGAGGTTGTGGGTGATGATCAGCATCGCGACGGCGAGCCGCCGCGAGAGGTCCTTCATCAGCTCGAGGATCTGCGCCTGGATCGTGACGTCGAGGGCGGTCGTGGGCTCGTCCGCGAGGATCAGCGACGGGTTGCACGCCAGCGCCATCGCGATCATCATCCGCTGGCGCATCCCGCCCGAGAACTGATGCGGGTACTGGCCGAGCCGTCGCTCGGAGTCAGGGATCCCGACCATCGCCAGGAGCTCGCCCGCCCGCTGCCGCGCCTCCCGCGGCGTGATCCCGAGGTGGATCTCGAGCCCCTCCGTGAGCTGCCGCCCGATGGACAGCACCGGGTTGAGCGAGGTCATCGGCTCCTGGAAGATCATCGCGATCTCGCGTCCCCGGATCTGCCGCATCGCCTCGTCGGAGAGCGCCAGGAGATCCCGGCCCTTGAAGAGGACCCGGCCGCCTACGATGCGGCCCGCGGGCGGGGCGACGAGGCGCATGATGCTGAGCGCGCTGACGCTCTTGCCGCAACCCGACTCGCCGACGAGGGCGACCGTCTCCCCTTCCCCCACGTCCCACGAGACGTCGTCGGCGGCCCGGACGACGCCGCCCCGCGTCACGAACTCGGTCGTCAGGTTCTCGACTTCGAGGAGGACTCCCACGGTGCGCGGGAGTGTAGCACAGCGACGCCGCGGGTCAGTCGTAGCAGCGCGCGGCCGCGAGGTGCGGGGTCGCGCCGGGCTCGAGCGACGCGTACTCGCGGCAGATCGCCTCGGCCACGCACGGCCACCGGTGCTGCGCGGCCCACCGGACGCCTTCGCGCCCGATGCGCCAGCGCAGGTCGGTATCGGCGACCAGCGTCGCGATGCGGTCGGCGAGCGCCTCGACATCGCTCTCGGAGACGAGGAAGCCGGTCACGCCGTCGCGGACCGTCGTCACGAGGCCGCCCACGCGGGAGGCGATGACGGGGCTCCCGCATGCCATCGCCTCGAGGGCGACCATACCGAACGACTCGTAGTAAGCGCCGCGCGCGCGGCGGCGCGATCGCCCGGCGTGAAGCGCGCCGTGTCCACGCCGCACGGGATCGTCGCGATCCGCGGAGCGTGGGCCGCGTAGGCGCGGAGCAGCTCGGCGCGCTCCACGACGTTCGCCGCGACGATCCGGTCGGACGCCCCGACGATGCGCGTCTCCTCGCGGAGGCGGAGCACGGGCTCCAGCTCGCCCAGGCTCCGCGCCGCCCGATTCTTCAGGCGGCCCAGCGTGTGGAACATCTGGAGCACCGGCACCGACCACCGTTCGCGCAGGGCGAGCGCCGCGACGCCAGAGAGCCAGTAGTGGGCGTGGATGAGGTCGTACTCCGCGCCCCGCGTGAGCCGCCACGCGTCGACACCGTCGACGAACTCGTCGAGGTGCGCGTGGATCTCGGCGCGGGGCATCGGCGCCTCCGGGCCCGCCGCGAGGTGGACGACGCGCGCGCGCTCGCCCAGGGGGACGACGCGGGGGATCGACGGGTTCTGCGAGCGCGTGAACACGTCCACCTCGACGCCCATGCGTCCGAGCTCGCGGGAGAGCTCGCGGACGTACACGTTCATCCCGCCCGTCTCCTTGCCCCCGAGGGCGGCGAGCGGGCAGGTGTGGACGGAGAGCATCGCGACGCGGAGCGCGCCGCCCGGCGTCACTGGATCCTCACCGCGCAGACCTCCTCGGTGACGGGCTCGAACTCGTACTTGTACCGCTCCTCCCCCCGCAGGAAGTCGAAGCGCCGCTTCCCCCGCCCGATCGCGTCCCGGATCAGATGCCCGAGCAGGACCACGCCGGGCGACAGCGCCGCGCGGTCAGGATGGAACCCCGAGTTGTAGAGGCCCACCGTGTCGTCCCACTCGAGCGTGATGAAGGACGCGATGGGCCCGGACGCCGTATCGAGGAACCACAGCCGGGCGCCGCCGTGCTCGCCGAGCGCCGTCGTGACGCGCCGGAAGAACGCCTCCATCCGCACGTCCATGAATCGCGCCTTCCCGACGCGGGAGCGGCGGTGCAGGTCGAAGAAGTCGCCGAGCCGGTTCTCGACGTCGGCGGGGTGGCTCGCGCACGTGGCGCGCGCCTCGGGCGCCTCGCGCTCGAGCCGTCGCATCTTCCGGGCGAGCTCGTGGCGGTGCTTGCCGCTGAGGGACGCCAGGTACGCGTCCCACGAGGACGGCAGAATCAGGACCGGACATCGTTCCTCGACCGTGACCGACGCGGAGAGCCCGCACGCGGCGGCGAGCTGCGGGAGCAGGGTCACCGTGGGCGACCGACCGGGCACGGCGTGAAGGTCCCACACGACCCGTTCCGCCGCGCGCGACTGGAGCAGCGCCATCCACGCTTCTTCCTCGCGTCCGGCGAGCGCGATCAGGTCGAGGTAGTCCGAGATGTCGGCGCCGCCGAGGAGCGTGAGCACGCCCGGCTCGACCTCGTGGAGGGGCAGGAGCGCCACGACCCGGCCCTCGGCGTCCTCCACGCGTCGGACCTCGAGGCGCCGGTCGGCGGCGAACGCCCGCGTCCACTCGCGCTGCCAGGGCCACGTGAGGAACGGCGAGCGCAGGCGACTCCCCGCCACGAGGCGGTCCCACGCGGCAGCGCCCACCGCCTCGAGGCGGTCGACGACGTCGGTCTTCACAGGTCGTCGAACGCGCCGGACGCGTCCCCGGATTCGGGCGCGGCCGCGTCCGTCTCGCCGCCCTCGCCCTCGCTGAGCGCCTCGTCCATCGCCGACTCGAAGTCCTCGCCGAGGTCGTCGCCGAGTTCCCGGCCCATCTTCTTCATGAACCGGGCCGCGCTCGCGGGGTCGTTCTCGTCGAGATCGCCGAAGTCCGACGAGTCCGCGAGCGATTCCAGGCGCGCCTCCTCCGATTTCACGGTGGCGAAGCGCGACATCACGCGGCTCAAGCCGGATCCGTGACAGCGCGGGCAGGTCGGAGGCGGAGCCGTGGAGGGACGAAGGACGAGCAAACTGACCCGGCGCCGACAGTCGTGACACTCGTACTCGTAAATCGGCATGCCGCTACCAATCTTAGCACGCGGTGCGAGCGGCCGGCCCGCGCGGCCCGCATCACACTCGCATCGCCCCGATCCTGATCACCTCGCCGCGCCGTCCCCAGCGCGCGAGCGGCAGCGTCACCTCCAGCAGGAGCTTCAGCGCGCCGTACACGGGGCGGGATTCCACGACGCGAACGAGCGAATCCCAGCCGTGGTCGCGCAGGACATGGGACAGGCTCCAGAGATAGTACCGGGGCTTCGCCTGGTGCCAGCACCAGACGACGCGGCCGCCCGCTTTTCTCACCGTGCGCTCGAGCGTCTCCGGGGTGAAGTGCGAGAGGTGCCGCGGCAGCTCCAGTCCCGACCACGCGCGGCCGAACAGCCTGGCCCCGAGGCCGCCCGCGTTCGGGACCTCGACGATCACGAGCCCCTCGGCCGCCAGCCACTCGAGCATGTGCCGCACCACCGCCACGGGATCGGGCACGTGTTCGAGCACGTGGAACGCGGTGACCACGTCGAAGCTCGCGCGGCCAAAGGGCGCCGAGCGCACGTCGCCGACGTAGATCTCCTCGGTGAACCGCCGTGCCTTCTCGGCGGCGGCCGTGTCCATCTCGATCCCGGCGACGCGCCAGCCGAGCGCCTGCGCGACGCCGAGCGAGGCGCCCGAGCCGCAGCCGACGTCGAGGTAGCGCCCGTCGCCGCGCCACGGCGGACAGCTCCACCTGAGGCGCCGCAGGAGCCGCCGCGCCAGGAACCCGGCGTGCGCGTCGCGGAGCCGCGCGTAGCCGAGGCCCGTCGCGAGCGCCCAGCGCACGGCGCGGACGCGCGCCGGCCGCCCCGTGAACGGCACGCGCGGCGACGGCTCCTGATGGCGGGGGTAGTGATCGGGGTAGCACGCGGCGAGGTGCGCGTCGCGGACGCGCGGCCGCTGGTAGAGGAAGCCGCACTCGCGGCAGCGGACCACGGTGTGGAGGCCGGGGACGGCGAACGCGCGGTCGGCGGTCGTCCAGACGGGCTCGGCGCGGTCGTCGCCGCAGAGCGCGCACGGGGCGTCCACGGTCGGGAGCGTCTGCATCAGCCGAAGATCTCTTCCAGCCGGCGCACGGCGCGGTCCCAGCTGAACGCCGTCGTGACGAACCGCATGCCCGCGGCGGCGAGGCGCGCGCGGAGCGATTCGTCCACGACGAGGCGCTCGAGCTTGGCGGCGAGGTCGCCGATGTCGCGCCGCCGCGCGACGAGCGCGGTCTCGCCGTCGCGCGCGTAGTCGCGACAGCCGCCGTTGTCGTAGGTCACCACCGCTGCTCCGCACGCCATCGCCTCCATCGGCGGCATCCCGAGCCCTTCGTCCCACGACGGGCACAGGTAGATCTCGCAGCTCGAGTACACCGCGGCGAGGCGGTCCTGCGGCGGATTCAGGTGGAACTCGTCGTACGGCACGGCGCCGCGCGGCGGCTTGACGCCGAACCCGACCAGTCTGAGCGTCGGGACGTGGCGTGTCACCCGTGCGACCGCCTCGAAGCCGTCGGCGACCCCCTTCCACGCGTGCTCGTGGTGGAGCATGAGCACGCGCGGCCGCGAGGTGGAGACGTCGGCCGGTGTCGGATGAAAGAGGTCGAGGTCCACCGGCGTCACGAGCACCTCGGCGGGGCTGCCGAACCGCTGGCGCATCAGATCGCTGAGCCACGTCGAGATGACGACTTTCTTGAGCGGCAGCCGATAGGTCGTGTCCACGGCGTCGGGAGCGCCGTGGTAGAGGCTCTCGTAGTGCTGCACCAGGTAGAACTTCGCCCCGCAGGAGGACGGAGCCGCGGCGACCGCCGGAGCGGACTGCCACGCCGTGGCGACGACCACGTCGCCCTCGGGGAGCGCCTCGGGCGTCCAGTGCGGGACCCAGCGAATGCGCGCGCGGAAGTCCGGGACCCATTCGGGACGGCCGCTCCGGAAGTTCCGCCACGCGGCGCGGACGCGGCTCTTCGCCGGCACGACCAGCGTCACGTCGTGGCCGCGCGCGGCGAGCCGGTCGGCGTACGTCAGGATCGCTCGCACGCCGCCGGCGATCCGCACGTGGGGACAGAGGAAGGTGATCTTCACCGCGCGGTCAGATCGAGACCGTGCCCGTCTTCATCGCCCCTACCAGAATTTCTCCCACTTCACGGACTTGCGGTCGAGCCCTTTGGCGACGAGCACGTCGCGGACCCGATGGATCATCGACTCGCCCCCGCAGACGTAAGCGACGCGTCGCGTGACGTCGGGAACCAGACCGTCGACCGCGGCGGCGAGGTCGCTCGCGCCGCCCGAGGGACCGTCACGCGCGCTCGCCACGGCCGGATGATACGCGAAGCCGGGATAGCGCCGCACGAGCGAGCGGAACTCGGCGTCGTACACGAGCCAGTCCGGGTCGCGCGCCCAGTAGGCGAGCGTCGCGGGGCGCCCGAAGCCGGTCGCGTAGAGCCAGGTCAGCATCGAGCGGATCGGCACGATGCCGATCTCCTCGGCGACGAAGAGCGGGCACCGCGGGTCGGCGCGCGTGAAGACGAAGCCGCCGAGCGGCCCCTTGAAGCGTACCTGGTCGCCGGCCTCGAGGCCGCGGAACCACTCCGAGCCGATCCCTGCGGGCGCGACGTCGGCGCAGAGCGTGAGCACCTTGGGGAACTGCGGGGTCGAGGCGATCGAGTAGGCGCGGACGGTCTTCGGGCCGAACGGGACCGACACCCACTGGCCGGCGTCGAACTCGAGCGCCGCCGGCTCCTCCATGCGGAGGTCGACCTCGAGGATCTCGGGCGAGAGCCGCCGGACCGCTTCGACGCGCGCGCGGCACTCGCGCGGCTTCACGGCGCCGGCCTCAGCGCGCCTGGAAGCGCGGGAGGATGTCCGCGGCGATCGTCTCGAGCTGCTCCCGCTCGTCACGCGGGTCGCCGATCGCGCTCAGGAGGAAGTACGTGCAGCCGGCATCGCGGAACGCCGCGAGCTGCTCGGCGCACTGCTCGGGAGTCCCGATGACCCCGTACTTCTTGGCGAGAGGCTCGAAGTCCTGCGCGTAGCGCCTGGAGAGCACGCTGACCCACGTCTTCCGCGCGCGCTCGTAATCGCGCCCCACCGTGATGAACGCGAGGTGCGCGCCGGTGAAACCGGTGAGCGACCGGCCGGCAGCGTGGGCCGCCTCACGGATCTTCTCGAGGCTCCGCGCGTAGCGCTCGGGCTGGACGACGTAGGACACCCAGCCGTCCCCCTGACTGCCGGCGCGGACCAGCGCGGCGTCGGAGCGCCCACCCACCCAAATCGGTGGAAGCTTTTGCACGGGCTTGGGGTCGATCGAGACGCCCTCGAACCGGCTGAACCGGCCATGGAACGTCGCGGGTGTCTCGCGCCAGAGAGCGCGCACCACGTCGATCCCCTCGGTCACGCGCGCCCCCCGCTCCGCGTGGGGGACGCCGCACAGCTCGAACTCCTTCGGGTTCTCGCCGCCCACCCCCACGCCGAAGATCAGGCGGCCCTCGCTCAGGACGTCGATCGTCGCCGTGATCTTCGCGGCGACTGCCGGCGAGCGGAGCGCCAACAAGTACACCGCGGTGCCGAGCCTGATCCTCCGCGTGATGGGCGCGTAGGAGGCGAGGAGCGTGAGCGACTCGTAGAGCGGGTTGTGGAAGGAGACGTGGTCCCCGGTCCACACCGAGTCGAAGCCGAGCTGCTCGACGCGCTGCACGAGCGCGAGCTGCTCCTCGGGGGGATGCATGGAGAGCTGTGCGCCGAATCCCGTCATGCCCTCATCTCGGAAACGCGTCCTTGACGCCGCCGTCCACCGTGAGCGTGCAGCCGGTCGTCTTCGCCGACCGGTCGGAGGCGAGGAAGAGCACCGCCTCGGCGACGTCCTCGGGGAGGATCCGGACACCGAGAAGGTTGCGCTTGCGGTAGAAATCCTCGAGCTCGGTGACCGGGATCCCCTGGGCGGCCGCGCGCTCGCGCCGGACCTCCTCGGACCAGAGCT
>Ga0209378_1001930_pt1 | contig 14487 bp, 13 predicted proteins | sample GraSoiAngelo_156_FD_186170 | JGI IMG/M metagenome (GOLD analysis project Ga0209378, IMG submission 186170) | Grasslands soil microbial communities from the Angelo Coastal Reserve, California, USA - 14_1009_13_40cm (SPAdes) (version 2) | ecosystem: Environmental > Terrestrial > Soil > Grasslands ... | reverse complement strand
AATCGAGCACGTGACCGAGACCCGCCTCGGTGACCGCGAGGTTGCCGACGCGCAGGTCACCGTGGAGCACGACCACGTCGCCTCGGTCCGGCGCCCGACTCTTCGCCCAGGCGAGGCCGAGCTCGATTGCCGGGTGCGGCTCCTCGACGCTGTCGAGCTCGCGCTCGAGCCGCGTGAGCACGTCGTGAGGTCCGCCGGCCTCAAGAAAGGGCACGCGGTCGGCCGGGATGGCATGGATCTTCGCGAGCTCCTCGGCCATCTGCGCCGGCAGCACGGCGCGCGCACCGGCGAGTTCCGGCCGCTGCGCGATGCGCCGCCCGATCGTCTCGCCCGACACGCGCTCGCTGACGAACGCGGGCCGGCCCGCGATCTCCCCGAGGTAGCCGTACGGCTTCGGGACGCGCACGCCGGCCGCGAACGCGACCTCGAGCAGACGGTGCTCGTCCTCGAGCGAGAGCGTCTCCTTGTGGATGACGCCGCCGCCGGCGCGCCGGACCAGGAGCTCGCGCTTCCCCTGCGGCGTGCGCAGGTCCAGCGCCCATGCCTCCTTCGACGCTCCGCCCGCGAGGAGGGAGAGTCGCTCGATCGCGATGTCCGCGCCGAAGAGCGGGGTGAGGCGCTCGCGCAGCTCGACCCAGAGAGCCGGGTCGGCATTCATGACGCCGTATGCCCGCCGTCCACCGCGAGGATCTGTCCAGTGATGTAGTCGGAGGCACGCGATGCGAGGTAGACGACCGTTCCCTTGAGGTCCTCGTCGCCGCCGATGCGGCCGAGCGGGATGGTGCGCGCGAGCCGGTCGCCCCAGCGCTCGACGATCGCGCTCGACATACGGCTCGGGAACCATCCCGGCGCGATCGCGTTCACGTTGATCTTGTGTCGGCCCCATTTGACCGCGAGGTCGCGGGTGAAGTTGATGAGTCCGCCCTTGCTCGCGTTGTACGCGATCGAGTCGAGCACCTCCGGCATCGCGCCGCCGAGGCCGGCGACGGAGGCGATGTTGATGATCTTGCCGCCACCCTGCGCGATCATGACGTTCCCCGCGGCCTGCGCGCACAGGAAGGCGCCGGTCAGGTTGACGTCGAGCACCCGCCGCCAATCCTCCACCGCCATGGTCGCCACGGGCGCGACCCAGGCGCGGCCGGCGTTGTTCACGAGGATGTCGATCCGGCCGAGCTCGGCTTTCGCGCGCTCGACCATCGCGCGCACGTCTTCGGCGCTGGTGACATCACAGCGGAGGCCGAGCGTGCGGACCCCGAGCGCCGAGAGCTCCGCGGCGGTCTGGGCGCAACGCTCGGCGTTGCGCGCGCAGAGCACCACGTCCGCGCCCATCTCGGCGAGCGCTGTCGCCATCTGCCGCCCCAGTCCGCTGCCCCCGCCCGTGACGATGGCGACCCTGCCGCTGAGGTCGAACAGCTCTTTGGTTTGCATCCGCTCCCCCTCGGTCCTTCCGACGATCACGCCGGCTGTACAGTCCGCCGGTGCCGGCTTTCGTGCCGTCCCCCGACGTGCAGCAGCGCCGCGAGCGCCTCGCGGCCTTCATGGAGGCACAGGTCTACCCCAATGAGCGCGCCCTCGCAGCCGAGGACGACGCGGCGGAAGCGCTCATGCGCGAGCTGCAGGGCAAGGCCAAGGCCACGGGTCTTTGGGCGATGTTCATCGGCCCGGACGCGGGCGGGACGGGCACGGGGTTCCTCCCCTACGTCTACCTGAACGAGGTCATCGGTCGAAGCCTCGTGGCGCCGCGCATCTTCGGCTGCCAGGCGCCGGACACCGGCAACGCCGAGATCCTCCACGAGTTCGGGACGCCCGAGCAGAAGGCGCGCTGGCTGCGCCCACTCGTGGCGGGCGAGATCCGCTCGTTCTTCGCGATGACCGAGCCCGAGGTCTCCGGGTCCGATCCGCGCGGCCTGCGTGCGCGAGCCGAGCGCACCGGCGATGCGTGGGTGATCAACGCGCACAAGTGGTTCAGCTCGGGCGCCGAGGGCGCGGCGTTCGCGATCGTGATGGCGGTAACCGATCCGGACGCGCCGCCGCATGAGCGCCTCAGCCAGATCGTCGTCCCCGCGGACACGCCAGGTGTTGAGATCGTACGGGCGATCCCGACCCTCGGTCACCTCGGCCGCGGCTACAACACCCACTGCGAGGTTCGGTTCACGGATGTCCGCGTGCCGATCGCGAACACGCTTGGCCAGCCCGGGGACGGCTTCCGCATCGCGCAGAGGCGGCTCGGTCCCGGCCGCATCCATCACGTGATGCGTTGGCTCGGGCAGATGCAGCGCGCCTTCGACCTCATGTGCGACCGCGCGCTCGCGCGCGAGGTCTTTGGTAGCGCGCTCGCCGAGAAGCAGACGGTACAGAACTGGATCGCGGACTCCGCCGCCGAGATCCAGGCCTGCCGCCTCTTGACGCTCCAGGCGGCGCACCGCCTCGACGCGGGCGACGAGGCGCGGGTCGAGATCTCGCTCGTGAAGTTCTATGCCGCGCGCGTGCTGCACGAAGTGATCGACCGCGCCATCCAGGTCCACGGCGCGCTCGGGCTCACCGACCTGACGCCGCTCGGGGCGATGTATCTCGCTGCACGCACCATGCGTCTGGTCGACGGACCGGACGAGGTCCATCGGATGGTCGTGAGCCGCGACGTCCTGAGGGCGTATCGGGCCGGCCGGCGTTGGGAGTTCATGTAGCGACGAGACCCCAGCTAGTTCGTCGCCTCGACGAGCCCGGCAGCCCCCATCCCGCCGCCGACGCACATCGTGACGAGCCCGTACCGCGCCTTCCGGCGACGCAACTCGTAGAGCACCGTCCCGACCAGGCGCGCGCCGCTCATCCCGTAGGGGTGACCGATCGAGATCGCGCCGCCGTTCGGATTGAGCCTCTCGGGATCGATCCCAAGCCGGTCGCGGCAGTACACCGCCTGTGAGGCGAACGCCTCGTTCAGCTCGACGACGTCGATGTCCGCCAGCCGGAGCCCGACCTGCCCGAGAAGCTTCGGTACGGCGAACACCGGCCCGATGCCCATCTCGTCGGGCTCGCACGCCGCGACCGTGAACCCGCGGAAAACGCCGAGCGGCCGCACGCCGAGCGCGTTCGCGCGCTCGGCGGACATGATCAGAGCCACGGAGGCGCCGTCGGAGAGCTGGCTGGCGTTCCCAGCCGTCACCGTGCCGCCCTCCTTGAACGCCGGCGGAAGCTTCGCGAGGCCCTCGAGGGTGGTGTCGGGTCGATTGCACTCGTCGCGATCGACGGTGGCCTCTTTCGTCGAGGTCGCGCCGGTGACCTTGTCCGTGACCTGCATCGTCACCGTCATGGGGAGGATCTCGTCCGCGAACTTCGCCGCACGCTGGGCCGCGGCTGTCCGCTGTTGGGAGGCGAGCGCGAATTCGTCCTGGCGATCGCGTGTAACGCCGTAGCGCTCGGCGACGACCTCCGCGGTCTGGCCCATCGGCATGTAGATGTCCTTCTTATGGTCGAGGAGCCACGGGTTCTGGAGGTTCTTCCGGTTGTGGTCGTTCTGAAGCATGGTGATCGACTCCAGGCCGCCAGCGATCGCGACGTCGTAGCTTCCGCCCTCGATCATCCGCGCGGCGATCGCGATCGCGTTGAGGCCCGACGCGCAGAAGCGGCTCACGGTCGATCCCGGCACCGACGACGGGAGGCCGGACATGATCGCGACGGTCCTCCCTACATTCTGCCCCTGCGGCCCTTCAGGGAAGCCCGCGCCGAGGATGACGTCGTCGACCTCGGCGGGGTCGACCGTGGGTACGCGACGCAGCAGCTCCCGAACGCACTGCGCCGCGATGTCGTCGGGCCGAGCGAGGTTGAACGAGCCGCGGAACGACTTGGCGAGGCCGCTCCGCACGCTCGCGACGATCACCGCCTCACGCATCGGCGTGCCCATCGGCCTGCGTCGTCCAGCGCGGTTCGCGTTTCCCGAGGAACGCGGCGATGCCCTCGCGCGCGTCTGGATGCGCGAGCAAACGCGCGAACGCGGCGGTCTCGGTCCGCAGCCCGTCGCGGAGTGGAGCGCCACTCGTCTCACGCAGGAGCGCCTTGATCACCGCGAGAGAATGCGGCGACTGCGCCGCGAGCGTACGCGCGATTGCCGCGGCCGTGTCGAAAACCTCGGCGGGTCCGACCGCCTCCTCCACCAGTCCCCACTCCGCGGCGCGACGCCCGGAGATGGGCTCTCCGCCCAAGATCATGAGCCGCGCACGCCCGGGTCCGACGACTCGCGGCAGTCGCTGCGTGCCGCCGCCGCCCGGCAGGATGCCGATGCGGACCTCGGGCAAGCCGATGCGCGCATCCTCGGCCGCGATCCGGATGTCGCACGCAAGCGCGATCTCGAGCGCGCCACCCATGCAGAAGCCGTGGATCGCGACGATGAGCGGCTTCGGGAAGGCTTCGACGCGGTCGGCGAGGCGCTGGATACCCTCCCCGCGCGTGCCGGCGTTCGGCTCGAGGAGCGCCGGGAACTCCGAGATGTCGGCCCCGGCACTGAAGCCGCGCGGACCCGCTCCGCGCAGCAGCGCGACTCGCGTCGCCGCGTCGGTCGCGAGCGTATCCAGCGCCGACTCGAGCGCGAGGACGACCGCCCGGCTCAGGGCGTTCACCGGCGGGCGATCGATCGTGATCGTCGTCACGCTGCCCGATTGCTCGAGGTGAACGTGCTCAGGAGGCAGGGGTCATCTCCCGCGCCGTCGCGAAGCGCTCGCGGAGCGCCGTCTTGCGGAACTTGCCCGCCGCGGTCTTTGGTATCTCGGTCACGAACTCGAACGCGTCGGGCAGCCACCATTTCGCGAAGCCGGGCGCAAGGAATGCGCGGAGCTCGTCCGCCGTCGCCGTCTGCCCGGGCTTGAACAGGACGACCGCGAGGGGACGCTCCTGCCACCGCGCGTGCGGGACCGCGATGACCGCGGCCTCGGCGACCGCGGGGTGACCCATGAGCGCGTTCTCGAGCGCGACCGAGCTGATCCACTCGCCCCCGGACTTGATGAGGTCCTTGGAGCGATCCTGGATCTCGACGTAGCCGCGCGGGTCGATGGTGACGACGTCGCCGGTGCGGAACCAGCCGTCCGCTGTGAATCGGTCCGCGGACTCCGGGCTCTTGTAGTACGCGCGAGCGACCCAGGGGCCGCGCACTTCGAGCTCACCCATCGACTTCCCGTCCCAGGGCACCTCGTGCCCCGCGTCGTTCCGGGCGCGGATCTCAACGAGCGGCACCGGGTACCCCTGCTTCGCGCGATAGGCGAAGCGTGTCTCGGCGTCCGCCTGCTCGAGATCGCTCATCAGGCTGGACACGACACCGAGCGGCGTCGTCTCGGTCATGCCCCAGGCGTGGAGGACCCGCAGCCCGTGTCGCTCGTCGAAGCCGCGGATCATCGACTTCGGCGCGGCCGAGCCGCCCACCACGAGCAGGCGGAGCCGCGACAGGTCGTACTCCTTCGGTCGTTCGTCGAGCCGGCGCAGGAGCCCGAGCCAGATCGTCGGCACGCCCGCGGTGTACGTGACGTGCTCTCCGACGAACAGATCGCACAGGCTCTCCGCATCCAGGTGCGGCCCGGGATGGACCTGCGTGGCTCCGACCATCGTGCAGGTGAACGGCAGGCCCCAGGCGTTCACGTGGAACATCGGAACGACGGGCAGGACGACATCGGACTCCAGAACGCCGACCGCGCCAGATGCCTGCCCGAGACTGTGCAGCACAAGCGCGCGGTGCGAATACACGACGCCCTTCGGTCGGCCGGTCGTCCCGGACGTGTAGCACATCGCGGCGGCCTCGCGCTCGTCGAGCTCTGGATACGCGAACGCGCTCGCGTCCGCACCGGCGAGGAGCTTCTCGTAGCCGATCGTGCCCGCGGGCGCCTGCGCGCCGTGCTCGATCACGACGATGTGCTCGATCCGCACGTCGGCACGGAACTTCTCGAGCAGCGGCAGGAGCGTGTCGTCGATGATGAGCACGCGGTCCTCGGCGTCGTTCACGATGTACGCGAGGTCGCTCGGATGCAGACGCGGGTTGATTGTGTGCAGGACGTTGCCGGCGAGCGGTATTCCGAAGTAAGCCTCGAGGTGTTCGTACTGGTTCCAGCACAGCGTCGCGACGCGGTCACCACGCCGCAGGCCGAGCTGCTGTAGCGCGACCGCGAGCTTCTTCGCGCGGGGTACGAAGTCCGCGTACGTGTACCGGTGGATGGTCTTGTCCGGTCGGCGAGTGACGATCGCCTTGTGCCCGAAGAGCGTCTCCGCTCGCCGCAGGATGAACGCGATCGTCAGCGGGTATTCCATCATCAGTCCGTCCACGTCGATGTCTCCCCTTTCCCCTTCCGCCGTCAGCCGCCAAGGATTGCCTGTGCGATGTCCGCGCGGTGGGCCGCGCCGGAGCGGTCGAACGACTCGATCCAGAGTGCCCGCTTGTAGTAGCGATGGAGCGGATGGTCCCAGGTGAAGCCCATGCCACCATGCACCTGGATTGCACGCTCGCATGCCGCGACCGCGGCCTCCGCGGCATACGCCTTCGCCGCGCTCGCGGCGAGCTCGGCCTCCCCGTCATCCTCGGCGATGCACCACGCCGCCCAGTACGCGAGCGAGCGCGCGAGCTCCGTCTCCACATAGGTGTCGGCGAGCTTGTGCGAGACCGCCTGGTACGCGCCGATCGGCCGCCCGAACTGCTCGCGGCTTTTTGCGTGCTCGACCCCGAGCGCGAGAGCTCGGCTGGCGACGCCGACCGCCTCGAGGGCGAGCGCGGCCAGGGCGCGTCGCCGAGTTGCGGCGATGATCTTCGCCGCGGCGGGCGGTGCCGCGAGCAGCCGCGCGTCATCGTCCTCGAAGGTGACACGAGCGAGACGGCGCGTCGCGTCGACCGTGTCGAGAACGCGGACCAGCGGCCGGGCGTCGCGGCGCTCGGCGAGGTACAGCCCGATGCCGTCGGGCCCGCGCGCGGGGACCACGAACGCTTCGACCAAGCCGGCATCGGGAACGAGATCCGCCTCACCGCGCAGGAGCCAGCGATCGCCGTCACGACGTCCATCCACCGCCGCCCCGCTCGCATTCGCCGCGGGCGACGCGAACGTCGCGGTGAATGCGCCGGACGCGACCTTTGCCAAGAGGTCGGGAGCGCATCCGAGCGCCGGCAGCGCGAGCGCGACGGTCGAGAAGTACGGACCCGCATAGAGCGCGCGGCCGAGCTCCTCGAACACGATCCCCTCTTCGACAAAGCTCAGGCCGGCACCACCCTGCGCCTCAGAGATCGACGCGCCGGTCCATCCAAGACGGGCGAGCTCTGGCCAGGACGCGCGGTCCCAGCCATCCGCCGACGTCGCGATCTCCGCGAGGCGCGCGAGGGGATAACGCTTCTCGAGGAACGAGCGGGCCTGCGTGCGGAGCTGGTCCTGCTCCGGCGAGAAGCTGAAGTCCATCAGCGGCTCCGGGGCAGGCCGAGCACACGCTCGGCGATGATGTTCCGCAGGATCTCCGACGTGCCGGCCTCGATGGTGTTGCCGCGGCTGCGCAGCTGCTGATGGCGCCAGTACGCGGGTGCCCCGTCGCCATCCGCCACCTGCGCCTCGCGTCCGATGATCTCGATGGCGAGCTTGGTGAGGCGCTGGTTCGCCTCGGACCAGCGGAGCTTTGCCACCGACCCCTCGGGGCCAGGCACGCCGGTGCGCTCGAGGCGCGCCAGGGCGCGGTAGTTGGTGTAGCGGAGCGCCTGCAGATCGATCCACTCGCGTGCGACACGATCGCGCACCAGCGCGTCGGCCCCCGCTCGCTCGCGGGCGAGAGCCACGAGCTTGCGTACCGCGACGTCGAGGGCCCCCGCGAGGGCGAAGCCGAAGGTGCCGCGTTCGTGCGACAGGGTCGTCATCGCCACGCGCCAGCCGCCGCCGACCTCGCCGAGCAGGTTCGCCTTCGGCACCTCGACGTCGGTGAAGAAGATCTCGTTGAACTCCGCCTCGCCGGTGATCTGGCGCAGCGGCCTGACCTCGACGCCGGGACTCTTCATGTCGACGATGAGATACGTGAGGCCCTCGTGCTTCTCGTCGGTCGTGGCGCTCCGGCCGAGGAGGATGCACCGATCGGCGATGTGCGCGTACGACGACCACACCTTTTGACCGTTCACCACGAAGTGATCGCCCACCAGCTCAACGCGCGTGCGCACCGACGCGAGGTCCGAGCCTGAGCCCGGCTCGGAGAAGCCCTGACACCAGATCTCCTCGGCCGACAGGATCTTCGCGAGATAGCGCGCCTTCTGATCCGGCCGGCCGTGCGCGATGATCGTCGGACCGGCCATGCCCAGCCCGATCACGCCCAGGTGCTGCGGCGCTTCGGCGCGCGCGAGCTCCTCGAGATAGAGGGCCTGGTAGCGCCACGGCCGTCCCGCACCGCCGTACTCCTTCGGCCAGGTGAGCCCGGCGTACCCGGCCTCTGCGAGGCGCTTGCTCCAGTCGCGTCCGAGCGCGAGGGCGGCGGGGCCGCTCCAGCCGCGGAAGCCACGCAGCCCGGCCGGCACCTTCGCTTCCAACCAGGCGCGCAGCGTCCTGCGGAACGCGGCCTCCTCTGGTCCATCTCGCAAATCCATCAGCGGCCCTCGCCCATCTCGCCCCGCAGGGTCATGCAGGTGCTCATCGCGCGCGCGACGAGCCGCTCCTCCGAGTCGGCCACGTCGCACTCCACGAGGCCGATCGTCCGACCCGTCTTCACGGTGCGCGCCGTCGCGACGAGGCGGCCGCTCCAGAACGGCCGCGGGAAGTTGATCTTCAGGTCGAGGGTGGTGAAGCTCTCTCCTTCATCAAGGGTGGAGGCGTACGCCGTGCCCATCGCGGCATCGGCGACATCGCAGATGATCCCGCCATGGAGCGTGCCCATGGGATTGGCGTGCTGCGGACCAGCCTCAAGCTCGAAGGTCGCCTTCCCCGTTTCGATCGAGGTCGGTCGAAAGCCGATGAGTCTGCCCACCGGAGCGCCCGGGCCGTCCTCACGCACCATCTCGTTGAAGCGATCGATCAGCCTGGCCACGACACCTCCGAGGCGCCCCGATCGAGGGATCCGCGCGGCGCCGCCCTGAGCTGGGCACCGATGCGCACCAGCGAACGAAGACATGCGTCAAGCCCGGCATCGTGCTCACCGAGCGCAAATGGCGCGGCGTTGAAGTCGGTCGCGCCCGCCTCGGCCAGACGGAGCAACTGTTCGCCGATCGCGTCGTGATCACCGACGACGGCGACCTCCGCTGGTCCGGCGGCGCCCTCCCGGTCGAGCATCGCGCGATAGGCCGGCAGCGATGCGTAGGTCTTGAACATGCGGCGAGCCAGTTCGCGCGCGGCGGCCACGTCGCCGGTCAGCGCGAGCGGGAGTTCGACGACGATGCGCGGGGCAGGCCGGCCTGCCTCCGCCGCCGCTTCGCGCACGCGGGGCACGATGTGGTCACGCAGCGTGCGCGCGCCCACCATCCAGGTAATGGTGCCGGCCGTGAGCGTGCCGGCGAGCGCGAGCATCTTCGGACCGAGTCCGGCGAGCAGTACCGGCACCGGCAGTCCGTCGATCGAGGTGAGATGAGCACGGACGGTGAACCGCGTTCCGGCGTGCTCGATCTTCCCGGTGCTGAGGAGCGGAACGAGGACGGAGAGGTACTCGCGGGTGTGAGCGTACGCGCGTTCGTACGAGAGACCCCACATGTCTTCGACGACCACACGATGCGAAGGCCCGACGCCGAGCGTGAAGCGACCGCGCGCCGCGGCCTGCGTCGACGCCGCCTGCTGAGCCATCGCGTGCGGGTGGCGCGGATATGTCGGCGTGATGGCCGTGCCCAGTTCGATGCGCGTCGTCGCGCGGGCCGCGACCGCAGCGACGGTCATCGCGTCGTGTCCGTAGATGTTGGAAAACCAGACGGACGCAAGTCCGACATCCTCCGCGAGGCGGGCGCGTTCGAGGTGCTCACCGAGCGTCGCGGGTCGCCGCTCGCGTTGCCCGCCGTCGAGCAGTCCGATGCGCATCAGCCCGGACCTCCCCTGAGGGCCGGGCGCCATGTTGTCCGGGCGAGAGGGGTCGAGGTCAACTCGACACCTCTCGACCCCGCTCGCCCATCGAGTAGCGCACGCACAGCGTTCTGCCCGTCGCTACTTGAGCGTGATGTAGCCAGTGATCGTGACGAACTTGCCATCCTTCGCCGCCTGGAAATAGGCGGCTTTCACGCCCGCGTGATCCGTGGGGCTGTAGCTGAGACTTGGCACGAGCGAGCCCGTGAAGTTCTGCATCTGGTCGAGGTTCGTCATGAAGCCCTCACGGGTCAGCTCTTTGCCCGCGCGCTTCAACGCCTCGATGAAGACCTGACCGTACGTGTATCCGGCCTCGGTGAAGCCGCCGATCTGTTCCTTTGGAGCGTACTTGGCCATGAACGCCTGGTATTCGACGATCTTCGGGTTGCTGGTGTCATCGAACGCGGGGAGGTATGCCTCGATCAACATGCCGTTGATCGCGGGGCCGGCCAGCTGGAAGATCGACGGATCGTTGATCACCGAGGATGAGAGCAGCTTCGGCGCGTAGCCGATCTTGCCCATCTCGGCGATGATCGAGCCGCCCGGCTTCGGCACGGCATAGAGGATCACCGTGTCGGCGCCGCTGGTCTGCAGCTTGAGCGCTTGTGCGCTGAAGTTGGTATCGGTCGTTTCATACGACACACCGGTCGCGGCCGGGAGGCTGCGCTTCTTCAGCTCCGCCTGGACCGCGTCGAGTCCCTCTTTGCCAAACGCGTCGTTCTGGTAGAAGACCGCGACCTTTTTCGCGCCCAGCGTGTCGAGGGCGTATTGCGTCGCCAGCGTCGCTTCAGTCGTGTAGTTGAGCTGGACGGCGTAGATGTTCTTCTTGAGCGGCACGGCGAGCATGGTCGTGCCGGTCGCCGGCCAGACGTGCGGGACGTTGTTCGCGACGAGGTAGTCCATGACGGCCGCGTTATTGGGCGTCCCAAGGCCGCCGCAGAGCGCGAAGACCTTGTCCTCTTCCACGAGCTTCTTCACCGCGGCCACCGTCTTGGCCGGCTGGTAGCTGTCGTTCTCGTAGATGAAGCGGATCTTGCGGCCGTTGATGCCGCCCTGGTCATTGATCATCTTGAAATACGCGTCGAGCGTGCGGTCGATCGCGCCGTAAAAACCCGCCGGTCCATCCTGCGGTCCCCAACTGCCAACGACGACCTCGGTGTCGGTAACACCGGTGACGACGGTCTTGGCAGTGGCGGGCGCGGATGACGCGGCGGGCGGCGTCGTCGCCGACCCGCAGGCCGTCACGAGCAGCGCGACGAGCAACGGGACGACCTGCGCCGCCCGTGGCAGGAATCGATGGCGTGTCCTCGAAAGTTGCCCTTTCAAAAGCTCCCTCTCCTTCTGGCCTTACCCGGCCCTAATGCCCCAGATATGCGCGCCGCACCTCCTCCCGCTGACGGAGCGCCGCGCTCCGATCGCCGAGGATCACGCGTCCGGTCTCTAGTACGTACGCACGGTCGGCGACGGCGAGCGCCATATGCGCGTTCTGCTCGACGAGGAGCACGGTGGTCCCGGCCGCGCGGATCTCGCTGATCACGCGGAAGATCTCCTTGACCAACATCGGTGCGAGGCCAAGGGATGGCTCGTCGAGCACAAGCAGGCGTGGCCGGGCCATGAGGGCCCGTCCGATGGCGAGCATCTGCTGCTCGCCGCCGCTCAGCGTTCCGGCGCGCTGCTGCAGCCGCTCGCGGAGGCGCGGGAAATATTCGAACACGCGCGACGGCTCCTGGCGTGCGGGACCGAGATCCCGTCGCGCGTAGCCGCCGAGCAACAGATTCTCGCGCACGGTCAGATCCGCGAATATCTGTCGTCCTTCGGGCACCTGGACGATCCCCGCCCGCACCATGCGGTCTGGGCTCCATCCATCGATGCGCTCGCCGTCGAAGTCGACCGAGCCGCGCGTCGGCCGGAGGAGACCGGAGATCACCCGCAATGTCGTCGTCTTACCCGCGCCGTTCGCCCCGAGGAGCGCGACAACGCTGCCCTCGGTGACCTCGAGACTGACGCTGTGCAGCGCGCAGACGCGCCCGTAGTAGGCCTCGATGTTGTTCACCACGAGGAGCGGACGAGCCCCGCTAGGCATCGGAGACCTCGAGCTCAGGCTCCCCGAGGTAAGCCTCGATGACCACCGGGTCACGGCGGACGTCCGCCGGCGCTCCGGTGGCGATGCGTCGGCCGAAGTCCAGTACGTAGACCCGATCGCAGAGCCCCATGACGAATGACATGTCGTGCTCCACGACAAGCACGCTCAGATCGAATCGTTCACGCATCCGGCGGATCAGGTCCGCGAGACCCTGGCTCTCGTGGTGGTCGGCGCCGGCGGTCGGCTCGTCGAGCAACAGCAGCGCAGGGCGCGAGACGAGCGCCCGGCCGAGCTCGACCAGCTTCTGGAGGCGGAAGGGCAGCGTGGACACCACGCTGTCGCGATGGCCCACAAGACCAAGGAGATCGAGCATCTCGTCGGCGCGCGCCGTCGCGCGGGCTTCGTCCGCACCGACCCCGGGCAGGCGCAAGCCATCACGGATCGCGCCGCCGCGCATGACCGCGTGCTGTCCGACCAAGAGGTTCTCCAGTGTCGTCATGCTGCGACAGAGCTCCACGTTCTGGAACGTGCGCGCGATGCCGAAGCGGATGATCTCGTGCGACCGAGCGTGGGTGATGTCGCGGCCATTGAAACGGATGGTCCCGCGGAGGGGATCGTAGAACCGGCTGATGCAGTTGAAGACTGTGGTCTTACCCGCTCCGTTCGGTCCGATGAGCCCGACGATCTCGTCGGTGTTCACCGAAAGGTCGACGCCGTCGACCGCGACCAGTCCTCCGAAGCTGATCGTGAGCCCCGTGATCTCGAGGAGCGGTCCGCTCACCTGACGCCGCTCCCCTCACCTAGCTCGACGATCTGGTCCACGCGCGGCGCACCGTCGCGCACCCGTGCCGCCCAGTGCTGCCGCACGGAGCGCATGACCCCGGCCAAGCCATGCGGCAGGAACGCGATCGTCAGGATGAGGATCGCGCCCAGGACGACGATGTAGAGGTTTTTGAAGTCGTGCACCACGGGCAGTCGCGTCAGGGCGTTCTGCAGGAACGTCAGCAGCAGGGCCCCTGAGAGCGCGCCGCCAACGGAGCCGAGGCCGCCGAGCACGATCATCGTCAGGAAGTCGACCGAGAGGAGCACAGTGAAGTCCTCGGGACTGATGCCGTGAAGGAGGTGCGCGTAGAGGGCACCCGCGATCCCCGCATACAGCGCGCTCAGCGCAAACGCAGTGGTCTTGTAGCGCACTAGGTTCACTCCCATCGCGCGCGCGGCGATCTCGCTGTCGCGTATGGCCACGAACGCGCGGCCGGTGTGGCTCGTGACGACGTTCCTCGCGAAGATCGTCAACACGATGAGCATGGCCGCGGTCAGGTAGTAGTAGTCCTGATCGGTGCGGAACACGATCGTGAACGCGCCCAGCGCGAGCGACGCGAGCGGTAGACCGTGCAGTCCCGATGAGCCGCCGGTCCAGGAGCCCTGCCACACGAGGAGCTGCGGGATCGCGAGGCCGAAGCCAAGCGTCGCGACCGCGAGATAGGGACCGGACAGGCGCAGGGCCGGCAGACCCAACAGGAACCCGATCGCCGCGGAAACGGATCCCGCGACGAGCACCGCCACGACGAATGGGAGACCCAAGCGGAGGGTGAGCAGGGCTGAGGCGTAGGCGCCGATCGCGAAGAAACCGGCGTGTCCGAGTGAGATCTGGCCGGTGTGTCCGATCAGGATTCCCAGGCCGATGGCGACGATGGCGTAGATGAGCGCGAGCGAAACGAGATAAAGGACGTAGCCCGGGGCGACGCCGGGAATGACGTTGAGCAATGTGGGGATGACGAGGACAGCGGCCAGACCCAGACCGTATGGCGCGGTGGCGCGCCCGCGAGTTCGCAGCCAGTGCATCGTCACTCCGCGCGCCTAGACCTTCTTGGTCTCGTGCCTGCCCAGCAGGCCACCGGGCCGCACCACGAGCACGAGCACGATGAGGGCGAATGCAATGGTGTTGCGAAGCTCAGGCACTGCGAACCCGACGACGCTGTCGACGATGCCGAGCAACAGTCCGCCGACGACGGCGCCTGGGAGGCTGGTGAGTCCACCGACCACAGCCCCGGCGAATGCCTTGAGCGCGACGTCGCCCATCATGCTCGGGTCGAGGTAGTTGATCGGCGCGATCAGCATGCCGGTTACCGCGCCCATCGCGGTACCCATTCCCCAGCCAAGGGCATTCATGCGACCGATGCTGATGCCCATCAGCTGTGCGGCCACTTGGTTCTCCGCGACGGCCCGCATGGCGATCCCCGTTGGGCTGAAGCGGAAGAACGCAAAGAGGACCGTCATCAAAACGAGCGTCACTAGGAAGATCAGTGCATTCAGCTGGCTCACGACCACCGTCCCGAGGTGGAGGGGCGGGCCGACCACCGGGTCGGGAAAGGTCCG